>Ga0214921_10003446_pt1 | contig 24139 bp, 21 predicted proteins | sample LL1505_MetaG_FD_177992 | JGI IMG/M metagenome (GOLD analysis project Ga0214921, IMG submission 177992) | Freshwater microbial communities from Lake Lanier, Atlanta, Georgia, United States - LL-1505 | ecosystem: Environmental > Aquatic > Freshwater > Lake | place: USA: Georgia | collected...
AAGTAATGGAACCATTGGAGCCTTGAATCAAAGCGGCCTTGCTAACGCAGAGCGAGAGTTGGGCGGAATTGCTAATCGCTCCAATAGTCGTGTTGGTCAAAGTGAATGCTGTTGGACAGGATGGTGCTTGATTCAAGGATGCAACTAGAAAGAACGTGGATAACGCCAACATCCAAAGAGCCTAGAAGGATTCGGGATGACACACCTGAGTTATCAACATAAAAGAAAAACCCCAACCTAAGTTGGGGTCTATCTAATTGGTTGCGGGGGCAGGATTTGAACCTACGACCTCCGGGTTATGAGCCCGGCGAGCTACCGAACTGCTCCACCCCGCGGCGAAGTTTCAGTCTAACATGAGACGAACTACTTTTTGCTGGCTGCTAAAGCCGCATCTATGGCGGCCTTCAATCTTGCATCAGCCTCACCAAATGCAGTCCAGTCCCCTGCCTTCATCGCAGCATCCTTATCGATCATCGCTTGCTTTGCTTGAGCTAGAGCACTGGCTAAACGCTGTGCGTTAGTTTGACCAGGATCAACCGGAGGCGTTGTTCCTCCGCCACTACCGCCACCTGCATTGCCATCGAATAGAGCATTCAAAGCAGCATCCAAATTGTCTTCGAAAGCAATCTTGTCACCGAAAGCAACCAAAACCTTCTTGAGAAGTGGGAACGATGTCTCTCCGGTTGACTGAATGTATACCGGTTGAACATAGAGTAGGCCTCCCCCGACCGGCAAGGTTAAGAGGTTTCCATTTAGCACCTTGGTTGAACCCTGACGCAAAATGTTTAGAAGTTTGGAGACCTCGCTGTCGGAGTTAAAGTTATTCTGCACCTGACCGGGACCTGGAACGATAGTCGTTCTAGGCAAAGTGAGTAATCTGAGCTTTCCATAGTGAGGAGACACTTTTCCATCCACTACACCAGCATCGGAATCGGCCACCAAGTAACCGGTCAAAACATTTCGACTTGATTCACCAGTAGATCGTGGAATAAAAGTTGAATAAATAGAGAACGATGGCTTGGCTTGAGTTGGTGCCTGCAAGGTCAAGTAGTAAGGCGGTTGTAGGGAACTCGTTCCAAGCCCTTGGTCAACCGGATCATTAGGAGTCATCCAAGCATCTTGCTGCGAATAAAAAGCTCCGGCATCTGATACGTGATACTGACCTAGGATTCCTCGTTGCATCTTGAAAAGATCTGCAGGATAGCGAACGTGACTGAGCAACGCACCGGACATTTCTGACACCGGGCTAACTGTCTTAGGAAAAATCTTCATCCAAGTTTTGAGAATTGGGTCTTCGGTATCCCAGGCATATAGCTTCACTGAGCCGTCGTAGGCGTCAACGGTTGCCTTAACAGAGTTACGAATGTAGTTAATTGAACCTCTCGCGATTGCGGATGTAGTAGAGCTATCAGAGATTGTTCCACCTAAGCTTTCCGCTCTCGAGTAAGGATAATTAGCTGAAGTTGTGTAGCCGTCAACAATCCAGACGACTTTATTATTCACAATCGCAGGATAAATATCGCTATCCAAGGTTAGGTAAGGAGCAACTTCAGCCACGCGCGCTTTAGGGCTTCTGTTATAGAAAATCTGGGACTGGTCCGTGACTGCATCAGACAGCAAAATCTGCTCGCTCTGAAACTTGAGAGCATAAGACAAACGCTTGACTATTCCATCGAGTTTTGGACCACCACTGCCTTTGAAGGTTGTCATGGTCTGCTGATCAGTTGCACTAGCTGCTGAACCCGCTGGGTAATCAAGTTCTCGATCAGCTGAGCCTTTCGGGGAACCAACTATCGAATACTCCGGGGACTTCTCACCAAAGTAAATTCGTGGCTCGTACTTTCCTAGCTGACCGCTGGAAGGAATTCCTGCTTGCAAAAATACGGGTTGACCATCGGCTGATCGACGGTTACCGTAGGCGGCAACCAATCCATAGCCATGGGTGAAAACAATAACGTTGTTGTACCAAGACTGAGAAGAGCCCAAGCCAGACTGGTTGAGCTCGCGAACGGCAAGCACAGTGTCCTGAATTTTTCCATTGATCTTGTAACGGTCCACGTCAAGGTGATTTACAAAGTTGTAATACTGTCTGTACTGCTCCAGTTGTCTGAAGGATGAACTGACCAGATTCGGGTCAATGATTCTTATTTGAGCCGCGGTTTGTGCATCGGCTTTAAGCGCTCCGGCAGTTGCAGTAGTCTTTGCTTCATATTGGATGGTCTGGACTTTATCTAAACCGTAAGCAGTTCGAGTAGCGGCGATATTTCTATCAATGAAGTCTGCTTCCAGAGTTCTTTCGTTGGGGACAACTTGGAAAGTCTGGACAATCCCTGGCCATACTCCACCAAGTAAAACAGAACAGACCAACATCAAAGCTGTTCCTAGAACTGCCAAGCGCCATTTACCTATAACTGCAACCGCAAGAAAAATAATTGCAACTACAAAAGCTATGGCTGTGAGAATCTGTGCTGCGGGAATAGCCGCATTCACATCCGAGTATGTAGCGCCGGTGTATAGACCGGATGCGCTAGTTAGCGTCTCGTACTGTCCAAGCCAGATACTCAAACCAAGTAGCGCCATAAACACTGAGGCCAAAACTGCAACCTGAATCCTCGCTACTTTACTAAACGAAGATTGCTTGCCATTGAACTTTATCCCCCCGTATACCAAATGGAATAAGAGTGCTGGAATAAGTGCCAGCACCGTTACGGTCATCAGATAACCAACCAAATTCACGTAAAAAGGTAGATCAAACAAATAGAAACCCACATCTAGGTTGAACTGGGGATCCAAAACTCCGGTGTAACTGTGGTTTAGGAAGGTCAACACGGTCGGCCATTCTGACATCTGTGAGGTACCTAGGAATATAGCAATTAGCAAAGGAACAATGACCATTAGTCGCTTGCGCAACTTATCTAATGCGCTGCGATACTCGCCTAGATCTCGACCAAAGAAGTCATTTCCCGTTACGTAAATTGGCCTTAGTCTCCAAGCAAGATATAAATTTACCCAGACCACGAGGCCAGCAAAAAGTGCGGAGACAACAAGTACTAACGCTTGTGCCCAAATTTGAGTTGTAAACACACTCAAATAGCCGAGTTGATCAAACCACAACACATCGGTGTAAACACCAGAAGAGCTAATAAGCGCTATAGCTAAAATTGCAACTATTCCCAGTGAAATAACCAGCGGGGTGCGCTTTCGAATGTTAACTTGACTTGCCTGTGTCATTTATTTTCCTTTTTACTTTGTGCAGCTTGGGAGAGCGGAAGTGCCAACTCCACTTGAAATTGCCTTAACAGCCTTAAGTGAATCATGTAAGTCTGAGACCTTTATCACTCTGATGCCATCCGGGATGTGGCCAACAACTTCATCACAGTTATCACTTGGAGCTAGAAACCATTTTGCGCCAGCTCTAACTGCCCCATAGAGTTTTTGCCTTATTCCACCGATTGGGCCGATAGTTCCTTCAGGAGTGACTGTTCCTGTGCCGGCAATTTTATTTCCACCGGTAAGCGCTCCTGGAGTTAGTTTGTCATAGATTGCTAGAGCAAGAATCTGTCCGCCGCTTGGGCCTCCCACGTTACCAACCTGGATGTCTATGTTGAATGGAAATTCTGGAACACTTTGAACAAAAATTCCAATGCGCCACTCTTTTTCGATAAGTTCAGGCAAAACAGAAACCGTTGAAACTTTTCCGTTGCGACTTATTTCCAATCGAACTTTCGTCTTTCCAAGTGTTGCTGAAATATGTTTCCGCAGTTGATCAATTCCAGTGGCAACTTCACCTTGAACAGTTAGCAAAGTGTCTCCTGGTTTTAAGATCTTTGCGGCAGGACCCGTTTTACTCACTGAAGTGACTTTGACAGATGAAGTGAATGGAACATGCAGAAGAGTCAGAGCTGCGGCTTTTGCATTTGCTTGAGAATCAAGCATCATCAGGTCAGCTTCTTCATTTCGTTTGGCGTCATCCCACCCTGGTGGATAGATGTCTGCTTTGTCGATGATTGCAACCGTTGAGTCAAATTTTGCCAAGCCGACATCCAGCCATGACGCTCCCCTCGTTGAATCACCTTTCAAGGTAACGGTGAGCATGTCCAAATCTCCAGATGTCGGATAAGTGGTTTTACCGGTAATAGTTATCATGGGCTTACCGGAAATGGTTGATAACACATTGTAAACAGGCCCTGACTGTTCAACTAAGTATGGGGTTGGAGCAGCGACTAAAAAGAGCCCCCCAGAAGTCAGAAGCACAACTCCGACCCAACCAGCTATTCGGCTAGCTCGGCTTCTAGGCTTTGGTGTTTCTGCGTAAAAAGTCATTACTAACAGCCTAAGTCAGCCACTGACACAGACCCTTGCTCACCTGCAATTTGCGGCTCTTCCCAAACGCTATTGGCGAACATACCCGCAAGTTTCCTGAAACTGCTAAGGGTTTTAGCTTTCAGGACATAACTTATATTCCATGAGCGATGAGATTCCAAATGGCGAAGGTATGCCAGATCCTGAAGACCTCCGTCGCATCTGGGAGGAAATGCTTAGCAAGGGATTTGATCCTGAAGCGCTAGCTCAAGTTGCCGGTTTTGATGGTAGCCCTGAATCACTGCAACAACTGTTTGCCAATATTCAAGGAGCGTTTCTTTTACCAACGCCCCCTCAGGAAGGATCCGGAGTTAATTGGCAAGTAGCGGCAAGTAACGCAAAAGGAATTGCAAAAATCGGTTCTTTAGCTATTGAAGAAAATTCTCGGAAACAGCTCAGTGAAGCAATGGGAATTGCCAACCTTTGGCTTAATGAAGCCACTGGAATCTCAGAAGTCTTGGTGGAACCGAAAGTCCTAAGCAGAATTCTCTGGGTGGACGATGCGCTTCCGCTATTCAGAATTTTAGCGGAGCCGGTAGCCGATCGAATGAATCGAAGTCTGGGTGAAGCTATTCAATCTCAGCTACCTGAAGAGCTATCCGAATCGCTAAAAGGCGCTAGTGAAATCATGCGATCAGCTGGAGCGATGATGTTTGCTATGCAACTCGGTCAAGCCCTTGGCTTGCTTTCGAAGGAAGCAATGATTGGTGCAGAAATAGGCTTACCGATCTATGTCGAACAACGACCAGCCTTTGTGCTTCAAAATCTGCAGGAGTTCATAGACAAGCTTGAGCTAGGACCAGATAAAGATCAAGCCTATATTTTTATGGTGCTTAGGGAATTGGCACACACCAGGCTTTTCAAACATGCCCGCTGGTTGAGGGAAAGAGTTGTTGCGCAGATACGCGAATATGCCGCTGGGATTTCCTTTGACACCAGTCGCATGCAGGAACTCTCCGAAGGTTTCGATCCACAAAACCCTCAAGAACTTCAAGCCGCTTTAGAATCTGGTGCGTTCCTTGCTGAACGATCTCCTAGTCAACAACTCGCTTTAGATAGCATCGAAACTAATCTTGCTCTTATTGAGGGCTGGGTCGATGCAGTAACGAGCGAGGCTGCGAAACGATTACCAAAAGCCGAAGCAGTGCGAGAAGCGGTTCGCAGACGCAGGGCAACCGGTGGTCCCGCCGAGCGAACGTTCCAAACACTTGTTGGTTTAGAACTAAGACCTAAACGTATGCGCGAGGCATCCAGATTATGGCAGCAATTAGGGCTCGCTCTCGGTAACGAAAAACGAGATTCACTTTGGGATCATCCAGATTTGCTACCAACAGCTAGTGACATCGATAATCCTGAGAAATATGTTGCGAGACTAAAGGCAGATCCAGGCCTAGGCGATGCGATGGATAAGGCTCTTAGGGATCTACTAGACGAATAGCTGTGTAAAAGTTCAGCAATGAAAATCTTTTTTATTCACAATGTTCTTTGTGTTACATCGAATCAATAAAGCGCAACCACTAGTCTGGAGAGATCCACAGACTTTACAGGTGGGACTTGGGCTAAATGCACTTATCTTGCCTGAGCTAACTTTGCAACAACAACAAATAGTTGATGCTCTTTATAGTGGAGTGGTTGAAGGCCAACAGCAGGTGCTAGATGACACCATACTTGCCGAATCGGGCCAGACACAAAGTCTTATCCAACTTCTAAAGCCACTTAGTGATAAACCGATTAGCAATATCTCGCCGTTCGGCGATTGGCAACAACTAGCGTTTTCTGAAATTGCCAGAGCTTCCTTGGATTACCAAGTAAATGGGGAGATGGTACTTGCAGAACGTTGGCAGCGTAACGTTCACATAGACCAAATAGATAAGACAGGTCTTTTACTTACTAAAGCACTGCTTGCAAGTGGTGTTGGTGACGTTCTAACTCACGACGATGGAGTTGTTCTCGCATCAGATCTTGGCGAATTGGGTTACCCAAAGCAGTATTTAGGCAAAAGAAGATTTGAGAGTTTGCAACTTGAACTTTCTAAACTCGCTTTGCCTAATACTCAAAAGCAGCGTCTTCGCTCACTGGCATACAAACCAGACAAGTCGGTAAAAATCTCATTCGCCCTGATAGTCGGTCATTTGGCTTTGCTCCCAACCACATATTCAAGATGGCTAAATCGAGATGTTAGTCATTTGAGCATTACCTTCAACCTTGAATCAGCGGATGTCTCACCTGTAATCACCCCGGGACGTGGTGCTTGCCTAAATTGCATTCAGGAATACAAGGTAGATGAAGATAATGCTTGGCCCGTGATTGCAAGTCAACTAATAGCTTTACCGAGAGTTAGAGATGATGCTTCCGCATTACTTACAACTGTAGGTTTTGCCACAAGATCAGTCCTTAGACATCTTGATGAAACAGCCGGCTTTAGAGTTTTAGACCAGGAAATTCGAAGTGGCTATCACGTGGACTATGCCACCGGTTCAGTAACGAGAACGAAGTTTCATGTTCACAAGTTATGTAGCTGTCAGGAACCTAAATTAGATCTAGATATCGACTAGGAGTTCGTTGCCGGTCATCAGCAGTATCGCGCTTTGGCCAAGTGATGTGTAGCTGATCCTTTGCTCTTGTCACGGCGACATAGAACAAACGCTGTTCCTCATTAAGCTGAGCTTCGGTTTTGGCGTAACTTATTGGCAAATAGCCCTCTGTTGCCCCAAGAATGAAAACTAGTTTGTACTCCAAACCTTTAGCGGCGTGAATAGTGCTCAGAGTAATGCTCTCTCGAGTCGGCTCATGTTGAGACCTCTGACGCTCTTCTAACTCACTTGCAAAAGTATTTATGGTGGCATCTTTTCCAAGCTCGTCTGCTATTTGAACAAAAGCGTTAAGGGCTTCCCATTGCTCCAATTGACTTCCCGATAGGTCAGGAGCGATACTCTGCCAGCCAAGGCTTCGGGCTATTGCAGATACCGTTTCATAGAGTTCTTTGCCAGTTGGGTTCATGGCTTCAGCTCTGACCAATCTGACAGCAGCCATAATCTCGGGTCTATTGAAATAACGCTGACCACCTCGAACCTGGTATTCAACTCCTGCATCGGCCAAAGCTTTTTCGATGTATTCGGATTGCCCATTGATTCGATATAGCACTGCAATTTGTGAGGCCTGAACACCTTTGGAACGAGCATCTTTGATTTGGTTAGCAATCCAAGCGCATTCAGCTGCTCTGTCTTCGAAAGACTGGACCTGAGGAGTCAAGCCAGTTGGGCGAACTGACTCCAAGGGTCCTAAATTTTGATTACTTCTTAGTCGATTGGCAATTTGAATAATTTCTGGAGTGGAACGGTAATTTTTAGTTAGCGAGATAACGTTAGCTCCTGGATACCGCGACTCGAAGTTTTCTAAGAAAGTAGCGCTAGCCCCGGTGAAAGAATAAATAGTTTGGTTAGGGTCACCAACGACACAAAGATCGCTTCGATCTCCCAGCCAGGTATCTAATAGTTCCTGTTGAAGTGGAGAGATATCTTGATACTCATCAACGGTGAAAAAACGATACTGCTGATGAACATGAGCTAGTGCCCTGGGTTCTGCCCTGAGCATTCCAGTGCAAAGAAGCAAAACGTCTTCCCAATCAATTTGTTTAGCCCGCACTTTAGCTTCCTCATAGGCAGTTTGAATTTCAAAAGCTCGAATTGGAGATAGCCCTGCAATTACTGGCCGGGTGGACATCCGTTCGGCATAACCTTCAAGAGAGAGCATGGAGTATTTTCGCCACTCGATTTCAGCAGCTAAATCTCTGATGTTGCTTGGATCTAGTTTTATCTTCAGAGAATCTGCAGCAGATCCAATGGCTTTAGCTTTTGACTCTAAAACTCTCGGGGCTTCAATACCAAAATACTCTCGCCAGAAATATTCAAGTTGTGAAATCGCAGCAGCGTGAAAAGTTTTTGCATTCACCTGGTGCACTCCCAGTTGACGAAGGCGAGCTCTTAGTTCACCGGCAGCCTTATTTGTGTATGTCAAAGCCATCACACGATTCTCGGAGAAATCTCCTCTAAGAATTCCGTAAGCAATGCGGTGAGTAATGGTTCTGGTTTTACCTGTGCCGGCCCCTGCCAAAATAACCGTTGGCCCTAAAAGTGATTGGGCAGCTTCACGTTGCTCATCGTCCAGGGCATTTAGTATTTCGTCAGATTCGTAATCCATCTGATTCAAACCTCAGCTTCGGTTGCTGAAATTATTTCCTCACCCAACCAGTTCTCAATAAGAGCCCTGGAGATTGAGATTCGACTTGGTAAAAGTATTCCTTTAGCCTCTGCTTTGAGTTCAGCTCTAGAGAACCATCTAAGTTTCGAAATCTCAACACCATCTGGTTTATATGAATCAGCCTGATTACTCGGATCGACTTTAGCTGTGAAGGCAAGCATCAAAGAATATGGGTACGGCCAAGATTGACTGCCCAAATAGACAGGGTCAGATACCAATAGACCCGATTCCTCAAACATCTCTCGAACCACAGCAGCTTCAAGAGATTCAGCAGCTTCAACAAAACCGGCTAGAACTGACCAGCGATTATCTTCCCAGCTTCCCTGTGTGCCAAGCAGAATTCTGTCCTGATTATCGATGATGCTAACAATCACAGCAGCATCGGTACGTGGGAAAAGTTCTCGATCCTCTTCAATGCAAAGCCTCGACCAACCGCCCTGTTTCATGATGGTCAGATTGCCGCAATTAGGGCAATACTGGTGAGTTTCATGCCAGTTATGAATCGCTAGCGCCTGGGTAAACAGTGCAGCATCTCGGGGATGCAGTCCAGCACCGCTTCTTCTTAGTTCTAACCATTTGTCCGGATCAGGTTCTATGGCGTGGGCAGCATTATCCGAAAGGACAGAGAGAACAACTGGAGTTCCTGCGGACTGATCCCCTAGCTCAACAGTCGTCCTACCTAAATACACCCGGTATTTACCTGCAGTAGATTCCTCTGTGGTAAGCAATCGAAGTGCACCATCGTGCATCAGCGTCCTGCCCTTATGCAGGACAAGAATTCTAGTTTCTGGTTCAAGCCAGAGTAAGTCGAAAAGATCGGCACTGTCTCTAGCCATCACATCGCGGTCCACTACCGCTTGAGCTTGTGGAAGATTTAATGGCTTAGGCATGTGACTTTTCTCTTAAGGTTGTAAAGAATGCGTGGCGAAAACAGGTCTTGGGGCTTATCTTGTCTAACCTGAAATGCATGGGCAAACCTTCCTTGATTTTAGCGGCGTTAGCAGCCGACGCACTCCCCGGTCTCCGATTCGTTCAGGTTCAAAACCTTAGTCGCGAAGGAGATGGCCTCACAACCGAGCTATTGACTACCGATGATAATCGTCAAATACTGCTCAAATCGCCAAATACCGCCGCTGCAGCAACTGAACTGGGAACCGAAGTTAGAGCGCTGAGAGTGCTAAAGAACGTTTCCTTACCATTTAGCGTTTCAGCACTTTTAGGCCAAACTTCTCCGAAGGCAATTAGGCAAGCGCTTGCTTTTGAATATGTCCCGGGCCAGCCGGTTGACCTTACAAAAGTGCGTTTGGAAGATCCAATTATCAATTCCATTGGGCAGGCCCTCGCCAGAATTCATTCAATCCCAACCAGCGTGGTCTCTGATTCTGGATTACCTGAATACCAACCGGCTCAACGTGTCCGTGAAAGAGTAGCTGAATTTGACAGAGCAATGGATACCGGAAGGATTCATCGAGACTTGCTTGAGCGATGGCAAAACGCTCTGTTGGATGTCAACCTTTTTAGATATCAGCCAGTAGTAGTTCATGGCGGGTTGAGAAGTGACCTCTTGCTTGCCGAAGAATCAATAATTGTTGGGGTGGCAGAGTGGAGTCAACTTTCAATAGATGATCCAGCCACCGATCTCGCTTTTATTTATGGTGAAGCTGACCCTGAAATTGCTGCCGCAATCACATTGGCATACGAAGGTTCAATCAGAGCCGATAAGAACCTGAAACAACGAGCTAATCTTTACTTCGAGTTATCTCTTGCTACTTATCTGCTGCAGGTGATGGCCCTTGGCGATGAGGCGGGAACCGAAGAAGCGACTCTAATGCTAAGTCAGTTGCACCAGGATCTTGAATCTGGATCCCTGCCTTCACTTAGCCCAACAGAATTCGCTAGTTCTGCCGCCGAAGTCATTACTCCAATCTCTCAAGCGGCCAGCTTCACAGCGCCGGTGACGATAATTACGGATTCAATAGAAGTGATTGATTTAGCCGAAGTTGGGCCTGTTTCCATTGAAGCCAAGCCTGAAAAGCTCGAGGAAGATCTGTTCTAGTTGTTTTCTAGGCGCTGGAGTTGTCGTAATCTAGTGTTTGAAAGAAAGAAGCAGTATGGAAATCAGGATTGGTCTCAGAAACACTTCTCGAGAGATCTCATTTGAGTCAAAACAGACTCCAACTGAGATTGAGAAGAGCGTGGAACTGGCGCTTAATTCTGAATTGAAACAACTGAAGCTTGTCGATGACAAGGGTCGGATTTTCATTGTTCCTGTCGATGCTTTGGCTTACGTTGAGATCGGTGCTGAAGAAGCCCGAAGAGTTGGATTTATTGCCTAATGGAACTTGCATTCATACTTATTTACGGTTCGCTTCTCGGACTAATGGCTCCTTACCTAATCTCAGGTAGAGAGAGCTACGGTGTTCTTGTTGCCCCTGCGCTATCACTTGTGTTCGGCTTCACTGCTTGGACTATCTTGACCTGGGCTGGTCTGAGTTATAACGACTTTTGGATTTGGTTTATCACGATGATGGGGATGCCAGTTGTGATGCTGTTCGGAGTCAGATTCATCAAATCACGAAGATTGGCTCAAGAAACCCAAATCAATTAATTAGGCAGTAAGCCCTATAACTTCCATTCTGGCGCTGTGAGCGCCAGTCAATTCTGAGATAAGTGGTTCAAGCTTTGAGTATGCCGCTAAGTTAACTTGGTTTTCTTCCTCAACGCTTAGTTTCTCGGTCTTAGCTATGTGAGCTAACTTACGATTATCAAATGCTGCTCTGAGCTCCAATAGGACATCACCCATAAGCCTTCTACCCCAAAGTGCTAATCGTGAACCTAAAACAGGATCTGATTCAATCGCCTCGATTAAAACTCGCTTGGCAAACTTTTCGAAAGTTTTATCTTTCAAGGCTTTTTCAACTTCAACTTGTAATTCGTCTGGAAGACCCGATGCTAAACGCGAATAGAAATCATCGAGTAAACCTGAAGTCAGGTAAACCTTGACAACTACTTCATACCAGTCAAGACCGATGGTGTTTGAATGAAAAACTGCAATGCGTTCCTTGAATGGATTCATCTCGACAGCAGGATCTGCGCCTAGTTCCGCTAACTTCTTTGAAAGTTGACGATATTTATCAAAACTCTTGGCAGCTGCCTCACTGAGTTCTGCTTTGTATGAAGTGTTCGGCGAGTATTTGAGTGCTGCAGTGAGGATTTCAAAGTTTGATAATTGGAGATACGCCAGTTGGCCTAAGAAAGCTTTTGGCTCAGGGGTGTATGGCTTGAGGTTAATAGCCTTAGTGTTGCGCACAGACTTCTCTTCTGTGCGTGGGGTAACGCTAAATTGCTTAGCAACCTTACCTAAACGTTTAAACCATTCGAACACCGAACCATCTTAACCTGCCGTAAGCATGGATAGACTTGCCCTGATAAGACAGGCGGCCAAAACTATTGGATTTCAGCGACTTAGGCATCGATTCGGATATCGTTGCCGCACTAGCTTCAAAAGGCATTACTAGCCCATTCCCGATTCAGGAACAGGCTATTCCCCTTGCTTTGACTGGGCAGGACCTCATTGGTCAGGCCAAAACTGGCACAGGTAAAACCCTCGGTTTTGGACTTCCAATCATCCAAAGGCTTGGGCTAAACCCTTCCCACGGTGCCAAAGCCCTAGTTGTGGTTCCGACCCGCGAATTGGCGATTCAGGTAGCCGATGACCTCACTTTGGCCTCATCCAACAGAAATCTTCAAGTTGCTGCTATTTACGGTGGCAAGTCTTACGAGGGTCAAGTTGCACAAATTGATGCTGGAGCGCAACTCATAGTTGGGACTCCCGGTCGACTAATTGACCTAAGCAATCAGCGGAAGCTTGATCTTTCAAAAATCGAATGCATGGTCTTGGATGAAGCGGACGAGATGCTCGATCTTGGCTTCTTGCCTGATGTTGAAAGACTCTTTGCTTTCACTCCAGCTGGTAGACAAACTATGTTGTTCTCAGCAACAATGCCTGGACAGATTGTTTCTCTGGCTAGAAAATATCAAAATAAGCCAGTACACATCAGAGTAAATGATCCTGATGAAGGTCACACTAAAGCTGACATAAAGCAATTCTTTTATAGAGCTCATGCGTTAGACAAGGACGAAGTAGTTTCCAGAATTCTGCAATCAGAAGGCAGAGGCAAGACCGTAATCTTCACAAAGACTAAACGTCAGGCAGCGAAACTTTCTGAAGAGCTGGTGGATCGCGGTTTTAAGGCAACAGCACTCCACGGTGACATGTCGCAAGAGGCACGCGAAAAATCTATGGATGCTTTTAGAAGTGGCAAGAAAGACATCCTTGTTGCCACTGAAGTGGCGGCTAGAGGTATCGATGTTGATGATGTTACTCACGTAATCAACTACACAGTTCCAGAAGACGAAAAAGCTTACTTACACAGAACCGGAAGAACCGGGCGTGCCGGTAGGACTGGTATCGCTGTTACTTTTGTGGACTGGGAAGACTTACTTCGTTGGTCAAATATTGATAGAGCGTTGGAGCTTGGTGTTCCTGAACCGGTTGAAACCTATTCATCTTCACCGCATCTATTCAGCGATCTAAATATTCCAGACGGAACCAAGGGACGCATAGCCGCGACTAAGCGACCAGCCGATTGGAAACCAGGCGACAACGAGAAACCTAGAGGGCAGAAACCTAAAGGCAATCAGCAAAATAGAAAACCAAGCGCCGCACCTGCAAAACCTCAAGGTGAACGCAAGCAGAGAAGCAGAACTCGCACCTATAAACAAGGTGAATAGTTAAAACGAATGGGAAAGAGTTGGTTTTGTTCCAGTTCCTAGTTGCAGAATTTTCCGTAACATCTCGATCGAAGTTGTTCTTAGTCCAAGAGGGTTTTTCGGCTTAACGCCTAAACCGTGATAATCACTTGAGCCAGTTGTGATCAAACCAAACTCGGCAGCAAAGCTTTCTAAAATTAATTTGACTTCAGGTGGAACTTCACGATGATCCGTCTCAATTCCTATCAATCCAGCTTCAACCATTTTCTGAAAGTGTTCTCTTGGAAATGAAATCGGCTGATCATCCTCTGTGCTGGTTCGAGCAAGTGGATGAGCGATTACAGGAACTCCACCAGCATCGCGAACGATTCTTATTGCATCTAGAACATCAGGTGCTTCGTTTCTCACGTAATACGGACTGTCTTTAGAGATTGGTGAGTCAACTGCCTCGAAAACATCCTCTACCGATTTGAACTCGCCGAGATGAACTAAAGCAGTGGCCAGGTCGGGCCTTCCCAACGTTGAATCTTCTTGGGCTAATTCCAAGACCAGATCAAAACTCAGCTTTGGATAAGCAACTTGTAGTTTTTCAACAAATTTATTTGTTCTTACATATCTAGAGCGAACGTTTTCCGCGAGCATGGCCTTCAAGGCTTGGTCATCTGGGTTGGGTAAATAAGCCAATAAATGAACACCAAATGGCGTATGGCCCGATATCCGACCTTCAGTCGTTATCTCAATACCCGGGATAAAAGAAAGAGACAGCTCTTTAGCCAATTTTGCTGCTTGGTCCCAGCCATCGGTCCGGTCATGATCGGTCAAAGCAAACACATCCAAGCCTGCACTCTTGATGTTTGCTAAGAGTTCGGCAACGGTATCTGCACCATCTGAATTCTTGGAGTGGATGTGAAGGTCAATCTTCAAACTATTACCTTTCCCTTTCCTCTCCAACATAACAGGGACAACCGACAGGTTTTGCGTAAAAATGGCAGAATAAAACAATGAGCAAAGACGCATCTGAGAAACTAGCCGCCAGAGGATCTGCAAGATCACATCGACCTTCAGGCAACGAATTCGTTAAATACATCGGTAGCAACTGGGCAGCCGATACCTCCCCACTTCCTAAGCAAGACAAAGTAGCTCCTTTCGCTGCGCAACGTCGTGCAACAGTTGCTAATGCATTCAAAGGAAAGGTACTGGTAATTCCAGCCGGTGGTGAAAAGGTTAGATCTAACGACACCGGTTATCGATTCCGTCCGCACTCAGCTTTTGCTCATTTGACCGGTTGGGGCAGTGCCACAGTTCCTGATTCTGTATTAGTTATAGATTCAAGAGGTAAAAGTGCTAAATCAACTCTTTACTTCAGAGAAACAGCAGGAAAAAACACTGATGAGTTTTTTGCTAACTCCGCTATTGGGGAATTCTGGGTTGGTTCAAGACCGGGCTTAAAGCATGTTTCAGCTTTACTTGGTCTCGCAACTAAATCGCTAAGCAAATTAGAAGTCGACTTGAAATCTATGGAGAAGAAGGATGTACTCACTCTCGAAAAGAGTACGGCTCTGGTTGAGTTTGTTAGCGAACTCAGGCTCATAAAAGATGCCTACGAGATTGCTGAGATGAAGAAATCTGTTGCAGCATCAATCAAAGGCTTTGAGTCTGTTGTCAAAAACCTGAAGGCAGCTACAAAGCACCCTAGAGGTGAACGTATTGTTGAGGGAGCATTTTTCGCGCAAGCAAGAGCTGAAGGTAACGACCTGGGTTACGAGACCATTGCGGCAGCCGGACACCATGCCTGTACCTTGCACTGGATCATCAACGATGGTCCGGTAAAGCCAGGAGAACTATTACTGCTTGATGCAGGTGTTGAGGTGGATAGCTTATACACAGCGGATGTGACCAGAACTCTTCCAATCAACGGCAAGTTCTCCAAGATTCAGAAAGAAATCTATCTGGCAGTTCTTGAAGCCGCTGATGCAGTATTCGCAATTGCTAAACCTGGAGTTACATATTCTGAAATGCACAAAACTGCGATGAAGGTAATCGCTCAGAAGACTGCGAAGTGGGGGTTCTATAAAGGTGGTTATGAAGAATCATTGAAGCCTGAGAACCAATGGCATCGCCGTTGGATGATTCACGGCACAGGTCATCATTTAGGTCTGGATGTTCATGACTGCGCTCACGCAAGAAGATCGATGTACCACGATCACGTTCTTGAAGAAGGAATGATTTTCACAATAGAGCCCGGTCTCTACTTTCACAAAGATGACCTAATGGTCCCTAAAGAATTTAGAGGAATTGGGGTTCGAATTGAAGATGATGTTTTAGTTACCAAGAATGGAGTCAAGAACTTGACTGCGGCATTGCCTAGAAAGCCAAAAGAAATAGAAAAGTGGATGGCAAAGTTGCGGTCCTAAGCTTCCGCTTGCCCACCTCTCACAAAAGCTTCTGACGCTTCGCTGGTTAGCTCGCTGGGAACCACCACCTCGTATTTACTGGCTACTACCAGCGACCCGCTGGCAAAACTTCGCTTGCTTTTTGCCAGTGAAAATCTGATTACCTGCCAAAGCATGCCGAACCCGGCACCTACCAAGATGGCCGAACCTAAACTAAACAATGGAGTTGTGGCAGAGGGCTCTGTTGAAGTACCGAAAATCAAAAAGACCAGCAGCCCAAGCCAGGAACCAGTCATGGCTCCGTTAATAGCAACTTTGCTGTAGTTGATTCGTGACCTTACTCTTTCTACAGTTGAAAGATTGGTGCCAACGATAGCTATAGCTGTCGCAGGAAAATTACCCCTGAGGATGCGATCAACATAGGCCACTGCCTCTAGATAATTGCTGAAATCAGCCACAGCAGTGCCATTTGGTAGTGAAGAAGCGATACCAACAGGGTTCATGGGGTTTCTCTTTGCCATAGAACTAGTCTGCCAGAGTCTCACCTACTCGTCTAAGGTTAATGTGTGAGCGCAACTAGAGTCTTTGTTGCCCGTTTAGCGGGCTGTGGCGTCTTTGACCCTGCCGGTGATCGGGTAGGTAAAGTCATCGACGTTCTAGTGGCTTACCGTAAATCGGGTTCCCCAAGGGCCACTGGAATGCTAATTGAGATTACTGGCCGAAGAAGAGTTTTCGTTCCGATCGCCAGAGTTACCTCTATTGCTCCAGGTCAGGTAATAACCAATGGGCTAGTAGACCTTCGTCGATTTACCCAACGCGGGCAAGAGGTCAGAGTTATAGCCGAGATGCTTGGCCGAAAAGTAAGCCTTAAGGATGGCTCAGGTCAAGGCACCATTGAAGACTTAGCTATCGAACTAAACGAACGTAAAGACTGGATTGTGTCCGATCTTTTCTTGAGACGACCTAAAACAACTTCGACACCGTTCGGCCGTGGCGCAACATTGTTCATCGAGTGGGACGACGCGATAGAAGAAGGCAGAACAGCTGAAAGCCAATCTGCAGAGCAGTTGATTGCAACTTACTCAGACATGCTTCCTGCCGACCTGGCGAGTGCGTTGATGGATTTGCCAGAAGAACGCATGATTGAGGTTGCTGAAGAGCTCGATGATGAGCGATTAGCTGATGTCTTGGAAGAGTTACCTGAAGAAGAGCAAATTGAAATTGTTCAAGATCTAGATGACGAGCGTGCTGCCGAAGTTCTAGATTTAATGCAGCCTGATGATGCTGCTGACCTAATGCAGAATCTTCCAGGAGATAGAGCAGAAGCAATTCTGGATTTGATGGACGAAGAAGAAGCTGATGACATCAGACGTCTGATGCAATTCGATGAATTTACTGCTGGTGGACTTATGACCACTGAGCCGGTAATCTGTTCAGCGGATGCAACTGTGGCTGAAGCCATGGCTCTTATCAGAAGAAAAGAAGTTGCCCCCGCTCTTGCGGCCTCGGTTTTTGTCACCTTGCCACCACACGAAACTGTGACTGGTAGGTATCTGGGAATGGTTCATTTCCAGAGACTGCTGCGGTATCCACCGCACGAGCGCCTAGGAACAATCCTGGACATAGATGTTGAGCCGGTTACGGCCGAGACTCATATATCCAAAATTCACCGCACCTTGGCAAACTACAACCTTGTTGCTTTGCCTGTCATTGATAGCGAACATCATCTAATCGGTGTTGTAACCGTTGATGACGTATTAGACCACTTGCTTCCAGATGACTGGAGAACCGAAGATGTGGAGGAATCTCATGACTAGATCACGTGAGCGCCTCGATACTCCTATGCTCGGAAAGCGTAAATCTTTAGTGCCGCGAATTGACCGTGAACGATTCGGTCGAGCTTCAGAAACTTTTGCGAGGGCTTTAGGCACCGGCGGATTCCTAATTGGCCTAACCATATTTTGTATTATCTGGTTGGCATGGAATAGCTGGGCTCCAGCAGAATGGAGCTTTGACCCTAGAGTAACCAACTTCACTTTGCTCACCCTGTTGCTTTCACTTCAGGCCTCATATGCCGCTCCCCTGATTCTTCTTGCTCAGAACCGTCAAGATGACAGGGATCGAGTAAAGACTGAACAAGATCGTCAACGCGCCGAACGTAATCTTGCCGATACCGAGTATCTCGCTAGAGAAGTTGTCGCACTGAGGCTCGCTATGGAAGAAGTAGCCACCAAGGAATTTGTCAAGGATGAACTTCGTGAAACTCTTGAAGAGTTGCTTGCTGAGTTAAGGAACCAGACCAAACCTGGCGATAAGACTGAATGAATGAGCTCGAATCTAGGGTTTATCAAGCCTTAGCCAAAGTTGTCGACCCTGAGTTACGCCGACCGATAACCGATTTAGGAATGGTCGGCGTTATCGCTGGGTCTGCTGATTCTTTCGAAGTAACAATCAAACTGACCGTGAGCCATTGTCCGCAGGCTGACTACCTTGAAAACGCAACAATGAATGCCTTGGCAGAGGAGTTCCCGAAAGATACGTTCCAATTGCTTATGTCAGTAATGACAGCGGAAGAATTAGCTGAACTAAAACTCAAACTACGCGAAGGTAAGGAACCCAAAACCAATCCCTTTACCGAAGGAACAGCAACCAAAATATTTCTCATAGGTTCAGGTAAGGGCGGCGTTGGCAAGAGCTCTATTACCGTAAATCTTGCGGTTCAGTTGGCAAAGCAGGGTTACGAGGTCGGGGTAATTGATGCTGACATTTTTGGTTTTAGCATTCCAGGTCAACTAGGAACAACTGATCGACCAACCAGATTAGATGACATGATTTTGCCTCCGATTGCCCATGGCGTGAAAGTTATTTCGATTGGGATGTTTTTACCCGGCAATGAGCCGGTAGCCTGGCGTGGACCTATGCTTCACAAAGCAGTTGAACAATTCCTTACCGAGGTTTACTGGGGTCAACTCGATTACCTTTTGATAGATATGCCTCCAGGAACTGGTGATGTTGCAATCTCCGTTGGTCAGCTTTTACCAACTGCCAAAACCATCGTTGTTACCACCCCGCAACAAGCTGCGGCTAATGTAGCTGAAAGAAGCGGAACCGCAGGACTCAAAACAGGTCAAGAAATCTTTGGTGTCATTGAAAACATGAGCTATCTGATTCAGCCAGACGGATCAAAACTTGAACTATTCGGATCCGGCGGCGGTGAAAAGGTTGTCCAATCACTCTCAGATAGAACAGGAACTACCATTCCACTCTTAGGGAAGATTCCGCTAAGCATTGCCCTGAGGTCGGGCTCTGATAAAGGCAATCCGGTAATTTTAGACAGCCCAGACGATATCGCAGCCAAAGAATTGGCCGCGCTCGTTCAGATTTTGATTGCTTCTAAACTTCCTAGCAGTGCAAGAACTTTGAAGGTTAGCCTGACCTAAACTTGAGGCTATGAGTGAAACGTCCATAGCGTCCCTGATCCAACATTTAGGCCCAACTCCAACCACCATTGGAATCGCCAATCCAAACACGGGAAAGGTGTTCTATGAATTGCCCCAACACAATTCAGAACAAGTTGCAACAGCCGTGGCAGCAGCCAGAGAAGCTCAAAAGAGTTGGGGCAATACGAGCCCTTCAGAAAGATCAGCTTGGTTATATCGTTTACACGATCTAATCCTCAAAGAACAAGACAAGTTGATGGACATAGTCCAACTCGAAACCGGTAAAGCTAGAGCACATGCCTTCGAGGAGGTCGCCGGAGGTTTAGGTTCCGCTCGTTACTATGCCAAGGTTGGCCCTAAGGCACTAAAGTCAGTCAAGACAGTTGCTGGAGTACCATTTCTGACTAAGACCTGGGTAAACCACATTCCAGTTGGTGTTGTTGGAATTATTACTCCTTGGAACTATCCGCTAGCACTTTGCCTCTTGGATGTATTACCCGCTTTGATGGCTGGAAATTCAGTGGTGCAAAAATCAGATAACCAGACCACTCTCACTGCGCTGTTTGCTAGATACCTTGCTATCAAGGCTGGTTTAGATCCAAAGTTGTGGACCATAGTTGCCGGTGATGGTGCCACAGTTGGTGACGCGCTAACTGATAACGCTGATTACATCGCTTTTACTGGCAGCGCTGCTACCGGCAGGCTAGTTGGCGCAAGAGCCGCTGCAAGACTAATTCCATTTAGTTTGGAGCTAGGTGGAAAGAACCCGCTAATCGTTCTACCGTCAGCAGATCTTGATAAAGCAGCTGAGACATTGATTGGCGGAGCTTTTGGTTCAGCTGGTCAACTATGTGTTTCCATTGAACGAGCATATGTGCCAAATAACCTAAAGACAGAGTTTGAAGAGATTCTCAGGGAAAAGGTCAACAAACTAAAACTTGGTTCATCAAATGACTTCAGCATCGACATAGGAACCCTTACAGGCCCTAACCAACTTGCCCGTGTTTCAGGGTTTGTTGATGATGCAGTTAGTAAAGGCGCAAAGGTTATTGCCGGCGCAAAAGCTCTTCCGGATCTTGGTCCTTACTACTATGCGCCAACTGTAGTAACCAATGTGACGAGTGAAATGAACATGTTCAAAAAAGAAGTCTTTGGGCCAGTAATAGCACTTTATGGTTATGACACCATTGATGAAGCCGTAACTTTGGCAAATGACACAACTGAAGGTTTGAATGCTTCTGTTGTTGGTAATACCCGTGAAGCTAAGAAAGTTGCTGCACGCATCATGGCGGGAACCGTAAACATCAATGAGGGTTTCAGAGCTACCTTTGCAAGTCTTGATACCCCTATGGGTGGAATGAAGAACTCAGGTCACGGGCGAAGAAACGGTGTTGATGGCTTGCTGAAATACACCGAAGCTCAAGCTATTGGTATTCACAAAGGTTTACTGAAATTCCCTAGCAAAGGTATCCAATACAATCGGATGGCTCCTCTGCTAAATCTTCTATCCAAGATTATGAGAAGACTCTAAGTCGATTCTTGGTCAAAGGGTGCGCTTTCGCCTGGTTTTAGGTTGGGTTGAATCCGAGTTTTAACTTGGTTTAAATCAGAGTGTTTGACCGCCGAATGGTCGTCTTCCAGTAAAGCTTCGCGAATGATTCTCCGTGGATCATATTGGCGAGGGTCTAGTTTCTTCCAATCCAGATCCTCAAAACCCTCACCCAGTTCTTCTTTCATTTGAGCTTGAGCGGAATTAGCCATAGCCCTCATCTTTTTGATGAATTGAGCAAACGATCTAGCATATTGTGGCAGTCGTTCTGGCCCCAAAATGAATACGGCTAGCACCAGCAAGATGAGTATCTTTTCACTACTTAGTCCAAACACTCTTTTAGGTTACCTGCTCGCCTAACCCTTTGAAGCCTTAACCATAGATATGCTCGTCTTAGATCATGGTTGACAAGATATCTAGTTGGAAATACGCGGAAGAATACCCGAGCGAACCCGCGGTGATTTCTCGTGCTCGGCAGCGAGCAGATGAGATGGGCATCGAATCCATCACAGCTGCAACGGGCTCACACTTAGCCGTTCTCGTCGGAGCACTTAATGCCAAGGCGATAGTTGAAGTCGGAACAGGCGCCGGGGTCTCTGGACTCTGGATGCTACTAGCCAATAGCAATTGTGTTCTTGCCACTATAGAAACTGAATCCGAATATCAGGAATTGGCCCGACTCGCTTTCGACCAAGCAGGAATAGCCAGTTCGAGACTCAGACTCATCAATGGCAAGTCTTCTGAAGTGTTGGCAAATCTTGCCGATGCAGCCTATGACCTGGTACTTCTCGATGGAGACAAGGACACACTCATGCAGCAGGTAAGCGAATCATTTAGACTGCTTCGACCTGGTGGAGTTCTTGCGATTGCTCATGCCCTTTGGCGAGATAGAGTTCCAGATATGGGGCTAAGCGACGAGAACACGATGGTTTATAGAAATGCACTTGAACTGCTTTCAAATTCAGATGACTTCATTGCAACTCTCTCGCCTGTCGGCGACGGTTTATTGCTTGCAACTAAACGAGGTTAAAGAAAAAACCATCTGAGCTAACAGATGGTTTTCACTTTTAAGCTTTAGCGCTTCTTGATTCCGGCCAGCACCTTTTTGAGTTGATCGACTTCATCGTCGTTTACAGAAATCACTAGCCGACCTCCACCCTCGAGTGGAATTCGCAAAACTATTAGTCCCCGTGCTTCACGCTCGGCTTCCATTGGACCGTCTCCGGTGCGAGGCTTCATTGCTGCCATTTAGAACTCCTTGATGCTTGGCTTTTGCCGCAGAACTTCTATTAAACCACGAGTTTGGCGGAGTTTTTGGGCTGTATGGAAAACCTCAGTATCCATTTGATTACTTTTAGGCTAAGAGCCAGGCCCGCAAGGCCTTTTCACAGGAATAGATCTGGTCTATTTCCACCGCTTCATCGTCAGCATGGGCCTTATTTGGGTCCCCTGGGCCAAAGTTCACAGCAGGGATACCAAGAGCGCTAAAGCGCGCCACATCGGTCCAACCATACTTAGGAAAAGGTGTAGTTCCGGTAGCTGCCACAAATGCTGCAGCTTCAGGAAGGTCCAAACCAGGTCTAGCCCCATCAGCAAAGTCAGTGACCAAAAGGTCGTATCCCGCAAAGAGCTCTCTGAGATGAGCTTCAGCATCTTTACTGTTCTTTGAAGGAGCAAACCTGTAATTCACAGTAATCACGGCTTCATCTGGAATGACATTGGCTGCAATACCTGAGCTCATTAGAACTGCACTCAAACTCTCGCGATAGACCAGGCCATCGACTTCAATTTCTTGAGGAACATAGCCCGCCAAAATAGCTAGCGGTGTTGCTGCCTTATGCAAGGCATTCTCCCCCATCCAAGGTCTAGCGCTGTGTGCCTTGGTTCCTGAAAGCTTTATCTCAGCTCTAAGAGTTCCATTACAGCCACCTTCGACACGAGCATTGCTGGGTTCACAGAGGACAGCAAAGCTGCCATCTAGTAACTCTGGTCTATTTCTTGAAATGCGACCTAAACCATTTAAGGCAGAGTCCACTTCTTCATGATCATAGAAGACCCAGGTCACATCAACATTAGGTGCGGTGAGTTCCGCAGCTAGTTTCAACTGAACGGCAACACCGGCCTTCATGTCTACTGTGCCTCGACCCCAAAGAACATGAGATCTTTCCAAGCTAATGATTTTGGTTGGCAGGTTATCGGCAATCGGGACTGTATCAATGTGGCCTGCGATAACTACTCGCTTTGACTTACCAAGATTGGTCCTAGCGATGATGGCGTCACCATCTCTAATCACCTCAAGGTGAGGATAAGCCTGTAAAGAACTTTCAATGGCATCAGCTAGCTCTTTCTCATTACCTGAGACAGATTCAATGTCGCAGATGGTACGAGTTAGCTCTAAAACATCACTTTTTAGATCCAGAATCATAGGCACTATACGAGCCTACTTGTAACCTTGATAGTGATGAATACTTCAGCCAATCAAAATCAAGCCTGGGGCATGGGTCTTGCGACCATTTCCTCCGACGGCACCATTCTGGATACCTGGTATCCAAAACCTCAACTAGGCCCAGCCCCTACCGGTGATGCTGTCTATTTGATGGATAAAGACTTCGATGCCCTGATTGGTAAAGACCCTCGACGTAATGTCGAAACCAAGGCGGTTAGAACTGAGATCGATTTAGATGCTCCAGTTTCCTCAACTCCAGATGCCTATCTAAGACTGCACCTGCTATCTCATTTGTTAGTAAAACCAAACAGCATCAACCTGGATAACCTAATGACCCATTTACCGATAGTGGTCTTTAGCTCTATCGGTGCCCTATCGGTCGCAGACTACGAACACCTGCTACCAACTCTTATCCGAGCAGGAGTGAGCGTTCATTCCATCGATAAGTTCCCAAGACTTGTTGACTATGTCGTACCTAAAGGTGTTCGTATTGCCGACGCTAACCGAGTGCGTCTAGGCGCTCACCTTGCTCAAGGAACCACCATCATGCATGAAGGCTTTGTGAACTTCAATGCTGGGACTCTTGGCGTTGCAATGGTTGAAGGTCGTATTGCTCAAGGTGTGATTGTTGGCAACGGATCAGATATCGGTGGCGGAGCATCCATAATGGGCACACTATCCGGTGGCGGTAAAGAACGAGTAAAGATTGGTGAACGAGCATTGCTTGGAGCTAACGCTGGTGTTGGTATCTCTATCGGTGATGACTCTGTTGTTGAAGCTGGACTGTATGTAACAGCAGGTACCAAGGTAACCATCATTGATGGCTCAGAAGAGAGAACCGTTAAAGCCGTTGAACTAAGCGGTCAACCTAACCTGTTGTTTAGAAGAAACTCTGTAAATGGCAGAGTAGAAGTCT
>Ga0214921_10003447_pt1 | contig 24139 bp, 23 predicted proteins | sample LL1505_MetaG_FD_177992 | JGI IMG/M metagenome (GOLD analysis project Ga0214921, IMG submission 177992) | Freshwater microbial communities from Lake Lanier, Atlanta, Georgia, United States - LL-1505 | ecosystem: Environmental > Aquatic > Freshwater > Lake | place: USA: Georgia | collected...
ATAAAATAAATATAACTTAACGATATGTTAAAAAACATTAAAAATACATATAAAATACTATTTTTTCCGTTTTTAAATAGATTTCTTATTGAACATGCCTGTAATAATAAACTTGCGGAGATTCTTTTATTCTATCAAAAGTATCAGAACAAAGATAGCCTAATCTTTCCCCTAATTTAGTATTTGTATCAACATCAGAATTATTTAATTCGTCTTTAGATATTAACATTCCTTGGTTTATTTTTAGGTGATGTAATGTAGGAAAATATTTTTTCAATAATTGCAATATAGTATTGGATTTATTATTCATTTCTGATATTTCACCATAATCAATAAATTGAATTAAACATGCAGGTCTTACCTCATTTTCAACAAGAAAACAATTGATATATTCCCTGACTATATCATTCTTTTTTAATTCATCTAATGTAATTGGTAATTCCTCCATTTAATTTATATTTATATTTATAATATTTATTATATTTATTATATTTATTTGTTTAATTATAAATTAATTATAAGATTTTTTTTACACTTTTTGCAATTTTTTTTTAATTATTTTATTTCATTTCTTTGAATATAATAGAAAATACAACCCAATGAATAATACAACAATGAATAATAAAACAATTCCTAATAAGATAATATTAGTTATATTACTGGGTATAGTTTTCTTAGTATTACTATTTAGATTAGCGAATATATCTGGCGTATCTACAAACCTAACAAACAATATTAGTATCGAGCACTTCAATAATGTAAATATAAACAATACCGAAAACAACCAAGATAAGGTTGCATTTTTGTTTTTGACTCGTAATAATTTAAAACGTTTAGATATCTGGGAAGAATTTCTAAAAGGCGATAAAACAGGTAATGAATCTAGACACAGCATTTATTGTCATGCTAAAGAACCATATGCAATCACAGATAAATTATTAAAGGAAAATATAATTCCAGAATATATGGAAACGTGTTGGGGTTGTATAAATGTAGTAGAAGCAAATATAATATTAATGAAAAATGCTTTAAAAGACCCACAAAATAAAAAATTTATGTTAGTATCAGAATCGTGTGCGCCAATAGTATCATTTAATACATTTTATAATACTATTATGAAAGATGATAAATCTAGAGTAGGAATACATAAAATAAATTCGTCTCCAGATAGATTTAACGCTATAGTAAATCCGGAATTTAAGAAAGAACAATTTATTAAACATAGTGGTCAAGGGTGTATTTTTAATAGGAAACATGCCCAAATGTTAGTAGATTCATTACCTAAATTAGAAAATTGGAAAACAATGAGTTGTGTTGATGAACATTATAATGGTAATATTTTACTCACAATGGATAAAGATTTTGATAGTAATAATAGCAATATTAAGACAACATTTGATATATGGCAAAAGGAAGATTTAAATTTATCTACTATAAATGATGATGATTTACAAACAGATTCATATATATTATTAAAAAAAGTTTCTAATAAAGCCATAGATAATATGCGTTCGAATGGTTTTTTATTTATACGTAAAATTGATGAACATACAATATTTGATAAAAACTATATTATGAATTAAATACTACAATATAAAACCTATTAGGTGTGTGATTCTGTTAAAATAGTTGACCATATTGCACGTTGTTTTATTGGGTCAGGTGATATTGCATACCAGTTATCTTTTTCTTGTAAAGTAGCCCATTTTTGGTCTAATGCCCAGAATTCATGTTTGTCGCCAGAAAGTTTATCTTGTTGCATATTATCATTGCACGTTTTAAATAAATCTAATATACTATCAACATAAGAATCTTTAATTATATAGGCAGATGATGTTGTCGCTTGCTTTATTTTTTCGATTTTAATAGGTTTTAGTGAACCATCAGGAGAATATATTTCCAATGATTGCATTATTGTTGAATTATTGTTGTCAGTGTTATCAGTGTTGTCTAAAATTTTATTTGCTGTAGCTAACATTATTACATTCCAATTTGGATTTTTACTATCCAATGTATCAAGAGTTTGATTTATAATATTATTCATAACTTCCGGTTCAGTATCTAATTGTGCATCATCTTCTAGAATAAGAACACGCTTCCATTTATTCAATTTAATCATATTTAATGCTAAAATATGGGATTGAATGCAACCTTTATGACCGTTTTTTGGCATATATACACCGCTTACTTTATGGACTTTTGACATATTAGTATTTAAAGATTCTAATTCTTTTATGAGTAATTCTTTGCGGTCTTGACGATTTTCTAAGTTAATATAAATAATTGCATCTAGACGATTAATACCATTTTGTTCTGTAAAAAAACCTTCCCAATTACGTTTAGTTATTAATATTGCCAACAAAATGAGTAATACAAAGAATACTATATATTCAATATTATTTTTAATATATGTTTGGATATAAAATATATTTAATTTCATTTATTTCATTAGTTTTATTTAGTATTTATTTAGAAAATATTTAGAAAATATTTGGAACAATGCTATTGAATTATTTGCATTGCATATATTATGTGTATTGTATCTACTATTTGCAAAAATATATATATTGTATTTATATAATAGTATTATAGGTATTTTAACAAAATTATTAAAAAAAAAATACAATAACACAAAATATAATAAAAATGCAAAAACCAATGAAAAAATATTCTAGGAAACAAAAAAAAATATATATTTCCAAATCCAAATCCGAATCCCAGTCTACCCCCCATCCATATACAATAAGTCGGGAAAATGGTATTTATGACCCACAAGGAATTCATAATAATCCTCTTACCAATCAACCATATAAGAATATTAATGAAAATAGAACAATTTCTATAGGTAATGAAATATTGCCCCGAACGTATGTAAATTTGGGTAAAAGTTGGTCAACCAAAATAGTTTATAATAATAAAGATTTAATAATAGATACTATTGCACGGAATCAAATAATTTTACTTACTGCTGGAACTGGTGTTGGAAAGACAATATTAGTTCCTAGAATTGCATTACATACTTTCGATTACAAAGAAAAAGTTATTTGCACTATTCCAAAGCGACTACCTGCATTTAATACTGCATCATTTGTTGCAGAATGTATGGATGTTGTTTTAGGTGAGGAAGTAGGTTATTATTATCAAGGTACAAATCAAACTAATAAAAATAATGTTGAAAGTAGACTCATTTTTACTACAACAGGTTCATTACTTTCTAGAATGACTGGTAATGACCCACTTCTTAGTGATTATAAATGTGTTATTGTAGATGAAGCACACGAGCGTAGTGTTCAAACCGACCAATTACTTTTATTACTTAAACGGGCTTGTTTAAAACGCAGGGATTTAAAAGTAATTATTATGAGTGCAACTATAGATTTACAACGTTTTAGGGAATATTATCCTAAAAATCAATATAGATTTGGGGAGGTAGATGCAGGTTCTGAATTATCATATCCAATTAAAGAAGCGTGGTTAGATAGAATGCCAACTGACTGGAAAAAAATTGCAATTGATATTACAATAAATATATTGAAAAAAACTGCGGTGGGTGATATTATGATATTTGTAAAATCGGGCGGGGATGCTAATCAAGTTTGTACTCTTCTTACAAAAGCAATTGCTGATTTAAGAAAGAAAATTATTTTAGAACACGCCAATGCCAAATCCCGCACTACCAAACACTCTGCAAAACACTCTACCAAATCACAAACTAAATCACAAATAAAAAATAAAACGAAAAAATCATCTGTTCTTGTTAAATCTGTTCCGCCAGAATATTTAATTAATCCGCTTTGTTTAAAATTGGAGGGGGCTAGCAATCGTGATGAACAAGAACTAGCAACAGATGCTAATCGATATAAATCCATCAAGGATGAAAAAGGTTATCCTTATACCCGCAAAGTTGTTGTAACAACAAATGTTGCGGAATCTTCGATAACAGTTGATGGTATAGTATATATAATAGACCCTGGATATGAATATACAGAGGCTTATGAACCTAATGCACGTGTTCGTTCTCTTCTTGAAAGCACTATTGCCCAAAGTGCGGTGAAACAGCGAAAAGGGCGAGCAGGTCGCACTCAAGCCGGATATTGTTTTCATCTTTATTCTCAATCGGAAATGAAGTCATTTGATGAATATCCAATACCTAGCATTGAAAAAAGTGATATTACTAACGATATATTAGATTTAATGAGATTGCCAGAAGCATCAACCATCAAAACAGTACGTATTCTTTTAGATGAATTTATTTCCCCTCCTCACGAAAAATTTATTTTAAATTCTATAAGAACATTACAGGCTTTGGGTGCAATTACCAATATCACTCCCGAAGGTGCCATTACACCAATGGGATTTGCGATTGCAAAGTTTAGGGCAATTAAAGCTACTTATGCTCGTGCGTTGATTGCTTCTTATTTCTATGGATGTTCCCGTGCCATATGTGATATTATTGCATTGGTAACAGTTGCTGATGGCAGGATAAGTTCTATTTTTTTGGAATATTATGCTGATAAAAAGAAATCACCTGAATGGAATAAAAAAGAATCATATCGGTATATGCAGGTTATGAAATCATTTGGGCATCCATTAGGTGATTATATGACATTATTAAAAGTGTATAGAATGTATATGAAACAAGTAGAGAAATTAGCTGAGAAATTACCACATCCTGTAAATCCGCAACTAACACAATCAATTAAACCTGATAATCCGGTAGATATGATTGCTGATAGTGAAAATAATGTATTGTTAGAGTTAGAAGAAGCAGAAGCTATTACACCAGATAAACTAAATCCACAAACACAATCAGTACGAAAATGGTGTAAGGAAAATTATATACATTTTAATCGATTGGCAAAAGTCCGACAAACTAGCAGACAATTAAATGAAACATTAATGAAAGTTGTTAGACCGATGGAACACAATAAAAAACAACCTATGCCAATTCCTAAACCAACAAATCCAGAAAAAATTAAAAAACAAAATGTAAATAATGAATTGGCAAAGTTTAGTAGTGTGGATGAAGTAATGGATGATATTGAGCCTGATATGCCAGAGATGGCAAATATGCATTCAAGGGAAACTAAAAAAGAAATGGCAGAATATTATTCGAATCATCAATCTCAAATCCATAGCCAGCATAGCCAACATAGCCAAAATAGCCAGGAAGGTGGTTATTTAAAAATGATAGAAAAGCAAGAGGCAATTGATAAATTAGAGCCAAATGTAAAACGGTTTCCTACGGAGGAAGAGAATATAATGATGTCATTAGCAATTGGTAATTTTGTTAATTTTGCAGTTAAAACTAAGCAAGGTGATAATATTTATACATCTTGTTTTGCACAGACAAAGAAATTTGCAAAGATTGATAAAGATAGTTTTTTAAATACATATCCAAAAGTTATTATGTATGATGAGATGTTTATGATGTCTAGAGATGCTAAATTCCTAAAGTTAAATATTGTTAGCAAGATTCCAGATAATGTTTTTGAAAGAATAAAGGAAAATTACGGTCAGTATATCAAATTGGGGGTCTAAGCAGGGGGTCTAAGCAGGGGGTCTAAGCAGGGGGTCTAAGCAGGGGGTCTAAGCCCCCAATACCCCCTTATTGGCTTGCAGCCAAACCGCTTAACTGGCTAAAGCCAGTATTATATGTAAAATTAATCAATATTTTAATCTATTTTAATCTATTTTAATTAGTGTAGATGTGGAAATTGATAAATTATATGCTATTAGAATTTATATAGCACTTACATTAAACATCATTGGGTTATGTTCTATTTTAGGTATTTTTTTCATTATTTCATCATTATATGTATTTCTTCCACTATTAATTAAACTTTTTATATCACTATCAACAATTCCATTAGCGTTATAAATATTGAATATATAGCGATGTGTTCCTCTAGGTGGATTAGGTTGTTGATATTCTAAAATAGTTTTTCTTCCTGAAATTCCAGTATTGTTACCATTGCTACCATTTTGTATGAAAATCCAATGAACATAGTTATGATTGTCTAGATGCCCTTCCCCATTAGGTGCATCTGGGTCATACATTATTACTAAGTATTTTTGATTATCTATTGTTCTACCCAAATTTACTAAAGGTGCATTAATTAATTCTCCGGCTTTATAAAATGCAGTTAAATCACTTCCATTTTCAATATTTCCTTTCAATCCAATATTAGGATAATTTATAGAAATAACAATACCGCCATTACTACTAGTAGCACCTCCAGATAAATTTTTTTTATTTTTACATTTATTGATTGTTTTTTGTGGTATTGTTTTTTGTGGTATTGATTTTCTTGTGCGTTTGTAATTATTTTTTCTAGATTGTCTAGAATGTTTCTTTCTAGCAATAATCATTTTTTTTCTTTTTAGTACAATTACGTAATGTATTCTATTAAGATATATACAGAAAATTGAAAGACAAAAGATAAAAGATAAAAATATTATTTCATAAAGATACAAAGATACATACAAAGATACATACAAAGATACATACAAAGATACATATAATATTTACCAATGAATTTTACTTATTTGCATATATATTATATATTTATTGTATTATCAATACTATTTATATGTATAACATCATTAATTATTTCTGAAGTTATTATATATTTTCTAGATATGGTGATATTAGAGAATTACAACAATACTTACAAAAATACTTATAATAATTATTATTACAAAAACTATTTAAATAATGATACTTTTACGTTGTTGAATAATTATTCTAGAATATATTAATAATTCTTTTTTTCTATTTTTTTCTATTTTGTTCTATGCCTGGTTTATTTATATTTTCTAGTTTTTTTAATATTGTATCGGTATTTTTAATTATATTCCTGTCGTCTGGTGAGCAAGCCCACATTAACATATTAGTATGCATTTCTGTAGGTAATCCATTTGCATCATATAGTCCATAATCTTTTTTGCCTTTTATCATAGAATATCGTCTGTTGCAAAAATCTTCCCGATGATGAGCCCATTTTTCCCCATCAGGTTTATTTGCACGCACGGGTAAATTTTCAAATAATTTAGGATTACCTTTATATAAACTATATACTTCTAGAAAGCCTTTATCGCTTTTAGTGGGTTTCTGTAATCCTCTTGCTTTATGTGAAATATTATAGTATTCAGCTAATTTTTCTAATCTATCTACAATATTTAATGGTATGTAAGACCATTTATTTCCACCTTGTAAAGTAGATACTTTGTTTATTTTTTTCTGAGTTTGTTTTCTGGTATGTCTTCTAGAATGTTTTTTCAATCTAGTAGACATTCTATATGGCAATTATTGTTTGTATTGTATGTTGCCTGTTTTTTCTATGTTTGTCTATGTTTTCTTCTTTCTTCTTTCTTCCTATTCTTTGCAAATAATTTAATCTAGACACCAAATAATTTTATTATCTACAAAATAATTTTATTATCTACAATAATATTAATAGTAATAGTAATATAGCACAGGTAAAAATATCTATAATGGCAGTATCAAAAAAGCCTTCTTGTCCAAGCGGTTATATTCTTCGTGAATCATATAAAACAAAATCGGGTAAACATGTTTCCGCTAGGTGTATTCGCAAAACCGGGCTAATGCGTGGTAAGTCATCTGAAAAAACTGCCCGTCTTTTAAAAAAGGCTTCTCAACGTGCATCACACGCCCTTCGTTTAAGTAGGAAATTTGGGCTACCAATACCATATCATTGTCCTAAGGGAACTACTCTTCGTCGGGGTTATACTCGTCGTTCCTATAATCGCAAATTAGGGACACACGTAAAACATGCATTAATGCATCCTGCTTGTATTAAGACTCGGGGTAAATCAGGTTCCAAAGAAAGGGTTATTGTTTTAGACCCCGATGACCATTATCTTAGTGAATTTGGATATTATGATGTGGAAAATAAAACCAAGGAACAAAGACATGAAGCACTTCATAAATTAATTAATCATTTTATTCCTATTAAGGGTGAAATGGCTGCTTATAATTATGTAATCCGTGCACTTAATGCCCGGTATATTCTAAATCGTAATACTAATCGTAAAACTGCAAAAATATTTAAACAAGACCAACGTGAATTTTCCAAAGAATATGCTAATTTAAAAAAACAATCAACGAAAATGATGTAATACACAATACACAATACAATAAAAATATCTATTAAGATTCATAGATGTTGAATAATTATTTATCTATTACGCATTCATTTTTTCGTTATATCTAGTAATTCGTTATATTTATCAATATATATATTTTCGCTATTTTCGTGTTTTTTGCATATATCAGAATCATCATTAATAATCTTGTTCTTACATCTATAATATCGGTGTTTATATTTTCTGATGAAAGAACATCTTAATACATCTGGTAAACTATCATATTCCATTGGATTAAAATTTTTAGGATTTAGTTCATATGCTTTGTCTGCAATAGCCATATTTTTTAAATCTTCCCTAAGAACATCTTCTTGTAAAATTCTAAATGAATGTCTTTCTAAATCAAATATTCTTTGCAAATATAGTTTGTATAGTTTATTATCAAATTTTTTATCTATTTGTTCTTGATTAACTTCTGCAACACTATCTGCATTTATAACATCTATGACATCTATGACATCTATGACATCTATGACATCTATGACATCTATGACATCTATGACATCTATGACATCTTTTTTAGCATCTTCAAATTCTTTAGAATCTTCAATTATACTATCCCCATCCCTATCCATATCCTCTTTAGAATTTGCCTTTTCTTCTATAATATTCTTTGGCATAATATATTTTTTATAAATGTATCTAGCAATACCGTTTTCAATACTTTTAAAATTTTTACTCATGTCTTCCATTGTTTATTATACAATTATACAATTATACAATAATATAAATATGTTTTATTTTCAATTTTATCTAGCAAACACTACAAACCCAACAAACACTGCAAATTATAAACAATAAAAAATTGATTAATTTAAAGCATTATTAACTCTTTTAAATACAATAAACTAAAGGATAATAAATGTCAAATAAAGATTCAAAAATAAGTTCTGAAGTGTTGCAAAATATAATACCTAATAAGAAAAAAGAAAAGAGTGGTAATAAGTTTGAAGTATCGAATTTAACAGTTTCTACGTGTACTGTTATAACTAATTTAAATTCTAAGGTGAATTTGGGATATCTATCACGTTTTGTTAATATATATGACCAAAATGCAGATGAATTAAATTTGAAATCAGGGGGTATATATAATTTAGAGTTTTATGGAAATTGTGCTCGTGGCGAGACATTAGTTGATAGAATAAAAGATGAATTTAATAATCAGACTACAGTTAAGTTTAAATATTGGGGTTTTCGTAATGTAAATGTAAAAATATTTGCAAATGGAAAATTGCAGATGACTGGTTTAAAATATGAAAATGAAGCAAAGGAAGTAGGTAATCTTTTAATTGATATTATTAAGAATACTAACATTAATGTTTTGGCTGATATTAAATTGTTAGTTTCAGTGCCAAAAACATTTGACCTACAAGTTGTATATAACCCACAAACAAAAAAAGTATTTTATTATCGTAAATATTATGATAGATTTTTAAAAAATTATAATTTTGATATAAATTCTATTTATAATGAAATACAAATTAATAAGAATACGAATACGAATACGATTACGAATACTAATACAAATACCAATAATACAATACATAATGAATCAGACATAGATATATTATCTGGTAAGCAAATAAAAGTAGAGAAGGAGAATAAAAAAAAACAAAAAAAGCAAAATATAATCCAGATTAAAGAATATGGTTTTAATATAAAGCGTAAAAATTTTAAGAAGGGTATACATGATGTATATTCCGATACTATTGAAGAAGATAATAAAGTTTTCTTAAAAGAAAATGAATGGTATGGTGATAATCAGATTATGACTACTATTGATAAAATAGAGTTAATTAAAATTTTATTTGAAAAAGATATGGGAGATGTTTTAACTACTAGTACAAATTTATCTAATCTAAGAGAAAATGTAGAGAAATTAAGTAATAAATATCAAGATTTTAAATTTGATAATTTAGATGAGATTTTAAATAATATTAATAAAAATATTTATTCTACAGATGAACATACATTAGTAGATATTAAATCAGAAATATATAAATTTATTAAAGAATATCGTAATTTATTAGAAAAAAAAGTTAATCGTATGGTTATAATTAGAAATACTGACGTGAGTATTTGTAATGATTTAGAGAAGTATTTAGAATCACAACCCAATATATTACCTAACAATACATTACCTAACAATACATTACCTAACAATACATTTGCAAATGATAATGCAAGTCTGCCTTTTCTTAAAAATATATCTCTAGAAAAATTAGATTTACTGACAGAACAAATTACAGAGTCTAATAATTATTATGTAAATAATACTACAACAGTATTAATTAATAGTGATTTTTCAGTAAATTTTAATATTAATCTAAAAAAATTTTCAAAAATATTAAAAAGAAAAGGATTATTTAATACATATGAACCAGATGATCATTCTGGTATAAATCTAAAATATTATTATAATACTGATAATATGATACAGGGTTTTTGTAATTGTAAACCACATTGTGCTACTAAGGAAAAACATAGTATATGTACTAAAATAACTATATTAATATTTCGTCCGGGCTCAATTATTATTACAGGTTCCCGTAATCTAGAGCAATTACGGTCAGCACATCAATTAATATTAAAAATTATGGAAGAAAATATGAATTTAATAAAAATGGATGAACAACTAGATGATGGTAAAAATATATCCCTACTTAATAATGAATTTCGAAAAATATCAAAAAAACCCAGATTATTTTATATAAAAAAAACAAATCTAATTACTAATACACCATCAATATAACTATGCATATATCTAACTATGCATATAACTATGCATATAACTATGCATATAACTATTCTAGATATGGTTTTATTCATTCATAAGGTATTTTATATCTTTTGCACCATTCTTTGGCAAAGATAATATTTTTTTGTAAGTTTTGTTTTTTCCAATCTTTATTTAAATTAGTTTTATTTTTAATTATATTTGTAATATTATTTATGGATTGTATTTGATTATTTATAATAATTTTATTTATGTCTTTAATTTTTTGAATAAATGGTATTGGTATTTCAATAAATAATTGATTTATAGTTTGATTATGATTATTATTTTTATTATTCCAGTCTTTCAAAACATTAAATAATTCATCTAAGAATTTAACATCAATACCAATATATCCATTACATATAATATATTTTTCACTATTAGCAATTCTGCTTGTAAATGGTTTATAAATAGTTATTTTTTCATAAGATAAATATAAAATATATAACATTTCAACAGTTAGATAAGAATTTAATTCAAAAAATTTACATACAAAATCACCACCTATTTTTTGACATTTTAATGCAGTAATAATTTGACTAAATATTAATTTTGAACTAGCCTGCTCTTGATTATTATATTCTATACTATAATCAAATCCACCATCAGCAGTAATAAAATCAATCAATCCTGTATCCTGCATTGTATTACAACTTGCATTACTTACATTACAATATTCTTTAATTTGTTTGTCTAGAAATAAAATATTTTCAACATTATAAATATTTCCGGTTCCATCTATTCCAGTAGATATAATAACTTCTGGATGTTTTTTTAAAAATATATTACTTTGTTTCCATGCAGGTACATTTTTATGAAAATTATCTATTAATGTAATTCCAAATGCCTTATCAGTAGTAGCAGTATTATTTAAATTATTTCTAATAAATCTAGTTGCTTCAATAAATCCGCCTGGACCCTCTGCAATATGTAGGCTATTAATAACATTTTTTTTATTAAATATATTAGGTATAAATTCATATATAATTTCTATCATTTTAAAAAAACTTCTACTTAATGGTCTAATATTAGCAACACTTTTGATTTCACAATGAGTATTATCTATATTATATTGATTTGTATTATTATATTGATTTGTATTATTATATTGATTTGTATTATTAAATACATTTGTATTATTAAATACATATATTAGTTCATAAGGATTAGTATATTTTTTTATATCTTCCCATAAATTGGTATTTATTTCATTTATTCTATTTTTTGCTTTCTTTAATTTTAATGTATATTCTAGGTCAATACTTAATATATCTACAAAACCATTTTTATTTAATGGTAAATATATTATTGAAATATTAGGTAATGTCTTTTCATAATAATTTTCAATTAGATATCTATACATTTTTAATTAAAATACATATATATACAAGTTTTATATACAAGTTTTATATACAAGTTTTATATACAAGTTTTATATTATTTTATTATTTATTTACATATAAATATATATATATTCTAGAATACACTCTACAATACACTCTACAATACATATAAATGGAAAATATTAATATTGAATTAGGCAACTCTATAAATAAAATGGATAATCTAATATATCAATTAAAAAATTATAAAAAAGAACCCACTATAAACACCGATATATACACTGATATATACACTGATATAGACTATAAACTAGAAACAATAGAAACAAGTATAATAAAAAACAACAATCAATTGGATGATGACTTAGTGGTTAAGAGTAAAATTCTAGATGAAAGCCCTGAGTATTATCAAAATGAAATAAATAAATTTTTAAATGATATATGTCAGGAAAAAGAAAAAAGAATACAATTATTTAACAAAATATTAAATGTATCTATGTCAGTTAATATTATTTTATTAGCATATATTCTAGGAATGCAATATTAGTAAGAATAACCAATGCAATACCTATTCAGCCTTGGATAAACAATTTGCCTACCAATGTTCGCCGTAGTTCATCTTCAGTCAGTTTACAATCCTTAATAAATTTTTTAACTTTTCCAATTTCCATTTTATATATAATTGGTGTGCATTCGTGATAATATCTATGAAATGCTACGTTCAAAGAATATTTTTTTGGAAAATATATTCGCATTGGGCATTGGTCATTTCCTAATTTCCGTGCGATGTCTTGTGCCATAAATTGTCGACTTTGCCAGGGTAAAACCATAAACAATAATGTTTGGGAATCTATTGGCGCGCTTTTTGAAAAATAGAATAATTTATCATTTCCAGATACATTTATATTCTTATGTAATAATAATTCATCATAAATATCTTGCCAAGTTGGGCTATAATCAAAATTATATACCCAATCCCAAGAAATACATTCATCAAAATAGTAATGAAAATTCCATACTAAAGTTTTCAAATAGCTTTGGCAAATCATCCTGCGATTTTCAGCCCGGTTTTCCATATGTAGGCAAATTTTATAATATCTGTCGCGCCATCCATTTCGATGGGGTTCAATTGCTTGTTCTACATAAAGATGTTGTAATGGGTAAAAATCTATTAACATTTGTTGTCTTTCTTTTTCATTCATATCATCTTTGACCCAAATTTTCGCTTTACGGCGTTTAGCAAATAAACTCAACACCGCTTCTTGTTCCTGTTCCTTAACAATATACATTAAATCACATAGCATTTCAGTATTAATTAACATTCCAAATTTAACGTCTACTAGAAATTTTTCAGTGTGATTATGAATTTGCCAATAGGCACTTAATAATCGTTCATATCCACCTTCGCCAATACTAAACCAATGTGTTTTAGGCATAAAATCATTTCCTAGCAACATTCCTAAGAATATATAATCGTCAATATATCTATTTCGCATTTCATTACCTTCAATTTTACTACATCCATATGTATCTTTAAAATTAGTTATTATTGCCTTTGCTAATTCTGACACATCCATAAATAAATATTTTTTACCACCCGTAGCAGACATACAAATGCTAGAAAATTTACCATATTCATTAGCCTCACGGAATAGATACATATTATCTAAATGCAAACTCAAACCCAAATATATTAAATCTCCATCCATACCATATATAACCGTATTATGTTCCCGACCATATAACGCCCGTTTTTCATCTGTGCCATCCACCGCCCAATGTTCTGCATTGCGGATATGATGTATTAATTTATGTTCTCCTTCACCAGGAATACTAGAGTCACTGAAAAATACTTTCTTACCCGCAAATACACTATTACCGCAATTACCAACATTACCACTATTACCACTATTACCACCTTCAAGAATTTTCCTTTTAATTGCTAAGCTTAAATTATACATAAAATTAGTTCCTGGTGTTATCATATTAGTATCAATATTATTACCATTAACACTACCACTCCCTGTTATATTTGCCCGTTCGGCATCTGTTCCAAAAGCTTCAATTATTTTTCGGCTTCGATTTGAACGGCAAATACTGTGGTGTCTGCGAATTCGCTGTTGATTTGATTTAAAATTTGGTGCAACACCATCTAGTGTAATGTAAATAAGTTCCAAATTAGGTATACAATTACAAACTAATTCGAGATATTCTACTACGTGCAAAATAAGGGTTTCTTCAGTCTTAATTTCAGGTTTAATACATTGGTAAATACCGCCGTTAAAATCTAGGTAAAAATGGGTTGGTAAATCATTATCAATTTCTTTTTTAATTATATTATATCCGGTAGGGTTAGTGGTTGGGTTGTGGTGATATTGTTCTATCAGACTGTGAAATAATTTAGGGACACCCATATTATACTTCTTAATTAATCTTTATTTATCTTTATTTAACTTTATTTATCTTTTTATAAATGTTTTATTCTAGCAGTATATTTATTTTATCCACAAAGCTTTATATAATTCAATTTTTAGAAAAAAATTGCTTTTTAGGAAAAAGCAAAACAAAAAATTAAAAACAAAAATTAAAATAGAAATTTAATATTTTTATCCTTATTCAAATAATTATAAATGCAACTTAAATTATTACAGCCAAATAGATTATTGCATCCACAATTAAATATTTCATTAAATCCTTTAACCATAGGTCGTTCATAGTAATATTTACCTAATTTAGTAGTATGTTTACTAGTTGATATAATGTTTTTCAGTTTTCCAAGTAATTTTACTGGAAACACATATTTTTTATTATTTTTGCTATAATAATCTTTGCAATAATTTTCATAATCTTTCTTCTGGTCATCAATAGTTAAAGTATTTGGTAAATTATCTTTTACCCACGAACCACAAATTATATTGAAACCTATATTTCTTTCTTCTTCTAATGTGGTAAGTTTAATAGGTGAATCTATAATTTCAAAAGCATATGTAAATGCTTGTAATCCATCATGCTTTTCTTCTTTACAACTTATACAATAACCATCATATTGTTTTTTGTTTTTCTTATGCACTTTAGGTTCATATGCTAGAATCAAATCATTTTTCATAACCTTATTAAATAGTTTATCTTTTATAGTAATATTTATACAAACTAAATAACCATTTTCAATAGCCCATTCAATCCTTTTATGGGTATGGTCTCTATTATCTGCACAATTCCAATAGAATACTTTCCTTCTATCCATTCTATTCTCTATTCTCTATTCTCTATTCTCCACTCTATCATCCACACTATAATTCAATTTTTTGTTTTAATATTTGTTTTTAAGATTTGTTTTAAGATTTGTTTTAATTTTTTGTTTTGCTTTTTCCTAAAAAGCAACTTTTTCCTAAAAAGCAACTTTTTCTTAAAAAGCAATTTTATTGTGTTGCTAGAAAGAAAAAAGAATAATAATTAAAAAATTAAAAAAAAAAGTATTAATAAATCTTTCAGAAAATGTAATGCCTTTTTCTATTATTAATTTGTAAATTAATAAAATTATTTGATATATCTAATATCTAATTTGTTCATAATAGATAATTATTTTTAAAAATATAATATAGTATAATATAATCTAGTATAGTATAATCTAGTATAGTATAGTATAATATAATCTAGCCTAATATAGTATAAGAAAAAAATAAAAAAATGACTACATATTCACAATTAAAGCAAGACGTGGATGTTATACAATTTTATAAACAAAAGAAAAATGGATATTTTATAGAAATTGGTGCAAATGATGGAATTAATTTATCAAATACATATTTATTAGAAAAGAATTATAATTGGAAGGGTATTTGCGTAGAACCTATTCCAGATATATTTAATAAATTAAAAAATAATAGACCTAATTCAATATGTGTTAATAAGGCAATATATAGTTATTCTGATATGATATTAAAATTTAATATTGCATCGTGCGACTTGTTATCAGGTATTGTAGAACATATTAATTGTCATAAAAGCAGTTTAAATAATGGTAAAATTATAGATGTGCAAACAATTTCAATGAATGATTTATTAGATAATAATAATGCACCTAATTTTATAGATTATTTATCAATTGATACTGAAGGTTCAGAGTTTGAAATATTGAAAACAATAGATTATGATAAATATACATTTGGTATAATTCACGTAGAACATAATTATGTTGAACCACAACGTACTAATATGAAAGAATTTTTATTATCTAAGAATTATGTTTATAAAAGGGAAAATAAATGGGATGATGAATATATACATAAATCATTACTTATACAAACATAAACCAATATAAACCAAAATAAACCAATATAAACCAACATAAACCAACATAAACCAATATAAACTACTAAAAATTCCAAAAAAAAATTACAACCATATTAAATATGCTCTCAAATAAAAAAATTGAAATTTGATTACCTATGCACATAATATTAATAATACAAGTAATAAAACAGTATAAAGACTACTTACTCAAGTAATACATACCCACAATCAAACATTATATTATAAAATGGCATCTGACAATGAACAAGATCAACATAGCATTTGGAATGGGCGTTTTAAGGCTAATCCTAAAGAAGGAAAGTTTTTCCTAGAAATGATTGACAAGTTAGGAGCCCAGTTTGATGGTATGCCAATTGAAGAAATAATGCAGACATTTTGGGGTGAAGACCGTGATGTATTAGAGAAGTTAATTAAGAAGGCTAATAAGCGTGAAAAGAAGGAGGAAGCTAAGTTTGCCGTAAAAGGAATGAAGCGTGCCCCTACAGCAAATGTATTATTTAATAAGGATTATATTGAACTTTGCAAAAAGAATGGAGTTAAATTTGAATTAAAGGCAAGCACTCTTGAATATAAGAAGTTATCTGATAAGGAAAAGGCTAAATATCAAAAAGAAGCTGAAAGACTTAAGGTAGAATATCAAGTTGAATTTGAGCGACTTCGTGCAAATGCAATTAAGAATGGTGATTTTCCAGAGGATAAGCCAAAGCGACCACTATCTGGATTTATGCGATATCTTGCGGATGTTCGGGAGGAAATTACTGAAAAATATAAGGATGTAGTAGACCGTAAGAGCGTTAATGCTCAAATTAGTAAGGATGCGGGTGAAATGTGGAATGCGCTGACTGATAAGGAAAAAGCCCCATATGATATTGCTTATAAGAAGGAGAAGGAAGTTTTTGATGAAAAACTAAAGCAATGGGAATCCAAGGAGACCGAACGTCGGAAGAAGCAAACTAATTCGGTTAAAGCAAATTCCAAGAATCAAGCAGAATCTGCAGACGTAGAAATTGAAACTGCCGGTACAAAAGCAACTACGAAAGAAGCTACGAAAGAAGCTACGAAAGAAGCTACGAAAGAAGCTACGAAAGAAGCTACGAAAGAAGCTAAAAAGGAAATTGTTTTACAAACAGCCGACGTTGATTCTGATGTGGAACAACCAGTTCAAAAGGCTAAGCCAACTACAAAGCCAACTACAAAGACAACCGCAAAAACAACTACTAAGGCTATTACAAAAGATACTACTTCTGATACAGAAATTGATACAGATGCAGACAAGAAGCAATCTGATTCAGAGAATGAACAAGTTGTTGTTGCAGTTGCAAAGCCAAAGAAGACTGTTTCTAAACCGAAGACAGTTATTGAATCAGATGCTGAAAATGATGCACCTCCAACCACACAAGCTACAGTCAAAGAAGATAGTAAGCCTGCAGCCAAGGCTAAGGCTACCGCAAAGCCAAAGGCTAAGTAGAAAATACAATATCTAAGAATAATCAATAATAATCCAAGAATAAAGTTAAATTTATCAAATACAAATTATATATTATTTTTTTTTGTTATATATTATTTTTTTGTATATTTTTTTAATTATTATTATATTTACATAAAACATAACTATACTAATTATTGTAAAATGAATAATTGCATAAATAACACAATAGTAATTTGTAATAATTTATATAATTACTGCAAAAAATATTGTGTGAATAATAATGTATGTAATTGTAGTTGTCTAGATGATAAAATAAATTATGATAAATTATGTGTTAATAATGATGTTAGTAAAAGTCAATTTAATTTTTTAAATTTATTAATATTTATAATATTAGGTGGTTGTTGTGTTTTTATTACCTGTTGGGTTAGAGTATGGTTGGCAAATAGAGAAATTAGAAATGAAAGGATAAATAATGAACCTTATGTTCCTGTTTTTGCTACACATAATGGACAAGTAAATAGTGATTCTATAAGTGTATTAAATAATTCTACTGGAATAGATGATAGTGATGATTTGCCACAATATGACCAATTAGAACATAATGAGCTATTACCAGAGTATTCTGTAATTTCAAATGTAAACACATCTTCCGCATAATCATAATATTAATAATAATAATTATAAATTAAATATGTATTTACGATAAAATATAAAATTTAGTTTCTAATTAATAACTTAATAACTTAATAACTTAATAACTTAATAACTTAATAACTTAATAACTTAATAACTTAATAACTTAATAACTTAATAACTTAATAACTTAATAATTAAATAATTAAATGTCTAATAATGTTTTAGAAAGTTTAAATAATTCATTAAATGAAATATTGCAAAACTATTTATCTATTTGTAGTAAATTTGCAATGAAAAAAAAATATATAGATAATGATGAAATATTAAATAATGAAATAACATATTTACAAATATCAATGAATGATTTAGTAATTCAATTACAGAATATTAATTTTAAAATAGATAATTTTAAAATAGATTGTCTAGATGATGAAACATTGCAAAATGATGTAAATAGCAAAAATATTCTATTATCAAATACATCAAATTCCACTTCTAATTCTAATTCCAATTCCAATATAGACTTAAAAACTAATAGGTTATTAGATAAAACTATAAATGATTTGCTACCCTTATTTATGTTAGGTCTAATGAATAATGATAAAGATTCTATATTAAATAATAATACATTTATGAATAATATCAAAGAAACAATATATTATATGTCTAATCAGATATCTACTACAACACCCGTGCAAAACACGCAAAACATTAATAATTATACATCTTGTATAGATGATTTAGATTAATTCAATATTTATGTAAAATATGTTTTATTAAGTCATAAAAGGTAAGAAAGTTATTAAATGTTTTATAATAAATTGCGCAATTATTATTACATTCTTTTAATAATTTTAGTCTGAAAAAATATTGATATTGTGCATAATGTAGTGGGAATATTATTTTAATTATTGTTTTTGGAAATTGAATATTTTTTAATATATTTAGATTATTTTTACTAAATTCACAATCATTAAAAATGAATGTTTCTAGATTATTTGGTAAATTAAATGATTCTGGTAATTTATTAAATTGACCATTAATATATAAAGTTTTTAAGCCATCTGGAAAATTATTATATAATGAATTCACATATGAATTAATGTATAATTCTTTTAATTCTATTGGATAATTATTAATGCTAATATTATTGGTTGCTAAAATTAAGTATTCTAAACTAGATGGTAAATAATCTAGACTGTAATTATATAGCATAGTTTTAATGTATAAATATTTTAAAGTATTTGGTAAATTATTTAGTGATTGATTAAAAGTATCACGTAATTCTAAATATTCAATACCATTAGGTAAATAATCTATTGGTTGATTGAATTTATAATCATCATTATCATTATCATTATCATTTTGTGTTGTATTTTTATTTTTATATAATGTTTTATAACCCCATTTATAATAATATATTTCTTCGTCGTCAATATCTTCAAAATAAATTGCTTTAATATTGCTAGGTATATTGCCCAAATCTTGATTAAAAGTTCTGTCGAAATGAATAATATTATAGTTTTCTAATAATTTTTTTACATCATTTGTAATAGGTTTATTTCCTTTTAGATATAATTTTTTTTTAATATACCCGTTTCTAAATTATAACTCATTTATATTATATATATCTGGATATCCAGATATCTGTTAGGAAATATAAAATAATTCAATTTTATTAAATAATTTTGCGTAAGACACAATAAGACACAATAAACAATATATATATATACAAAACAATATAAACAAAACAACAGTATAAGTATAAATATCGACAATAAAAGATAAAAAACAAAAAACAAAAAACAATGGAATTAGGACAGTCATTTTGTTTTGATGATGTATTAATGGAGCCCTTATATAGTAATATTAAATCCCGTAGTAATATATCGCTAGAAACTAATATAGGTACTAATAGTCGTTCCTTAATCCTTAAAACGCCATTAATATCTAGTCCTATGGATACTGTGACAGAAACTGAAATGGCTATTAAAATGGCACTTGCTGGTGGATTAGGTATAATTCATCGTTTTATGAGTATTGAAGAACAGGTAACCCAGATAACAAAGGTTAAAAGATTTTTGCAATATATTATTCAAGAGCCATATTGTGTGACGCCAGATACATCTTATAATGATATAACTAATTTATCTGAAAAGTGTAATGTATCTTCATTTTGTATAGTTTCTAATCTTCAATCTAAGGAATTTTTAGGAATTATTACTAGACGTGATATAGAATATATGAAACATCACACTGAACAAGCTACAAATGCTCACCCCCTAACTCACACCCTAACTCACCCCCTAACTATATCAGATATTATAGCCCAGCAAACATCAAAAAAATATATAACACTAGAAACATCTAATTTAACAAAACTAGAAAATACTTTAGAAAATATTTTAAAGATTGCAAAAGAATTAATGCTTAAAAATAGAATAGAAAAAATACCCCTGGTATCAGGAACAACTCTGCAGGGGTTGATTACTCTAAAAAATATTCGGCATTATGAAGATAATAAATCTAAGGCTTGTATTGATGTTAATGGTGCATTATGTGTTGGTGCCGCGATAGGTATCATTGGTGATTATCTAGAACGGCTAGATAAATTAATTCAAGCTAATGTAGATTTAATATGTATTGATGTAGCTAATGGTTTTAATGAAAATGTGTTTAATGCAATTCGTATTATTCGTTCCAAATATCAGCGAATAATTTTAATGGTAGGTAATGTTTGCAATTGGCACGGTTATGCTGCGCTTTCACAATTTGATGTTGATTGTATTCGTGTGGGTGTGGGTAATGGAAGTATTTGTACTACCCGTTTGGAAACTGGCATTGGAAAAGGACAATTTAGTGCTGTTGCTGAATGTTTTCAATATAAAGTAATTAATAATGTGCTGCCAAATATAATTTGTGATGGAGGTAGTTTAGGAAAGACAGGAAATAAAGTAAAAGCCTTGGCTTGTGGTTCTAGTGCAATTATGTTAGGTCGAACATTAGCATCTACAGAAGAAAGTCCGGGGCAAATTATATTTCGTAATGGGCGTCGTTTTAAATATATTAGGGGAATGGCTAGTACTATGGCAAATTTAAGTAAGCAAGAAAAAACAGAAAATAATTTAAATACATCATCAACGCAATTGGAGAATCTATCTGAGAATCTATCGGAGAATCCATCGGAGAATCCATCTAAGAAATTAAAAACTAATTTTACATCGGAAGGTGTTGATGGCGAACAAGAATTATCAGGTAGTGTTACAGATTTAATTTCGCAGATAAATGGTGGTATCAAATCTGGTATGAGTTATCTCGGATGTGAAAATATTATACAATTACATAATAAAAGTGCTAAAAATGAGATTAAATTTAATTTAGTATCTAGTATTGGTATGACAGAAACAGGTATCCGCGTTAAGACATTATAGATTTTTATAAATATTTACCGTATCCAGCAAATTGAACAATTGGGAGTAAAGATAATGGTATAAATACTATCCAAAAAAAAACTATTGACATTTTAGCAATATTTAATTGGATTTCGTTAGTTATACCAATACATGCAAGTTGCGCCGGTTCTGAATTAAATAAAACGTTAGTTATATAACCTCCGCCAATAAATATAAACAATATACATGTAATATATGCTAATAGCAAAAACCACACTAATATTTTCATTTTATTATTTCGTTAATATCTTTATCTCTTTTTATCTCTTTTTATCTCTTTTATTAATTTAATACAATATTTTATTTTACTAAATTATCTAACTAAATTATCTAACTAAATTATCTAACTATTTATTAGATTGTTCAAATTACAATAAAACATTATTATGAATCATCTATTAGCAATAGTATTAATATTGATATTATTAACTTTATTTTCTTGCTTAATAGCTGGTGATGTTTTTCTAAGTAAAATAGCATTTAGTGCTTCACCACTAATTTGTGATTCTTTTGATAATGCAACTACATTACCATCTGCAACTACATTACCATCTGCAACTACATTACCATCTGCAACTACATTACCATCTGCAACTACATTACCATCTGCAACTACATTACAATTAAAAAATAATCTTTTTACTGTTCCAAATGATACATGTATAAGTTTAAGTAGTACTGAAATTGGTTTTGCAAAATTTAGACTAGTTTTGTTTTGGATTATGTTTGCAGTATTAACAGTATTATTAGTTATTGCAATAATATTAATTGCTTCCGGACATATAATTGCTACTATTATTGTTGGAATATTAGGTGTTTCATTGTGGGTATTTATGCTTGTGGGAGGTATATATTTATCCAAATTTGCATTTGAATCTACCCAGAAAAATTGTAATAATCCTAGTAATATGTCAAATTATTGTTATAATCTTACTAAACCACAATTATTTTTTGCTAAATTAACTGCGGTGTTATGTTTTCCTATGACATTTGCAACAATAATTGTAATGGCTCTAGTTGTTATTAAATCAATATGATTATCTAATATATAATTATCTAATCAATAATTAAAATAATTATCTAATCTATAATTAAATAATAAATAATTAAAATAAATATCTAATCTATAATTAAATAATCAATAATTAAAATAAATAACTAAAAATGAATTTTAATTTCAAATTAAGTAATAAAAATATATTACTATTATGTGTATTTGTATTACTAGCAACATTTTTTGCTTGTATGATAACAGGTGATGTCTATTTAACTAAAATTGCATTTAATAGTTCTGCTATGGTATGTGAAAGTGATGTTGCTACATCAGCACCTACAGGTGGATTTAATAATTCTATACAAAATATATTAAATAGTCTTTTACCTAATGTATGCGTTAAGTTAAATAGTGCGGAAATTGGTTTTATTAAGTTTAGAGTAATATTATATTGGATAGTATTTGCATTATTAACAATAGCAATAAAATTTGTAATATTTATATTTTTTGTTGCACCCTATTTGGCTTTACTTATAGTAATTATAGGTTTACCGTTATGGATATTTATGTTAGTTGGTGGAATATATATAACATATTTTGCATTTTATTCTACTGAAAAACAATGCAATAATTCTAGTTATTATTGTTATAATTTATCAGATTCTGGAATATTATTCTCAAAAATAAGTGCAATACTTTGTTATTTTGTAACACTATTAACTACTTCATTTATGGGTTACTATCTTTATAAAGCAATTGATAAATAAAATAAAATACACATCAATTACTTATTAGCCAATGCACCAACAATAATCATAATTAATGAAATTATTATTGCACCTACTAGAAAATATCGCCAAATATATAGAAAATAATGCATATTTTTTTGTTTTTCAATTGCACACAGGCATTTTGTTTTATCTAAGTCTCCAATATATGTATATAGACACCATACATTAACAAATGATAATAATAGTAATACATTTTGTAATCCCATTACTATCATACTATTACGATATG
>Ga0214921_10003448_pt1 | contig 24134 bp, 17 predicted proteins | sample LL1505_MetaG_FD_177992 | JGI IMG/M metagenome (GOLD analysis project Ga0214921, IMG submission 177992) | Freshwater microbial communities from Lake Lanier, Atlanta, Georgia, United States - LL-1505 | ecosystem: Environmental > Aquatic > Freshwater > Lake | place: USA: Georgia | collected...
TAAATATTATGTAAAATTTTTCCTAATAATTTATTTACTTTATCATTATATGTTGTTATACTATTTTGCAATTCTATTTTTTCTAATCTATATACAATATTATTAAGATTTGTATTATCAAAATTCAACATTGAAAATCCATTTATATGTAAATAATTAATAAGATTTATCTTCATTCTAATCTTTTCATTAATCAAATAATTATTCATATCTATCTTATTATTAAAATTATCCAACATATCTAATACCTTTTCACAAATAATAGTATCATTTTTACCTATATAGTCATACTTTTTAATATTTTCCATCATAAATACATTAACTAATTACGTTTATAATTAATTTATAATTAATTTATATTTTCAATTTTTATAAACATTCTATATAAATTTTCTTTAAGCTATAACTAATAAATAATAACTAATAAATAATTTTACTAAAACCATAATCATCTTTTTTCAAAGATAATTGTATATCACAATGTTCCTTAATCTGTATTAAATGACTAATAGTCAATACAAAATCAAACTTACTAGTGAGATAATCCAAAATTACCGACACATTATTAATATTATGTGTATCAAAACTACTCCATCCTTCATCAATCGCCATAAAATTAATCTTCGGTAAATTACTCAACTCCAACAACGCCATTCTTATAGCTAGCGATGCCATAAACCTTTCAAAACCACTTGCATTATTAATTATAATATTACGCGATTTATCCTTATATATTGACCTATCTAAATAAATATCTATCTTGCTATCCGACATATCAAACAATACCGTAAAATCAGTTGTTATTGATAACAAATCATTAACCTTCTTTTCTAGAATAGGTTGTATTTTCGAAAGTAAAATATATGGCAATTGTTTTAATGCTGACCTATAAAGCTCACTTATACGCATTCGGCTTTCCATTTCACGACCTTCTTGCAAATCGCGTTTTATCTGTTCTAGCAATGCTGTATATTTAATAATATTTGCTTGTTCTTGAGTATATTGTTCTTCGATTAGCATGAGAACTTCTTCAAAATCTTTTAATTCCTCTTTCAATTTGGAGATATATTCTAGAATAGGCTTATTTTCTTCTATTTGTTGCCGATAGGTTTCAAATTTAGAAAGAATCATAGTTTGTTCTTCTAAATCTAATTGTAATGATTGATTAGTTAATAAGGTAGATTCATATTGATTTAATAGATTGTAAAGAGTTTTATTCTGGGATAACTTATTCTCAGTGTCTTCAATACGTGTTTCATATTTATGCCTTTTTTCCTTATTCTGTTTAATATCTTCATCAATCTTATTATTTCCAACTAGATTATCAATATCTGCCAGAATTAAATTTATTTGATTTTGATTACTTAGTTTTTTACTCTCTAACTGTTTCATTTGTTGCTCTAATGGCTTAATTTGTTTTATTTCCTGCTTTAATATAGTATTTATTGATTCTATCTGGGCTTGTTGTTCCGGAATAGTATATGTAGTATGCATAGGTGATGTTGCAGAGGTAGTTGCAGTTGCAGATATAGCAGACGATAACCCTAATTTCAAAAAATATTTCTTAGCATAATCACAATATGATAGATATGATGGTAATTGTTTAATTAAATTAATATGCTCATATTCCGATCTATGACGATTACTATCATTATTATACATCGAATAATCACTATAATATTCATTTATATCTAATAATAATTCTTCCAACAATATATCATAATTTTCTTGTAAATCATCAATACTTTCTGTTGGTAAAAATGATATTAATTCTTCCGGTAATTTAACCATTTGCTTTTCTAATTCCAATATTTTTTTATTATTAATTTCAAATTTTTTTTCTTTTGAAATTAATACATTAATTTCATTTACAACATCATCTATTTGCTTTAAAATATCATCATTTATTGTTATATGTTTTTCTTTTAACATTTCTAGATATTGGTGTTGGTGTTGTTGTTGTTGTTGTTGTGATGATGGTATTTTAATATTACAAGGTTTTCGGCTCTTATACAATTTTTCAACTGTTTGATCAATTATTTTTATCTTCTTATTTGCATCTTTCACTACATCAATATATTTTGCATCTTCTATTGACAATCTATTCTTTTCATCCCTAATTATATTTTTATCTACCACTAATAAAACATTATTATCCTTTTTCTTTTCCAAATATACCATTAATTCTTCTCTCAATTTAGAAAGCTTATTTGCATTATTCTCAATATCGTGTTTTATATCTGTAATTGTTTCTAGAGTAGCGGTTTCATCATTGTCTTCCATAAATTCATTACATTCCGTATGCAATGTTTTAGATGTCTCTAGAATAGTTTCATGCAATTGTTTTATTTTACCTTTTGCATAATCTTTATCTGCAGTAATAATTATAAGTAATTTTACAGATTGGGTTTTAGCTTTTTTAATTTCTACTATATCATCATTCTTTATTTTCTTCTTAATATGTTCATACACCGCCTTATCCTTATTATATTTCTGATTTGCCATCTCATACAACTTCTTAACTATCTCAAAACGCATAATCCGTTCCAATTCTTCCTTACGTTTTATATTACTCGAATCAATAAAACAACTATTATCATGCTGAATACTAAAACTAGTATGTATTATATCCTCATAATACCCAAAATATTCAGCAATACGCTCTTTTGTCTTACTCGCATTATCTTCTTCCAATCGTTCCATTGTTTTATTAACATCATGCACCCGATAAAATTCCACTTTAACACTTGCACCCACTTTGGTACGATAACCAGTCTTTATAATAGTATATGTCCATTGCCCTATTCCTATTTCCATTTTAATATGAAAATCATCCTTATTTATATTAATAATATCCTTTGTAGAACCTTTTCTAGTAAATTCATCAAACAACGTATAAATAATAATATCTATAATTGACGATTTACCTAAATGATTCGCCGCAATAATCCCTACAATACCTTTAAATTCCGTAAAACTTATTACATTATTCCCACCAAATGAAAATAAATTCGAAAACTCTAGCCGTTTTAATTTATAATGTCCATTAAATGCCGCATTATTATAACCCTTATTTGCTTCTTTTAATACTGTATTATGGGCGATATTCATTTTACGAACTTCATCTATTTCTTGTTGGGATATAGTCGGCTCATTTTGTTGCAAATATTCTAGAATATATCTATTCTGGATTTCTGGAGATGTAATATCAATCAAGGAATTCGATTGTTTCATTACACTCGATGAATCTCCAGATAATGCCGCATTTTCTGTGTTTGACGCATTTATTGTGTTTGATGTAATTGATGTTAATGTTGCCGACGAATTACTTGTATCTATTAATGATATACTAGCATCATCATTTTGCCAAGAATATTCAAACACATTATGATTCATCTTCAACAATGTTATATAATCCGATAAATAACTTTCTGGTGTATTCTTATACAATATACGAACGCGCAAGTTTTTTGCCAACTGACATTCTGGATTATGTTCACCATTTGGCATTGTACATAAATAATTTGCACGCTTATTTTCTATTAACATAGTCGTATATGACCACTCATTTGGAATCTCGATTAATTCACCCCTTCGTGATTGTACATCCCATTTTATAAGACCGTGATTTGCAATATCTTCACCCATATTTTGCTGAATTAATGAACCTGCATATGCAATATTTGGTGCCAGAAATTGATGTTTATGAATATCACCCAACAATGCCATATCATATGGTTCAAATGTCGATGGTGTAATAGTCTTATTTTGTGTTGATGATATTCCAATAGGGGTATGTGGTATATCATTAAATGTCATACCATTAAATAATACCGCACCATTTACCCTACCGTGATATAACATTATATTACTTAATTGAGATATTCCAGAATAGATAGGTATTTGCACTTGTGCTGGACTAATTATCTTATAATCAAAAATACTAGCATGATAGAATAAAATATTATTCATTTGATATACACCGCTTTCTAGCAGATAATAAATTGGATTGGTTGCAGGTAAATCCGCAATAATTGGTGTTAATGCATCTAGCCTATCCCGATTATTTATATTTATATCATGATTTCCTGGTATTAATACTACTGGCATTATACCTGATAAAGTTTTTAGGAAAGTATAAGTCATTTGAATACATTCTGGGGACAAATCACTCTTACTATGTAATATATCACCTGTTAAAACTACTATATAAGGTGAATCTGTATTATTAATGAATTTTTTAATGAATTTTTTAGTGGTAATATTATTTTTTATTTCATTACGTAAATAATCATATACTTTATTGAAAACTGTTTGATATTCATTATGACGTTTATATAATTGAATATGCAAATCACTAATATGATAAATATGGCTTATTTCTGTTTTATAATTTAAATTAACTGGAATTATTTGATTTGATTGCTCTGGTATTTGTAGTGTTTCTGGTGTTGTTATATTATTTAATTGATGTTCTTCCAAAATATTATTAAAAGTTATTTCATGTTTTGATTCCTTATCTTTCTTACTTGTTTTCTTAATTAGTTTCTTATTTGGTTCCTTATTTGGTTCCTTATTTGGTTCTTTATTTGCTTTAGTTATTGTCTTAGTATTTTGCTGTTCAACTGGTTCCGGTGGTTCTAGAGGTTCGAGTTCCTGAGTATTAACACTATCAAATGTAATACTATCTATATTATTATGTACTTCTAGATTAGCTTTAGGTTGCTTAGGTTTACGACCACGCTTTGCTTTAATAATAGATTCTGTTGTTATGTTATCCATAATTATATAGATATAAATGCTAACTATGCTAGATTTGTATTCTAGCGAATGTTTATATTTATTTATTCAAAATAACAACTATTAAGAAATATTTTATAAGATTAATTGAAAAAAACGGAATAAATTAATTAAACGATATAAGAAAAATTGAAAATACTATTATATATTACTTAATTATAACTTACTAGTTCAACTAGCCAATCTTTCTACAATGGAAAACTTTTTCATAAATCTAGCACGCAAAACAGCTATTAATTCGGAACTTATGCAAAAACATGGTTCCATTCTAATCTGTGATGACCAAGTTATTACAGGATATAACCATTTTACTTGCAGCAAGAACTGCATTACTGTCCACGCTGAAGAAGACGCAATCAATAATTTTATTGCATATTGTCGCAAAAAGTATTATGATGATTTGTATATTAGGAGGAAGTTGAGGAAGGCATTGTTGATTACGATTCGTGTTAAGAAAGAATGCATTAAGAGTTCTGCACCTTGCAGAAATTGTATTGAACTCATTAAATCTTATGGTATCAAGCAAATTATTTATAGCGATATCGATACTACAGATAACACCGTCCTAATTAAGAAGAAGATTAGGGATGTCGAAAATCGCCCCTCTAGTGGTTATCGATGGCGTGCACGTGCATTGGCAAGCTGAATTATTTTTTTGTTTTTTTATTAGTTATTCTAGCAACATGTTATATCTAATTCTAGAAATTGCCAAAAAAGAAATGAAAACAAAAAATAATTATTTATAACGGATAGTTGGATAGTTGGATAGTTGGATAGATATTAGAAATAAGTACCATTACTTTCTACATATTCCTTAATTGTATCACGAATAGTTATAGGATGTTCATCTGTTAATACAATTGGGGTTTCTGGAAAATATTCATTCAACTTTGCAATTATTTTTTTTGCTTCATCCAACAAGACATTCTTTAGATATGTATTATTTTGAACCTTTGCTAGAATACTCTCATTATGAACTAGGGAATTCATATAATATTTAATATTAGGTTCAAAATATGGATCAAAATTATTAATTAACATATTTGGAAACGCAGGTTCTTTTTCCCACAAAATAACAAATGAATTAAATGCCAAATTATTCAAGGTAATCATTTTACCAGATTGCAAAGTATAATTTCTAGACACAGAAAACGTACCCAACATCTTATAAATTGCTACAAATGCAATATTAACTGCTTGAACTTTATACAAGTTTATAAGGAAATTATACGTTGCATCTGACTTTGGACAAACATCTTTGATTTCAATCAAATCTGGAATATTAACTTTATCAAGATTATAATTAACCCAACGAATTTGATTTGTAATATCAAATGTAATCATCGGCATATATTCCAATTTTGCATCACATATCAAGCAATCCGGTTTTGAAAGATAAATATATGGATTATCATTATTAACAAATAACTCAGTCAACATACTAGATGTACAATCCATAATATTTACCAGCACCGGCAATCTTGCAACATAATCTGTAAGTTGTTTAATAATATCATATATTTGATGTTTATTTGTCAAACTAGGTACAATAACCGGTTCAATACTTGTTTGAATATGTGTTCTTTTGTATTCATTATGTTGAATATCATATTCTAGAATATAATGTCCATCTTTTGTAATATTTGGAAATTCCGCACACAACCCATAATAGTTAGTTTCAGTTTGATACATATTATCAATTAGAATAAGATGGTGTTTGACATTAATATTTTCATAATGTGAAATGTATTCTAGCATCTCTGGGGAAAGCTGACTTTCTAGATTTTGAAAAATATTCTTAACAAACCGAGGACACTCATGATTACGCAGATATTGAGGATTCTGGTGCGTTGCGCCTAGCTCATCGGCCCGTTGGACAGTCAATCTTAGAATATCTGATTCACCCATATAAGAACCTACAATAATATTATAAATCGATACTGTAAGTGTCTGCGCAATTTCATTATTCTGTTTATCTTGTTTACTTGTTGTAAAAATTGTATGATTCAGATAATCAGACAATACCTCAATCGGCAATACTTGCAACATTAGAAGAATCGCGAAATCTAGATTTACAATCTGATTGTTATCCTTTAAATGATATTACAAATTCAACCATCTTATTATTTTCAATTTTTCCAAAAAAAAAACTAAAAAATCTAAAAAAACTAAAAAACTAATTAAATTATTATGAAATGCATTTTTTAGTGTGTAGGCATAATGGGCTACACCCCTTCAAAGCTAATAACAAATAAAGTTTGTTCGCACTTTAATCCAAATAATAAATTTTTAAGTTTTGTTTCTGATGTTATATTTATTTTATCATAACGATTAGTAAATGTGTAATTAAGATTATAACTATTTGCAGGTAGTGATTGGAAATTGCAACTAAAACCAATACACATCATATAGCAATTAACTTTTTCAAAATCTTTTTGCGATAATTTAGATAAATCAACATTTCCAGAATCATTACCATAAAAATGCTTACATAACATAGTAGTAAATTGAAGTAGAAATTCAAATAGTTCTTTTAGAGAATTAACTTCGAATTCTAGAGGATACGAATTTGGTGTAGGTGGATAAATATTTAATACTTCATTAAATATTTCATTAATATCTAAATCTTTAATATCTTGATTATTACTCATTCTAGAATAAGTTAGTTTATAGAATACTATGATAAATTTTTATGTTTTTAAACTTATAATTCTAAATAAAGTAATTGAAATAGTAATAAAATGTTTGATTATAATAAATAAGCATTCAAAAAATATTTGAAAAAATGCAAACTCATACCGGATTAATTATAGCATTATGCATATTAATTAGTATGCTTTTAATATGTCATACAATGAATTTTCTATTTCCAAATACACGTAATAGTTTTTACAATATTCCAAGTATGACACGTCCTTTACCTACTCAATATAATCTTATTACATATGATAATAATCTAGGTAAAGTTCCATGTGATAGTCAAGCCCAGATTCCCTGTAATATTATTGAACAACAATGTAAAAATAAACCAATTAAATATGAATTATCTGATAGTGAATTAGCACTTTTATATAAAGAAGCTTATGAAATGGCAGGGGAAGAAGTTTTATTAAGAACATTAAATGAAATGAAGATGCCTAGCACAACAGCACCTACACCTACCCGCACACCTACCCGCACACCTACTACTACCACCGCAACACTCTAACACTCTAACATTTTTGATAGTAATATTTTATATTTTTTTATAAATTTTTTCCCATTCATTATCGTCTTCATTATCTTCTTCATTATCGTCTTCATTACTACTATTTTCGGTAATGTGTTTTACATAAATAGATGATGTAGTATATTTGCCAGTACGAAAATTAATAAGTTTTTTTAAACCCTGTTTTTGAAATTCTTCATATTCATCAATTTCAAAATAAATAGCCCATTTTGCAAAATTTTCATAATGATTCTTAAATTCATATGTAATAACATTATAATTCATATTAGTTAGACATTCTAGAATATCATCTATATGTGATGTTCCAATTAAATATTCTTCATCACATATATCATACTTTGAATAATTATTTTCAGTATTTATATCCGTTTTACTAGCTTTCAGAAACCAGGTAATTTCTGTAGCAATCATTCTAGCAACACCAAAAAATATATAACTAACTAAATTATTTAATAAACTCATTTTTAAATACTAAAAAATTAAAAAAAAATTATTTAAAAAAATTAATTTGGTTAATAACATCCGATTGTGTTTTCAGTAATATAACGGTTAGCAGTATAAATGCCTTTGGTAGTAATAACTACAATCTTGAACTCCCATTTATTCTGATTTTCATCCCCATTGAAAATATAGCCTTTGGGTTTAAATGATTGTATTTTAAGATTTTCTACCAAATACTTAGCAACAACAGGTTCAAATTCATAAATAATACCAATATCAAGATCGTTTTTATAATATACTTTAATAATATTATTAAAATCGTCATTATTTGCTTGGAATTGTGTATCTAGATAATCCCAAAAAAAATCAGTATTTAAATTCGCATTTGTATTTGCATATGAATGAGAAATAATCATTTTAGCATATTGCCAATTACCATAAGATTTTTCTCGATGATAATCATCTGAAATTGTTTCATCATAAATTTCGTCTTCCTCATAATAATGAATACAAGTTTTTCTATTATTTACAGATACTTCATTATCATTATCATCTGAATACAGACTACCATTACAGTCATTGCCATCATTACTGTTATCACAGTCATCACATTTATTGCATTTGTTGGATGTAGTGTCGCTAGATATAAATTCCGTAATTTCTGCTGTAGTCATAAAGTCTACTAGGTTAGTAATATCCATTTTATTTTAACAAATGCTAGATTTAGTAAATTATTGAATAATTATTTTTATATGATGACTACTTATTTATAAGGTAAAAAAAAATAAAACTAAACGCTAATTCTAGAATAACTAAAAAATATCTAACATCTAATATCTAACATCTAATATTGTTTAGCATCTTCCAGCTTGGTAGTTTGCATACGATACATACCTCGTGCCTCTTCTGGATTATACCAATAAACGCCAATCATAGGTGCATAATTATTACCTAGACGGTCAGTTCCAATATATTGTTCAGTAGCACCAGGAGGAGGATGTGCAGAACGTAGATTAAAATGAATTAGATTAGTGTCGCTAGGAATTACTGGAATATTTGCCCAAGGTCCAGTTGCTTGCGGGGCATTGTATAAACCACCATTGGGAAGTGGGTCAGGAATTGCAGTATTTTCATTATTACTGCGTTTTTCAGGTGCAACTAAACCTTCAGTAAGTGTTTTATAGCTACCACCATGAGGGGCATTGATTTCCATATATGGACAATATCCGAGTGGCATAGAGTTATCAGTAGGATTAATAGGTGTTATACTTAATTTAGACATAATTACAAAATATTAGGATACTGTTAGGAAACTAATAAGATTATTAACTTAAACATAGATTTTTAATTGGTAGAAATAACCAACTTAGATTATAAGATTATAAGATTATAAGATAATATTTGTAATACTGCTAGAATGATAGAACCTGAAGATTATAAAGTAATGATAGATAAATATTATTTAATTGGATATAAATGGAAAGATAATTTAGAAAAAATGGTTTCAATACCAAATAAACGATTTATGAAATTTACAAACGCAAATGTTAGAACTTTAGAAACAATAGATATATCTGTTGCATATCCGTATTTTAAAATTGTTAATTTAAATTTCTATTTATTACCACCTAGTAATATCGATAATAATCTTGATAATATTATCGACAATATCATTGATAATAATAATATTGATCATAATCAAGTAATGTTAAACTATATTAATAATGAAGCCAGCAAAGATAAAATAACTAAAATTAGTATTAAAATTGTAGAAAATGATAAAATATTTACTGTTATGGATGATAATTTTAATATATATAAAATAAATGATACTATTCAGATAAATAATACTAAAAATATTAAAATTAAAATGTTAATATCTAATTTCATTGAGAAATCATATAAATAATTTTATTCATCTTCATCAATTTTTTTATTTTCATTATCTTCATCTTCAGATTCAACTTGTAATACAGAATAACAAGGTAATTGCGATTTTAAATAATTTGTTTGTTTTAATGTTTTCTTATATTCTTTCAGTTTCATCAACGCAGATTCTAATTGTATAATTGTCATTTTTTTATGATATTTTGAAAGGAGAGATAAACAATGTTGTGCTATATTTACATTCATCATATTAAGAAATTTAGAATGCGTCATTTCAATTATTTTACCCTTAGCCATTAATACCTTAATCATTTTATCATTCTCATTTTCTTTATAAAAATTTATATTATTATTTTCTACTTCATATAAAAAATATTTCATCATATTCGGCAATAATTCCGCATTACTAAATATTAATGCCACATCACGCAATGTAATATAACTAGTATCCTCCTTTCTAAATGGATTTGTTGATTTTAAATTCAATCTATTAATATTTTCAATATACACACCATCCTCACGTACCATAATTGTAGTTGGTGTTTCAATATATAATTTAATATTATTTTCAGTTTTGTCTGTATTTTCTGTATTTTCTGTATTTTCCATATTTTCCGTATTTTTTGTATTTTCCATATTTTCACTTAGTTTTTGGTCTTTATCTAATGTCATCTTTTCTAGTATACCTGATTATTTTTTTAAGCTAATTTATTAATTATTATCAGAATAAAATAATATTTTTGGTTTGCCATTTAATATTTCTAATACTTGGATATCACCTCTTTCAAAACCAAACTCCAAAACAGGAAGTTTTGTTAGGGAATTATCCTCATTATTTCTGCTAGAAGAATAAAACGCTTTTGACATTCCTACATCACAACGCCACACCCGTTCATCACATATTGAATTAATACCTTTTTGAAATTGCGGTGTATGTCCAATTGCAATATGTGTTGCTTTAGTTTCAGAATTAGTATTACCATTTTTATTGTTATATAAGCGTAAAATCCTATTTAACATTATAGATAAATGTTTTTCTTGTATAGGAGATTTAATATTTTCACCAAATGTGCGTGCCCATAATATACTAGGTTCATCATCATTAGTATCCCCATGTGGATGCATAATATTATCAAAATTCTTCTCTAATTGACCATCTTCACTATCCAACCCCAATAAATATAATGATGTTATATTATTAATTAAATCAATAGAATATTTACTAGTTGTTGCAATAGTAGGACTACCATGACAAAATAACCAATTTCCTATTTGCAACATTGTATAATAATTCATCGCCATTAAATTAGAACATAAACCAGTAGGGGAAAAAGCATATAGTCTCTCCCTATAACCTATTGGCAATTGCAACTGTCGGTGATGGTGTTTAGTATTATATAATGTTAATCTCCCACGTTTGAGTGTTTTTGAGTGGTATGGAAATTTGGATTTGTTATGGTATATATGTTTAAGATGGTCTTGAAAACATCGGAATTCTTCTTGGCTAACATATCGAAAATCACCATCTACATTCATAATTTCATGATTACCTATAATAGATAATACACGCCCGCCGTATTTCTGTGATAATTCATTAAGATGGTGAAATAAATAAAATATTTCTAATGTACTACCTTCATCTTCATATGCAGTATCACGTGATATATCATTTGCATCCCATCTTTGAGGTCTTATACGATCTATTTGGTCTCCTAATTGTACAATATGTGTATCACCACCAATCCATTCTAAAGTATTAAAAAAAGCATCCATAACTGATACTGTTTTATTAATTGGAGGTTCTATATATCTAATACATCCTGCTAGAATAAGACACTTAATCGCAACTTCAAAATCGCCATGAATATCACCGATTACTATTATTCGGCGTTGGGTAGGTAATTTATGATATATTCTGGGTGCTTGTTGTAAATACTTTTTAGAAACTTCATCATTATTATAATATTTATCTATTAGTTTGGTTATGTAATTCTGGTTGGGTGATTTAGATTTTAAAGATTTCCGGAAGTTTCTGGATTTTCTTATAACAGTATTATTTTGTGTTATTCTAGAATATTTCTTCTTTCTACTCATAATTTTACTTACCTTATTAAGTAGGTTTTGTGTTTCCAGTGTTATACTATTCATTTTACATTATAATTTATTTAGAAAAAAATCGCATCTCTATGAGTTGAGTCCATACATTATCCTTTTACCGAAAGCGCGTAGTGCTTAGGCGTGGCCTAACAAGGCCACCCGAAAGGATATGCCAAAAATATATTATTGACCATAGTACCTATCGGTCGGTTAAAGGATACATTGACGTAATATGTTGTTCTATACCGTTCCCAGAATAGGTTCTTCCGGAATAGGTTCTTTCATTTTAATTTTTTCTAATAATTGTTTATGAAGTAGTATTTTATTGCGATGTGGGATTAAATTTTTTAAGAATATTATATATGGATTTTCATTTATTTTATAAATTTTTTTTATTAGTTCTAATATTTTAATATTTGATTCATTTTGTATGGTTGTATTAAATTCATTTAGTTTATTATAAATCATATCTAAGTATTCATGAAAATGTGTTATCATAAACGAATTTTTAAATAAATAATCTAAATATGCAATAGTAAGTATATATTTAAACAATGAATTAACTTTATTATTGATAAACGATTCGTATAAATTTAAAAATCTTCTTATTATTTCTGTATGTATTTTTGATAAATATTTATCAACATATTTATCTGGATTAATAAATGTAAATTGTATACTAGTTTTATAATAATAACTACTTTTATATAATGACTTTTTCGGTAAGCTATATAAAATAACGAAATTACGTAAAATAGGAAATCTTTCTAGTGTTGGTTGCAAATTATTACATCCCGCAAAATACTTAAGTCCATTACTACAAAATGTATCAGAATCTAGAGCACACTCACATACATATAATTTTTTCTTATCATTTAATTCATTATATAATTCATTATATAATTTTTGTATTTCACTTAATTTATTCATTGATACCATATATTCATTATCTTTTATTTTTTCCTTAATTTCATATAACACATCACTCATTTCAAGAATCTTAGACATAAATTCATTTGTGTTAGTTTGTACCATTCTAGTAGATGTATTTTATTTACTTATTTTAATTCAGTAATTTCAATTTTTTGTAATATAAAGTGTTTCTAGAATAGTTAAACAAATATATAATCCAGCAACATAAACAAAGCTAAATATATATATAAATATCTATACATATCTAATATGAGTAGTATAGAAAGTATTCTAGAGAAAGAATTTATTAATCATGATTTAGATAAAACATTAGTTAATACTGTAGTTAAATGTGTTAAAGAAACTGCACCACTAATACCAGTTGATTTTATACCAACTGCTACAATTACTAATGACCAAGAAAGCAATAGTGAAATCAATAGTGAAAGCAAAAATGAGAGTAATTCTAACGTGGTTGATGTATCAGATGACGGCCCGTTGGACAGAATCGGTAGATGCGTTGCACCTACTGACCGCGGAGGGATAGTATATGATTTAATTCATATTCTAGACGATGTATATTCTTATGGTCGTACTGTAATTGAAAATAATTATTTTAATTTCGCTGATAATGCAGATTTTAATCTAGTGTATCCAAATATCTATATCGGCAATTATAGTACATCAACTAATCTAGAATTACTTAAAGGGGTAGGTATTACTCATATCTTATCAGTTATTCCCACATTTAACCCACCTTTTTCAGACAACTTTAAATATCTACATATTCCAGCATATGATGACCAATCCCAAGATATTAAACAATATTTTGAGAAATCTAATGCATTTATTACAAATCTTCTTACTGAAGGCGGAAAAGTATTAATTCATTGTATGGTGGGGCGCTCTCGAAGTGTTAGTATCTTTCTAGCATTCCTAATTAATATGATTCACGGCAATTTTAATCAAAGTCTTGTAAGATTAGATGCAGATAATGATGTTAGTAATGAACTAGAATATAAGCAATTTGGTAGTAGTGTCAATTCTAAAACAAGTGTTCGGGACTTTGCAAATAATACAAATGTAGGTAATAGTAGTAATAGTAGTAATAGTAGTAATAGTAGTAATGATAGTTTGAGAAATGATATTATTAATAAGCTAGAATATCAACAACCACAATTAAGTAATAAGCATCGGTCATTTATGTTATACAAGAAAGAAACAATGATTAGTGAAGTAGAAGAATTAATTAGTAAATATAAATTATTAAAAAAAGAGATTGATATATTTAGCATTGACGACACAGTATCTGCTAGAATACATAAACAATTAAAAACACAACTTGCAAATAATTTTATGGTACAATTGTTAAAATATGTTAAAAAATATCGCACCGAATCAAATCCAAATCCATATTTTATAGAACAATTAATTGATATTGTTATGTGAGTAGAGTAAGTAGAATGAGTAGAGTAAGTAATTTATAGTTTATCAACTTGTATTTTATTATTTTTCAACTTATAATCATTACTATGTTCTGCATGTGGTTGTGATACTTCACGACAATAGAAATTACCCCAATACGGTATACATTTTTCCAACACATATTTATAAGGGATTGCCTCAGCCGTAATAATACCCTTATCAGGATTTACCATCATCCACTCAATTGCAGCCAATACTGGTGCGCAAATTTGAAGTTGAGTAGCATTCATATGTGCATCAGGTCCAAGTACTTTCATAGAATGTTCATTAGTTAATACAGTTCCACACCAGAATTTACGACCATCTCGAAAAAATAGACTTGCGCCTAGAGAATCAAAAGAATCTTTTTTTAAAACATCGTGTTGCATAAAAACATAATATTCACTAGGTTCTTTATAGCCATTCGACTTAACAAATTCTAAACATTTGTTGCTAACTGGTGATGACGAATAAACATAACTAATTTTAGGAGTATAATCACCAGATGATAGGTATTTAGAAAGCGATACAACCTCAAAATGAGTAATCATCCGTCCATTATATTTAAATTCAGTACCATCAGGATAAAGGCAAATAGAATCCGTTGAACTATCCATAGAACGATATTTAGGTGAGTAATAAATACGATTGTTATATTTGGATTTTTTGTAATCTACCATAGGTTCCATAGCGGATACAAAACTAGTGCATAATGCTTCAGCAACAAATCCTTCTCCAGACCAAGAATTAATCATAATATCTGGTTTTGCCTGTTGTCTTACTTCTTGATTATCAAACTCACTAATATGTATCATATCTAGAATATCCTTTGCAACTAAATTAAATTTATTCTGCTTTAATAATGCAAGTTTTTCAGGAGCATATTTTTTGCAATAGGCTTCAATACCTTGATATACTAATGAAGATATCGCACCAGGATTCATTCCCATTGAATGGACAATAGTAATTGGATTATGGATACCTTTAGTAGCTTTTTCTAATTCTAATTCCTGGTAATAAAGAGTTGTATGTTCTGGATTCATATTAGATTCATCTTTGTTATATTTTTCCAAACTAGTATTGATATACATAGAACCGTGTTGCTTGCATATTTTGATTATATCAATTGTTTCAACATTAACAGTGAGGTCAATTACAAAAGTTTCTGGGGTAATTAGTGGTTTTAATAAGTCATAAACATTATCTTCGGTAATGTGTGTTTTTATATGTTTTATACCAGGTTTAATTTTGTTGATGTATTCTGGAATATCTTCTGGGCAAATACAAGTCATTTGCATTGTAAGAATTTTGTGGTGTTGGTGATGTAAGAGTTCTAGAAGGGCTTTCATCACTGAACCCATACCTAATAATAAAAAGCTTTTGATTTTAATCATTTTTCATTATATTTACTTTTAATATTTAAGTAGAAATTTAATTACTAATATATTACTAATATATTAGTAATATATTATTAATATATTTCTAATTTATTGATATATTATAGATAACAATATTATCTATAGTAATAGTAAATAATTATGTCTAAAAAACACTTATATTCTAGAACAAGTAAAAAATACAAAGAAAGACAAAGTAAAAAACTAAGTAAAAAACAGGAAATTGTAAATAAATATAAATTAAAAGCAGAATTAAAATCTATTTATGATGTGGAAGAATTAAATAATTTACCAGAATATAATTATAATTACGATTTAATCTATTTTAAAGTATTATTTGATAACATAGTTTTTATAAATAATAAATTGCATATTATACCATATAGATTTAATTATAACACATTAAACAATGAAAATGTTTTAAAAATTAGAGAATATTACTATAATAAGTTTATTAATTTAGGTATTTTAAAAAAAATAAATGAATTATTCGCTAATTTTGGTGTAAATAAGTATTTTCAAAAATATAAAATGATAACTGCAATTACGGAAATGATATATAAGAAAAATATAAACAATAAGAAAAAAACTTTATTTATGTTATCGAGTTATAATGATGATATAAATACTGAAAATATGGAACTAGTATTACTAATAAATCAAGTAATTAATACAGATGTTGAATATAATTTTTTTAAAGCCAAATACTCTAATATTATCGATGGGCAAAGTTTAAATAAACTAGAAAATTATTTTAATTCTAAATCAAAACAAAATAAAAAGTTTGAAAATATATTTATAGACTATTTTAATATTAATTACAATATTTTTATATATCCATTAATATTAATAATTAAATTACCATTGTTTATATATTTAGTATGTAATACATTAAAATTATTGGAAATTGGTGGAGATTTATTAATAGATATATCTATATTTAATAATTCTACTCCATTAATATTAAAATTATTTTGTATATTAGGAAATTTATTTGATAATGTATCTTTAATTAACCAAGAATATATTGATGTCGATAAATTATTAAAATTTAAGAATTTTAGAGGATTCAGTGAAATATATAATGAACAATTAATAAATAAATTAATAGATTTAAGTAAAATACATATTGATAATAGTTTTAATATTGACGATGTAATTGATGTTTTAAAATCTAATAAACTTTTTTATAAATTAGATAATGAACTTATTAATAAATTTACTAATCATAATAATAAAAATAATAAAAATTATAAAATATTGTATGATATTCCAGAATTAATGTTTTCAGCTATTGATATTAATCAAGGTTATAAAATACTAAATTTAATTGCAAATACATTTAAAACACACTTATATATACGTAATTATTTTATTAATAAATATATGAATGATACCTATAGTTTATTAGATTATTTTAAATTTAGTTATATTAATTATTATGAAACTATGATAATAAATAAATTACATATTACAATAGATAATAAAAATATACTAAATAATATATTTAATAATTTTATACAGAAAATTAATGAACCCAATCATAAAGTATATACATTAACCAATAAACTTATACTAAGTAAGAAACCAACTGATACTAATTCTCATTCCAAATTATTACATAATTTTAATATGTATTATTATCAGTTATTATTACTGAAAAGAGTTGAATGCAATATATTAAATAGATTATCATTTAGATTAAACAATATATTAATTAATCATATTATAGATATAGATATAAATAATATATATGATAGAAAATATATTGATATATCCGAATTTACATCATTATATGAAATATTGAATATTTATAAACCTATATTTTCTAAATATATAGTTAATACATTAATAATTAATTATAATATAATTAACAATGGATTAGTAAAAGTATTAAATTTAATGTTTCCGTGGTTTGTATTAAATATACAAAAAAATAGTACAATAATAACTAAAACAACTTTTGAAAAAGAATTTGAACATAATATTCGTTATTTGGATGAAATATCAATTATAAATACAATTCAAGCACTTAATGAATATAAAAATCTAGGATATACACTTATTATACCGTATATTAATACTAATATTTGTAATATTACAGAATATTATAACAAAGAAATATTGCAATTGTTATATATATTAGGATCAAGTAATACACATACAAATTCCATAACACAACATAAAATTATTCTAGATGATATTCACACATTAGAAGATATTGATAAAATATATTTTCTAGTAGATATAATTTATATTTACTCATTATTATATAAAACCATTAAAATACATAAACCATATAATACCAACAATGATACCACATTTTATATTATTGGTATAGATTATTTAAATAATAAAGATTATAACAAAGATTATAACAAAGATTATAACAAAAATAATGATAAAAATCTTAGCAAAATCTTAGAAAAACTTATTAAAGCCTATAATAATCCATATAGTAATAAAATAATAACAGTACCAGAATCCAATAAAAATCAAATTATTAAAATATTAATTGATATTTTAATAGAATGTAATAATTGGCGTTTTAATGCATATAAATTATGTATATGTAAAAATATTAAAAATATAAATTGTTATAAATTCGAAAGCGGTTCTAATGTTAAAATACCAGAATATTTAAATAACCCATTAAAATTATTATAAAGTGATTTATTATAACAATATTGGTTATTTGTATTTATTTTATTCAATATCATATCAACCGAAAAATGTCCTGAAACTGATGTAGGATATTTATATATTGAAACTTTTTTATCTTTATCTTCATCTACAGAGACATTTGCTAACGTATCTAATGATGTTTGGGGTTTATAATAAGTATACTTACGTTCATAGTGAAAATGTAAATTTGATTCTTCTAAATTACTAACTTCATTCAAATTTATAGATAACTCATATTCATTAATATTTTCTATATTACAAATATATTTTTTAATATCAATATTCATTCTAATTAAATCATTTATTTTATCTGGAGTATCTACACAAGTTATATTAAATAATTTTGTTTGTAAATTTACAGAATCAATATTTAATAGTTTTTCCACAATATTTTTATCATCAATAGTTTCATTTTTTTCCATTGTTTTAGAAAGTTTATCAAAAATATCCATCACATTATTATATGGTATTATCCACAATGTATATTTAAAATTTTTTAACCCTTTTAGTTCATATTTTTTATAAATGCTTTGCGATTTTGGTATATCTTTTGTAAATTCAACTAATAAACCAATAAAATTTGTAGTTTTAATAATAATATGATACTTTGATAATGAATCATTTAAAAATTCATTTTCTCTTAGAATATTATCAGTTTCCAATATCCCTTTTATTAAATATTCCTCTCTTTCAAAACGAGATTTTAAACCATTTATAATATTAAACATATTATAAATAAACCTAGTTATTATTAAAAAATGAAATTTAAATGGATTTTCTATCTTAGTACCATCTAATAGCATTATTTGATTTTGTTTTAATATAGTATTCATACCATTATATTGACGATATATTTGTATAAAACCCTTAAAATCAAATGTTTTTGGAATATTAATAGGGTTTATAGGTTTTGAAATAGATATTAATTTACATAATGCACCATTTAATCCATATATATCCGTAGAATTATAATTATCATTATAAATCATTAATTTTTTATATCGTCTTATCTTATAGTTGTCAAATACTACATCATCATTAAAATTTATTTCAAATATCGCATTATAACATATTCTTTCTTTAGGATTCGGATTAGATATATCTAAAAACGTTATATATATATATGTATCAAATTGATTACGATTTGCAATAATTACCTTAATATTTTTATTATTTAATAATGAATTTAATAATGAATTTAATATTTCTATTTCTTCTCTCGTTATAACAGTATTATTTACAGCACTATTTACATTTTTTTGAGTTTGCTTATTTTGAGTTTGTTTTGATTGAAATGTTTTTGTTTTAACACGTTTAATTTCCTTATTTTTTATAATAAAACTATCTAATTTCATTGTAGATGCAGAAACAATTTCTAATGGTATAACTGACCAAAATGGCATATCCTTATATTTTACCATATCTGGATGAACACCATCACATAATAATGATGATGTATGAATTATATCTTCTATAGTAATTATTTTATGATAAAAATATACATTTCGAAATAATATATTCAATGGATGCATATATATACATTTAAAATTTAATCCTGTAGTTAAATCCGTATAAATAAATAATGATTTTGTAGATTTTAACCCATAAAGTTCTAATAATTTCGTTCTTGATAATTCCTGTATTCTTTTAAAAATAGGCGTATGTTTCGCATTTACTTCTCTTATATGAAAAAGAGCTGGCTCAATATCATATTGTCCAGGATTTATTTGTGATCTACTATACTTTAATATATACCAACTATATTCAAATGTAAGATTAGGAATATTGAAATATTCACCATCCATTAGATAATTATTCATTATGTTTTTCAAATTAATAATAAATTTTTCTGTATCTTCACCTAATATATTAAATGTATTCAAATATTCAATATCTTCATTAAAAGAAACATCGCGTATAAGCTCATCATATTGTCCATCTTCCTTTAAAAATGATGCCATATAATCCTTATAATTTGCCGTTTGATCATCTATAACTTCTCGATATGCTTCATATTTCCCATCCTTCATAATTTCTTTATCATGTAATAACATATTTGATATATTTGCAGGATACCCTAATAATAGATATTCTTCGCTATCACCAATTTTTTCCATAATTACTTTATCTTTTAGTTTGTATTTATTACTTGCTTTTTCATATTGTAATAAATAATTAATGGGATTAATATTAGTGGGATTAATATGTAATCTATCATCTAGAAATATTTTTGCAGTCTCAACCATATTATCCCATAAATAATATATTATATTAAGCTTGTCATCAATACCATTTTCATCATTATATGATACATTAACATATTTATTTATCTTATCACTTCTATGTTTCTTCAAAAATGTTTTACAATGTATTTTATAACCTGTTATATATACTCCATTTTCATCTTTACTATATAATTTAGTATTAAGCATTTTTAAAGGCTCTTCTCTAAATTTAGCTACTGCAGTATTATAATCCAAATTAGATTCATTCATTCCTGCAGAATCAAATATATTTGCAAACTTTAAAGTAGTATATTCCTTTAAATTTTCCATATCATCAGGTGGAAATCTAGTTTGATTAATAATTGGAATACTATCATCTTTCATAAATAAATATACACGTCCATTTTTAATATTTACTGATAATTTATCATTATGAAATAAATATTGCAATAAATCGGCAGATAAATTAGCAGTTTTATGAATATATGTACATTGATATTGATTGTATTTTGAATTATTTCTTCTAGTTTGCCTAGACTTAAATGATACAAATCCACTTTTATTTTTTTTAGTTAACCTAGTAAATGTAGGCAAATCTTTATCAACATCACTTGGACATATTGACTGTACTAACTTATGTTGTTTTAGCACATATGCCATATTTACCTATTTACCTATTTACCTATTAGTTTATTATATATTATTTATATTATGTATATTAAATGTATGATAAATAAATTTACAAGTTTTATAGTTTTAACATTTTAACTAACAATGGAGTTGTTGATATATCATTTTTATCAATGAACGGATCGCGTTTTGTTAATAATGGATTAAATGAAATCTTATTAACAAATGTAAATATACGATGTTCTAGAGTAGTATCATTTTGGTTTTTATGTTTAAATCCTGGACTATGATTTATTTCTATTAATACCACATCGAAATTATCTTTTATCATAAAATCGACACCAAATATATAATAACTATTTGCACTATTTTCATAATTACTTACTTTCTCATTATATAATATCATTGAAGTCCGATTAAGTATTGTACGCATTTGAGATGTTATATTATTAACATTATCTTCTCCTAAGTGCATTAATGAATTTGGATAAATAAAATCTTTTTCTGTAGTTCCCCAATGTGTATCATGTATGTTTTTATTATTATAATCCGCATTTTTATAAGGTAATAATGCCGTATAAATATAACCAAAATTTAATAAATATGATCGAAACACATTATTATTTATAGTTGCAAAATAATACATTCGTAAATGGAATTTCTTATTCTGAAATAATAAGGGATTTGTAATATAATCACTAATCAAAATATTTTGATAATTTTTCAATTGTTCTTTAGCTTTTTCCAAACTATTATTATCATGAATAACCATTACTCCTTCTCCACTACAAGCTGTTATATTAGGCTTATTATTACCAATAAAAACAGTAGGTCTTGCAATAACAACTATATTGTCTTTGTCTGGCAAAATGTAATCAGGTGTTAAATTAAATGAATTTTGCATATATCTAGTATATTCATTTGGAAAGTATTTTTTCATATTATAAAATAATGTATCTTTTATTGTAATTGTTTTAATTTTATCCAATGTATTTGAAATAAATGCTGGTGTTTGGTAATATTTATACAATAATTTATAAATACTAACCTGATCATATGAAAACCATATTATCTTTGGGCGTCTATTATAACACATATTAGGCATACATTCTCTTATATTATATTGATTGAACGTTTTTCGTAATAATGTTTTATTTAAGTCTCCTTCACCTAATATTACGAAAATGTTATCATAAGTAATATTTTTTTTTGAACTTCTAGTAATTAATGCCATCTTTATTATAAGTAATATTAAACAATACTTCAAACAAATAATAGATAATATTTATAAAGTTGTCTTTTTATATTAAATAATATATTTATTATTCAAATGTAATATTATTTATTTCATTGTTTGTTTCATTGTTTGTTTCATTGTTTGTTTCATTGTTTGTTTCATTGTTTGTTTTTTTATGTTTTTTAATTTTCTAACTAATAGTGGAATTGTTGATATATCATTTTTATCAATAATTGGTTCTCGTTTTGTTAATAATGGTTTGAAAGATATTTTATTAATAAATAAAATTAATGATTCATGTAATTTTTCAACATATGGATTTTTATTCTTAAATCCTGGACTATGATTTATTTCTAATAATACCACATCAAAATTATCCTTAATCATAAAATCCACTCCAAATATATAATAACTATTTGCACTATTTTCATAATTATTTACTTTTTCATTATATAATATCATTGATGTCCGATTTAAAATCGTACGCATTTGACCTGTTATATTATTAATATTATTAGTTCCTAAGTAATTTAAATCTGTAGGATAAACAAAAACTTTTTCAGTTGTACTTCCATGAGTATCATGAATACTTTTATTATTATATTCTGCATTTTTATAAGGTAATAATGCAGGAACAATTCGACCAAAATCAAATAAATATGTTCGAAACACATTATTATTTATGGTTGCAAAATAATACATTCGCAAATGGAATTTCTTATTCTGGAATAATAGGGGATTTGTAATATAATCACTAATCAAAATATTTTGATAATTTTTCAATTGCTCTTTAGCTTTTTCCAAACTATTATTATCATGAATAACCATTACCCCTTCACCACTACAAGCTGTTTTATTAGGTTTATTATTACCAATAAATATAGTTGGACGCGCAATTAATATAGTATCTTGTGGTAAAATGTAATCAGGTGTTAAATTAAATGAATTTTGCATATATCTAGTATATTCATTTGGAAAGTATTTTTTCATATTATAAAATAATGCGTCTTTGACTGCAATTGTTTTTATTTTATCTAATGTATTTGAAATAAACACTGGCGTTTTATAATATTTATACAATGATTTATAAATACTAACCTGGTCATATGAAAACCATATTATCTTGGACG
>Ga0214921_10003449_pt1 | contig 24131 bp, 35 predicted proteins | sample LL1505_MetaG_FD_177992 | JGI IMG/M metagenome (GOLD analysis project Ga0214921, IMG submission 177992) | Freshwater microbial communities from Lake Lanier, Atlanta, Georgia, United States - LL-1505 | ecosystem: Environmental > Aquatic > Freshwater > Lake | place: USA: Georgia | collected...
CTGCCCATATAGGCTTGGTTTGCTGCTGTGCGGATGCCGACGCCTTGCTGCGCAACATTGCTGGCAAAAGTGCGGCGTTCGTTTTCCCTGGCGGTGGCGAATCGGTCGCGGTTGAGAAGCTCGGCTGCCATGGCGGATTGGCCGAGGCCGAGGCCACGGGCGGATGAGGCGGCGCGGGAGGATTGGATGGCGTCGCGGCTCTGCTCGGCTGAGAGGGAGCGGCCGAGGGCGAGGTCGTTTGCGGCTTGGCCTTCCAGTTGGCCGAGGAGCCCATTGCCTCGGGCTTCATTCATAAGGCCGCGCTCTGCGGCGCTGGCGCGGATGTTGTTAGAAGATACACTATCGACCGGTCCGGCCTGTGCGGCGCGTATGCGCTGGGCTTGGATTTGATCGGCGTTGTAGCCTGCAGGGCCTTGCACATCGTTGACTTGCCCGAGGCGGGCGTAGTCCATCTGGCCCACATCGGCTACGCGGGAGCCGGTTACTTGGTCGGCGGCGACATTCTGAGAGGAAATCTGGTCGGGCCGGTAGAGTTGGCCCATCGCCAGTTGGTTCAGCCGGGCTTGGGCAGGGTCGTTGTAGGCTGCTACGCGGTCGGCGACTTGGCCGACTTGGCTGTAGCTCTGTCCAAGCTGGGCGGAGGATGTTCCGGCATCTCGGATGTTTTGGTTGGCTGCGGCCGTGTATGTGCTGTCTTGTAGTTTCTTGGCGATGTCGCCGGTGTTTTCGATGGCTTGGTCGCTGAGTCGGCCAGCGGTATCCACGGCGGTATTGGCCTGCGCCTGAGCATTTGCTTGGGCGTAGCCGGAGATGGCAGCCATCTCTTCAGCGAGGCTGCGAGGCTGCGGGGTTGGCGGGGCGCTCATACCGCCCATGCCCATGCCGCCGGTGGACATTCCTCCGCCGGACATTGCTGCACTCATGGCGGGTGCACTCATTGCTGCACTCATCGCGGGGGCTGCGCTCATCGCGCCAGCGCCGCCTCCGCCGCCGGACATTGCCCCTCCTCCGCCGCTGTTGCTCATGTTCATTGCCATAGGATTATTCCTTTTCTAAGAAGTGCTTGGCGTTTTCTGCGCCGTAGTTGAGGGTGATCTCTTCGCCTGCGGCGATGTCGCGTAGGGCGTAGTGCCGCACCAGTTCATTCACCTGGTCGATCTCGTGGCTGGCGTTGGGGGTGTCGTGGTGGTTGTAGAGGGGAGCGAGGCCGAAGCCGAGGATGCTTGTGGAGTCGTCGAGGTAGTAGCTGTAGGTCTCGCAGGCGGGGGCTTTGGCGAGTTGCTTCTTCGGCACGCAGGCGTAGGGAGCTTCCTCGAGCACTTCGTGCTTGGCGATGGGGGCCGTGGCGAAGACACCCCACCGGTGCAAAGGGGAGCGGCGCACGGCGAGCTTGGTCGCGTGGTAGGGCTCTGGGCGGAGCATGGTGGGGGCGGGGGTCATAGGGATTCGAGGGAGGCGACGCGGGCGGCTAGTTCTTGGACGGCGGCGACGAGGAGCGGGACGAGTTTGCTTTGGTCAATGCCTTGGTAGATTGGCTTGCCGTCAGAATCGACTTCATCTTTGGTGCCGGTGACTGATTCGGGCACAACGGATTGCGCTTCGTGGGCAAGGAAGCCGTCTATTTTAGATGCGGCAGGGTCGGTCAGCCAGTTAAACCGGCGGACGGGTATTTGTAACAAGCGAGCTACGGCGTCTGTCAGTGGCTCTATGTTGGTTTTGAGGCGATAATCGGAGGACGTGTTGTAGGAAACAGAATTACCTGTACCTTTTACAATAGAGCCAGCTGCTTGATAGTTGTCGCCCCAAAAAACCATAAAACTATTTGGGAAAGTATCGTTTTCATTTACGCCTACTCTAAATCCATTTATTGTTCCGAATGATCCTTTTTGGGCACTAATAGCTCCACCGCTGTCTCGGGCGACGATAGTGTTAGCCGTGTTGGCGCTGGTGGCAGTAGTGCGGGCATTAGCGAGAGTTCCCGCAGTTATGTCGCTGGCTTGGTGCGTGTGCGTAGTCGGCGTCCTTGCATCCGACAGGCGGAAGTCGTTTGTGATGACCGCAGTGCCGGTGATGGCGCTCGGTGCAATACCCGTGGCTGGCGCATAGCTTCCAAGTGGTTGTTTGCCTGCTAGCTCGCTTGTGAGATTGGTCACCGCAGATTGCGCCACTTTGTTGGCCGTAGTAATTTGTGCAAGTTTGGTGTCGGCGATGGCAGCACTGGCAGAAATGTCGGCGTTGACAATGTTGATGACGGTGGCGGCTTCCACCAACGAGTGGAGGCTGCCAGGGGTAACAAGTTCGCCGTCTCTGAAGGTTTTGCCTTTATTAAGAGTTGCCATATTTAGTTGAGGGTGCGGGTTTCGGTGGGGTCGAGAGGGGAGCGAGTGGCTTCGGCGCTGATTTGACGCAATATGGGGCGGCCGCTTTGCGTTGCAAAACGGAGGTCGAGCCCGGTGGCTTTACAGCGCAGGGGGGCTTTGAGCGTGTAATCCTCCTCGTCGCCGGTGGTGTTCTCCAGGGAGGCGACTTGAAAATCAGCATCGTAGTCAGTCGTTATGGCATCAAGCGTGCAAGCGGAGGCGTCTGGTAGGAGCACGCTGGCCTTAGCGCGGGTCAGGCGCTTTGTGTTGAGGCTCCCCCACCCGTAGCGGCGAGTGATGAGTTCGGCTTGGATTTCGGTGTAGAGGTTTTGCGCGTTGGCGAATGGCACTTCGTCGCCGTAGTCGAGCTCATCAAGGAGAAAGAGTGTGCCTGCGCGGCTGGCAACAAAGAGGCGGCGCTGGCTGTCGTAAGTGGCGACCAGTAGCTCGTCAAGGTTAATAGCGTAGGTATCGCGGCTCTCCCATTGCTGGTTTAGAGCGTTCCAAAGGAAAAGAGTATTGTTGGCCGTGGCGTTCTCACCGATGGGCACGGCGAGGTAATAGCGATTGTTCCACCAACGGCCTACGGCAAGGTATGCGTAGTCGCTACTAATTTCGTCGATCTGGTCGGCAATGGAGTCCGAGAGAGGCTGGGTGTTGGCCCGGAGCTTGAGGTCGAGCTGGGTGTCGAGGCGGTAAACTCCGGCGTCAGAAAGAAAGAAAACAAATTGCCCAGCCGTCTGGATCGAGCGGCGGGCTACGCATCCGATCTCGTCGGTGAGGAGCGTGAGGCGGGAAACGGCGGAGTCCACCGTAAAGGTGTCGCCTGTTGCATTACTGGTGTCAGTGAGGTTGGCAAGCCAGATGCTATTACGCATAAAAACCAGCGCTTGGCCTTCGACCCATGGGTGAATGGCGACGAGGTAGTCGTTGCTTCCCTGGTTAGCGCGGAAGCTCTGAAAAAACGGATCGTAGAGGTCGGGGTCCAGAACATCCGAGATGGCCACGGTGTCTCGGCCGTCGGGGATCCAGAGTCTGTTTCCGATGTAGCTGGCCCAACCGGTGGAGCGCAGGGTTTTAAATGTTACCCCCTCGGCAGGCACGCCTGAGTCGGCGCGGTAGAACCCTGATGAATCAAACCACAAAGGAGCCTTGACGCGGCGGATTGCAATGTCGGCGGCGATATCCGGCAGTGTGCCAGCAGGCACTGAGATGGTAAAAGAATTTGTGGTCGCGGTGAGAATGTCGAACTCATGGCCTTGGAATGCCGCCACATTCCCATACTCGATCCGCACGCGCTGCCCCGCAGCAAGTCCATGGGCGGTAATGAAAACGGTAGCCATGGTGCCAGAGACCGCAATGCCACTTGAGTCGGTGTATTTCCAATCGTAGGCCGGGAGCGTCATGTCTGCTTTGCGCAGGAGGTAAAAACGATTAAATGCCTGGAGCGTCGAGACGCTATCCGTGGGCTCGATAATTTCCCCAGACGGATAGTTGATCTCCTCGATAGGCTCGTTCTGCCGGTACAGAAAAGCTGAGGTCGGCCCGCAAAGGACGATGTATTCATTCTCGTCGTCGTAGTTCGGCGAGCTGAAAACGCCCGAGGCAAAGATGCCGCCGCTGTAGATCGTGCGCACGATGGCCTTAGCATTCAGCACGAAGGGCAGAGTTAGCGGTTGCGTGCCTACGGAGATACCATCGCCCAACCGCTTCGCGCCCTTGCGTGTCTGCGCCACGCCTCGGTCAAGTCGCATGTTTTCGGCATACTGGATCATACCCGGTTGCAGTTGCAGCGGGTTCAAGCGGGAGGCCATGCCGAGGAATCCGGCATCGCCTTCGACTATGGTTTGATCGTCGGGCATCTACTTTGATTATAGGGTGAGCGTGTCAAGCATCCCTCGAATGGCGAGGGATGATAATTTTGACTCTCCACGCCATCGGCATCGGGCGGCAATTTCGCTCGGGCGCAGATGTCGATAACGAACGCACGTCTGCCGCACTCGGTCGAGAAGGTGTGCGGGGATGCCAGGGACTGCTTGCGTGGTGGGCGGCTTGGATTTAGCTGGCTGGGTTTTGTCAGAAACCTGCTTGGTTTTCCCTGCCTGTCGGTATCCTGTTTGATATAGAAGTTGGCGACTGCCTTCCTGCCAGTGAGGGAATGTTTGTTTCTCGACCAGGCCTTCTCGGATCGAGGCGGCGAGGATTTTGGCGACTTCGCTTGGCTCGCAATCGAGGTCTGCGGCAATTTCGTCAGTGGTGCTCCAGCCGGGCGGAAGCGAGTTGGATTTTTTGGCTAGGTGTTTCCAGGTGCTCATAGGTAGATGGGGGCTGTCATGGTCCTGCCGCGCTTTTTATCCAGGAGGAAATAGGTCTGCGTGGGGGGCTCGAAGCTCGCCTTGATGCTTAACGCGTAAGCGTTGTAGCCGATGAGGCTGCCGTTGCAGAGCCAGTGCCGGTTCTGCTGGTATTGGTGCCAGTGCCCAAAGAGGTCAAGGTCGGCTCGGTTCGGCGACTTATTCCAGCTTGCGATAGCTTTCTCTGTTGGGATGGTAAGGCCGCCGATGCCGCCTTGAAATTTAAGCCCGTCTCCGTGGTGGAATCGCAGGCGGCGGTCATAGACCGTCATAAAATTAAAATAGCTGTCGGCAATCTGCCATTCGATCTGTTGGTCTCCGTGGAAACGGCCTTCGAGGATGCGATACAACAACCACTCGTAACTATGCGCCGCACCTGTGGCGTGGCGAGTTTTGATCGTCGTGCGGCCATGGTTGCCATAGCTGGTGGGAAGCAAGATTCGCTTGAAGTGCGGCTTGAGCGTAGCGAGGCCGTCTGCCAGCCGGTCTTGCAGCCAGAGGATGACTTGCGTCGGCGTCTTGCTATTCGACTCCGCAAGTTCTTCGTGAATCAAGCCGCTCATCAAATCGCCGCCGAGCCACAAAACGAGATCGTCGATCTTGGCGCCGTGGCGCTCGATCTCGGTGAGGCGGGCTATGGTGGAGAAAAATTTCTCAATGCGGGTCTTGGCGATGGGCAGGCGGTATTCGTTGAGGCCGTTGACCGATGCCGCTTCCACCGTCTCTTCCACATGCCAATCGCTGGCCAGCGCGATGGCGACAGCCTCGGCCTTGTCGTTCATGTTGACCGAGAGCGGCTGCGGCCGGATGCGTGTCTTGCCGAGCGATAGCGCAATGCCGAGTTGCTTCTCCAGCGACTCGACGCTGGCCTGGTATTGAGCGAGCTTGGCCTTGAGCGCATCGACTTCGGTCTTGTGCGCCTTGTCCGCCTGCTCGCGGGCTATTGCTGACCAAGATGTTTTCATACTTCTTCCTCCTCCTCGTCGTCTTCAAAATCATCGCACGGCCACAGCAAATCCTCGCATTCTTGAGCGATGGCTTTGGCCGCATACTCATTCCCGAATTTGAAATCCATGTAGTAGGTCTTTCCGTCTCCCTCCCAACTGACGACACAGATGCCGACATCGAAGTGCTCGGCCAGAATATTGCGAACCTTGAGCAATACCGCCTCGCGGTCTTCGGGAGGTTGGTTTTTGGGTTTTCGGCTCATGCGGTTTTCGGGTGGATTCGGATGAAATTTCGGGCGAGGGATTTGGCTCTCGTCTTGCGCCACACTCCGTCTCCTGTCGCGCTGTCGCGGTCGCCGCGTCCGTTGGTGTTCCCTTCCACCGTGATGAGCTGCGAACCGGTGTCGAATTCCACTATGCCGACATGCGAGAAATCAAAAACAACGAGATCGCCAGGTTGAGCGCGGACATCTTCGGGCAGGATGGTGGTGGTCTTCGGGCGGTTTTTGGACCACCCGAGGAACCCATAGGCCAGCGCAGTCTTGGGACGCCACTCATCGAGCGGGCGGGAGGTATTTAGCCAGCCCAGTACACCAGGCTCGGCAAGCCATTTTGAAATGCACCAGTCCACAAACGCCGCGCACCATGGCCATGAAGCAGGCTTCAAGTCGGTGGCTTTTTGGTAGGTGCGTACAGCCGTGCCGTTGTTGTTGCCGCCCTCTTCTCTCACGCCGATTTGCTCGGCGGCAATCTCGGCGAGCCGGTGAATCATTTGCTGGATGTTGTTTTGGGAAGCTCCGGCAGGGCGTAGCAGAATGTGCCGTAGTCCGTCGTGAGGCAGACTTGTGGGTTGCGCATGCTGGCGCATCCCCCGAGGAGCAGGAGCGCTCCTACGGCAAAGGCGGTTGCAATCAAGCCGGTTACGATCTGGGCGGGAGGGATCATTTTTCCTTTCGGAAGACTTCGATCAAGCCAATCACGGCGGCCACTGCGGCAGCGATGGCGTTGACCTGGGCGGGATCTACTGCGATGCCACCGAGACCGGCCAGAATGGCGAGGCCGCGAAATGTCGAGGGTTCTTTGAGGCGGGCGAGGATGTTATTCATGGGGGTGCTTTTTGTTGCGGAGAATGGCGTAGAGGGAAGCGAGACCGACGAGGCAGCCGATGACAAGCGAGGCCACACGCAGCCACGCTTCCAGTTCCGGCAGCATGGAGAGCGTGATGCCGCTCGCCGTAGCAAGCAGGCCGGTGAAGGAGGCTGTGGCTTGGTGCGTGTCCATTGTTAGCTGAGGGCGGCTGCCAGCTGCGCTCCGGTTGTGCTGACGGTTGAAACCTGCGCGAGGCGGTCTGTGTTGAGCAGATCCGTCTTGGCTTTTATGGCGGTGATGTTGGCCGATGGGATGTCGCCGGTCGCTGCTGGCGATGCGGGAAGGTTGTCGGTCTTAGCCTTGATTGCGGCGATATCCGAGTTGCTTGGCGCTGTGTAGGCGCTGGCGGCAAGGCGGGTGCTCACGGCTGCATCGACTCGAGCAAGTTCGGTGGCGAGCTCGGCGCGGACTGCGCTGGCGGTTGCCGCTGCGGTTGGTGCTGCGCTCGGGGCGGTGTAGCCGGAAGTGGCGAGGCGTGTGCTGGTGGCGACATCTACGCGAGCAAGTTCGGTGGCGAGCTCGGTACGAACTTGGCTGGCAATAGCTGCTGCGGTTGGGACGGTGGGCGCATTCGTAAGCGTGGTGACCGTTCCTCCGGTGATCTCCTTGGTTGCGGCTCCCCACACTGCTGTCGCGTTCTGTGCTGCGGTTGGCGCGGTGCTCGGCGCTGTGTAGCCACTTGTTGCAAGTCGGCTAGAGACCGTTCCGTCAAGATTTTCAACCCCGGCACGACCTAGCACCCATAGCGAGGGGATGTGTTGCGCGTCAACCGTTGAATCAGTTGTTTTGAAAATTGCCGCATACTCTCCCTCTGCTGAATTGTTTGACGACAAGGTGTAGCCATAAAGGCCTCCGCCTATTGCTGTGGCGCTGCCGCCGGTAACAATTTGCGTTCCGCTTGGATTGTAGACATCTACGGTTACGGTTAAACCAGTCGTGCCTGTTTTATTTGCTGTAAAAAAAGCAACAAATTTTACTGAGTTGGATACTTGTTCGATCATGTTAGTTGTTTGTTATTTGTTTGTTTACAAGAAATTCTTGATATTGTTTTTCTGAAATTTCAAGGACATTAGCTTTAATAAACTCATTAGCAATTAATGGCATTGCTGCAATTAAAATATTTCCATTATTGTCAGTAGGGGCTTCATTTGCTGGAGCAAACCATGTTTGTGCGGCGTTTGACGGATAACCAGAAGTTTTATCCATAATTGCTCTAATTGTCTCGTAAGTTACTAAATCAGTTTTGAAATATTTATTCATTTAATATAAAGCCCATTTTGCATTCAAATATGACTCAATAGATTGACGCTGACTTGTTGTTAAAGCCTTATCATAAACTAGTATTTCAGAAACGTCTCCATTTAGAAAAAACGGAAATGATTTGTCCCATGTAGTTGTTCCAATGGACGCAACTAAGGGAGTATTAGTTGTTGCATTAAATGCCGACACATTCAAAGTTTGCTCATTTGCGCCATTTAACAAATACCGAGCCGTGCCTGATCCTAATGGAGCTATGCAAGAGTGAATATTGAAATTATCGGTTCTAGTTATTGAAATTGTTCCAGTTCCTGATCTAGGGTCCCAAGTAAATGAATCAGGAGAGCTAGTAAATCCAAGTTGCGTTAATCTGCTTGCAGTGTTTACATCAAGATTTTTTCCAATACCAAAAATCCAAGTATAGTTTCCGTATATGTTTGATGCAGAATTATTTCTTTTACAAACAATAAACATGCTGTATTGAGAAACAGATGTAAAATTGCTTTGCAACCAATCGTTAGATCCGTCAAATCTTAGTACGTTTTTTCCATTTTTAATTGACGTTTTTAACACTGGTCTTGAATTAGCCGTTGATTGCGTAGCATGCCTGCCATTTCCAGATTTATCTTGCCACCGTGCAACAGCAGATCCATCAGCAGTGACTAAAGAGCCGCCAGACGTTGCATCAAAAATTGTAGAAACATCAGCTGCGTCTAGCCAAAGTTGTAAACCGGATGTGCGCATTGGAATAGGCAATATGCTTCCCAACTTTAGTGGTGATAGTTGTCCGTAAAGTGGTGTGATCACTGGTAAGAAAGGTTTCCCTTGTTCGACCACGCGCCGGTGGCAGATTGCTCCAAAATAACATCGCCTGCGGAGTTGGTGGAAATTTTGTAAATGACCCATGCCGTGGAATCCTCGGCGGGGCCAGTGGCGGGGTAGTCGTCCCAGGCTAGACGGCCGAGATAGAGCTCGGAGGCTGTAGCCGCTGAAAGAAAAAGGTGCGTACCAGGGTCTGGCTGGCCGATTCGAAAGACGGTGCCTGCGGAGTCTTTAGAGTAAAGTTTCCGGTCGGCGGTGTTGAGAGCGAGCTCTCCTACGGCAAGCTGGTTAGCTGCTGGAGCGCGTCCCGATACAGACGAGCGTTTGACTTGAATGGTGGTTGGCATGGGCCAGTGGGTTCTGCGCCGGAGGAATGGACCTCCGACGCAGATTGTGGGTGGGGTTTAGAATGAACCGCCGTCGAAGCTGATGCCGTCGATGCTGCCGCCGGTGATGGCGACGTTGTTAGCATTCTGAGTGGACATCGTGCCGAGGGAGGCTGCCGTGCTCTCGAGGCTCGTGACGCGACCGGAGAGGGCTGAGTCAGCGGAACTACGAGTGGATGCCTCTGCGTCGATGTTGCTTTGCAGGGTGGAGTCCGCTGCGGCACGTGTGGATGCCTCGCTGGTGACAAGACCGGTGACGGTCGTGATAGCAGAAGCCCGTGTCGATGCCTCCGAATTGATGTTGCTTTGCAGCGTGGAATCCGCGCTTGTGCGGGCCGACACTTCGGCTGCGAGGGCAGCGTTGTTGCTGGAGACGTAACCGGCAAAAACCGAGTCATTCTCTACGTCAACGCTGTTGATGAGGGTGACGATTTCCGCGAAGCTGTCTTTGTCAGCCTGGGAAGCAGAGAGGATCGCGTCAACGCGATTCTTCTCGGTCGTGATTTTGGCGTCAAGAGCATTGTCGCCAGAAACGCGGGAGGAAGCTTCCGCTGAAACGGCTGCGGCTCTGTCGCTGATCTCACTTGCCAGATTGGCGGCTACGAGGCTTTCGGCTGCTGTCGCACGTGAAATCTCGCTTGCGAGGTTTGTGGTCAGCGTGCTGTCAGCGGCGATGCGGGCGGATTGCTCGCTCGAAAGCTGGGCGCTGGTGGCGAAGTGGCCTTCACCGGCGATGACGACCGATGTGGTGCCGTTGCCGATGTAAAGTTTGTTGTCAACGAAGCTGTGTGCGAGTTCGCCGAGGGCGAGGCCGGTAGGGGCGCCGGAGGAACCTGTCAAACGGCGTTTGATGCGGAGGGTATTTGCCATGGTATTATTTTATGGAGGGGGTTGTTGTTACTGCGGGGTTAATCCTAAAACTCACCGCCGTCCGAGTCGGCGACGATGGGCGTGTAGGAAAGTGTGCCTGGCTCCCAGCGGTGTGGGACATTGTTGTCGGCTGAAAAATATATGCGCGCCACGACACCGGTGGCAGGAAAGTCGGCGAGAGTCGGGAAGCGCTGCACGTCGTCGAAATCGTCGGGGATCATTGTTCCGCTGATTTGACCCGAGGAGTCGAGTTGCGCGACCTGAGCGGTCGTGCTGATCATGTTTCCGGTGAGAGGGTCGAAGTTGACTTGCGACATGGTTTACGCAAATGGAGGATACTGAATGAAGGAAGATTTAAGCTGGGCGTTGTCGGTCGCGGGAACGCCACCGAAATAGGTCATCCTAATCCGGGCGACTGCGGTTCCGCTAAAGCTGTATTCGGTGTAGTCGGTATTGTTCGTGGCCCCGACTTTAAAGACTTCAAACTTGTCGTAGAGAGGAACGGCGAAACCTGTGGTTACCCGCAGAGCCCCATCAGGAGTGGCTTGCACGGGTTGCACGATGCCCGATGATGAGCGAGCGGCGATCTGAATGGTGGGGTTACTCATATCTAATTTAAGTATAGGGGTGGCGTGTCAATAGGGGTTATTGGAAGCTGGCGGAGTAGCGGCGCACCTCGCCTCGGCGAAGCCAGGCGTCGTCCATGCGTTGTTGCAGGATGCCTTCGGCGCGAGAGAACTGGTAGTTGGCTTTGTCCATCTGGCCGTCCTCCGAAAGCGTCTCAGCGAGCGCGTAGAACTTGAGGTAATCGGCGAGGAAAGCTGGAATGCGGTGGCGTAGCCAGAACTCCTCATTCGTCGGGAAATTGCCAGTCGTGTCAGCGATAGCCTCGTAGCAATCGCCGGTGGTGTTGTAGAAAACGAGGTCGCCCGCTGCGTAAGCCGTGGAGCTATTGAAAGCGGTGCTGGTGAATTTTGGCTGAGGCAGTGAGAACTCCACATACACCGGACCCGAGACATAATTCTTGTCGATGATGACGAGGCTGTCGCCGGTGACGACAAATTCCAATTTCTGCGTCATCGCATACTCGCTTGGCTTGTCGGCGTAAACCGCGACAACGTGCCCGATAGGCGTCTGCCCTGTCTGGATGAGCGGAATGTATGGCAACGCATCTTCGGCAGCTTCGTTGCCGGAATCTTCCACATAGCTTGCCGTAGTGCGGTCGTTCCACGCCACATTCAGCGCGGTGTCGATATTGGAAACCTCGCCGCTTGTCGTCGTGCTTACCCGCTTGATGCGCCACACAAACTCGGAAAATTCGGAGCCCTGCACAGCGCGGCCAATGTAGGAAGTGGTGCCCTGGTAGTCGTGCTCGTAGGTGTAGCCGCCTTCGGAAAAGCCTGTGCCCAGCACAACGCGCTGCTCCGTGTAGTTTGTCTCCGGCCAGTCGAAGAAGGTCCAAGCCGTCGCGGCAGCGGTGGTCAAATACTCCGCCAGCGCTGTGGCTTGAGAAGCCATAAGCGGCTGCGCAGGGTCGATGCCCATGCGGGAAATCACGCCATCGCGGACGGTGCGGTAGGGGGTTACCTTCATTGCGCGCCTCCTTGTTGCAACGCGGGCAGAGTGCCTTGGCGGCCAATCTGGGCGTTTTGCTGTTGCTGGAGCTGGAAATTGAAACCCTTCAAGCGGGCGTCGATCATGTTGCGGAAAATCTCATCCTGCTGGTAGCGCTGCTGCACGGCAGGGTTGGCTTGGATGATGCCTTGGAGGACTTGAGCGCGAAGCTGGTGGTTTTGTCCTTCGGCGGGTAGCTCCGGCTCGGTGCCTGCGGCAATCTTGGTGTAAGCCAGTTGTTCCTCGTTGGCCTCGATAGCGGCGGCAGGGCCTGGGTCGCGCACCAAAATATCGGCGAGGTTTGGATCCACGGCGGCCATGATGAATTTGACAAGTCCGGCGCGGTCGATAACTCCGGCGACATCCATCGGCACGATGGCTTGGCTGATATAATTCAGCTTCACGCCGAGAGCTTCGGCGTCGAGGTTCTTGGCGTCCCAATCCACGATGAGGTCGAACTTGCCCTGAATGCTCTCGCGGTCAGCCTGGAAGGGGAGAGCCTGTCCGCCGGAGACGCGCAGGATTTGCACGGGCAGCATGTATTGCTGCATGAGTTGGTAGGTCTGCGTGACGATGGCTTTGAAATCGCGCAGCCAGCGGTCCACCGTATGCTGTTGGACAAGGGCGGCGTAGTTGGGATCAACTCCCTCGCCTGCCATGCCGAAGTATTCGTTCACATCGCGGCGCACGGCGCGTTCGATCTCGATGGTGCCCTGGTCAAACGGCGGGGGCTGCATCCAACCAAACTCATTTGGTCGGCGTTCGGGGATTTGCACGGCTGGGCCGAGGATGATGTCGAGCTTGCCACGATTGGCAGGCACGCGCATGGGCGGGAGGATGGCGATACCGGCGCGGTCGGTGCGGTAGTCGCGCTGGGTTTTAATCTCCGCCTGCATGGTCGAGACAATCTCAGGGATGCCACGACTTTCTACGAGGCATCGCGTTACACGCTCGCGGGGCAGCTCTATGAAAGGATATTCTCCGTGCGAGTAGGGGGATATTTCCTCCTTGGCAAAGATGTCCACATTGGGGTGCATGACGCGGCACATAACCTTGGTGGCACCGGTCTCCTCATCGGTCTCTTTGCTGTAGACATGCCAGATTTCGATGAGGTCTCGGTAATCTTGGAAAAGGATATTATCGTGCCGATTGTGGTTCTGCTGCATGTAAACCGGCCAAAGGCTTGCGCCTTTATAGTTTTCGGCTTTCTCGTAAAATTCCTCAGGGTAGCCATCGGTAAGCGTGCGTTCCTCCAACTCCTCGCATGTGATCATTTCGCGGCGGGCGACCCACGGCGCACGCTGTAGGTCGTATGTGGCTGTGGGCCAGATCACATCATTGAACGGCTCCAATGCGGTCCACTCGGGCTTGCTTTCAAAAACATAAGGCTCCGTATATTCCACCGTGCCGCCTTCGCGGAGTTTGCGTATATTTGCCGCTGTGCCAGTGCCGGGGGCGAATTGCTCGGCCATCTCGATTGCCACATCCTCTTGCAGCGGATCAAGGATTGCGCCGATAAACATGGCCATCGGCGAGTTCGGGTCGCCCTGCTCTTGAGCCATGAGGATGATGTCTTCGAGGCTCACCGACTTCTGCTCAATACGCGTGCTGGTTTTCCAAAAAACCCCCATCACAGCCAGGCCATAGGTGGCGCGGATATTTAGGGCGATTTCCAGCTCGCGCCGGAGGTCGGAAGCGCAGTGAGTGAAGAGCATCCACTTCAACACGCTCTCAGCGGCCGTGCGCGTCAAGGCGTCGGTGGACTCCACCGGCATCATTTGCAAGCGGGCAGCAAAAGTTGATGTTAGGCAAAGCTGCATCTCACGGTTGCAAACCAAATCCGCAAGGCGTATGCGGCAATCGCTCGAACCTTCCCATGGAAAAACATTCTTTCCGTAATTGGTTGCCCACTTTTTACCGTCAATCGATTGCCCATCCCATAGAGCCATGCGCGTGTCGTAGTTTCGAGCACGCTTTGAGGAAAACCACGAACCATCACGAGAAGCCGTCGTAAGCTGGCCAATCCAGTATTTCGGGTCTCGATCAATCTTGTCGTCGTCGTGCATCATGCGAGGAAAGAGTTTCCAGAGGCCGTTTTTGATGCGGTTACGGCCAGCGCGAAAGGAATAACCAGGGAAAAAAACAATAAAACCCCGCCGCAATGCGTGGACTGGCAAAATGGTAGCAGGCCACGGAATTGAACCGTGTTCCCGAGGGTATGGGCCTCGTGAGTTGCCGTCTCTCTCGCCTGCATTTTAGAAAGTGAAATCATGCCGCTTTGAGGCCCGGCATGAGGAGCATGGTCTTGCCTGTGCCGCCGCACTTGACGACGCACTGGGGGTAGTTCCGCTTGAACCATGGGATGAAGTCTGGGTCGTTCCAGCAACCAGGAAGTTGCCAGTTCCAGAAATGGTAAATCTGAGCGTCGATGGAGAGAGTCAAAGCGCCTACGCCTTCGATGGCACGGAGGTCTTGTTTGGCGTGGTCGGCGGCGATGAGGTGCTGGCGGGCGTCGGCCTGCACAGCTTGGGAGTTCCATGCGGCGAGGAGTTCGTTCTTTACGCCCTCAGCCACTTCGCCAGGGATGTCGCTTAACGCTTCCTTGAGTATTTCCATTGTGAAAAAAGGGGAGCCCCGATTGCCGGTGGCCTGTCCCGAGACGAGGGGCCACCGGCAAGGGCTGGGGGGCGGGATTACGCAGTGGCTGCGAATTTTCCGAGAACCTGCGGGTTGCTCACTGCTACGCCGAAGATGGCGTCGCAGAAGCCACGGCGGCCACCGCCACGGTCTTCAAGCTCTTCCATACGAGGCTTGCGATTGAAGCCGATGGAAACGAGGTCCATATCGAGCACATATCCGCGAGCGGCCGAGACGGCTGCTGCCGCGCCATGGGCGAGGTAGGTGGACACGTGAAGGCTCAAAATTCCGAAGTCACCTTCATAAATATCAATCGTGTTCATGATTTTCTTGTCCTCAACATTGCTGTTGAAGGTGCGGACGCTGGACATGACATTCGTCGAGCCAGTCTGAGTGCGGATGAAGTTTGTGAACGCACGCTTGAGGGCGACGCCGCAAACGAGGTCGTAGTTGCGACGAGCGCGGCGCACGCCGTAGATGGACTGAAGCACGTCGATGACATTGTTCTCAGTGAGAGAAGCCGTGGCAGTCGTGTTGATCGAAGCCGCTGGGGTGCGGAACGCGGCATCCACTGCGGTGGCTGTGTCGGATTGCGCTGTCGAGCTGATCCATGAGCCAACGCCACGGGTCTTGTAGGGAGCTGCGCCGGACTGCACTTGGCTGTCGTTGTCGGAGCCCATGATGGCCTCGATGTCGATCTTCAGCTCAACGATGGCTTTGGCAGCGGATTTGTTGAAAGCCTGCTTGCGGCCAACGCCTGCAAGGTCGGCGACATTCTCAACAAGGTCGTCCACCTGGAACGAACGGCGCACCTTCTGAATGCGGCCACTAAGGAGAACGCGGTTAGCGTGCTCGTCGTCGAAGCTGGTCACGTCATCGTTAGCAAGGACGCCTGCGGTCTGCGGGTCGTTGTAGCGGTCGGCGGGCCATTGGAAGAGCACATTTGTTGGCTCCTTGGCTTTTTTGCACATGGAGAAAAGCGGTGTGTCGCCTGGTTCGATGAGCACCATTGCGTCGGAAAGATCCTCGCGCTGGCCTTTAACTGTAGTGATGGGGGTTGCTGCCATAGTAGTATTTTGGGGGGATTAGGTTTGTGGGTTGGTTAGTTGAAAAGTGAGGCGACGAAATTCTCGGCGGCATCACGGTTGCCAGACTTCTTCAACGCTTCGAGCGGGTCGGCTTTCGTTTTGGTTTTTGGGGCGGCTGAGGGGCTGACAACTTTGGGAGCGACGGCTGGCTTGGCGGCTGCCGGTGCGGCAGGCTTGGCCTTGGCTGTGGCGGCTTTCTTTTGGATCGCCTCGGCTTGCTGGAAGCGGAGGGCTTGTCCACGAATGGCGTCACCGATGATTAGCTCCAGATTCGGTAGCTTGGCGATGCCGGGATACGCTTGCAGCGTAGCCATCATCATTTGCCTGGCCTGGGATTCCTCTTGGAACAACTCGGGGTAAACCTGTCGCGCTTCCTGCTGGAAACTCTCGCGCTGGGCGAGGTAGTTCCGGCGGGCGGGCTCGGCCTTGAGAATCTGGCGAGCTACTCGCAGGCGTTCTTGGAGCTCTTGCTTGGTGAACTTGCGGGTGCTGCCGTCTCCCATAGGCACTTCCACTTCGCCGCCTTCGTAGTCGGCTTTGGCAATGAGATCGGGCACATTGTCGAGCACGGTATTGGCTGCGGCGAGTCGGCTTTCAAGGGCTTCGGCGCTGGTCACATCCGCCAATGGGTCGGCGGCATCTTGGACCACGATAGGCTGGGCGCGAGTGAGCGCATCCTTGGCGGCAGCGAGTTCGGCTTGCAGGCTGGTGGCTTGCTCCTCGGCGCTTTTGGCGCGGGCGGTGAGCTTGTCCACTCGCTTGGCGAGCTTCTTCACGGCGGGGGCTTCGGCAGACTCAGGGTCTTCCTCGGCGGTCTCGTCGGCGTCTTCCTCGGTGGCGTCTTCGTGTTGTTCAGTCGAATCGGACGGATCAGACAAGTCCTCGGTGGACTCGGCGGGATCGGCGTCTTCGGGCTGATCTTCTGGGGTGTTGTCAGTTGGGGTCTCATCCGCGACTGCTTCCTGGTCGGCCTCAGGGGCCGCCGGAGTCTCATCAATGGTCGGGAGCTTGACTCCCAGCGCGTCGATGACTTCGCCGATGCTGAATGCTGTTTCTGTCTGTTCCATGGTTTGTGTTGCGTCCAAGTCGCGGTGTCAGAACTAAGGTGGTTGCCAGCACGCACGGGTTCCACGCACTGGCGGCGAGCAGTTCAGCACTCGCGCTGAGAAATGATATGCCTTCTAAAAATGCAGAGCGGAAGAGGCTCGCGCCGTAATTGACCGAAACCGACAGGAATCGACCGAAATCGACCGAAAAAATTCCAATTATTTCTTGGACTCAAACGCCTCGGCGCGGGTGCGCTCGATCTCTTCGCGCAGGGTGCGAAGGGCTTCCAAGCCGCCTGCGCTGTGGGCGAGCAGGCCGGGGTTCTGTGCGGTTTGCGGCATGCAGGTAATCTCGGCGGCGTCTTCGATGGCGTCGGTTATTTTTGCGATGACGCTGCGAAACCAAAGTTCCTCGGGCGGCACGCACCATGCGGCTTGTAGGTCTTCGGCACTCATCAAAAGGGAATGTCGGGAGACTCCGAGAGCGGCACAGCAACCGGCTCGGCAGCGGAATCCTCGCGTGGCTTCTTCTCCTCAAAGTAGAGCTTGAAATACTTTTCGCCAGAATCGCGGCTCTCGTTCACATACGCGCTGATCCAATACTGGCGGCCCTCAATCGTGCAGGAGCCTTTGTGCGTGGGCTGCGTTTCCTTTTCCTTTTTCTTGTTTCGGCTCAGAGAGCCATGGTTGTCGGTGCGCTTGGTGCTCATGCCAGTTTTTCCAGATCAGTTAAACGATACCAGGCGCGGGTTCCGCGTTTGCGTATCGGTTTGATTATTGAGTTTTCGACAAGCGTTCGGAGCTGTCTTTCCGTTACGCCCAATCGGGCCATGACATCGCGGCGGCGGAGTAATTTCATGCTGGTTCTATTGTGCATGCCGGTGTCAATAGCAGCCGCCTCCTCGGGTGCGCAGCGAGGCAGGGTCTTCGTATTCCACGCCGGAGAGCGTGATGTAGCGCAGTATGTCGATCCAGTCTTTAGTCGCGCCGCGTTTTCCGTCGGCTCCGGTCCAGGTCTTGAGGGCGTAGATGAGGTTTTGGCAACGCTCGCTGATGTAGAGTCGCGGTGAGTTGAGGGCATCCACCGGCGCTTCGTCGTTGTAGGCGAGCCAGTCGTTAATGAGCGTGACGCCTTCGACGATGGCTTGCCCACTGGTGGCGCGGAAGTCGAGACCGATACGGTCGCTGCATTGCTCAATGAGCGTGCGCACGCCCTCCTGCGTCATCGTCGGCGTGTTGCCATAGCGCGAGTCCATCCAACGCTCGGCGGGCTCGGTGCCGTCGGCTTTCTCAGCGGCCTCGATAAGGCGCTTGTAGTCCTCGAAGCCAAACCCCGCACAGGCTTTTTGCGCGGGCCCAGGGCGGCCGTCTTGGAGCTTGCCATCCGCCTCAGCCCAAGGGCCGGGATAGCCGATGCCTTCGATGTATTCGATTTGGTCGGGAAACTCACGGAAGACCCAGCACCGGCCATCCGGCGTGAAACGAATCCACAGCATCGCCCAAGTTTTCCCTTCGCCTGGATCGACAAAATGGAAGACCGTCCCATCCTTCGGAATTCGGTCGTAGGGCACGACATGGACATCTTCGCGGAATTTCGGGAACATCGACATCCGCGCCTTGGTCGGCACGCCGTAGGCACGCATCAGGATGCGCTCGCGGTTGCTGCCGCGTAGCTCCGTCTCCATGGCCTCGGGGTTTCCGTAGGGGTTGTCCGAGGTGTGGAAATAAACGACACGGGCTTTCTCCCTCACGCATTGCTGGATGCGCGGCACTTGCTCCACGCCGATCAAGTTGCCATCGCGGTAGCGCGGCAGGAGCGGGGCGTCGCATTCCTCCAGCGTCTTTGCTCCATCGAGGTATTCTTTGACGGTTGTTGTGTAGCCTTCCACCGGAGTGAAGCCGATGCCGAGTTCACCGTCTCGCGTGAGCAAACGGAAGCGCAGGGCTTCGAGCCAATCCGGCGTCACCAATTCATCCGCCCACACGAAATTCAACTCGGCACCTTCAATCGAGGTGACATCCATCGAGTAGAACTTGAACCAACACTGCGAGCCATTCGGCAGCACAAAAGAGTTCTCAGTGAAGCCGCCTTTCTGTGAGTAGGTGATATTTGCTACCGCGCCCTTCTTGAGCTTACCGCTGGCGGAGGGCTTCCATTCTTTCGGCAGGTATTCCCACAAATAGGGCTGTTGGTTTTGAATGGATGCCGCCTCCGTGGATTGCAGGCACCACACCTTTGCGCCCGGCGTGTTCACCAAATGCTGCATCGCCCTCCGTGCAAAGTAGCGCGACTTGCCCGAGCGGTTGCCGCCGAGGATAAGCAGCTCCGTGACACCCTTCGGGAATCTCTCCCGCAACGCCGCATAAGCCGCATCCGCCCGCTCCCAAGCCGGATTCAGCCAGCCATAGCGCCAAGGGTCCTCCACCATGCGGGCGATCTGCTCCTCCCGCTCGCGGTGAATGGCAAGCAACTGCGCCTCCGTAGCGGCGACTTTCTGGCCTTGATACCGAACAACAAACCGTCCATCGGCCAACCGGCCTTCAACCTCGATGAGCGGGATAACAGGATTTTGCGTTTGGGGGATCATGGGCGTTTCAAAAGAGGCTGCAAAATTTTCGCCTTCGTTTTGTAGCCAAGCCGCACGCAAGTTTCGTGAGCTTCACGCAAAACAGCACTCTCAGGATAAACGCCCGTCATGCGGAAATACTTGGTTTGAACCCGCAAATCATCAGCGGATGTATGCACCAGACAATCTACTTCTTTCATTTTGCAGCCCTTTTCAGTTCGTGTTCATGCAGGCTCAACCAGGCAACGGCCTTGCCAGCATCACCGACATCATCGACCGTGACGCACAGGTCGGAGATAACCCCGGCATCTTGCAGGAGATTGAGCGCATGAGTGGCGTCGATCCGCCGGCGAGCGATGTAATCGCGGAGGGAGTTCACTTCGCAGCCTCCTTTTCGTATCTCCCATTTTTCCAAAGCCATAGCTCACGGCTCACCGTCTCCAGCTTGTCGTTGTCATCGCGCAAGTTTTTCCGCAGCGTGCGGATCACGCTGGTAAGGTTCATGTTTTCCTCTATGAGCTTTTCGACTTCCGCTTGAAGTCGCCGGTTTTCGCTTAAAAATTCACTCATCGCTGGCCTCCTCTTTGAGTTGATCGACAAAATCCCATGCCTGCTTTGCTCGAAGGTCGAAATACCTGGCCATGAGATGCGCCACGCCTTGTAATGTGGTTTCTTCTGCGGTGCAGAACTCCTCAACCAGGCAGGCTATCTGGCCGAGCATGACCCCGTGTTTTTGTTCGTCACTCATAATTCGCTTTCAAAAGTTCGCGCCTTCACGATCAACCGCCGGGCATTTTCCATGAGGTCGAAGAAAACCTCTTGCTCGCCGATGTCTCGGGTGTATTCCGGTGGTTTTGCGTAGGTGAGGACGGCGCGCAGATTGGCCGCCAGATCCACGGAAAGTTTGCAACAATGCTGCACTCCTGGGTGATCCTGCCATTCACGATGGCAGGCCGGGCATGAGATTGCGGAATCAGATAGTATTGACATAATTAGGGTGCTCGGAGGGTTTTTGATTCATTTGAGAAAGACTCAGCTCAATGTCGCGAATCTCACTCTCGATCTCCGCCAGCATCGACCACTGCTCGCGGGTGTAGGTGCTTGAAAACGGAAACGAACACTTAGAAAATTTGCCGTTCTCGAAGACAATCAAAACTTTGCCTATAGTGTCCGCATTGCGAAATGGCCCCAATGGTTCAGGCATGCTTGGAAATAAGTCGAAATGATATTCCGTGATGTTGCGTGTGGATTTGTGGATGATGTTCATGGTGTTAGTTTTTACTTCTGTCTTTCGTTCTGGTTGTTGCTATACGCCTTCTCTGTCACATTTTTAAAAAGGGTGTGCTGGCCGATAAAGTTGAGTTTAATCTCCGGCGTGGGGCCGTTTCTTTGTTTTGCCAAGATGAGCAGGGTGTTGTGATCCATCGGCTCGTCGTCGGCGTCGGATTTTTTCTTGTTTTTGTCCAGGCGGTGGATGAGGAGCACGGTGTCGGCGTCTTGCTCGATGCTGCCGGACTCGCGGAGGTTTGAGAGCTTCGGCTTGGAGCCTTCGTCGGCGTCGCGGTTGAGCTGCGCCAGGGCGATGATGGGGACGTTGAGCTCCTTGGCCGTGGTCTTAAGCGCCTTGGAAATCTCGCTGACCTCGAGCGCCCGGCTCTCGCTTGCTCGCTTGGAGCTGCCGTGCATGAATTGCAGGTAATCGACTACGATCAGGCCTAGTCCGTGCTGCGACTTAGCCCTCCTCGCTCGGCTGCGAAACTGCGCCACGGTGAGGCCCGGCGTGTCGTCGAGGTAGAGCTTGCTCTTGACTAGCCGGGTGGCTGCGCCGGAGACGTTGCCCATGGCTCTGCCGTCAAAAAAACCGTCGCGTGTGCGCTGGAGGTCCAAGCCCGCCTCGGAGCAGATGGCTCGGGTCATGAGCTCGGTGCTGGGCATTTCAACAGAAAAGACCAGCGTCGGTACGGCATTTTGCATGGAGGCGTGGAGGGCTATCTGCATGCCAAGGGCTGATTTGCCACAGGCAGGGCGGGCGGCGATGATGATTAACTGCCCACCAAGCAACCCGCCGGTGGAGCGGTCCAGATCGTGGATGCCGGTCTCGAGCCCCACGGTCTCCCCACGGCTGTGATAAACCTTCTCGATATGCTCCACGGCGGCCAGCACGGCGCTTTTGCAATGCGAGACGGGGTTTTCCCTTGTCGAGTGGTCGCGGAGGGCATACAGGGCCTGCTCGCAGCGTTCTTGGGCATCCTCCGTGGTGAGTGCATAGTCGTTTGCAGCCTCGGCCATAGCGAGGGCGGCTTGTCGCATGGCGCGGCGTTTCCACACATCGAGCACCTCGGCAGCGTAGTGCCGCCAGTTCATGGTGATGGCTACTTCCTGCACCAGATCAGTAAGATAGGCATAGCCGCCGCACTCCTCAAGCTGGCCGACTTTCTCCAACTCAGTCGTAACCAAGATAAGATCCACCGGCCGGGCGGCCTGCCGCATGGTGGCAATGCTGGCCATGATGCTCTGGTGCGCGGGCGAGACAAACTGCTCGGGCGTGAGCGCCTCGAGCACGCTATCGGCCGTACGGCCGTCGGTGATCGCCGCGCCGACTACGGCTTTTTCGGCGATTTGATTTTCGGGAAGGGTGTTTTTCATTTTTTGTGAATCTTGGGTGCCGCCATCGAGTTAGCCTTGCGGAGCGAAGATCCGAAGCCGAAGAGGTGAAAAACCTTGCAGCAAACGGTGGGGTTAGCCTCATACCCGATGAGGCGGAATTGCTCGGCCCCGTCGTCGCTCACCACAGGCGATCCGTCGGGATGGGTCATGGGGTGTAGATGGGATCTTCAAGCGGACGGCTCTCATAAGTGCCGACCTGCCAGCGGAGGAAGTCATTGACGGCTTCCTCGTTGTGTCGGGTCACAACACAGATGTCGCCGGTTGCGGTGTATTTTGTTTCAAGCGTTTCGATTACATTTATCATGTTGGTGTTTTTATTTTTATACTGCTGTGAGTTCGCGTTGTTTTTCACGGACCCAAAATTTCATGCTGTCGGGAAGAAGCGCCCAGGTGGTGAGGTTCACTTCAGGAAATTCCGTCTCGATAAGATCACGCCAGCCATCGGGTTCCGTAGAAACAGTAGCCGTTGCGCTCACGCTCGCCCCGCTGCGCCCGGCCCAATCCCGCGCCCGGCTCACTTCGGTGAGGATGTTATTCAAAAGCGTAGCTAAGTCCTTGCGGCGAAACTGCGCCGCCGCGCCTTCTTTTTGCCGATAGGCCCATTCGAGGAACCGCCAATCCTCTTCGCTCACGGCCGCCGCCGCTTTTTTATTTTTCTCCCAAGCACGGCTCGAGGAGGAATCAAGAGGTGTCGAGTCTCGATGGTTGAAGAGGTTTCGGAATCGGGTCAGGGCAGGATGCGTCGTTTCTGACTTTGAAGTTTCTTCGATTTCCAACTCCATGTCCCCTTGGGGGACTATAGGGGTATTATCTATTCTATTCTTATCTAGCTTCGCATGGTGTTCGCTTTCCGTTCGCATTGGTTGCGAACAGGAATCCTTTGGCTTGCGAACAAACTGCATACGCTTTGCCTCAGTAGACCGCCTTTTTGCAGAAGCTCCATTATGCTCATCGAAGCGTGCAATCTCCACGCCGTCTTCGCTTTCCAAAATCCAGCCGATTTTCACCAAGGCGGCCCCGAGCCCTTTCAATCCCGTCTTGCGGTCGATAGCTCCGAGGGAGAGCCCTTCCAGCCGTCCATCCGTGCTCTGATCGTCGGCCATTGACCATATCCAATACAGCCCGCCGATGACCTCGCGCTCGGGCTTGTTTGTGATGTCGCAAATCTTGGCGATCCGAGGATCATCCCAAAGGTTGCTACGCATTTTTATCCAGTTTGACATACTTATTTTTTATTTCCAAATTGAAGCCTATTTTCCCACCAGACGCTGCGCGTCCGGACCCCGCGACTTTCCAACCAGCGGTCGCAGGCAGCCGAGATCGCCCGGCTGTCGCTCACCGAGATCCAGCCCACCCGCGCATCGCCCTGCGATAAGGATTGCACAGAGTTTGACTGCGCTCTCTGAGTCTGGTGCTGGTCGTAGTCCACGCCTCTCATGCAGCGTCCTCCTGAGTGCGCGGGGACATCTCGACAAGCCTTCGCAGGCGGTGAAAGCACGCCAACGTCATGAGCGCATCCTCCAGCGCGTTGTGCGTCTTCCCTGAGCGTGAGAATCCAAGCGCCGCCGCAATATGGTCCAGAGACAGGCGAGGCTGCCCATCCTTACCCACCGGCAGGGCAAGAGCGTCCGCCTCGTAGGCGAGCCACGCTGCCGCTTGTAGGTCCACCATCTTGCCCATAGGCCAAGTCAGGAAATTGCGAGCAAACGCTGCCCGCAGGAAGTCACGGTCGAAGGCGACATTGCAGCCAGCCATCACCGAGAACCGGCGCGTGCCCAGCCACAAGGCGAGATCCTGCATCACATCCAGCTCCGGCCGCCCGTTTTTTTCCAGAAAATCGAGCGTAAAGCCATTCTTCGCCAGCGCCTCCGGCTCACAAAGCCACTCCGGATTTGGCTTAATAATCGCAGTAAACGCTTCGTTATCCAAGGAATCCACCGCCGCCACGCTAAGAAGCGCATTCTTCGAGGGATCAAATCCCCCCGTCTCTGTGTCGATGACAATCAATCGCGTCTTCATTTCGCCTCCTTCGGGGGATTCGGCAACGGCATCCAATCCAAAACAGCCTCCTCCTCGTGAATGCGAGCCCCAAGAATATTGCGCCAGACATCGCCATCAATGAATCCCGTCCAAACCTCGCCACCCAGGATGTGGATGATGACCGTCTCGCCATCGTCGGGAAGCGTCACTGAAGCATCCGTCCACTTCATCTCCGTGTCCTCTGTGTCCTCTGTGGTTAATTTCATTTTACCTCCCTCGCGTCAGGAACCGAATAAATCTCAACGCAATCTCCGACTTGGCGCGTAAACGCATTCCTTCCATCAGCTTTTGCGCTTTTGCCCAAGGCTTCTGCAATGTCGGCAAAAT
>Ga0214921_10003450_pt1 | contig 24131 bp, 19 predicted proteins | sample LL1505_MetaG_FD_177992 | JGI IMG/M metagenome (GOLD analysis project Ga0214921, IMG submission 177992) | Freshwater microbial communities from Lake Lanier, Atlanta, Georgia, United States - LL-1505 | ecosystem: Environmental > Aquatic > Freshwater > Lake | place: USA: Georgia | collected...
AGCAGCTTAAATATCTCTGTATCTCCTAAAAAGATCAATTTAAAGAGTGCTACCACAAAAGCAATTACAAAAAACGCAATCCAGATGATATTCAATGCCATATCTAATTGTTTATGGTACTAATATAGCCCATTTTGCGATTAGAATTGTATTTTTGCATCCTTAAACAATCTAAAATATCATGGCTTTACAGGCAGGCATTGTGGGTTTACCTAACGTTGGCAAATCAACCTTATTTAACGCAGTTAGTAATAGTGCAAAAGCACAAGCAAGTAATTATCGTTTTTGTACTATTGAACCAAATGTGGGTCTTGTAGATGTACCTGATACACGTATCGATCAATTGGCTGAATTGGTTAATCCAACAAGAGTCGTTCCAACTCAATTAGAAATTGTAGATATAGCAGGCTTAGTAAAAGGTGCAAGCAAGGGTGAAGGTTTGGGTAATAAATTTTTGGCAAATATCAGAGAAGTGAGTGCCATTATTCATGTGATTCGTTGTTTTGAAGACGAAAATGTATTAAGAGAAGAAGGAAAAATCAACCCAATTGGAGATAAAGACATTATAGAAACAGAATTACAATTAAAGGATTTGGATAGTGTTGAGAAAAAAATACAGCGATCCGAAAAAATGGCAAAAACAGATCCAAAAGCAAAAGTAGAATTAGAAGTGTTACAAAAGTGTAAAGCGCATTTAGAAGACGGAAGAAGTATCCGTTCTTTAGATTTATCAAAAGAGGATTATGCTGCCATAGCGGATATCTTTTTATTAACTGCTAAGCCAGTCATGTATGTAGCCAATGTAGATGAAGCCTCTATGCATACTGGCAATGTATATTCTGAACAATTGGTTGCCATGGCAAAACAAGAAGGCGCAGAAGTGATTGTAATGTGTAATAATATAGAGGCACAAATTTCTGAAATGGAAGATCCGGATGACAAGGCTTTATTTATGGAAGAATACCAAATGAAGGAGCCTGCATTAAATAGATTAATTCAAACTGCTTATAAATTATTGAAACTAGAAACCTATTTCACTGCTGGTGTACAAGAAGTTCGAGCATGGACAATTGGTTCTGGTTGGAAAGCACCTCAGGCTGCAAGCGTGATCCATACAGATTTTGAAAAAGGATTTATTAAAGCAGAAGTGATTGCATTTGATGATTATATTAAATTCAAAAGTGAAGCTGCTTGTCGTGACAATGGTAAATTAAGAATTGAAGGAAAAGAATACATTGTAAAAGATGGTGACGTGATGCATTTTAGATTTAACGTATAATAAAGCATGAAAAAATATTTAGTAGTAGGTATTGGATTATTTGTAATAGGTTGTAATGATACAAATAATGCTGACACAAGTTCTAGCAATAATGATGCTGCTGGTAATACTGCTATTGCCGCTCCAACAACTTTAAATTACTCGATACAAAAAATATATCCTCATGATACTACTGCCTATACGCAAGGATTGGTATGGTATAATAATAGACTAGTTGAAGGCACTGGATTAAGAGGAAAAAGTATTTTGTATCAAATGGATGATCAATTAAAATCAATTGGCAAGAAGGTAAACTTAGAGCTCCCCTATTTTGGCGAAGGGATTACTGTATTTGATGGTAAGATTTATCAGCTAACCTGGGAAGAGCATGCTGTTTTTGTATATGATGCAACTACATTCAAAAAAATCAGTACACTCAATTGGCCTTATGAAGGTTGGGGATTGACACATAATGATACTTCATTAATAGTCTCTACAGGAAGCAGCAATTTATATTTTGTAAATCCTGTCGACTTTTCTATTCAAAAAACATTAGGTGTCTATAATGAATATGGATATCAAAGTATGCTCAATGAATTAGAATATGTGGATGGTAAAATATTTGCAAATATTTATGGACAAAACGATATCGTTGTAATAGACCCAAACACAGGTAGAATTACAAATAAAATAGATTGTAGCAATTTACTAGCACAAGCTAAAGTGAATTATAACCCATTGACAATTGATGCTGGGTACGTACTCAATGGAATCGCTTATAAAAAATCTACCAATACGTATTTTTTAACAGGGAAATGTTGGCCAGTTATTGTAGAAGTTAAATTGAACTAGTTGCTCTAATGATTACTTAGATTGGTTTGCTTTTTTAACTTCATAGATGATACTACTCCCTTTTGAAGCATCCCTGATTGCCAATAAATTAGAGATTAACCCAATAAATCCAGCTAATAGGGTACCCAATTTTCCAGAATTTTTATATTTTTCACTTAATAAGCTTACATAGAAACTATCATACCACATTGGCTTTAAGGAAACTATTTCAAAACCCATCTCATTCAATAAAATTGTCATTGATTTTGGAGAAAAATGATACAAATGTCTTGGTAAATCATAAGCTGCCCAATATTTTTTATAATAGGATGCATCATAACTAGTATAGTTGGGCACTGCAATGATTAATCTACCATGCTGCTTTAAACTTTTAAAAAATTGATTTAAGTATGGCTTAAGTGCATGCACATGTTCTAAAACATGCCACATAGTAATTACGTCGAATTCATTAACTGGTAATTCAAAAATGGTATCGGTTGATTGTAAATGCAATTTATAATTTTCGAAAGCCCTTTCCCTGGTGGCAGCATCAGGTTCTAAACCAGTTACTTTCCAAGATTTTTGCTGCATTGCATGTGCAAAAGCTCCTGTACCAGCGCCAATATCTAATAAATGTCCTTTATATCCAGTAAATAATGACTGAATCCAATTCGTTTTTTGAGCCAATGTTTTAGAACGTACAATATGGTATAATCGGTTCATCCAACCCTCTTTAACGTCCGTGTGAGAGATATATTCATCAAATTGATAGTACTGCCCTATTTCATCTTGATTAGGCAAAGGTGATGTAAATCTTACACTACAATTCGTACAATGTAAAATTGAAAACGGTTGTTGCGTTAATGAGAAGTCTTGACTTTCTATTGCAATTTGCGGATTGGAATGATTACAAACTGGACAATACATACTTTTTATTTTAAAAGGATTGCGACAATAGCGATTGTGGCAATAATCAACGGCAAGATCCACCATTGCTTGGATGAAGTATTGAAATTATTCTCAGTTTGGTCTTCTATTTGTACTTTCTCTAAATGGATTGGTTGAAAATATTGAGCACTGTTATAGTTAGATTCGAAAGTATATGCATCATTAAGAATATTCAATTGACCTAAATTACCTAAATCAACAATATTAGATATTGTTAATTGATTTGTAAAAAATGCTGCATAATCAGTAATGGCTTGTTCAACGGTGCAGTCTAAATAATCAGATAAATAAATATAAAATAACTTATTAGGTTTAGTTGCAGGTTCAATAATGGCATCAAATACAATTTGATGTACTGGTGGTTGAAATTGTCCATTCAATTGAATAGCATCTGTTTGATGCATCCTTAAATGCCCAATACCTGGTAAAATCAATTGCCCATGTTCTAAAAAATATTTTTCTAAAATTGTAAGCATCATTATTTTCTAAATTTATATTGTATTCCAGCAACAATTTGAACTCCTAGAGATGGATAATTTGCCCAACGTTGGTATTGTTGGTCTAATAAATTCTCTCCTTTGCCCCAGAAAGTCCATTGATCTGAAATGGTATACTGCACTCCAGCGTTTAGCACAAAGGTATTGTTTAATTGGTATGCATTACCCAATCCAGCACTGGTTTTAGATCCTGTCCAAAATTGTCCAGATGCATCTATTTGAAGCTTTTTATTATACACCCAATTCAATTGAGAATTAAATTCAAATGGCAGAATCCCCCAGGCTTGCGTATTTTCACGTATTAAATTAAACTGAATATACTTAAAGTTATTTTTCCATAAAAGTTTGTCGCTAAATTGATACCTTAAATTACCAACTAATTCAATTGCTATCGCTCTTTTTTCAAATAAAACATCAAATTTCAATCCTTCTTGAATTGGATTATTCAATAATCTGGTTTGATTGAAAAAAGGTAGTTCACGATAATCATTTAAAGCCATATTGAACCCATAATTTAATCGTTTGCTCACAGTTACTTGAACATTGAAGTACTTATTTTCTTTCGAACTTATTGGCATATTACTTGGAGCTGAGATCCAATGATTTTGACCAATTAATTGTATAAGTTGATTGTTGATTACACTTGTATTCCACCCAGCATCTATTACAAAATTAGTATCTTTTAATTTTTTAGTTAATTCAATTTTAGGGTACAATGCAAAATCCCCATTTGCGATAGTCGGCCTTACACCTACATTAAATCGATATTGATTTTTATTAAACTCTAGGGATGGATCAAATTGAAAGATCGTATTATTACTAGAATTGCTGTTTACTGGGTTATATTTATTATAACTAAAACTTAAATCAGCATGAAATTTAAGATTATTTTTTAAACTATACATTAATGGGCTGTATAGATCAATCACAAGGTTATTCGCTTGGTTTATTAAATTACTATGATTGAATTTTAAAATGGGTGCGTAATTGAATTGATCAGATGTTACTTGTTTATTTGTAAGAGCAAAATTTACACCAATGACTGTGAACTTTTGTTCAAAATTTTTAAGTGGCAGAATGGTTGTATCAGGCACTAATCCATATCGATATCTGTTGGATTGATTGAAGTATAATTGTGTATTGATTGCCTTGTTTTTATTCATTGAAAGACTACCATTATAATTGAGTCCAATCGAATTCCATTTTTGAATTGGATGTGGACCTGCAATGGATTCATTTAAGATACTTAAATGATGCGCTTGTGCCTTCTGATCTACAATTGAGCCTTCTAATTGTCTGAATTGATTAAAATAATTACCCACTCCAATCTTCACATTGGCAGATTTTTTTATTGCATTCACTGAATCAATTTTGATGGCCCTAGGAACCAATGCAATTGGTTGATATTGAAAACTTAAATTCTGGCTTGGTACCTGATAAGATAAAAGAACTGAATTGGTGTCCACCAAAGCAGTAGCATTCAAAAAACCAATTTTAGCAACATTTTTTAATTGAGGTTTGAATGCTGATATAATCGTAACCACTTTTTCTGGGATACTATCTATCGTGCTCTTCTTGAATGGTAAACTTGTAATTGGGGTCAATGGACTGATTGTATCAGTAACTTTATAAATGGTGACACTAGGTCTTTTTTTAATTACTTGTTTTTTTCTAGTACTTGATTTTTTATTGGACTTTTTCTTCTTTTTAGCGCTAATTGTAGTTTTTGCTTTCTTTTTGTTCCTTTTCTGAGCTATACCCAAATTACACAAACAAATTAAAGCAAGTGCTAATAGTCCGTATCTTATAATTGATTTCATAATTTTGTATTATTGAGCTTTAATGGTTTCAGTGATTGCTTTAAGCTTATCTGAAGCAATTTGTTGTAAAGCTGGTATGGTTGCATTTTCAGCAATACTTTTATAGGTTGCAATAGCATTAAAATTATCATTTTGTGCTAAGTAGATATCACCTAATAAAATGTATGATTTAGTCACCCAGAATTCATAAGAAGCTTGTTTTTTAATGACATCAAAGGCAGTCTTTTCTGCTATATTGTATTTTTGTTGATTGAAATAAATACTTGCTATTAAATAATGCGCCTCGGCCGTATACATTGAACTATTTGATTTTAATACTGTATTCAATATTTGTAAAGCACTTGTAGTATCTTTTTGAGCAATCGTCTGATGGTACAATGCCATATTTGCCATCAAAATATCATCAGTAGCGCTATTTTTTTCGGCCAAAATAAGAACTGCTGTCTTGGAGGCTTCTACCCAATTTTCGGCCTTATATTGACATCTTAAGAGCCCTTTGATTGCTTCATTTTTTTGCTCTTGTTGAGTTGCATACTGAAGTACGATTTTAAAGTATTGTTCTGCACCAGCATAATCTTTTAAATTAAAATAATACAATCTAGCCGCTGTAATCGCTGCTCTTTCCGAGAATTGATTGGGTGCTTTACTGGCAATTTTTCCAAAATAAACTGCAGCTGAATCATACTGATCTAAAGAATAAGCCATTTCCGCTAAGTAGTTCATTGCATTCAATTGATATTTACCCTCAGGATAACCTTCTAAGTATTTTTTGAAACCATTTGTAGCATTGTTATATTTTTTTTCTTCATATTGAATGATTGCAGCTCGATACATCAAAGAATCTTGTTCATTGAATGACAATGGTTTTCCAAAATTATTCATAAATTGAACATAGGCTTCTGGCTGTTGTTCTTCTACAAAAATATTTCGTATGTATTCCAATGCATTATCACTTTCTTCTGAATTTGGATAAGCACTGTACAATGATTTAAAATTTTGCAAAGCTTCTTGGTTCTTATTCAAATTAAAATAAACAATACCTAATTTATAATAAGCCAATGGGTAGAACTCTGTAGCCTTATTGTCTAATAAAACTTTAGATAATGGCGTAATTGCTTCTTGAAATTGTTCTTTGCTTGTATAAGTATCAGCTAATTCCATTCTTGCATCACTTAAATATCTAGACTGGCTAAAATCAGTATCATAACTATTTAATATTTTTAGTTTTTCTTTATTTAAACCAAGCGCACCATAGATAATTGCTTTTTGCAAACTGGCATAATCTTCAAAATTCCAACCTAAATCAATGATTTTTTGGTAAGACTTTAATGCTTGCTTGTATTGTTTTGTCATAAATTGACAATCAGACAAGCGAACTAAGGCGTCTTTCTGATAAGCAGAAGACTCAATATATGGATTAAAATCTGCAGCAATAGTGAATAATTGCAATGCTTTTGTGTAGTTATTATTTTTTAAATGACAGTAGCCTAAAGTATAATTAGCATGTTTTTTTGTGATTTCACCAATCTCAATAGGGTCTAAAATATATTTTTCAAGATGTTCTATTGCCTCATCTATTCTACCCATTTTATATGCTAGCTCACCAATCCAAAAATAGGTTTGTGCTAAAACATTCTTATTATATGGTAGATTTTTTACTTGATTAAAAAGCTCATATGCTTTTTCATTTTGACCATCATTGATCAAAAGTGCTGCCTTTCCAAACAATATATTTGGGTATAATTTCAAAAGTGATTCATCTAATGTATCCATTTTTTGGTAGGCATCATAGGCTTTATTAAAATCATTGCTATATGCCAAGGCGGTTACATATAAACTCTTAGCTTCATTTCTATATACACTATTAGGATAGGCTTGTGTAAATTTTTCTACCGATTGTAAGGCAACACTGTATTCTTTTAACTCAATAGACAATTTAGCATAATTAAATAATGCGATTTCTTTCTGGGCTAAATTCTGACTTTTTGTTGCACAAAGTAAAAAAGCATTCTTAGCCCCAATTTTATTATTAGTTTTTAAATAAGAGGTAGCCAATAAATACATGCTATTTTGACCTAATGAATCTTCTACATTTGCCAATTGTTTAAAACCTTGAATTGCTTCATTCCATTGTTGCGCCTGAAAATAACAAAAAGACAATTGGTATAAATCCTGTGATTCAACTTGTTTTTGAGACTTCACATAATTTGCTAAATAAGGTAATGCTTTTGCATATTGTTTCTGCTCAAACAATAGGTGCCCCATTAATTGAGCTAATTGGTTGGTATAATATTGTCCACTTTTTTGTAATGCTTGCTCTGTATTTGTAATTGCTGCATCTACATCCCCAAGAAAATAATACAATTGACTAATATAAAATGGGGTTAAAGTGCTATAAGCTTTATTTTGTTCAGCAATTTTAAAACAGCTTAATGCTAATTTGAAATCTTTTTGTTGTAAAGCAACAAAACCTGCATAGTAATTTGCATCAGTATAAAAAGGACTTGATTGAACTTGTCTTATACTCATTAATAAGCTTGAAGATTGATCCCAATCTCCTTTTTTAAAATACAAATACCCCAATTGAAATTGCATTAATGCCAGTTCCTTATTTTCAAGGTCATCTATACTGATTTTTTGATACGCTTGAATAGAGGCATCTACTTGTTGTTTTCTAAAAAAGTATTTTGCTAATTCAAAATTTAATCTAGATTGATAGATCTTATTAGAATTATTTTTCAACCAATTTTCGGCTTGTTGAACAGCAAATCCTTTATCTAAAGCCACTGATAATAAATGATAATGGAAAGCAATATCAACCGCATTCGGATCAAAATAATGCGCTGATTGAATGGTTTGATAAGCAGCTAAACTATCCCCTTGCTGAAGGGATTTTAACCCATTTTGATATAATTGACTTAGTGGCGCCTCAAAATGCATTAATTGACTTGATACAGGCACTGTAAAAAGAAAGGTAAAATTTAAAAGCAACAGGATTGGACTTGCTTTTTTAATGGTTTTTAACATAGGAACCGTTGTTTAATAGGATAGTATTATAAAAATACACTTTGATTATAAAACGCTTCGTTAAATAAGCTTATTGTGGAAAAACAGATACAATCCTTAAATTTGTCAACAAATGCAATAAATATGTATGAACATTCGACAACAGTAAGGGTTAGGTATGCAGAAACCGATAGAATGGATGTGGTGTATTATGGCAATTATGCGATGTATTTTGAAATAGGTCGTGTAGAGGCGATTCGTCATCTTGGCGTGTCTTACAAGGATATTGAAGATATGGGCATTATTTTGCCTGTTGTAGAGCTTAATATTAAGTATTTAAGACCAGCTAAATACGATGACCTAATTACTATTAAAAGTCAGATTAAGACCATGCCTACCGACCATAAAATTATATTTGACCAAGAAGTTTATAATTCCTCTGGTAAGCTTTTAACTATTGGACAAGTAAAACTCTATTTCATGGATGCAACAATGAATAATAGAACCGAAATGCCTGCTCATATGAAGGAAAAACTAAGTGTCTATTTTAGTTAAACCGCCTTTTTTGGGTTTACTTTGCAACCAAATTGAAGCATATCTATGATGGATCAAATTCAGGCTACTATTATCACAATTGGAGACGAATTATTAATCGGTCAAGTGATTGATACCAATAGTGCATATATCGCTCAAAAGTTAAATTCAATTGGTGCACAAGTGCATCAAAGAATTGCAGTTGGAGATGAGGCCCAATCGATCACTAATGCTTTAGATTCGGCTATAGAAAAAAGTCAGATTGTCATCATTACGGGAGGATTAGGCCCTACAGCAGACGATATCACCAAGCCTTTATTGAGCCGTTATTTTGGTGGCAAAATGGTACTTGACCAACCTACATTAGATCATATCACTTATATTTTTGAGCAGGTTCACAAGCGACCAATGATTGAAAGAAATCGTAAACAAGCCGAAGTTCCAGATGTTTGTGAGGTTTTATTCAATCAAACAGGAACTGCACCAGGCATGCTTTTTAAGAAAAACAAAAGTCTAATTTTTTCATTACCTGGTGTTCCACACGAAATGCAATGGTTAATGAATGAAAAAGTTTTACCCATTATAAAAGAAAGAATAAAATTAGGTGTAATAGCACATAGAACATTACTTACTGCTGGTGTTGGAGAGTCCTTCTTAGCGGAATCTATCCTAGCTTTCGAAACAAATCTTCCAGAAAATATCAAATTAGCCTACCTGCCCTCCTATGGTATGGTAAGATTAAGATTGACAGGCAAAAGTGATGATGCCATTAGTTTGAATAATCAATTAGATCACCTATTTGAACAATTAAAAGAACAGGTTAAAGAACATCTTGTTACAGATAAAGATGAACCTATAGAAGTGGTGGTTGGTCGACTTTTAAAAGCACATAACCACACAGTTGCTACCGCAGAAAGTTGTACAGGAGGCTATATTGGACATCTTTTATCAAAACATGCTGGTTCATCCACCTTTTTTACAGGAAGTATTGTTAGTTATGATAACCGTATCAAAACCGAATTTTTAGACGTACCAACCAGTATCTTAAAAACGGTTGGAGCTGTTAGTAAGGAAGCTGTAGAACAAATGGCCCTAGCAATAAGATCAAAAATGAACACTGATTTTGGTATTTCAGTCAGTGGTATCATGGGCCCATCTGGTCAAACTGACGAAAAACCGCTTGGAATGGTATGGATTGGGGTAGCCAATAAAGATAAAGTGGTTTCTAAAGTCTTTTATCTCCGATTTGATCGACAAAAGAACATAGAAGTAACTGCCAATCTAGCTATAAATTTACTTAGGTTACTCATAATCAATAAGATTTAGTCTTATTTTTGCTAAAATTATTCCCTATGTCTGTAGTTGACTTGATTTTGCCAAAATTGGGTGAAAGTATCATGGAAGCAACCATTTTAAAATGGCATAAAGCTGTAGGTGATACCATTCAATTAGATGAAACATTACTTGATATTGCTACTGATAAAGTAGACAGCGAAATACCCTCAACTACAGCAGGAACCATTACAGAAATTTTATTTGAAGTCAATGCAGTTGTGCCTATTGGAACAGTTATTGCGAGAATACAAACAAATGGTAGTATTGAAACGACACCAAAAGCAGACAAGGTTCAAGCACCAACAATTATAAAAGAAACCGCACCAGCTGAAACTATTGCAGACGAAGTTCCATTTACACCTTCTGCTTCGAATGTTGAAGTGCATCAAGAAAATTCAAATGAAGCTCGTTTCTTCTCACCACTGGTTTTGAATATCGCACAAAATGAAGGTGTAAGTTTGAATGAATTACAACAGATACCCGGCACAGGAAGTCAAGGACGTGTGTCTAAAAAAGATATCCTTCAATATATTGCTCAGAAAAAAGCAGGACATATTCAAGCACCAATATCTACTGTTAAACCAATTGTTGCTGAAAATAACAATAACGAAACAACTCAAGCTCCTGTTTCTCCTGCAACTTCATTTACTAATAATTCAAATACATTCCCAACTGCAGACTATGGTTTTAATGTAGTCAATGGCGCTGGCAAATTTGCTAGCCCAGAAGAGGTAATCATTACAGGCAATACAGAAATCATTGAAATGGATCGTATGCGAAAGCTCATTGCAAAACATATGGTTGAAAGTGTTCAAACAAGTCCGCATGTTACTTCTTTTGTAGAAGCAGATGTGACCAATATGGTTGTATGGAGAGAAAAAGTAAAGCAACTTTTTGAAAAAAGAGAAGGTACTAAATTGACTTTTACACCAATTTTTATGGAGTGTATCGCAAAAGTGCTAGAACAATTCCCATACATCAATTGTAGTTTACAAGGTGACAAAATCATTTTAAAGAAAGATATCAATATAGGTATGGCTACTGCCCTACCATCAGGTAATTTAATTGTACCAGTGATTAAAGGGGCCAATCAATTGAGTATTGTTGGATTAAGTAAAGCAGTCAATAATTTAGCAAATGCTGCAAGAAACAATCAGTTAAAACCTCAGGATACACAAGATGGTACATTTACAGTGACCAATGTAGGGACATTTGGATCCATCATGGGAACACCAATTATTCCTCAGCCTCAAGTTGCAATTCTAGCTTTAGGCGCCATTAAAAAACGTCCAGTGGTGATTGAAACACCTTCAGGAGATGCTATTCTTGTACGTCATATGATGTACTTATCTATGAGCTATGATCACAGGATTGTAGATGGTGCCATGGGTTCGAGTTTCCTTTCTGCAGTTGCAAAGGCATTTGAACAATGGGATCCAAATAGACAATGGTTCCAGTATGTTTAATAAAATATATTACCAATAAAATATAAAGCCCCAAATTGGGGCTTTATATTTTAGTATGACTGAGTTTTTAATAACCTAAACCTAAGTCTCTACCTTTCATAATTGCAGGAACCCCTTTTGACATCCATATCGGCATGGGTGCGCCTTTCAAATAATGATCAAAGAACTGTTGCTCTCTAATTTGAATATCTTTTCTGTTTTTTCGCTCTACTAAATTATGGGCTTCATTATTATACACTAACATCCAGATAGGTTTTGATAATCTTCGCATGGCTGTAAACATTTCAATACCCTGATACCAAGGCACAGCATCATCTGCATCATTACTCATGATTACAATTGGCGTTTTCACTTTATTCAATTCAAATAAAGGAGAATTCTTAATGTATAGATCTGGACGTTCCCATAAATTAGCACCTATACGACTTTGTGTTTTTTCATATTGGAATTGTCTATTAATGCCAGCACCCCATCGAATACCGCCATATGCACTGGTCATATTCACAACAGGAGCACCTGCCCATGCAGCAGCGTATAAATTTGTTTTGGTAATCAAGTACGCAATTTGATAGCCTCCCCAACTTTGACCTTGTAAACCTATCCTTGTACTATCAATAAATCCTTTTTGTACCATTGCTCTAGTTCCACTAACAATGTAATCGTAAGCGCCTTGTCCAGGGTAACCTTTCTTGTACCAAATATCTGGTACAAATACAACATAGCCTCGGCTTACAAAGAATGGAATATTCAATCTAGAAGGTGTTGGTGATGGTGGTAAATAATTATGAAGAGTTTGATTGTTTCTTTCGTAGAAATAGACAATCATTGGATATTTCTTTTTTGCGTCAAAATCCTCTGGTAAGTATAAAATACCTTCTGCAGTTCGTCCTGTGTAAGCTTTCCATTTTACCAATTGAGATTGCATCCAATTGTAATTTGCTTGTTGTGAATTAATAGCAGTGATTGCAACCGAAGTTTGTTTTTGCTTTGAAAATGTATACGGATAAATATTTGCTGCATTTTTTTCATCTTCTTGTAATACAATCAATTGATTCGATTTTTTTGCACCTAGGATTGTAGTTAAATGCTTTGGAATATCTGTAATTGTAAATAAAGATTTATTCTCTAAATCTAAAATTGCAAGCCCTTCGTTTTTATTGATTTCGTTGTATACCCTTAATAAAATTTGATCCTTAAAACCAATCACTTTCTTATCTGCATCTAAATTCACAAAACGGTACTCATTTTTAGCTAAGCGGCCCTTAGTTAACAACTGAGAAGCATTTAAACCAGTTGCATCAACTAGCCAAAGATCATAACGGTCATAAAGTATGAAATGAGTATTATTTTCCATCCACATAGCAATACCATAAGCATTTGGATCATCAGGTACATCATTGTCCTCGTCGTATAATGAAAATTGAATGTCTTTTGCTATTTGTTTAATTTGTAATGTAGATGTATTATATGACTTGAATTGTTTTGATATTTCATCATAAAATACCACTAAGCTGCCGTCATAAGATGGAGTAACCAAACTGCTCTTTAGTCCTTTTTGAATTAATTGTTTTTGGCCTGTATTCGTATTCAAAGCAAATAAATCTCTTTTACCATAGCCCTCCCATTGACTTGCGATGGTATAATTTGAATCAATATTCGCAATCGCTATTTGACCATCACTTTCCATTGTCATTTGAATTTGACGGTCATTTATTTTACCTAAATAAGTGAATTGATTACTGGAAGGTCTATAAATAATTGCTTCTGTGCTTTTTAAACTAGTCTCAAGACTTTTTAATTGAGTAGACTGCAAATTAGCATCAGTGTAATTCCAAATGTCCAGGCTTACTCTATCAAACTCTGGTAAACTTGTATCCTTCACAGGTAAGATTGGCTGCACACCAAAACTCAATAAAGCACCAGACTTACTAAAATTTATTTTCTTATCACCCCCTATCGTATATTGAGTAGGCATCACAACATTTTCTTTATTAAAAATAAATTTAGATGTATCCATTTCAGGCGTAAAATAAGCAAGGGTATAATTCTTCTGCAATGCCTTATCTGTACTATCTCTTTCAATTAAATAGGCTAACTGCTTACCCTCTTCGTCCCAAGAAAAATTGGTTGCTGTATAAAAACGACTGTTGATCGTTTTTAAATTTGTATCTAAAATAGAGGCTAAAAGTATTTTTGCATCATTTGTTTTAGTCTTGACTTGATACATCATTAGACCTTCTCCTTTAGGATGTATTGCATATTCTATAATATTATTAAAAACCCTTTCTTGTCCTGAATTCAAGTCTCTAAAATAGAGCTGTGCGCCATCTTTTTTGATGTCTGTTTTTGGGTCGTTCAAATAAGCAATTACATCATTCCCAAGTTCAGGTATTTGAAAACTTTTAACTGCTGGTAATTTATTGATATTGCCCGTAGCTAATGTCAATATAACCAAACTGTCTTTTGGCATTTCTTCTGGCTTCTTCTTTCCAATCTTAGCTTTCCTAGTTTCATCAAACTTAGGTTTGATTTTTGCAATTAGAAATGCATTGTTTTCTGTAAACTTTGCTTGTGCTCCTCGTTCAATATTAAATGTTTGATTCGTTTTAAGATGTTTTACAAACAATATGTTATCCCCTTCTTGTGGGGCAACTGTATAAGACATCCAATTACCATCATTTGACAAAAGCACATCTCTAATGGACTGCCATTGGTCATACACGCTATGATCTAAAGGTTTTTTTTGTGCTTGACTAGCAATTGATAATAATAGTAAGAAAATAGAGAAAATAATACGCTTCATATAGGTTTAATTGAGTTCCTAATTTACGATAAGTTTTAATTAAATAGCGATCTATTTGGATTTTTGCTGACGCAAAACACGAAGCATTTGAAGCATTACAGATATCGCGATTAAACTCATACCAATATAAAACCCCTTGCCCATTTGTTTATGTTCTTGAAACAAAATAATGGCAATAATGATCCCATATACAGGCTCCAGATTAAGTGAAACGTTCAGTGTAAATGCACTGATTTTTTTGAGTGCACTTAGCATCAAATGATTAGCCAAAACGGTACAAACCAGAGACAAAATAATTAGCCAAAACCAGTCACGCTGCGTTGGCAGAATAAATGAAACATGTTGGTATTGATTCATCCCTAATATAACAATAGTTAGAAAACCTAAACCTCCTAGCATCTCAAAAGTTTGGATGGATTGTGTAGTGTATTGAGCGGTTAATCTTTTATTAAAAATGGTAAAAATGGAAGCAAATAATGCTGAAACCAAACCAACCAAAATTCCTGTTCTAAACTGAATATCAAATTGAAAAATAAATAAAATTCCAATTAAGCTCAGAACCCCAATTAGTACTTCGTTCCAAATGAATTTTGATTTAAAAAATAATGGTTCAAGTATTGCAGTAAAAAGCCCAACACAGGAAATACATACCAATGCAACAGAAACATTTGCCAACTTGATGCTTCCATAAAAACAAACCCAATGAATTGATATAAGCACTCCTATCAACATCAACCATCCTTTTTCTTTCAAGGATACTTTGTTTGGGTGTTGATGCAATAAATAAATTGGAGATAGTGCAAGGACTGTCAGTAAAATTCTATAAAAGACTATGTATAACCCATTCAATTGAATCAAATTGCCTAAAGGCGCTGTTAATCCAGCTAAGAAAACAAATACATGTAATTGTATTAATGATCGCTTAAGACTGCTCACGCTTAATTTGTTTGATAAAACGACCTGTAAAGGATTGCCATTGCATACTTAGCACACCAAGTACTGCTTCTTTGATGATACCTTTTGACATCTTACTAGTACCTATTTTTCTATCAATAAATGTGATAGGCACTTCTTTTAATTTAAAGCCTAAACGCCATGCCGCAAATTTCATTTCAATCTGAAATGCGTATCCAATAAATTGAATATGATCCAATTGCATTGATGCAAGCACTTTACGCTTATAACAAATGAATCCAGCAGTTGGATCTTTCACCGGCATCCCTGTAATGATTCTAGTGTAGAGTGAACCCCCTTTTGAATAGATCAATCTATCTAATGGCCAATTTTCTGTTGCCCCACCTTTCACATACCTACTTCCAATTGACACATCTGCCCCATTTTCACATGCTGCTAATAATCTATCTAAGTCTAATGGATTGTGTGAAAAATCGGCATCCATTTCGAAAATATAATCATATTGATTGTCTAAAGCCCATTTAAAGCCGTGTATATACGCAGTTCCTAAACCAAGTTTCCCTTTTCTTTCTTGTATAAAAACTTTATCAGGATGCGCTTGCATCATTTCTTTTACAATTGAAGCTGTACCATCTGGAGAACCATCATCCACCACCAAGACATGGTATTGATTACCAAGAACAATCACAGCATGTATAATTGCTGCAATATTTTCCTTTTCATTAAAAGTTGGTATGATGACAATTTTTTTCACTTTCTATTGGGGGGATATAGGATTAAATGCCTTTTTTAAGGTTTAAATATAATTTATTTATTTAAGATAGTTCTATTTAAGATCTCTGTTAGCTTCTGTTTGGTGTGTAAGGCAAAATCCCCTTTCATCATCCAATCATAGTATTGAGGTTCTTCTTTTAATACCTGGGTAACTGGTTTGCCCTTGTGTTTGCCAAAATTGAAAACTTCAACGCCATTTTCCATAATAAATCTTCTCGCAAAATCGACGATTTGGTCTTCGCCAGTAAATTTCACAATGGACTCCACTGTATTCCCAATTACAGGATAACGTTCCAATTGAGCCTCTAAAACCTCCCATGTTGCAGTTGCATCTGCCTCCGCAGTATGTGCATCTTCCAAACTTTTATCACAATAAAACTTATAGGCAGCTGATAGAGTTCGTTGTTCCATCATATGAAATACTTTCTGAACATCTAGTAATTTCCTTGTTTCAATATCTACAGAGATGCCAGCTCTTAAAAATTCCTCGTTTAACATAGGAATATCAAAACGATTGCTATTGTATCCTGCTAAATCAGCACCTTCTAAAAATTGTTTAATCTCGTTGGCAACTTGCTTAAAAGTAGGGGCATCTTTTACCATTTCATCTGTAATGCCATGGACAGCTGTCGTAGCAGCCGGAATGGGCATTTCTGGATGAATCAACTTTCTTTTTACTGATTTTGAACCATCTGGCATGATTTTTACTATGGCAATTTCAACAATTTTATCAGTGCTGACATTGACACCTGTCGTTTCTAAATCAATAAAACAGATTGGCCGGGAAAGTTGTAAACGCATAGGGATAATTATAAACCGAAGTTAATCAATATGCTACTGAAAATAACAGATTCAGGTTAAAATACTTCAAAACAATGGTGTAATTTTACACCTTAAATCAGCTCAAATGAATTGGCATCCAATCAACTCGGTAGAACAATTAGAACAAATTAAAGCAGCTTCCTTTACCACACCACAGGTGATCTTTAAGCATAGTACCACATGTAGTATTAGCAGGATGGCTTTGGATCGATTTGAACGCGCTGAATCCCCTGAAAACGTTGATTTTCACTATTTAGACCTCTTGAATTATAGAGCAATTTCTAATGAAATAGCCAGCTTCTTTCAAGTACACCATGAGTCTCCTCAATTGCTTTTGATAAAGGATGGAGAATGCATCTATGATGAGAGTCATTATGGTATTATGATGGACGAACTTAAATCCTTTCTATAATCATCGCACTTGCACCTCCGCCTCCATTACAAATAGCTGCTGCACCATATTTTGCTTGATGGTCTTGTAAAATATGTGTTAATGTCACCATAATTCTGGCACCACTGCATCCAAGTGGATGACCCAATGAAACTGCACCTCCCCTTATATTTACTTTAGATGGATCAAGATTTAATAATTTGGTGTTCACCACTCCAACTACAGAAAAAGCTTCATTGAATTCAAAAAAACTAATATCATTGGATGTTAAATTGGCTTTATTGAGGGCCTTAGGTAATGCTAGTGATGGCGCAGTCGTGAACCATTTTGGATCATGTTCTGCATCTGCATAACTGGTTATTTTAGCCAATGGTTTTAAACCAAGTGCTTTCATTTTTTCACCGCTCATTAAAATGAGTGCTGCTGCACCATCATTCATGGTACTTGCATTTGCAGCAGTGACCGTACCGCCTTTACTAAAAGCTGGGTTTAAACCAGCAATTTTATCAAACTTCACATTGAATGGTTCTTCGTCCTTATCAATGGTGATTGGGTCACCTTTTCTTTGAGGTATCACCACTGGTATAATTTCATTCACAAATAAACCTTTTTTAATAGATGCCTGAGATTTTGTATAACTACCAATGGCAAATGCATCTTGTTCTTCTCTAGTAATTTGATGTTCTGTAGCGCATATATCGGCAAAGTTACCCATCGCTACTTGATCATACACATCTATTAAACCATCTTTAGCCAAACCATCTAACAAAGTGGTATCACCATATTTATTACCCCATCGTTGATTCATATTGTAGAATGGAACATTGCTCATACTTTCCATACCACCAGCAACAATAATATCTGCATCACCTAAAAGAATATTTTGAGCTGCTAATGCAATAGACTTCATACCACTAGCACAAACTTTATTAATAGTCGTACAAATCACTTTATCAGGCAAACCAGCCAATTTAGCTGCTTGTCTTGCTGGTGCTTGTCCTAATCCAGCTTGAATGACAGAACCCATATATACTTCGTCCACTAAATTGATATCTAGTTGGATTTTGTCCATTGCACCCTTAATTGCAATAGCCCCTAATTGAGTTGCAGTTAAACTTTTTAAAGATCCGCCAAAAGATCCAATTGGGGTTCTAACAGCGGCTACTATAAATACTTCTCTAGACATACACTATAAATTAGTTTGAAAAAATTTTAAGATTCTTGTGTTGCTGGTGTTTCTGGCGCTTCTGGCATTAATCGAATACCGTTATCCTCAATTGTAATTTTTTTTGCTTTATACAATATTCCGACATTCATTTTAAAGGCTTTTTTACTAATGCCAAAAAAAGCATAAATATCTTCGGGAGATGATTTATCATGGTAGGGTAAAAAACCTTTGTGTAATTTCAATAACTGAATCAATTTAAGTTGATCGTCATCTAATTTGTCAACTCCTTGCTTTCCAATACCAATATCCAATTTATTATCTTCTCTTATTTTTTTTACAAAACCTTCATCAATCATTTGACCAATGTGCAAATGTGTAAACACCTCGTTTTTGTAAACCAATCCTTGATGTACTTGATTTACAATCACCACATAGCCAATATCAGATTCTCTGTATACTTGTAGTTTTACTTTCTCTCCTTCTTTTACAGTTAAAACATCATTGCTAATTTGATTGTCAATTTTTTCTGTTGCTGCGACCCTTCCAGTTTGTTTATCTAAATATAGTTTCACTAAATATTTCCCACCTAAACGCATACTCGACAATTGTTGAGAAACTGGAACAAATAAATCCTTCATTAAACCCCAATCCATGAAAGCACCTTGATTGGTTACAGCAACTACCTTTAAAGCAGCAATGTCACCAACCACAGCAAATGGTTCTTGCGTGGTGGCAATTAATCTATTGTCAGAGTCGTGGTATACAAAAACACTAATGGTATCATTCACTTGTAAGCCAGAAGGCACAAATCGTTTTGGCAATAAAATCCCTTCAGCACCATCGTCCATATAAAAACCAAAATCCACTTTTCGGTCTACGCGCATTAAATTGAATTGACCTACATTGATGGTTGACATATACTTAATTTATACAAAATTAGAACAATTCTGGCTGTTCGTCGTTAGGATCTTTGATGATTACTTTATTTTCCCAGTGCATTTCGATGGATTTACTAAAATCAACGAGTTTGGTGCCTACCGCTTTATAACCCATCACATCTACCATTTTACTCACTTTGAACTTTGCTTTTCTAAGTTGTGTTCCCTTGCCTGATTCAACTACTAAGACAGGTTCGACATGTGTTGTAACAGCAGCTACATAATTACCATTGCCTTCTTTAATAAAAGAAAACGGTGTTTTCAATGTAGTTGTTTCAATTTTAAAACGTTTGATATTGTACTGTAATTTCTCTTTATCTAAATAGACAGCAGTGATCACTTTCAATGGGTTAAATTTCTCCATAAAAAGCACTTTCTCAGGATCAAATCTTTGGGTCTGTTCCGTATCTGTTACTTCGTAATTACCATCTTTGTAAATCACAATTAATTTCTCGTCTTCGAAGGTACCTAAGTATAATCCCTTTTCTTCGGTATTCAATCTTCCAAACTTATCATCAAACCATAATTTTCTTCCTACTAAAGTACTTTTACCAGCTTCCTTAAGCTTAACTTGTTTAACAGGATATTTTGTAACTTGATTGCCTACGCTGGTTCTTCCTTTAACTTCTAAGGTTTCAAAGAAAAAGTCAAACTCCTTAATTCTTGCACTACAATTTGGACTCAAAACTATTTTTACAGATTCTGCTTCGCCATTGGCATTGATAGACAAATAATGCACTTTAGACTTTTCTAAATTTTTTGTTAATACATATTCTTTATCTCTAGTGATTCCAGTTACATTAAAACGTTTTGCATAACTTATACCAGAAGTGCCATCTACATAAATCATATTATAAGTAGTACGCTCATCATTTTTTTGGAATACAGCAGCATGAAGGATATCTTTTCCTATAAATATCTTGTCAGAGACTTTCACCACTTTCATGGTACCACCTTTGGTAAATGCGATGATATCATCATAATCTGTACAGTCACAAAGGAACTCGTCTTTCTTTAAACTTGTGCCTATAAAGCCTTCTGCCCTGTTGATATAGAGCTTCGTATTTGCAATGGCAACCTGCTTCACTTGTATGGTGTCGAATTCTTTAAGTTCTGTATTACGTTCTTTGCCTTTACCGTATTTCTTTTGTAAGTTTTCATAATAACTTACAGCATAATCTACAAGGTTTTCAAGGTTGTTTTTAACTTCTTTAATTTCAGCCTCAATAGATTTAATCTGAGCAATCAAGTCTTCAATATCTAGTTTATAAATTCTTCTTACAGGCTTATCTGTTAATTTCAACAAATCCGTTCTTTCTATTGGTTTTTTGAATTTCTTTTTAAAAGGCTCAAATGCTTTATCAATAGCATCAATGACTTTATCCCAGTTAAGGTGTTTTTTCTCTAGTTCTTGATAAATCTTTTCTTCGAAGAATATTTTTTCTAAACTAGTGAAATGCCATTTATCTAATAATTCTTGTAAATGAATTTCAAGTTCAGATTTCAATAATGCTTTGGTATGGTCTACTGAATGTTTTAATAGGTCACTCACTCCTAAAAATTGAGGACGTTGATTCACAATCACACAAGCATTTGGTGATAAACTAATTTCACAATCAGTAAATGCATATAAAGCATCAATCGTAATATCTGGTGAAATACCTGCGGCTAAATCAATTTGAATTTCGACTTGAGCGGCTGTGACATCAATTACTTTTTTGATTTTGATTTTACCTTGATCATTGGCTTTGGTAATACTTTCCATCAATTGAGTGGTGGTTACACCATAGGGTACATCTTTAATAACCAATGTCTTCTTATCCAGTTCTTCGATATGTGCCCTAACCCTAACTTTGCCACCACGTTTACCATCATTGTATGCCGAAGCATCTACCATGCCTCCGGTTTGAAAATCTGGTAACAATTCGAATTTTCGACCTCTTAAATATTTAATACATGCATCCAATAATTCATTGAAATTATGTGGTAGTATTTTAGTGGATAAACCTACTGCAATACCATCTGCACCTTGCGCCAATAAAAGCGGAAACTTCATTGGCAAAGTAACTGGCTCTTGTTTACGTCCATCATAACTCAATGCCCAATCTGTTGTCTTTGCATTAAATGCAACTTCAAGTGCGAATTTGCTCAATCTAGCTTCAATATAACGAGCAGCAGCAGCTGAATCACCCGTTCTTACATCTCCCCAGTTTCCTTGGGATTCGACCAATAAATTCTTTTGACCAATATTCACCAATGCATCTCCAATACTAGCGTCACCATGCGGATGATACTGCATACTCTGTCCAATAATATTAGCCACTTTATTGAATCTTCCATCATCCATCTCTTTCATGGCATGAAGGATCCTTCTTTGAACAGGCTTTAAACCATCTTCAATTGCAGGAACCGCTCTTTCAAGAATCACATAGGAAGCATAGTCTAAGAACCAGTTTTTATACTGTCCTTGAACACCAGACTCGTTTTCTGTAACCCTACTTAAATTTTTCTCTTTTGCCATAACTATACTAATTCGTAAAGACTAGATCCGAAAGGTATCTTCACTGCCTTCACTTAAACTATTTAATTCAATAAAAACAATATCCGTGATTGCAGTTAATTCATGCCAAATATTTGCAGGAATCTTAACCCTTATTGGCGCAATCAATTGAATTGTTGCTTCTTCCTTTGTTTCTAAATCTTTCCAGTGCAGAGCTGCTTTTCCTTGCACTAAAAGCATGTCTTCTGGATTTTTACCTGCCGAAATCCCTTTATGGTAATGTTGCCCACTCACAGTTCCTGCATTTCTATATACCAATAAAAATTCACCCGTTCTGTCTGTTGCAAAATAATGCAATGCACCACGCTCATCCACTGCTTTTACATCAATTGGGTGTACTTGTACAGACATAATCATTTAGGCTTCAGTTTCATTGATAACAGCAGATCCACCAGGCATTTGAACAACCATATCTTTCCATCCTTTAGTCCAAGTACCAACAAAAACTATTTTACCTGCTTCTTCCAATGCCTTTAATCGAGCTACTATAAATGCATCCCCCAGTTTCACTTTTAACTTAGCCATGATATTGGATAAAGCACTTGGTAATTTTTGAGCATGCTTTGTTAGCAAGGATAAAATTTCTTTATCGTAACAACTAATATGCATACTAACCAATTTCTTACCCCCTTCTAAAAATCTGACCCCTTCATTTTCTTGACATAACTTCTTCCATTCATCTGGATCTAATTCAAACTCACTTAAAGTAATTGGTCTAGCTAATTTTTTAGCTTTTAAAAACTCTTTGGGCTGAATTTGACTTAAATGAGTTGGATAAAATAACTGACCTTTCTCATTTAAGAAAGGCAGATTATTTAAATACAATACATGAATTCTGCTTTGGTATTCTTTAAACTGACTCATTAACCAATAATAGCCAGAGACATCGTGTGCATTTTGTCCCATCCAAATCCAAATCATTTCATTTTCATCATGGTTCAATGCATTGATTAATTGATGTACCGTTAATTGATCATCTACAATATCTAATTGATCTTCATAAGGAGAATGCGTTAATACCTCTTTCCACCAATCCCTTCTTGCTTGATACCCTTCGGTTTCATAAATGTCTAATAAAGGGCCAACAGCATAGTCGTCCTTGATTTCTATGATCTTACCAGATAAAGATGCATCTAATTCAATAGCCTGTTCTAAAGCGGCTATATCTGCGGTATTAAATACTATGTGTATCATTTGCTTTGTCTAATTCAACTTTTAAATTATTGATAATAAACTCCTGTCTTTCTGGGGTATTTTTACCCATATAATATTCTAACAAATGTTGAATATGATCTCCTTGTTCTAAAATAACTGGTGCTAATTTAATGTCAGCATTAATGAATTTACCAAACTCTTCTGGACTGATTTCACCCAAACCTTTGAATCGAGTGATTTCCGGTTTATTACCTAATTCAGCGATCGCTTTTTGTTTTTCTGATTCATCATAACAATAGATGGTCTTTTGTTTATTTCTAACACGGAATAAAGGAGTTTCTAAAACAAATACATGACCCCTTTTGACTAAGTCAGGGAAGAACTGTAAAAAGAAAGTAAGCATCAATAATCGAATGTGCATACCATCCACATCGGCATCTGTGGCAATGACTATATTATTGTAACGTAGTCCATCTAATCCATCTTCAATATTCAAAGCATGCTGTAATAAATTAAACTCTTCATTCTCATACACCACTTTCTTTGTTAAGCCAAATGCATTTAAAGGCTTACCTCTTAAACTAAATACTGCTTGTGTATCCACATTCCTAGATTTAGTAATGCTACCACTTGCAGAATCCCCTTCCGTAATAAAAAGGGTGCTATTTTGCTGAGTTGAAATAAAGATTTCTTTATTCTTAGCAGGCACTTCATCATTTAAGTGCACTCTACAATCCCTCAATTTCTTATTGTGTAAATTGGCTTTTTTCGCACGCTCATTGGCTAGTTTCTTGATACCTGCTAGTTCTTTTCGCTCGCGTTCATTTTGTTCAATTCTTTTCTTTAAAGCATCCGCCACATTTGGATTCCTATGTAAAAAATTATCCAATTCTTTTGCTAGGAACTCAGT
>Ga0214921_10003451_pt1 | contig 24129 bp, 19 predicted proteins | sample LL1505_MetaG_FD_177992 | JGI IMG/M metagenome (GOLD analysis project Ga0214921, IMG submission 177992) | Freshwater microbial communities from Lake Lanier, Atlanta, Georgia, United States - LL-1505 | ecosystem: Environmental > Aquatic > Freshwater > Lake | place: USA: Georgia | collected...
CATCAGCTCGTCCGACACTTCGAGTGCGACCGTGACCGCTCCGGTACGCGAGCGCACCGTGACGGATTGACCATCGATCAGCGCACGTGCAGCGGCATCGGCCGCGCTCATGCGCAGCGTGCAGCGACGCGGGCCTTTCACGAGTCGCGCACTATTGTGCAACCAGGAATTGTTGGTACGCGGATCGCGGCGTCCGATCAGGCGCAACGTCTGCGGCGGTTCGACGGTGCCGGGGTCGATGCGTGTTTCGAGGCGCGCGAGATCGCCGAGCAATTCGGGCGGCGCCAGTGCGATGCGCCGATCGCGCGTCAAAAGTCGACCGGGTAACGCAGGCTCGAGCGGGCCGAGATCCACGCCGTGAGGCTGATCGGCGAGACGCGCCAGCGTGAGCCCGCGCGCGAACGGATTCCATCCTGCGCCATGCGGCCCGAAGCGCACGCCGAGCGCAAGCGCCCGGCGCGGCGTGAGCCAACGTTCGGTGAGCGCGGCGAGCCCCCGCTTGCGACGACTCGGATCGTGGCGTGCGAGCCCGCGGCACAGGCCCGAGAAGATCTCGTGATCGTGACGCGCCGTCGCAGTCCGCGGAAACGCGGCGGCCGAATACTTGGCCGTGTTGCGAATCGCGAGCGCATTGAAGATCACGTCGTAGTGGTCACGCTCCGGGCCGTAGGTGGGAGGCAAAATGAGATTCGCGTGGCGCGTGGTTTCATTGAGATAAAAATCGATCGACACCATGAAGTCGAGTTGCGGCAGTGCCGCCTCCAGACGTCGCCCGTTGGGTGTCGACAGCACGGGGTTGCCGGCCACCGTCACGAGCGCGCGGATGCGACCTTCGCCCTCGGTATCGATTTCTTCGGCGAGTGCCGCGACCGGAAACTCGCCGCCGAATTCCGGCAATGACGACACGCGGGTTCGCCTGCGGGCATGGGAGCCGCGTTGACCGGGACTTTTGCTCATCGCCACGAGGTCGAAGGCGGGCCGCGTGAACATCGCGCCGCCGGCACGATCGAAGTTTCCGGTGACGATGTTGAGCACTTGCACGAGCCATTGGACGAGCGCGCCGAATTCCTGCGTCGAGGCGCCCATACGGCCGTGGCAGACGGCGGTGGGTGATGCGGCGAACGTGCGCGCGAGCGTGGCGATCGTGAGCGCGTCGATCCCGGTGGCTTCGGCGACGCGCGTCGGTGTGTAGGGCGCGCAAGCCGTGCGTACCGCATCGAGTCCCGTGAGCGTCGACTCGAGTCGTCCGGGTCGCGCGAGACCTTCGGCAAAAATGACCTGCAGCATCGACAACAGCAACAAGGCGTCGCTGCCGGGTCGGATGAAGCAATGCGTGTCCGCGAGTTGGGCCGTTTCGGTGCGTCGCGGGTCGATGACGACGAGTCGACCGCCACGCGCCCGCAGGGCTTTGAGGCGGCGTACGACATCGGGTGCCGTCATGAGGCTGCCGTTCGAAACGACGGGATTGCCGCCGATGATCAACAGGAAATCGGTTCGGTCGAGATCGGGAATGGGCAGCAAAAACTGGTGACCGAACATCGCAAGGGCAGCGAAATGGTGCGGCAGTTGATCGACCGAGGTCGCCGAATAGCGATTGCGACTGCCGAGTGCGCGCGCGAACTCGATGCCGCCGAGGAACGCGCCGTAGCTATGGACTTGCGGGTTGCCGTAGTACGTGGCCACGGCGTCTTTGCCATGGCGACGTTGCAGTGCGACGAGACGCTCCGACGCTTCGTCGAACGCACTCTCCCAGCTGACGGTTTGCCAGCCTTGGGCCGTGCGGCGCAGCGGCTCACGCAGACGGTCCGGATCGTCGAGCACGTCTTTCAGGCCGACGACTTTCGGGCAGACGTGACCGCGACTGAACGGATCGGCGTCGTCGCCTCGTACCGAGAGCACTTCGCGACCGCGCAGGCGCAGTACGACGCCGCACATCGCTTCACACAGGTGGCAGGTGCGATGGTGAACGCGTTCGATGTCGGTCATCGGAAAAATCCGCTCGGGGTTTCCGGAGCGAGCTCGGGCGCAATGGCACGCAGCAAACACCAGGCGAGGCAGGCGTTCGACGAAATCACCGGCACGGTTTCGGTGTGATGCAATTGTGCGAGCGCCGCGAGCGTCGGCATGCCGGTGCCGCTCAACACGATGCAGTCGATGTCGCGTTTCGAGAGCGTCTGCGCTGCTTGCAAGGCGTCGTGACTGGTGAGTTCATAAATGCGGTGCGTGTCGGTCAGCGCAGGATCGACGCGCAAAGATTCGTACACCCGAATTCCGGTTGATTCCCAATACGCCACACCGGCGTTCGCGAGGGCTTCGGGATAGGGCGAGACCAGGGCGATGCGCGTCGCGCCCAAGTGTCGCAGCGCTGCGCGGATCGCTTGTGCGGCGGTGATGACGGGTAGTCGCGTCGCTGCGGATGCTTCGGCGGTGAGTTGATCTTCAAGCGTTGCGCCGGCGCGGTAGCTCGATCCCGTACAGCCGAAACCGAATGCGGCGATGTTCAAGACGCCGAAACTCGCGATCGCCGCCGGAAGGTGCCGGATGTAATGGTCGAGACGCGTTTCGACGTCCGGTGCGGCATGGACCAGACGCGTCGCGTAGACGCCGATCGAAGGCGGCATCAGCGCACGCATTTCGGGTTCGACCGTGGGGTTCGCCTGCGGCGTGGCGATGCCGATGCGCGCGCGCGGGCCGTAATCGGGGGTGATGTCGTTCATGGGCTGTGCTCGTGCGCGATGGCGCGTTCTTCGATGGCGCGAAAGGCGGATCGTCGCCCGGGTGTCGGTTCGGCATCGGTGACGAAGAAAGCGACTCCGGTGGCGGTGGTGGCGTCGATCCAAAGACCCGAGAGTAGGCCATAGGCGGAGCCTGCGTGGCCATAGCGTTCATGGCCGTCTCCGACCGGATCGTCGGCGCATCCCCTGGCGTGGGTCGTCAAAAATTGCATCGCCAGACCGTATTGACAGAACATGCCGCGTTCGCTCGGTGCATCTTCTTCGGCGGTGATGCCGTTGCGTCCGTCGTAGTGCCACAGCGGGGTCTTGAGCGTGCGTATCGAGCTGCGCGACAGCAGGCGTATGCCATCCACGCGACCGTCACCGAGCAGCATGCGGCCTATGGTTGCGAGATCCCGCGCCGAAATGCGCAGCCCGCCTTGGGGCGAAAACATCGCGCCGTTGCGACCGCGTTGCCAGCGCTCGAGTTCGCAACCGCCGTCCCTGCCGCGCACGACGGGACAGTCGGGCGCCCGCCCGCGCAGATCGTCGACGACGGGTTTGCCGTCTTCGTACAACACGACGGCACGACTGCGCGCGGCATCACTGCACCCCTGCCAGTTGAAGCAGGCATCGAGACGCAAAGGCTCGAGCACGAGACGACGCATCAATCGATCAAAGCGTTCGCCTGTCGCCTGCTCCATCACCGCGGCGACGATCGGCAGATTGAGGTTCGCATAGCGAAAGTAATCGCCAGGCGCGTGGGCGGCATCCCACGCGGCTGGTTCGGAGAGCTTGTCGCGCAGTTCGGCGTCGTACGGGATCACGTAGCCGGCGTCATCCGTGATGCTCGATCGATGCGACAGCAACAGACGCAGCGTGATCGGCACCGTCGGGTGATGCGGGTTGCGCAAGGGGTAGCCGAGCGTGGAAGACACGTCGGCGTCGAGTTTCAGTCGTCCCTGTTCGACGAGCCGCATCACCGCGATCGCCACCACGAGTTTGCTCACTGACGCGATCCGCACGGGATCGTCCACGGTGACGGCACGATGCGCGGCGAGATCCGCATGGCCACGCGTCGTGCTGCTCAAGATGCCCTGGCGATCGAAGGTGACCTGAACGTAGGCGACTTCGGCGGCGGCGATTTGCGACGCCAAGAACGAGAACCCGAGCGCCGAAAGAATCGCGGTGCGAAAAAGTTGGGAGACCCTCATGCGAGCCGATGTTAGCGCGGCCCGCGCGGCTCGACTCGGTCCGGAGGCAATCAGGCTTGCTTGTCGACCAGAATGCCGGTGAGGCGATCGACGCTGCGTGCGATTTGCAGGCTCTGCTCTGGTGGAATTTGCCGCACGGTCGAGCCCGCCTTGTCTTTGACCGTCACGACGACGGAGTTGGTGGATTGGTCGATCGAGAGGCTCACGTCGCGGCCGCGTTCGAGCAGACGTTCGTTGGCGGAGCGAATCGCGTCATCGAGTTCTTGGCGAACCGCGTTCGGATCCGGGTCGGGTTCGAATTGCGCCTTGAGATTTTTGACCGGCTCCGCGGTCTTCGGCGTGGCCGCCGTCGGCTCCGGAGCGCGCACGTCCGGCGCGGCCCCGGCGCGTGTCGCACCCTCAGGGGAAGGCATGGACTGCATTTCGCGCCCCGGCAGTCGGGCCGGCATCACGGCTTGAGCGGCTGGGGAACTGACTTCCATGGCGCGATGATAGTACTCAAGCCCAGCCTTGGCGAGCCCATCCCAATCTTTGGGGCCGGTGTCAGGGCGGGCTCAAAACCGCAGCGGCAGGGGTTTGCCCGGGGTGGTGGCACGGCGTTGAGTCGGGCGGTAGGAGACGACGGTCAAGTCCGGAAGCGATTCGGGTTGGACAATCGATGCGCGCTCGAGGGGGCGGGTGGCGACGGCATCCGCGATGAGTTCGGCAGGCGCGGCATGGACATGCGCCTCGCCGGTGGCGATCAAAGCCAATGCCGCTTCGGAGAGGCGTTGTCGCGACTCTTGGAGCTTCGGCCACTGCCAACCCTGCAACGGGACAATTCGCCCGCGGTCGTCGCGCACCGAGAACTGTGCGGCGAACATGGTACGTGCCCGGGAGAGTTTGTTCTCGAGGGCCTCGGGGGGCAACGCAACGCAGGCGAGCAAAAATTCGTTGCGCGTCGACCCGGGAGCGAGCAAGCGCTGCATCAGCGCGATCTCGTCGATGCGCAGCGTGAGCGCGAGATGGTTGGGCTCGCGCTGGATGACGGTGAGTCGGTCGGTTTCAAGTTCGTGCGCGCGGCCGGCGACGGCCGACACGCAGCACATTGCCATCACCCAGACAAGAAACGGCGATGCTCTCGTGTGCATAAGTGCGGACTCGCGCTCAGCGACAGTAAGTGACGTTGGGTTGCGTCGTCGTGCCGGCGGCATCGGTGAACTGGAACGCCCAGCACGCCGACTTGTTGGCATTGCCGTTTTGCGCCAGCGCACTCAGCAGTGCCGAGCCGGCCAGTTGTTTGTAGCGGATGCGATAGGTGCCCGGCGCGTTGCTGTACGAGTCGGAGCCGGTCTCGTTGGTGGTGAAGCTGAGCGCCGAGGTGAACTGCAACACCTGATAGCCGTCGTTGGCGTCCGTGGCGAGCGTCATGTTGGAGACCTTGAACGGATTCACCGGTGGTTGTCGCATCGGCGAGAACTTGCTGCTTTGATTGGCGAGGTCCGGACTCGGTGTGCCGCGAAAACATGCGAGCACGTACGGCGAGGCGTCGGTGACGTGATAGGCGTAGCCGCTCGGCGCATTCACCACCGCGTTGGTGTTGCCGCCGCAGACCGTATCGCGCGATGCGACTTTGCCGTCGGCATCGTTGTAACCGAAGATCGCGAAACCATCGAGCGCCCAGCCGACCGGATGCGTGTCCCAATAGCTCGCGCTCTTGCCCTGCATCATGCAGACGGGCGCGGCGTGATAGTGATAGTCGTCCCCGCGCCCGGCGTGGCCGTTGCACACGTCGAGTTCGCCGAGCACTTTGGTGTCGCCATTCTGGCAACCGCCTTGCTTGCACGGGTTGAAGATCAGCACGCCGTTGACGGCGATCCCGATCGGTCCGTCGACGGCCGACACGGTGGAGGTGGCGATCGCGGGATTGAGCGGAATCTTCCAGCCGTTCGCGCCCAAAAAATTCTGCGCGGTGGGTACTTGCAGGTTGGTGGCCGTGATGCCGTTCATCATCGTGTGCGTCGGCAGGCTCGTCGAGCTCACGTAGCCGTAATTCGCATCGCACGCGACGCTCGCGTTGCCTGTGGTGGAGCCGCCCAACGAGCTGCGCAAGTAGCCGCAGGCCGTCGACGAGCCGCTTGCGCTGGCGGGGCGCGTATAGGTCAGGTTGAGCGTCGCCGAGCCCAACGACACGCTGGCGATGGCGGCGGTGAGTGCGGTGCCGGTCAGCGGCGTGCTTTGGCCGGCAAGATTGGGTGCCGCCGACAAGGCATACAACGTGAAGGTGTAGGTTTTGGCACCGGGGCCTTGTGAACACGGTGGTTGGTAACCCGTGAACGGGCCGTCGCTGCCGACACCGGTCGTGCCGATCGCGAAATTGTCTTTGACGAGTGAACGCGAGCTGCCCGGGATGCCGTAGAGCACCCAATTCCATTTGGTCGTGCCGTCGCCGGGCAGCGTGGTCATCAGCAAGGCAAATTCCTGCGTACCGTTCGGCGGATTGCTCCACGACAGTTGCGGCGATGAGCCTGTGCCGTCGCAGGTGTAGTCCGCAGCCATCGCGGCGCCTTCGCTGCCGGCGGCGCTCGCGAGCGCGAAGCTGGTGGTCGGCGCCACCGGTGTGGCCGTGATGCTGGTTGACGCGGCGCCCGTGCCGGCCGAATTCGTGGCCGTCACCGCGCAGGTGTAGGCCGTTCCGTTGGTGAGTTGCGTGACGACCAGCGGGCTTGCGCTGCCGGTTGCGGTTTTGTTGGTTCCGGCGGCGCTGCACGTGGCGGTGTACGCAGTGATCGCGGCGCCGCCGTTCGATGTCGGCGCCGTGAAGGCGAGACTCAGTTGACCGTTGCCCACGGTTGCAGCGAGTCCCGTGGGCGCGCCCGGCACGGTGACGGTCGGTGTCGAAGGTGTCGTCGGTGTCGTCGACCCTCCGGTGCTCGTGCCGCCGCCCGACCCTCCGCCGCAGCTGACGAGTGAGGTGGCGATGACGAACGATGCGCCGAGGCGGGTCATGATGTTCATGTTTTTCATGATCGCGCGTTTGTGAGTGCATGTGAGCGCGCTTTACCATTCTTGACGACCGCCGCTCGCGGCCTACGTAAAACTGCGTAGGGTCGCGGAGGGGTTTCGTGTTTCATCAATTTGCAAGGCGCCTACGGGTCGCGGTTTTGCTCGGTCTCGCGCTGTGCTCTGCGTGCGGAGGCGGAGGTGGCGCCACGACGCCGACGAACGCCGTAGCCACGCCGACGACTCCCCCCGTCACGCCGCCCGTCGTGCCGCCGGCGTCGGCGGCGACGTTCAAGGGCGACATCGTGCTCGCGTCACCGACCAATGATTCGATGCGCGTGAACGTTTACTCCGCAACCGAGTCCGGCAGCGTCACGATCACCTACGGAACGGTTTCCGGAAAACTCGATCGACAAACGGCCAACGCCACGCTCGCGCGCGACAAGCCGCTGGAAATCGCCTTGACGGGGCTCACCGGCGACACGAAATATTTTTATCGTCTGCAGTTCTTGCCGGCGGACGGATCGGCCGCGCAAGCGAGCGATGAGTATTCGTTCCAGACCGCGCGTGCGCCCGGTGCGACCTTCAGCTTTGCGATTCAGGGGGACTCGCACCCGGAGCGCGAACGCAATGAATTCGATGCCGCACTGTATCAGCGCACGCTGGACACGGTCGCCGCCGGGCGTCCCGACTTCTACATCGCGATGGGCGACGACTTCAGCGTAGACCAGCTCGATCTCGCCACCATAGACGAGTCCAAAGTGCGCGGACGCTACACGCTGCAACGCCCGTATTTTTCGACCGTCGCACGACGTGCGGCGTTGTTTCTGGTCAACGGCAATCACGAACAGGCGGCACGCTATCTGCTCGACGGCACGCCGAACAACGTTGCGGTGTGGGCGCAGAACGCACGTAATTCTTTGTATTCGCAGCCCGCGCCCAACGCGTTCTATGGCGGCAACCCCGAACAGGTGGCGTTCATCGGACAACTGCGCAACTACTATTCCTGGACCTGGGGTGACGCGTTGTTCGCGGTGATCGATCCGTATTGGGCATCGCCCGTGCCGGTCGACAACGTTTTCGGGGGTGGGGTGAAGCGTTCGAATCTGTGGGAAGTGACGCATGGCGATGCGCAGTACCAATGGCTGAAGACGACGCTCGAAAACAGCAAGGCGAAATACAAATTCGTGTTCGCGCATCACGTGATGGGGACGGGGCGCGGCGGGATCGAGATCGCCAATCTTTGGGAATGGGGAGGCAAGTCCGCCACCGGAGTCGACGAGTTCATGACGCGCAGACCGACCTGGGCGACGCCGATCCATCGCTTGATGGCCGCCAACAAGGTGACGATCTTCTTCCAGGGGCACGATCACATCTGGGTACGCCAGATGCTCGACGGGGTCACGTATCAAACGCTGCCGGAGCCGGCGGATCCGCAGTACGCCTTGCGCAATGCCGACGCGTACGACAGCGGTGACAAATTTCCCAATACGGGGTTCACGCGCGTGACGGTCGCACCCACCGGCGTGCGGGTCGAATACGTGCGCACCTGGCTGCCGGCCGATGAGGGCGTCGGCAAAACGTCGGGGAGCGTGGCGTTTTCGTATTCGCTTCCATGATCGCGGCGATAGCGGAGATCAGGATGATGATGCGGATTTTTTTGCTGGTTGCCGCGTTGCTGTTGCCCGCGGCTTGTGGCGGCGGCGGATCCGCGGCGGCACCGAGTGCTGCGGCGCCGACGACGCCTGCACCGGCGATCGTCGTCCCGGGCGCGCCCGGGAGCGTTGCTGCGAGCGTCGGTGATGCGTCGATCACGGTGAGCTTCACTGCGCCCGCCTCCGATGGTGGCGCGCCGATCAGTTCCTACACGGCCAGCTGCACCGCAGCCGGGGCGAGTCGAACGGCGAGTGCGGCGGCGAGTCCCATCACCCTGACGGGGCTCACCAACGGCACGAGTTATGCCTGCAGCGTCACCGCGACCAATCGCATCGGCACCGGAGTCGCCTCTGCCGCGGTGAATGCAGTGCCTGCGGCGTCGGTCGCCGACTTCCCCGGGGACATCGTGCTCGGCGTGCCGACCGATACGTCGATCCGCATGAAACTCTATGCGGCGGATCGCAGCGGTACGGTGACGGTGAGTTACAAAGCGGTCGGGGGTACCGTCGAGCAGCAGACCGCTGCGCAGACCTTGTCGCGGGCGAAAGTCTTGAGCGTCGCGCTATCGGATTTGAAGCCCAACACGGCGTATCAGTATCGGGTGACCCTGCAGCAGGGCGGCTCGGCGCCGGACATCGTGTCGCGCTACTACCGATTCCAGACGGCGCGACCTGCCGGAACGAGCTTCACGTTCACCATCCAAGCCGATTCGCATCTCGACGAGAATTCCGATCTGGACCAGTACAAGCGCACGCTGGCCAACGTGCTCGCCGATCAAGCCGACTTTCACGTCGACCTCGGCGATACCTTCATGACGGAAAAGTATGCCGAGCCGTTGACGGCCGTGCTCGCGCAGCCGACGAGCAAAGCGGCGCTGGATGCACGTTACGTGTACGAGCGGGCGAATTTCGGTCTCGTGACCCATTCGGTGCCGCTGTTCCTGGTCAACGGCAATCACGATGCCGAATTGGGCTGGTTGAACAACGGCACGGCACAGAATCTCGCCATCTGGGCATCCCAGGCGCGACTGGAGTTCTTCCCTATCCCAACCCCCGGCGGGTTTTATGCGGGCGATTCGTTCGTCGACCCCGTGGCCGGCAATCGGGTCGCCTGGTACTCATGGCAATGGGGTGATGCACAGTTCATCGTGCTCGACCCGTTTTGGAATACGACCAAGAAGCCGGGTACCGACGCCTGGACTTTCACCTTGGGCGACAAGCAGTATCAGTGGCTGCTCGACACGTTGTCGCGCAGTCAGGCGACCTTCAAGTTCGTGTTTCTGCACAATCTCGTCGGCGGGCTCGATGGCGCGATGCGCGGCGGTATCGAAGCGGCGCCGTTTTACGAGTGGGGCGGCAAGAACGCGGACGGGACAGCGGGTTTCGCGCAGAAGCGCCCCGGTTGGATCGCGCCGATTCACGACTTGATGGTCAAGTACAAGGTCACCGCGGTATTCCACGGGCACGACCATCTGTATGCGAAGCAGGAACTGGATGGGGTCGTGTATCAGACCGTGCCGCAACCGAGTGCGAAGAACAACAGCAGCGGGGCGAACATCGCGGCCGACTATCACTACGCAGCCGGCACGATACTGAGCAGTTCGGGGCACATGCGGGTGACCGTGACGCCGAGCGCCATCACGGCGCGCTACGTGCGGGCGTGGTTACCGAAGGACGAGAACGCGACTCGCAAGAACGCGCAGATCGATCACGAGTGGACGGTGAGCGCGCCGGCCAAAGCCGGGAGTGCAGTCAGGGTTTCGACGACGAAATGAGTTCGAACTTGCGACGATGCAGCTTGTTCACGCCGCCGGCCGGGAAGTCCGTATTGATCGGTGAGGTCGGGTCTTCGAGCAACGGATGGCCGGGCTCGATCATCGCGATCGCATAAATGGGCTGCAGGTCCGTGACGAACAGCTCTTTGTAGTTGTAGTCGCCGACGGGACCCAGGTTGTAGTAGCGATAGCCGTTTTCGCGACCCCAATGGCAGACCGCCAGGCAGGCGTACAGCCCCGGCGAGCGGTTGCGATAGTTTTCGTTCCACTGGCAGAAACTGCCGTAGATCTGGTCGTACTCGGGCATCAGGATCGATACGTCCGTGAATGCGAGTTCGCCGCTCGAATGGGTCGCGCGAATCACCAATACGTCGAGGTTGCGCACGTAATCGAGGAAGCCCTCGATTTCCTGTATTTCGATTTCGCACTTCTCGAAGTGCTCACCGCCCATTTCCATCATGGTCGAGACGTCGAGGGTGCTGCCCGGGACCACCGTGGTTTCGATGCGGAATTCGCGGAACCGCTTTTCGAGTTCGGCGAACTTGCGGATGCGGCGCGCGTCGCCCCAGAAGGCGGCCGACTTCAGATCGACGAGACCGTATTTGTCGTTGATGGGCACGCCGTATGGACTGTCGGGCGGCAAGGCGTACACGATGAGCGGACGCTTGGCGCAGGCCAGCATCTCTTCGGAGACCGTGATGTAGGGGCAGAGGGCATCCCAGCGGGTGGTGAAGTAGGGGATGTCATTGTGGTAACTCGGTACGCACAGGTTGTTGAGCGTCCAGCTCTGGTGTCCGACCCGGTAGGTCTGAGTCGGGGTATCGAAGGCCGGCGCCTTTACCGTCGCAACCGAATACATTTCCATCCGCATCAGTCGGGTGTCCTGTTCAGTGGTTCCAGGTCGAAGTAATCGCGGTCGAATTCGAAGTTCGCCCGCAGATAATTGAGGTCGGTTTTCTCAAGACGCCGGATCGCCGCCTGCATGCGTGCGAGGTGCCGCGAGGCATCGCTGCCCGATACGTCGAGTTCGCGCATGTAGGTGGGCAGCAGCGGGCACTCGCGATCGAAATAGAACCGCTTCCCTTCCGGGTCGTACGCGAGCGGATAGAGGTCGCAGCCGAAAGGCTTGTTTTTCTCGAGTGTGCAGCCCTTGTTGCCGAGATGCTGGCAACGGGTAGCGATGCAGATGGGTCCCAGCGAGCGACGCTCGAGAGACGTCAAATTGACCACGAGAGGCGGTGCCCCTTGGTCTACGTGACAACAACTTCTGCATTCAGCGCAGTGATCGAACAACGACAAGTTGGCCCCGAACTGACCGTTTTTATGTTTCTGCCGCGATCAAGTGTGCGGAAGATAACATTAAAGATAACAACTAATCGTAAAAATTTGAAGGTGTGGATGGGATGGGGGATGGTCAATCCAACCTTCGCAAGCTTGTCGATGTCGTCGTTGCAGTTGCGGTGTCGTTTGAAACCACGCACGATCACGCGCCTCCGCGAGGTCAAATGAAACGCAAAAAACTCCTTCGCCACCTGCACGACGAGGTCTATTGCCGGATCGGCGTGTCGAAGATTCACGGTGTCGGCGTGCTCGCCATTCGACGCATTCCAAAAGGCGTGCGCGTGCTCGAATCGCCGTTGCCGACGCGCGACGTGCGGATCTCCGAAGCGCAGCTGCGCACCGCTCCGGCCGGGGTGCGTCGGCTGGTCGATGCGTTTTGCGAGCACGAGTCGGGGGGGTATTTGCTGCCCCGCTCGGGGTTCAATGCCTTCAGTCTCTATCAGTACGTCAATCACTCCAAAGAGCCCAACGTGAAGCTCGTGAGTCCCGGGCATTACGTGACGCGACGCAGCATCGCCGCGGGTGAGGAACTCACGCTGGACTACGATCGGGCCTTCGGCGAGGAGCACGTATTCCGCAGGCGCACCGCTCCGCGCTGAGGTGTATGATTTTCGGCGCTATGGAAACCTCGAAACCTCTGTCGATCGAGAAAAAACGGGGCGCCGACGGCTATCGCAACCAGGAGCGCTGGACGTCGCAGGACGTGGTGTTCGGGTTCGTCGCGCTGCTGTTGTGTCTGGTTCTGACGCAGGCGATCTGGGCGCTCTACATCAGGCCCAATGCCGACGCGATCCTCAACGCCCCCCAGCGCGTCACCAACGCCGACAAGGCCGATCACGCGGTACGGCAATTGCGTTCGCCCTTCGTGATCCTGCGTGACTATGAGCAGCAGGTGTCCACGACGCTTGCGTTGTGGGCGCTCGTGATGTTGGGCCGCCAATGGCGCGGTACGACGCGCGCCCGACGTCTGCTCGACAAGAACTACGTGACCGTCGGCGAGGGCATGGTGGTGTTGCCCGAAGACGTCCGGGTTTATTCGCGCACCATCGAGAATCTGTCGCCGCAGGAGCAGGAGATGTTCCTGCCGCGGTTGTTGACCGTCGCGCTGACGCGCTTTGGTGCCACCGGGCGCATACAGGATGCGGCCGAGGCCGTTCGCGACGAATGCGAATTCGAATCGTCGAGCCAGGAGGCCAAGCTCTCGATGGTGCGTTTCACGGCCTGGGCGATTCCGGCGGTCGGGTTCGTCGGCACGGTACGCGGTATCGGTGCCGCGTTGCAGGAAGCGCAGGGCGCGATGGGTGGCGACATCTCCGGGGTGACGCTCGGTCTGGGCGTGACCTTCAATTCGACCTTGACCGCACTCATCATGACCATCGTCGTGATGTTCTGGTTGCACCAACTGCAGCAGGCTCAAGATCGTCTGGTGCTCGACTCGCGCACCTACGTCGATCGCCGACTGCTGCGTCAGATGCGCGAAGGCAAATGAGCCGCGCGGCGGGTGTCCTGTCGCATCTGCAGCAACGGCTCGCGAGCGGGCATATCGATCGTCGCGAGGCCGTGCGCTGGGCGTTGGGGGCAGGGCTCGGGTTGAGTGCCGCGGCGTCGTTGCTCGCGGCCGAGGGCGTGCCCGCGGCGGTGCGCTCGACGCGCAGTTCGAAGCCCATCGGTCGCCGGATCGACTGGTTGATCGTGGGTGGCGGCACGGCCGGCTGCGTGCTCGCCAATCGTCTGAGTACCGATTCGCACCTCAATGTTGCAGTACTCGAGGCCGGTTCGTGGCCGACCGATGTCGCCGTCGATGCGCCGTTGGCCTGGCCGGGTTTGCAAGGCGGTCCGAACGATCATGCCTATCGAACCGTGCCGCAGCCCGGTCTCGATGGTCGACCGCTGCCTTGTCCGCGCGGCAAGGGATTCGGCGGCTCTTCGCTGATCAATGCGATGGGTCATCAGCGCGGCGATGCGCGCGCCTACGATCGTTGGGAGGCGCTTGGCGCAACGGGCTGGAATCATGCCGCGTTGTTGCCGATGCATCGCCGCAGCGAAACCTATTCCGGCGGCGCGAATGCCTGGCGCGGGGGTGATGGGCCGCTCGACGTGCTGGCGGTCGATGCGGCCAGCGCCAGTCCGCTCGCGCGCGATTTTTTGGGCGCAGCACGCGCCCGGGGCCACGCCTGGAGCGACGACCTCAACGGCGCTGCCGCAGGCGAGGCGTGCTGGAACCAATTCACGATCGGTGCCGGCCGCGTGCGCGAGCATGCAGCGCGCGCCTATTTGCAACCGATCGCGGATCGGACGAACCTCTTTTTGCTCGGTGATGCACCGATTCAAACATTGCTGTTCGAAGGCGAGCGGTGCGTCGGCGTGCGCTATCTGCATGCCGGCGAGATCACCGAATTGCGTGCCGAACGCGGCGTGATCCTCGCGACCGGCGCCATCGACACGCCAAAATTGCTGATGTTGTCGGGTATCGGCCCTGCCGCGCATTTGCGGCAGTTCGGCATCGAAGTGCGGGTCGATCACGCCGAGGTCGGTGCGAATTTGCACGATCATCCCCTCGTCGGCGGTGTCGCTTTCGAAGCGCGACGCGCGGTGCCGACCTCCGCCTACAACCATGGCGAGGGCATGCTCTTCACCACGTTGGGCGCGAGCGGCGTGCCGAACGTGCTCCTCATGGCCGTCACCGTGCCTTTCGTGATTCCTTCGGTGGGCGCTGCGCCGCAGAACTGTTTCACGATCGTGCCGTGCCTGATGCAGCCGCGCAGTCGCGGCACCGTGCGGCTCGCATCCGCCGCCGCCGCGCTCGCGCCTGTCATCGACCCGCGCACCTATGAAGAGACGGCGGATCTTGACACCCTGGTCGAGGCCGTGAGGTTGGCGCGCGATCTCGGACGCGCGAAAGAGATGTCCGACTGGGTGGCGCGCGAGGTTTATCCCGGCCCGGGGACGGACGACGCAAGCGCGTTGCGCGACTTCGTGAAACGCGGCACGAGTCCGTTTTATCATCCGGTCGGCACGGCGCGGATGGGCGCCGATGCGGGGGCGCCGGTCGCCCCGGATCTGTCGGTCAAGGGCGTGACGGGCTTGTACGTTGCCGACGCTTCGGTGATGCCGCAGATCGTGCCGGCGATGACCAATGCCGCGGTGATCGCGATCGCCGAGCGTGCGGCCGACCTCATCGCGGGACGTCGTCAAATACCTACCTAACGAACTTCCAACAAGAGTCGACTTTAGCAACATGAAGACTTTGACCGTGGTCGTGGGTTTCGACCAAAGAGAATCCGTCGCTTATCACGCGTTTTGCCAGAGCGTGCTCGAAAAGTCGTCCATTCCGGTGCGCTTTCTGCCGCTGGCGCGCGGCGCGATGAAGTTCTACACCGAGACGCACCAGGATGGCAGCAACGCGTTCATCTATTCGCGGTTTCTAACGCCCTTCCTGTGCGATTACGAAGGCATGGCGGTGTTCGCCGACGGCGACATGATCTGTCTCACCGACATCGCCGAGCTTGCGCGCTTGTACGACCCGACCAAGGCCGTGCAAGTCGCCAAGCACGACTACAAGACCAAAGCAGCCGTCAAATATCTCGGCAACAAAAACGAAAACTACCCGCGCAAGAATTGGTCCAGCCTGATTCTCTGGAACTGCAGCCATCCTGCCAATCGCGTGCTGACGCCGGCGCTGGTGCAGGAGAAGCCCGGTTCGTTCCTGCATCGGTTTTCCTGGTTGGACGACTCGCTGATCGGCGAGTTGCCGAAGGAGTGGAACTGGCTCGAGACCGAGTACGACCTGAACCCCGCGGCCAAGCTGATCCACTACACCCTCGGCACGCCCTGCTTCAAAGACTACGAGAAGTCGGACACCTCGGACGAGTGGTGGGCGGCCTATCGGCGGCTGACCGACGGCATCGGCGTCTGAATATCGCGTGGCGCCGCGCCACGCCCCCCACGTGGACTGGGTTAAGCTAACTACATGGAGCGGGGGGTAGCTTATCGCGAGTGCATGGATCGCCTGACGGCGATCGCCACAGCGCTCGGGCTTTCGGTGCAGCACGAACGGCTCGCACCGATCGCCGAGATCGTGATCCAGTCCATGACCGGCGTCTGGCGCCGCTTCCACACGGTCGATCACGTGTTCATGGTCGGCGGACAACTCGATCCCGTCGAGCAATTGGCCGGCTTGTTCCACGATGTCGTTTATCTGCAGGTCGATCAGCGCATTCCGCTGAATCTCGCCCAGCACATCACGCCGTTCATCCGCGAAATACCGACGTTCGAGTTGGGTGCGCCCGAGCGCCTGTGCATACGCGATGCGGCGGATTGTCGTGCCGATCCGAAGTTCCTCGCGGTGCGACGTTTGTTCGGGCTCGATTTCGGCGACGTGTTGTCGCCGTTCGCCGGTCAAAACGAATTCCTGAGCGCGCTCGTGGCGGCGCAAGTTTTGGCCCCCACGTTTCCACCCGCCGCCGTGGCGCAAGTGATCGCGTGCATCGAGGCGACGATTCCGTTTCGACTCGCCGAGCCGGGCAAACCGACGGCGAGCGAGATTCTGCATACGCGCTTGGCTGCGCTGTCGGTGGAGTTGCAGTTCGGCTGGTCGCCGACCGACGTCGACGATGTCGTGCGTCGGGCGGTACGTCTGGCGAACCGGGACGTGCAGGGGTTCGGTTCCGACGACGTGGCCATTTTTTTGGACGACACCTGGCATCTCATTCCCGAGACCAACCACAACCTTCTGGTCTCGCCCACCTACACGGTGCGCGACTACCGGACTTCGCTGCAAAAAATGGCAGGGTTTTTGGGCAGCCTGCGTCCGGAGGCGGTGTTCCGTCGTTTCGGCGGCGAGCCCGATGAGGCGAAGTATGCGTCGTGGGTCGCGGCTGCGACGCGCAATCTCGCCATCGCGCGGCATTACCTCGGCGCCAAGCTCGTTTCGATCGCGTTTCTCGAGGCTTTGTCGTTGCGGTTCGCGCCCGACGTCGCATTGTCCGCGTTGATGGGCGAGCTCGTGCCTGACCCGGCTTACGACATCGGGACGCTCGAAGCGTTGTTGCCTGCGTACCCCGCAGCGCCCGCTCCGCGCGATTCCATCGAAGCAGCCGTGCGGTCCCTGCTCGAGGAGGGGCGGCATGCGGACGTGCAGTACGACATCCGGCATTCGCCCGTGGCCGCCGTGTTTTTGAGGTGCATGGGCTTTGCACGCATGAGCGCGTTGCGAGAGTCCGCGCAGACGATGTTTCAGTCGCTCGCGGCGGCGAGCGATTCGCAGGGTCGGCGATCTGCGGCCGAGAGATTTTTGAAAGAATTCGACCCGGCGCTCACTGCCGCCATCGCTGCCGGGATCGCCGAGCTCTACGAGCGACGGCGCGTGGCGGTATTGCAAAATCGGCCGTGAGCCGCGGAGCCATTTTGAAAAATCACTTGCCTGAATACTTGGCGGAATTCTTCGGTACCGCGATCATGATGATCGTCGGCATCGGTGCGGTCACGTTCATGTGGTCCGACGGCAGCGTGATGCGCGAACTCATCCCGTCGGAGCCGCTGCGTCGTTTGTGCACCGGACTGCTGTTTGCCGGCGGCGGCACGGCCGTCGTCCTGTCGCCGCTCGGGCAGCGCAGCGGCGGGCATTTGAACCCGGCCGTCACGGTTGCATTCTGGGTGAAGGGCCAGGTCACCACCATCGATGCGCTCGCGTACGTGGTCGCGCAGATGCTCGGCGCCGTGCTCGGCGTCTGGGTGATCGCGATGGTCGGTGGCGCAGCCGCGCAAAGCGTGCAGCTCGGCATCACCTTGCCGGGCGGTGCGTATTCGGCCGGCGTCGCTTTGATTGCCGAATTCGTCATCACGTTTGCCTTGATGTTCACGATTCTCTACTGCGTCAACGAGCCGCGTCAGGCTGCGCGCACGCCGTATTTCGCGGGCTTGCTGGTAGCGTTGCTCGTATTCGTCGAGGCGCCGATTTCCGGCACGAGTCTCAATCCGGCGCGCAGCTTTGCGCCTGCCTTGCTCACCACCGTATTCGACCATTTCTGGCTGTACGTGGTCGGCCCGGTCGCCGGCGCAGTGCTCGCGGTCTTCGTCTATGGACGGACCTTCGGCGCGCACGGACGGACCGGTTGCGCCAAGCTGTTCCACACTGAACGATATCGATGCATTTTCTCCGATTGTTCGCATTCGTTGTTTGCGGCTGGCGCCGTAGTGCTGCGCGAGGGCGAGTCGGCCGACAAGGCATATGTGGTCGAGCGGGGTGAAGTCGAAGTGCGGCGCCGTGGTGCGAATGGCGAGGATGTCGTGCTCGCGACGCTAGGTCCCGGCGAGTGGATCGGCGAGATGGGGCTGTTGCTGCAATTGCCGCGGTCGGCTTCCGTGGTCGTCACCCGCGATGCTTCCTTGCGAGTCGTCACGCCCGACAACTTCGCGCATGTCATCACGGAGCATCCGTTGGAGACTCAGCGCCTGCTCAAGCAGTTGGCCGAACGATTGCACGAGACCGATCGACGCGTCATCCTTTGAGCGGCTCGTGATCGTCGCTGTCTCCCCCGGAGAGTGTCCGTGATTGCATCTGTCTCCCGCATCGGCGCAACTGCGCTGCTGGGCCTGTTCGTCGCCTTTGCGCCGCTCGCGGGCGGCGCCAAAGAAAATCGACCGGCCTACATGTCGTCGACCAACGTCGATTGGGTGGCCTTGCTGCCGCCACCGCCCGCGCGGGATTCGGAGGCGCAGCGTCGCGATCTCGAGGCCGTGCTCGCCGTGCAACGCGTCACGCGTGACGATGACGCCCGCCGCAAGCTCGCCGTGGCGGATGCCGAGGGCGAGTGCTTCCGCTACGCGGATGTGCTCGGCAAGGATTTCACGCCGAAAAATTTGCCCGCCACGCGCGAGTTTTTCGAGCAAGCCTTGCGCGAGGGGAGCGTACCGGCAGGCGTGGTGAAAGATCAGTGGCGCAGGCCCCGCCCATACGTCGGCAACGACAACGTCGAGCGGCTCGCCGACGTCAGCTCCGGAATCACCAGCAGTCAGCGCGACTACGCCTCGTATCCGAGCGGTCATGCGACGCGCGGTACGATCTGCGCCATCCTGCTCTCGATGATGGTGCCCGAAAAACAGACACAGCTGTTCGCGCGCGCCGAGCAATACCGACAATCACGCGTGATCGTCGGGGCGCATCATCCGACCGACGTGGATGCCGGCAAGGTGTTGGGTACCGTGGCCGTCGCGTTGATGTCGGGCAGCCCCGCGTTCGAACGCGACCGTGCCGCCGCCACGCAAGAGTTGCGCCGTGCGTTGGGGATGTCGCCCGCGCTGCCGACACGCAAGTCGGTCAGCCCCGAGACTCCGCTCGCGCGCGATTGAGATCGGCATTCGTTTTGGCGAGTCGCTCGATCAGCATGCGCGTGATACCGACGGACACTTGCGAGTTCTCCTCGACCAACCGTACGAACACGTCTTGCCTGATCGCGAGCATCGACAAGGCCGTGGCCGCGCGTATCGTCGTCGTACGGGGGCTGCTCGTCAGCAGCGCCATTTCGCCGAACACTTGATGTCGGCCGAGTCGTGCAACGACGGTCTCGCCTGAAGCGCTCTCGAGCACCACTTCCGCGCTTCCTTCCAGAATCACGTAGGCGTTGTCGCCGGGGGCACCTTGGCGGAACACGACATGCTCCGGCTCGAACGCGACGGGCTCGCTGGTGAATGCGAGCAACTTGAGTTGCGAGCGATCCATGCCGGCGAAGAGCGGAATCTGCGCGAGAATGCCGACCGTGTTGGATAGATCGTCGCTGCCTTCGTCGGTTCTGGTGGTCGGCGTCGACTCCCGCGCGACGGCCGCCGAATGTTCGACGACCTTGCCGTTCCGCAACTCGAAGGCGCGTTCAAGCGTCTTGACTCGCGTCGAGTCCGCGTCGATCAGCAGCAACGTACGATCGCGCAGTTCGCGACGCAAGTTCGCGAACAGGGCATCTTGCGCACGTACGTCCAGCGCCGACATCGCATCATTGAAAATCAAGATGTCCGGTCGCTTGATCAGGCAACGGGCGAGCGCGAGACGTTGTCGTTGCGCTGCGGTCAATCGCGCGCCGCCGATTCCGATGTCGTACTCCAGACCGAGGTCCAGTATCGCGAGCCGCAGCCCCAATTCATCAAGAACTTCCGCCACCAACTGATCGAGTTTTTCGCTTTGCTCTTTGCGCGACAGGACGACTTTCCCAAAGAGAATGTTGTCGTGGACGCTCGCTGCGCCGTTGTAAGTCGTCGGATCGAAAAATTGCACGCTGTTGCCTAGCGTCGGCGGCAGGTTGGCCGCGAACAGTTCGCGTGCACGCAAAATCGCGGCCTGGAAGTCGGCGTCGATCGCGCCGACGGCGTGTTGCGACGCCACGAGCTTGAATGGCAGACGAATCAGCTGGGCGCGGTCGTGATCCGAAAGCGCCGAAACCCCGAGCTGATCGGCGCGCCGCACGATGACGTCGAACTCGGGCAGCTCTTCGGCACGTATGAAGCTGAACTGCTCGAAAAACTCCTGGCCCGACTTGAGGCTGCGGAACATTTCGGTCATGAGCACCGCCAGCTTTCGGCCGCGTTCGAGAAACTCCGCCGTCAGCCCGGAGGATTCGATGACCTCACGCATGTACGGATTGTCGCCGAGTCGATCGAGGGCCAATGCATCGCCGACCGGAGTACCGAACAAAATGTTTTCCGCTACCGTCGCGTTGGCGAGATACGCAGTGCGGTCAAAGGATTCCACGGCCGCACTCAAGCCGCTTTCGACGACCTTCCGGCGCAACAAATGGCGAGCCCCGAGCAAGCGCTCGGCGAGTTCGGGCGACGTGCGTGCATCGACGATGCGTCGCAAACCGAACGCGTAGACATCCTGCTCGAAATCCACGCGGCGCAGGATTTCCGCGATTCGTAGACGGAGCTCATCGTCGCTTCCGCATCCTGCCGCCGCGTAGTCCAGCCACTCCGCATCCGGCTCGAAAGTGCTGTTGCCCGAGCGCTCCGCTTCGGCGTCGGACGCCGCGGCGTGCCCGATCGGGCGATGACGCAGCGGATACAGCAAAGTGTCACGGATGCTTCCAGCGCCCAAAAATACTTCCGAGGAGGCGAGTGCGATGCGCCGTCCGACCACGCTGTCGGGCAGCGTGGTCAGATCGTGATCGAAGATTTTCAGAGTGCCGTCGCGGGGTCGCAGTTGGCGCGCCAGCACGCGCGCGAACTCTTCGCGTGCAGCACCCGTGCCGCCGTAAAAGCCGGCGTGGACCGGCAATGACAAGTCGAGGTTTGCGCCGTCGACCGATTTGAGGCCGTCATCACTCTCGACCACCACGTTCGACGCAACGAGCTTGCCGACGCTCTCGGTACGCAGCGACGGCTCCGCGGAGAGTACGATGCGGTCCATCAATGTCGGCGGTGCAAAGTATTCGCGCAACTGGTCGTATTTGACGCGTGCGTCCTCGGCTTTTTGATAGTAGTCGATCAAGTCTTTCCAAGGCGCGTACATGTCTTTGTGCGCCGAAAGTACCGCGACCAGCGAGCCCAGGCTGATGTCGCCTCGAATGGCGAGGTATCCGCCGATCGACAAAAAGAAGAACGGCGTCAATTGCGAGAAAAACTGGTTCAACACGTTGACGGTGTAGCGTGAGCTCGCGATCCGGACGCGCAGATCGAAAACGCCGCCGAGTCGTTTGGTGATTTGAGCAAGCTCGTACTGCGACGTGTCGTGGCCGTGAATTTCTGCGGCGCCGGAAATGATGTGGCCGACCTTGTCCGAAATGCCGCGTACCGCCAGAGACTCGCGCCGCTGCAGGTCGTTCACGCGCTGCTGGATCTTCGGAATGATCAGCAACTGCACCGGGTAGAGCGCGATGGCCGCCAAGCCCATCATCCAGTCTTGCAAAAAGATGAACAGGACGATCGTCGCCAGCGTTCCGGCTGCGACCGTCGGCACGGTCAATGCCTCGGACATGAAAAACCCGAGTGGCGACGTCTCGGCGGTGACCATCGAGACGATTTGCCCCGACGATTGCGTTCTGAATTCCTTGACGGGGAAGCGCAGCAAGCGCTCGATCAGGTCATAGCGCAGCCGGCGCAGCAGCCGATCGCCGACTCTGTATCGGTATGTGGAGGTGAAAAACTTGAAGGCGCCGTTGATGAGCACGAGACCGAGAAATCCCGCGCATAAAACGAGCAGATAAGGGATTTGCTCGAGTGCAACGCCGAGAATCGGCTTGGGAAAGCCGCTGCCACCGATTGCCTGGTTGATGATCTGCTTCGGCAGTTCGAAGGAGAGATAAAGGAAGGGGAGCGCGGCGGCCGACAATAGCACCAGCAGCACCTGATCTTTGGCGCTGTGGCGCACGATGAATCGGTAAATGTTGCGTTCCATGGTGTATTCCGGCGCGTCGTCACGCCGCCGATTCGGCGCGACGACGGCAAGTCTTAGCGTCGATCTAGCGCGGCGTCAGCGACACCAACGGAGTCATGCGATTCACGTCGCCGCCTTGCAGCATCAGCAGCATGCTCATGAGCGAGAAGGTCGTGCGGGTGTCTTGATCCGATTCTCCGATGTAAAACCATTCATCGCGATAACGGACCTTGACGGCGGCACGCTCCGGAGCGCCGCGCGAGCTGCGCACCTTGAAGAGATCGCCCTTGCCGGGATCGAAGATCGTCCCGTCGATGTTGCGATTTTGTGCGACACCTTCGGCTAGGTCGCGCGATGAGGCCTGCACGCCATTACCCAAAAAATAGAATGCGGAATACAGCGATCGAGTCGCCAGCATCACGGTCGCCGACGGGGTGGTCGGATCGCCGAGCCCCAACTGCACCCGAATCGGCTTGCCGTCGGGGCGGATATTGAGAATGCGGCATGCTTCCTGATAAGCCTTTTCATTGGCGGCGCCCGGCGTCGGGATCATCGCCAGGACGTCTGCACCGTTCGCGTCGCGTTCGATGGCGAACGCGAGACGATTCGCGCGTTGCAGGCTGCGCAAGTGTTTGGCGAGCACCGGATATTCGTTGTCGCCCGCGACGTTGTTGCGCAGGCCGTTGATCGAGTCTGCCGCGACCAGCAGCACACGCTCGATGCTCCAACCGGATTGCAGCAGGAGCGAGATCGTCTTCAGATCGATGGGCGTGAGAATCTGCCGCACGAATTTTTCGCCGGTGTTCGGCGCGTAGAAAACCAGCGGCGACTCCGTCATCGATCCGCCGAGGCCGCCGGTGTACGACTCGCGCGCGCCGAATCCGGACGGGAAAAATCCCGAGAGGTTCAAGTTTCCGGAGCGCGACATGGAACTCGACACCGCCGTGATTTCCAGAAACATCACCGGATCGTTGTAGCGCTGACGAACGATATTCAAAAGAAGTTGCTGGGCATCGGTGCGTTGAATCGCCTCGTTGAAGCCCGTGCGGCTGTAGTCGATGCTCACCGGGCCGATCGAAGTGCAGCCCGAGACCAATGTCGCCAGCAGCGCCAGTGCAGCCAGTCCGGATTTTTTCATTTTATTTCACCCCATCCCATCGCACGGTCGTCGTGCGTCCCCTAGCCCAAGCTTAAGCGTTGCGAGTGACGTCCGTCAGCATTGCACGGGTCGTTGAAAAGACAACGCCGTCGACCGGTTTCCCAGTCGACGGCGTCGCGTTACGCGAAATCCGCGTTGCTCAGGCCGAGATCAAGTTCCCGGCGGTTTCGGCGGGCCATTCGGCATGCCGCCCGGCGGTGTACCGCCATTCGGCGGCGGACCCATGCCCGAAGGCGGGGCGCCGTTAGGCTGGCCGCTCGGCGGCGGACCCATACCCGTCGGCGGAGTGCCATTTGGCGGCTTGGTGCCGCCTTGCGGCGGCGCGCCCGTCGGTTGACCACCCGGAGGCGGACCCATGCCCGAAGGCGGAGCACCGTTGGGTTGGCCGCTCGGCGGCGGACCCATGCCCGAAGGCGGAGCACCGTTGGGTTGGCCGCTCGGCGGCGGACCCATGCCCGAAGGCGGGGCGCCGTTAGGCTGGCCGCTCGGCGGCGGACCCATGCCGGTCGGCGGGGCACCGTTAGGCTGGCCGCTCGGAGGCGGACCCATGCCGGTCGGCGGGGCACCGTTAGGCTGGCCGCTCGGAGGCGGACCCATACCTGAAGGCGGGGCGCCATTAGGCTGGCCGCTCGGCGGCGGACCCATGCCCGAAGGCGGAGCGCCGTTGGGCTGGCCGCTCGGCGGCGGACCCATGCCCGAGGGCGGGGCGCCATTAGGCTGGCCGCTCGGAGGCGGACCCATGCCGGTCGGCGGGGCGCCATTAGGCTGGCCGCTCGGCGGCGGACCCATACCCGTCGGCGGAGTGCCATTTGGCGGCTTGGTGCCGCCTTGCGGCGGCGCGCCCGTCGGTTGACCACCCGGAGGCGGACCCATGCCGGTCGGCGGAGCGCCGTTAGGCTGGCCGCTCGGCGGCGGACCCATGCCGGTCG
>Ga0214921_10003452_pt1 | contig 24128 bp, 19 predicted proteins | sample LL1505_MetaG_FD_177992 | JGI IMG/M metagenome (GOLD analysis project Ga0214921, IMG submission 177992) | Freshwater microbial communities from Lake Lanier, Atlanta, Georgia, United States - LL-1505 | ecosystem: Environmental > Aquatic > Freshwater > Lake | place: USA: Georgia | collected...
CGATTCTCTAAAACATTAGAAATGCTTCACTACTCTCTCGTCCTCTTTTTTAACAAAAAACTAATTATCGGTGATCGTAAAATGCATGGCTAGATATTTAACACTGCCTCCACGGGAAGGGGAATTTATGTATTACAAACTCTGTTTGCTAAAATAAAGTATCTGCCACGATTGCTTTTCAAGGCCGAGTTTTAAATAAATTTCTGCTAGTCGGCTATATGCTTCTGCGGTTTGTGAGGTTTGTGGATAGTCATTAATAACTCTCTGAAAATTGCCAATTGCTCCAACAAAATTATTGTTTTTAATTTGATATCTGCCAATTGCCATTTTAGAGGCGGTGAGATGTTCGTAGGCAAATTCGAGTTTTTCTTTGGCATCATCAATATAAATAGAATTTGGATATTGAGCGATTAATTGTAAAAAAATATTGGCAGATTCAAAAGTATCTTCTTGCGAGCGATAAATGTTAGGTATTTTTTCGTGATAACACAAACCTTGCAAATACAGCATATAAACAGCATATTGATTGTCGGGGTGTACTTGTAAAAAATCTTGAGTTATTTGCAAGGTTTTGGCTTTTTCATTGGCTCGATAATAGGCATAAGCAGACATAGTTTTCGCTTTAATTGCCCAAGGTGAAAACGGGAAAGATTCTTGTATTTGCTCGAATTTTTCACCTGCTTCTTTAAAATCGTCGTTTTGCAGGTTTTTATAGGCTTGGTGATAAAGAGTAAACAAAGAATTATCTGGTTTTTGATGCTGGCAAGAAAAAGTTATCGCCAGCAATAAAAACAGTAAAACAAATTTTAATTTCATTGTTATGAAATTTTTCTTACATCAATTAAATGACCATAAATGCCAGCCGCCGCCGCCATTGCTGGGCTCATTAGGTGAGTTCTGCCTCCCCTGCCTTGCCTGCCTTCAAAGTTGCGGTTTGAAGTGGCTGCACATCTTTCGCCAAATTGCAGTTTGTCGGCATTCATCGCCAAACACATCGAACAACCAGGTTCTCGCCACTCAAAACCAGCAGAAATAAAGATTTTATCTAAACCTTCTTGCTCTGCCTGCTCTTTTACCAAGCCCGAACCGGGCACAACCATAGCAAGTTTAATGTTTTTAGCAATTTTTTTGCCTGCCACCACTTGGGCGGCCGATCTGAGATCTTCGATTCGACCATTGGTGCAAGAGCCGATAAACACTTTATCGATAGTTATTTCTTGCAAAGAAGTGCCCGAAACTAACCCCATATATTCAAGCGATCTTAACACCGCTTCTTGCTTAGATTTGTCGGCAAAATCAGAGGCGAAAGGCACATTAGCAGTAATTGGCAAGGCATCTTCTGGGCTGGTTCCCCAAGTTATTTGCGGGGCGATGTCGCTAGCATTGAGAATAATTTTTTTATCATAAAAAGCACCTTCATCAGAAGACAAAGAAAGCCAATATGCAACGGCTTGTTGCCAGTGCTTGCCTTGCGGGGCAAAAGGCTTGTTTTTTAGATAGTCGACAGTGGTTTGATTCGGAGCAATCAGGCCCGCCCTTGCCCCTGCCTCAATTGACATATTGCAAACCGTCATTCTGCCCTCCATAGAAAGGCTTTCAATGGCCGACCCTGCATATTCAATGACAAAACCAGTTGCCCCTGCGGTGCCGATTTGGGCGATGATGGCTAAAATAATGTCTTTGGCAGTGCATCCAAGTGGCAATTTACCATCAACTTGCACCAACATATTTTTGGCTTTCTTTTGAATGAGTGTTTGAGTTGCCAAAACATGCTCAACTTCAGAAGTTCCAATGCCAAAAGCCAAAGCACCAAAAGCTCCGTGGGTAGAAGTGTGGCTATCACCACAAACAATAACCATACCAGGTTGGGTAAAGCCCTGCTCGGGGCCGACAATATGCACCACCCCTTGTTTTTTGCTGTCGAGATCAAAATATTGAATGCCGAATTCTTGGCAGTTTTGCTCTAGAGTTTCAACTTGCAACCGTGAAGTTGGCTCAGAAATGCCCTTGCTACCTTTACCACGATCGGCAGAAGTGGTTGGCACATTGTGGTCGGCAACTGCAAGATGATTTTTGGTGTTGCGAACTTTTCTGTTTGTAAACCGTAAACCTTCAAAAGCTTGCGGAGAGGTTACTTCGTGAATTAACTGCCTGTCAACATAAAGCAAACTATTGTTGCCATCGTCTCTAATTAAATGTTGATGCCAGATTTTATCGTATAAAGTTTGTGGATTGTGTTTCGTCATAAAAAGCAGTTTTATAGTTGTGTTAAAATATTTGCACTAAATTGATAGTTGCCAATCACCAATTGCACATCGTCGCAATCTTCGAGTAAATCGACCATTTTGAGAATATTTTTTGCCAAATCTAGATCGTCGATGTTGATGTAATTAGTGGCTTGCCAAGTGAGTTTAGCAGAAGAGGCATTGTGATAAAGAGCAAGCAAAGCATCGCGAGTGCCAATAAAATTTTCAGGAGTAGTAATGATAAGATGCGATTGCTCTTGCGACTCAACCTCGGTTGCCTTAAATTCGAGAGCTTTTTCAAACATTTCTTCTTCACTTGCCACTTTTGCCTCAAATTCAATCAAGCCAATTTTGTTAAACATAAAACTCACCGAGCCAGTTTCGCCAAGGCTCCCGCCCATTTTGGTAAAAATACTTCGCACTTCACTGGCAGTGCGATTGCGATTGTCGGTGAGGGCCTCAACAATAATGGCAACTCCACCAGGAGCATAGCCTTCGTAGCGAATTTCTTCAAAATTTGAGGTGTCGGCACCTAAAATTACTTTTTTGATAGTGGCATCTATGCGATCTTTGGGCATATTGTTGTTTCTGGCTTCAATAATGGCATTTCGTAGTCGAGCATTAAAATTGGGGTCGGGCTGACCAGTTTTGGCCGATACCGCGATTTCTCGAATCAACTTGGTAAAAACTTTTGCTTTTTTTGCATCTTGTGCCCCTTTGCGATGCTTGATATTTGCAAATTGTGAATGCCCTGCCATAGAATTTTTAAGATTTTATTGGAAAAGAAGCCCCGTTTTGTAGATCGGCAAGTATTTGCAAAAATTTGTCAGAAGTTAAATTTTCGCAATAATCATCGTTAATTTGCACCACAGGAGCATTAACACAAGCCCCCAAGCATTCTACCTCTTTAATGGTAAAAAGATTGTCGATGGTGGTTTGATCGAGATCGATGCCGAGTTTTGCCTTACAATCGGCAATAATTTGATCGATACCTCTTAACATACAAGGGGTGGTTTTACAAAATTGCAACAAATATTTGCCGACGGGCTTAAGATTATACATTGTGTAAAAACTCGCCACCTCATAAACCCTAATTTCTGGCACCTCAACCAAATTAGCAACACAAGAAATGATATCTTTTGAAACCCAATTATCGTTTTGTCTTTGAGCTAAATCAAGCAAAGGCATAATGGCAGATTTTTTTCTGTCTGCAGGATATTTTGCCAAAATTTCGGCAACTTTAGCGATGTTTTGTGAATTAAATTGAAAAGTCATGGTTATTTAACATTGCGCCAAACGGCTTTTTTGGCAATTAACAATAAAACAAAAAGAATGAATAAAAATAGCATTGAACGAATACCCATCTTCTTTCTGTGCTCGGTTTCTGGCTCGGCCGCAAACTGCAAGAAATTTACCACATCAATTGCCATTTGCTCTTTGGTGGCATAAGTGCCATCTTTATATTCAATTTGCCCATCTTCAACCAAAGGTGCCGGCATAGAAATTTGCCTGCCTTCAAAATATGGGTGATAGCTTTTGCCAGAAGCCAACTCAAAGCCATCGGTAGCTTGTTGATAGCCTGTGAGTAGCGAATAAACATAGTTGGCTCCGTCGTGCCGTGCTTTGATAATTAAAGAAAGATCGGGCGGATAAGCACCGCCATTGGCAGATCGGGCGGCTTGTTCGTTGGCATATGGGCCAGTGATTTTATCGGAAGGCAAGCCAGATCTTTCAAACATTTCGCCATCGTCGTTTGGGCCGTCGCTCACCAAATATTCGGAAGCGATTTGCTTGATTTCGGTGTCGGTAAAACCAATGGTGGCTAAATTGCGATAAGAAACCAGTTTTAAACCATGGCAAGCCGAGCAAACCTCTTTATAAACCTGATAACCTCGTTGAGCAGAGGTGCGATCGAACCTGCCAAAAATGCCATCGAACTCCCATTTTTGTTGCTTTGCAGGCAGTGCCGAAGTTGGTGAAACGGCGGTGCTAGCAGTGGCTGAGTTAAAAATAAATAGTAAAAACAAAAGATGATATATTTTCATAACCGATTAATGCTGTTGTTTGTAGTGCTGATCGATTGATTGCGGTAATGGCAAAGTTTTTTCAAATTTCGGCAACAATGGCAACACCACTAAAAAGTAGGCATAATAATAAAGTGTTGAAAGCCGAGAAGCAATAATATACCAGCCTTCGGCAGGTGATTTGCCAAGCCAGCCCAAAAAGATAAAGTTTAAAATAAAAAGATAGAAAAACTTTTTAAAAAGTGGGCGATAGGCACCAGAGCGAACTGGGCTTTTATCGAGATACGGCAAGAAAAATAGCAAAACTATCGCTCCAAACATCATCAAAACCCCGCCAAGTTTGTCGGGAACCGCCCTTAACACAGCATAAAAAGGTAAAAAATACCACTCAGGCACAATATGAGCAGGAGTTACCATTGGATTAGCAGGAATATAGTTGTCGGGATGCCCCAACGAATTTGGATAGAAAAACAAAAAGTAGCCAAAAACCAAAAAGAAAGCCACAAAACCAACCAAATCTTTGATGGTAAAATAAGGGTGAAAGGCAATAGCATCTTTTTTTGATTTCATCGGCACACCAGTTGGGTTGTTAGAGCCAGTTTGATGCAGTGCCATTAAATGTAAAAACACAATGCCTACAATCACAAAAGGCATTAAAAAGTGCAACACAAAAAAGCGGTTTAAAGTTGGGTTATCAACCGAATAACCGCCCCACAGCCAAGTTACAATAAATTCGCCCACCACAGGAATAGCAGAAAACAAGTTAGTAATAACCGTTGCCCCCCAAAAACTCATTTGCCCCCAAGGCAACACATAGCCCATAAAAGCGGTCGCCATAGTAAGCAAGAAAATGATAATGCCAACCCACCACAAAACCTCTCTTGGTGCCCGATAAGAGCCATAATAAAGCCCCCGAGTGATATGAGCATAAAGTGCCACAAAAAACATTGAAGCACCAACGGCATGAATGTAGCGAATAAGCCAACCGTAGTTGACATCTCGCATAATGTGTTCGACCGACTCAAAAGCCAGCTTGGTGTTTGGCACATAGTGCATTGCCAAAAACAAACCGCTTAAAATTTGCACCAACAAAGCAATGCCAGCAATTGAACCAAAGTTCCACCAATAGCTAAGATTTTTGGGATAAGGGTGTTTTTTGAGAGTGTTTTCAACAGCAGACAAAATTGGCAACCGCGAATTAAGCCAAGCAACCACTTTTGATTTGTTTTGCTCGCTATCGAGGTGAATTTGGTGAAAATCTTGTAATTCTTGATTTGGATCGTTGTTGGAGCTGGTCATATTTAGCCGATTTTAATGGTTGTATCGTTTAAAAATTCATAAGGCGGAACCTCGAGATTTTTGGGGGCGGGCCCTTTTCGTATTCTGCCAGAAGTGTCGTATTGCGAGCCGTGACAAGGGCAAAACCAACCTTTATATTCGCCTTGCCCGCCAATTGGCACACAACCTAGATGGGTGCAGATGCCGATGGTTACTAGCCACTGTTCTTTGCCTTTTTTAACTCGGTCGGCATCGGGTTGTGGATCTTTTAAATCGGCATTGGCAACATCGGTGGCTTGCTTGATTTCTTCGGGTGTGCGATGCTTGATAAAAATTGGCTTACCTCGCCACATCACCTTTTTTTCTTCACCGGGTTTGAGGGCAGAAATATCAACTTCAATCGAAGCAAGAGCCTGCACATCTTGCGAAGGATTCATACTATCAAAAAACGGCAAAAAAGCACAAACCGCCCCAACACCTGCAACTGCATAAGCAGTGTTTTTGATGAGATCTCTTTTGTTTTGATCGCAAGAACTGTTGTTATTTTGACTTGAATCAGACATAGGTTAATTAAATTGGTCTACTAAAAAATATTTTTATTAATTTTATTTAAGCAATCTTTTTTTTCAAGCACTAAATTTGATTATCATAAAAAACTTTTTTAAAGAATATTGCCTCACAAATTGTGTTTCACTGCAAAAAGTTATTTATGCATTTAAAGATGGAAAATGGTATAATTATTAAATTTTTTTAAATAAATATCAATAATTTATACTGACTAATAAATTTATTAATTTAATATATTGTATTTAATTATATTAGAAACTTATACTTGTATAAATGAAACACCAATTTTCCACAAAATAATTCATATAAGTCAAATTATAATATAGTTTAATATAGTTTTTAACAATATCTTTTTATATCAATCAAATTACTTTATTATGCTACCAGCATTACCAGCACAAGCATTACCAGTACAAGCACCAGCATTACCAGTACAAGCACCAGCATTACCAGCACAAGCACCAGCATTACCAGCACCAGCATTACCAGCACAAGCACAAGGAGGATCGGGATCAGAAATAAGAGGAATTCTTAATATTGGAAAAAAAGCATCTGCTTCTGCTGATACAACAAGAAGAGGAGCAGGGCGGAACAGAACTATCGCAAAAGATGCAGGTGTTGATGATGCCCTACCAGAAACAGAAAAACTCATAAACGAATTGTCAGAACTTTATAACGAAACAATTCAAAAGGGGCACCCAGCAATACCAAGCTTTGGAGCTTCGGTTAGACAAAAGATTGAATCACTATTTGCAAAAGCAAATGAAGAACGAGCTGGAGAAGTAGCTGGAACAGTAGCCGAATATCTTACTTATTTCGCTGAACTTGGTTTTGATTCTACAATAGTTTACAAGTTAATTTCAAAAATCGTAAAACATCCAGAAATGCTTGCAAATCAATTAAATGGGCAAAATGCCTTTTCTTTGCTTTTGTCTATGGTTTTTAGTAGTAGTTTTGCCGAAGGCGAGCAAGGAATGATTGCTTTAATTAAGCAAACAGGTCATAATATTTTTGAAGCTATGAGTGGCAATATTGATGTCGTAGATGATAATTTTAATACTTTAGCAACAACAATTGCAGATCTTGTAGAGAAAAAACAAGCAATGCTAGAAAAAATTGACAATATTAAGAAACAATTAAAACTAGATCCACAAAATCCCAATAATCTAATATCGCTTCTTCATTTAATTAAAGATGCACTTGATTTAACGGAAAATCATTCAGAACAATCACCATCAACACCAGAACAAGGTGGTGCTTTAGCTAAACTTCATAAAGTTCTTGAGCCAATTTTTAGCATTACTATATCAGCAATTCTCTCAATACCATTTCGATCCTCATATGATACAACAAAAGATGAAGCAATTAGAGATGTTTTTAATGCTTTAGCAAAATTTTGTCCTAAAGAAGATGGAGATTTAAAATGCACTCTCACCGAATTAGCTTCACTATTTGGGCCAGAAGTTACTTGGGGCGAAGATCAAACTAAACAACTAAATAAATTAATCGACTCTATTGGAAACTTATTTCAACAAGATGTAAAACAAGAAAAAAACGAATATAAATGGAAATCTGGTATTTATACAGCAGTTACCTTTGGCCTTATCGCTCTTGCAATTAAGAATGCAGAACAAGTATCGCCAACAATTCAAAAAGTAATAAGAGATATTACTGAAACTAGTGATGATAGTTTAAGTATACATCCTCACCTAATAAGAGAAGTTTTGTCTCGAGCTCTTGTCGACACTAATCCTGCAAATATTGATAAAGATAGTCTAGCAAAAGTTTTGCCACTTACCTATGAAGTGACAAAAAAAATTCTTGTAGCATCATTAAACAAAGGAGAAGGAGTAACTCGTTATGATATAAGAAATGAAATACCAGGGACTGCAGAAGCTCTCCTCTCTTTACAACATTCATCGGCTATTGCCTTTGCTTTGACAGTTGCATCATGTTCAGAAGCTATACTAGAACAGCCACTTGATTTGTCAAAAGAAGAACTAACAATAGTCCATGCTAAACTTGCTTCCGAAGCGTTTCTTAAGTATTTGTTGGTTTCAGCTGTTTTATCGAAGGCAACTTGTGCTTATAAAGAATTTAAAAATTTAGAATTAGGCTTAGAGGCACTCAGTAGCAACAGTTCAGAAAGAACAAAAGAACTTGTAATGCAACTTGATGATGAATTATTAAAGAGAGAAAAGCCGGTATCAAAAGCTGAAAACTGGGATGCCGTTACAACAGAAAGAAATAATCCAACAGGTCGAATAACTCTAATTGAAGCATTGCTAGATAAAGAGTTAGATGATACAACTAAAAAATACTTGGTGATGCAAAACTTTTTACTTCGCGACAAAGTTAGAGAAGAAGATAGAAGCATTTTAGAGAATATTACATTTAACGATGTTATAAAAATGGGACATAAAGGGGTGGAAGCAATTGCAAAAATAAAAGATGATACACAACAACAAGCAGAACACTTACCTATATCAACATCAGAAGATGACCGAATGAAAAGTAAATTAATAGAGATTAAAAAACAACTAATGACAGAAAACACTAATTGCATCTCACAATCATTAGAAAAAACTGGACTTCGGATAACAGAATCATCATCATCAATTGCAGATCAATTACCTAACGAAAGTGCAACTACAAGATTATTGGTAACCTTGGCAACAAAAGCATCACAAGCAGCAGCATCAACATTATTATCAGCTGCAAATAGACTTTCTAACGAAACAATTATTGATTACAAGAGCATTCTACAAGCACTAAGTGAACTAGATATACGAGAAATTGACCGATTACAAATAACAGAACTTTCTAAAGAAGCAACAGAAGGTAAAACGGTAATTAGCACTCTAATTGATAAATTTACAGAACTTAAAACACTAGAACCATCGAGAGCCGAAACTATTCAGAAATTCATAAACAATCTAGAACGGAAAAATGCAATTTATATAGAAAAAGATGTAGGAAAAGTAATAGCATTTATTGAATCACAGGAGAAAGATTTTTTAACAAAGCAGGAAAGGATGGAAGGTTTTTGTTATAGTAATAAATCAGTAGCAAATATAATAAAAGAAAGATTTAAAAGAGAAGAACTTGGACTATTAAATCAAGCTATAGCAAGAAAAGTATCAGATGGAGCAGGTATTGCAGTAGAAGGAGGTGTTTTGTCTAGTGGTAGTGGTAGTGGTAGTGGTAGTGGTAGTGATATTGAAAAGCCTCCTCAGCCTGGCCATATTACTAGAGCAACTGATTCTGCTCGGGCACTGTTGCGAACTCATTCATATATAACTTTGCCATAGCTAGGCAATTAAAGCGGGTGTATTTAAAAGTTTCATATTAAACAAGCTATTGCATTGCAAATAAATTAAAACAAGTTTGTGGTGCAATAGTTTATTAAAAAAAATTCTAGCGATGAGTGATGTAATATTTATTGGAAACAACACAAGATCTACAACAGATTTAACAAAGGCAACTACTATTATATTTAGTAAGCACTGCACCAAAAATAATTATCTCGAAATACTTACACAACATATTAAAACAGTTTCCAACGGAACTCATGTAATTTTTAATGGTTGCTATCCTAGTAAAGAAGATGCTTTAAAAGATAAAACGAAAGAATCAAAACCTAAAGTTACTTGCCTTGGAGTTACAGAAGAAAAAAGTTGGTGTTTAGATGATATTTTTGGCAAAAAATCTAAAATAATTTCCGACTCAGAAGTTTTAGAGTTTCTAAAGTTATGTAAATATGCAGATATTGTTGTTTACACTAATAACAGCGATCTTTTCGATACCAAATATCCAACAAAACCAGAAATAAGCGAATCTCTTGCAACAAAAGACTTTGCAATAATGATGCTTTTTTATGCCGAAATTTATGATAAAAAAATAAAAGAGAATACAACAGATCAAGAAAAATATAAGGAAAACAAACTTAAATGCTTAGAAGTGGCAAATTTAATACTATGCAAAATAAATAAGCAAGATACAACCGATTCTAGGTTTTCAAGTTTAGAAAATTATGATAAATATAAAAATAGCTTAATAGATTTATTAGAAAATGAATCTCTAAAACAAGATCCAGAATTACTAGATTCTTTTTATGCCTCCTACCCAAGCTTATCGCTATATGTTGATAAAATAGATTTTATAAAAAAATATGAAGAATGCGGGAAAAATAAAGAAATTTTTGAATCAATTCTAAATGGTGATATTTTCACAGCTTTTAAAGACAATCCAACAACTTTAGTTGTTGCAAATTGTTTGGAACTTTCAAGAAAAATAGGAAATGAAAAAAGTTTTTTAAAACATACAATAATGATATGTGAAAAAAACGAAACATTAAAAGATATATTAAATAACTCAGATCCTCTAAATGATGATATTATTGGGGATTTATTAATAATGTTATGTCAAAATACTAGTTCTAAGCATTCTGATAAAATTAGCACTGCACTTGAAGTTTTAACAAGTAAAATGAAAAACCCAAAAGATGTTTTTGGAATATTAAGATTAGCTATTGCTTCAGAAAAATTTGCAAAAAACAAAGAAATAGTCGATAATTTTTATGATAGTAGAAAATATCATTATTCTCGGATAGATTATCGTTTTTCAGAAACAAAACAAAAAATCGAAACTTGTCTCTCATCTATTTTAGAATGTTTTTCACATATGTCTTCTTCTATACCTTCTTGTTCACCTTTTGCTTGTTGTGCAAAACCAGCTGTAGATCCTGAAAAGGAAGTTCGTTTCGGTCAAGCTATTTAAAAATTTTTGCAGTTTATAATAATAATCTAAACAACAAAATCTTGCAAAAACAAACCTTGCCCGAGGTCGTCAAAAATGTTGGTGTGGGTGGCGATAATCACTATGCCGTTTTGTTTGATTCTGGTTTGAATTAGGCCCTTTAATTGCTGTTTACCAGCGAGATCGAGGTTTTTGGTTGGCTCGTCTAAAAGCCACAACCCGCAAGAATTGGTAAGCAACAAAGCAAGCAGGCATCGCTGTTGCCAGCCCGCAGAAAGTTTGGCAATTTTGTGATCAGACAAATCGGTTAAGCCAAAAAAATACATAGCCATGGGCACAGTAATTTCGGTGTTGGTAAGTTTGCTATAAAACAGCAAGTTTTCTAGCACCGAAAGTTGCGGTTTGAAAAAATTTTTATGCCCGATAAATTTAGTTTCTTGCTGAAAGCTCGGCAATATTTGCTCAATGTTGTGGTTGTTCCATAATATTTCTCCGCTTTCGATGTTTGATATGCCCGCGATTGCTTTTAATAAAGAGGTTTTGCCAATGCCGTTGCCACCTTTAATTAACAAGCATGAGCCCAAAGGCAAACTAAAACCAACATTGCTAAAAACTTTTTTATGATGATAAGAAATTGATAAATTATGAACTGTAAGCATAGCGATAAAAATAGTTTGCAATTTTATTTTTATTAATTATAATTTCCATGGTTAATCAAAAAATAATAATCAGTTTAATTGTTTATTATTATTTGTAAAACTTATTTTTTTAATCTAACCTCTTGCTTAATTTTATTGGGCTTGCGGCACTTTATGAATAACAAAATTTGGTGTTTAAACTAGTTTTAAACTTTTGTTATTTTATTAATTTAACCAAATTATCAAACAATGACTACTCTAGGACCAACTGCACCAATTGCAGAAAACACTAATCAACCAAACGAAACCCAACAAATCACAGCCCCGCAACAAGTTAATTTACCTCAATTTTCTATTAAACAATTAATAGATTCTGGTTTTCATTTTGGTCACAAAACCATGAGAAGAAATCCAAAAATGTCAAAATACATTTACACCAGTCGCAACGGCATCAGCATTATCGATCTCAACAAAACCGCTCAATTGTTGCATAACAGCCTAAAAACAGTCAAAGAAATTGCCAAAAACAATGGCAGAATTTTATTTATCGCCACCAAAAAACAAGCTGTTGAAGCAGTTGCCGAATCTGCCCTTCGTTGTGGCCAATATTATGTCAACAACCGTTGGCTTGGCGGTATGCTTACAAACTACAAAACCATCTCGCAATCTATTCGCACTCTCAAAAAAGTCGAAGATCAGCTACAAGACACCGAAATCGGTTTTAATAAAAAAGAAAAATTAACTCTCGATCGCCAAAGATCTAAATTAGAACAAAACTTGGGTGGCATTAAAAATATGGGTGGCTACCCCGATTTAGTTGTGGTTATCGACACCAACAAAGAAGCACTAGCAATTGCAGAAGCCAGAAAACTCAACATTCCTATTATGGCATTAGTTGATACCAACTGCAATCCCGACAAAATACTTTATCCAGTGCCTGGCAACGACGATTCTACCAAATCAATTAAATTGTTTTGTCGTTTAATTTCTGATGCAGTAATTGCTGGTGTTAAAGAAAATATGATCGCTTCTGGTCTTGATATCAACAAAATAGTCGAAAAAAGCTTTTTAGAAAATTTATCAGAAGTCAAAAAAAACAACGAAAAACCAAGCAAAACTTTTGATAACAAAAGAAAATTTACCAGAAACGAAGGCAGAAGCGATAGTAAAGATTCTGCAGGCAAAGATTCCGATAAAAAACCACACAAACCAGACAATAAAAAACCAGCTCCAAGAAAACCAACAAAACCAGGTTTTGCTAACGATAAAAAATCAATCAAACCTAAATCTGGCGAAAGCAATAAAACCGAAAATAAATAAACTATGTCTAATAATCTTGCTCTTATCAAAAAACTTCGCGATGCTACTGGTTGTGGCATTGCCGATTGCAACAAAGCTTTGCTCGAAAATAATGCCGATTTCGAAAAATCAGTTGATTGGCTCAGAAAAAAAGGGCTATCTTCTGCCGCTAAAAAAGCAAACCGAGTTGCTAGCGAAGGTGTGGTGGCTGTTGCTGTTGCTGGCAAAAAAGCTATTATTATCGAGGTTAACTCCGAAACCGATTTCGTTGCTAGAAATCAAAAATTTCAAGAATTTGTTTCTGCTCTATCAAAAACCGCACTTAGCTACACCGATTTTGAAAAATTAAAAACCGACCAAGACTCTGCCATCAAAGAACAAATTGGGGTTATTGGCGAAAACATTCAACTCAGAAGAATGGCTGGTGTCGAAGTGCAAAATGGTGCGGTAATTAGCTATATTCACAATCAAATTGCTCCTCAAATGGGTAAAATAGCCGTTTTGGTTGCCCTTGAAAGCCCTTGCGATGTTGCAAAATTACAAGATTTAGGCAAGCAAATTGCCATGCATATTGCAGCCACCAAACCAGATGCTTTAAACATTGAACATGTCAATCCTGCCAAGCTAGCTCGTGAAATTGATATTTTAAAAGAGCAAGCCAAAGCTTCTGGCAAGCCAGAAAGCATCATCGAAAAAATGATGGAAGGCAGAATTCGCAAATACTACGAAGAAGTTGTTTTGCTTGAACAAAATTTTGTTATGGATGACAAAATAAAAATCAAAGATCTTCTCAATAATTTTAGCAAAGAAAACAATGCTAAAACCACCATTTCTGATTTTAAATTTTTCATCTTAGGCGACGGCATCGAAAAAGTTGCAGATAATTTCGCCAACGAAGTAGCCAGCATGACTAAAAATCAATAAATTAATCATTTAAAAACAACAGGCTTTTAGCCCTTAACATTATGAAATACAATGGGTTAAAACTCATTGTATTTCAAATATTATCTTAAACACACTTACCCAAAATATGATTCCTAAATTTAGAAATGTCGCTATCATAGCTCACGTCGATCACGGCAAAACCACTTTAATTGATGCGATGTTAAAACAAAGTGGCACTTTTCGTAATCATCAGCAAGTAGAAACTAGGGTAATGGATTCTAACGATCTCGAAAAAGAACGGGGCATCACTATTTTAGCAAAATGCACTTCTTTGTTGTGGGAAGAACAAAAAATTAATGTTATCGACACTCCAGGGCATGCCGATTTTGGCGGTGAAGTAGAAAGAGTTTTATCTATGGCAGATAGCTGTTTGTTGCTGGTTGACTCTGCCGAAGGTGTTATGCCTCAAACAAAATTTGTGCTATCAAAAGCCTTGGCTCTTGGCTTGCAACCTATTGTTATCATCAACAAAGTCGATAGACAAGATGCCCGCCCAAACGAAGTTTTAGACGAAATTTTTGATTTGTTCGTTTCTTTAAATGCCAACGAAAAACAACTTGATTTTCCTGTTTTATATGCCGTTGGTCGCGATGGCTGGTGTGTTAACGACCTTGAAAAAGATGAAAGAAAAGATCTTTCTCCTCTATTTAACTTAATTTTAAGCCATGTAACTCCGCCACCATTTAAAACCGAAGCTCCATTTGCGATGTTGGCAACATTACTTGATCATAGCCCATATTTTGGCAGAATGCTTACAGGTCGAATTTATTCTGGCAAAGCAAAAAATATGATGAATTTTAAAGCGATAAATTTAAAAGGCGAATTAGTAGAACAAGGCAGGCTCACCAAACTTCATGTATTTAGAGGTGTCGAAAAAATTGCCGTAGAAGAAGCAATGGCAGGCGACATCGTTTGTATTGCTGGGCTTGAAAAAGCTTCGGTTTCTGACACTTTATGCGACATTTCAGTTTCAACTCCTATCAAATCAACCCCAATCGATCCGCCAACAATGGCAATCACTATTGGTGTTAACGATTCTCCTTTGGCTGGCACCGAAGGTAGCAAAGTAACCTCACGTATGATTCGCGATCGTTTATTTGCCGAAGCAGAAACCAATGTGGCTATAAAAGTAAAAGAATCCGATGGCAAAGATTCGTTCGAAGTTGGTGGCAGAGGCGAATTGCAACTTGGAGTGTTAATCGAAAATATGCGAAGAGAAGGTTTTGAGCTTTCTGTTTCAAGGCCCAGAGTTTTATTTAAAAAAACTAGCGACAATCAAATATTAGAGCCAACAGAAGAAGTGGTGGTTGATGTCGATGACAATTTCAGCGGAGTGGTGGTTGAAAAACTTTCTTCAAGAAAAGGCGAAATGATTGAAATGAAACCATCTTCTGGTGGCAAAACTCGCTTGGTTTTTTATGTTCCTTCTAGAGGTCTTATTGGTTATCAAAGCGAATTTCTTACCGACACCAAAGGTTCTGGTGTGCTAAACCGCATTTTTCATGCCTATGTGCCATATAAAGGCGAAATGTCAAACAAAAAAAATGGGGCATTAATCGCCAACGATTCAGGTGAAGCGGTTGCCTATGCTCTCTGGAATTTACAAGATAGAGGTGTGATGTTTGTTAAGCCACAACAAAAAGTTTATGCTGGCATGATTATTGGCGAAAATGCAAAACAAGGCGATTTAGAAGTAAATGTGCTAAAAGGCAAACAACTTACCAACATTAGAGCTTCTGGCACCGATGAAGCTATCAGGCTTATTCCGCCAAGAATTCTCACTTTAGAAGATATGATAACCTATGTTGGCGACGACGAATTGGTTGAAGTAACCCCAAAATCATTAAGGCTACGAAAAAAATTGCTAGATTCTAACGACAGAAAAAGATTAGGCAGAAGCAAAGAAGAAAAATTTGATTTTATCAACGATTAAACAAATTATGCAGCAGCAACCACAAAATCATGGCAATATTATTTTGGCAACGGTGTTGTCTATGTTTATTTTGCTTGCTTGGAGTTTTTTTTACGAACAACCAAAGTTAAAAAAACAAGAAGCAGAAAAAAAACTTAGCCAACTTGTTGTTAAAAATAATACTGCCAACAACGATCCTAATCTTGCTAAAAATGCCACTCAAAACCCAAATCTAGAAAACTCGCTAGAACTTAATCAAACTGCCAATCTTGTTACTAGAGAACAATATTTCGCCAATCCTCAAGCAAAAAACAATAGAGTAACCATCAGCAACAACAATCTGCACGGCTCCATTTCTTTACAAGGAGCAATTTTTGACGATCTTACTTTGGCTAATTATTTCAACGAGCTAAATTCGCAAAAAGAAGTTGTGTTATTTGCCCCTTCCTCTACTTCTGAAAGATATTTCGCCGACTTTGGTTGGATCAACAAAGGAGAAAATCAAGTTTCTCTACCCAATCCCAACACTTTGTGGCAAGCCAGTAGCAATGCACTCACTCCACAGCAACCGCTAGTTCTTAGCTGGCAAAACGAACAAGGCATCGATTTTATTATCACCATCAGCATTGATGAAAAATATATGTTTAATATTAAGCAAGAAGTTATCAACAACACAACAAACAACCTCAAATTAGCTCACTATGGCAGAATTTCACGATTCTTCACCCCGCAAAAACAAGCTAATTTTATTTTACACGAAGGTCCAATTGGTTCTTTTAATGGCATCTTAGAAGAGTTTTCTTATCAAAAAATGATAAAAGAAAAACAGAAAAATTTTAGCAACAATTCTGCTGGTTCTTGGCTTGGCATCACCGATAAATATTGGTTTAGCACCCTTATTCCAAGCTCAAATATTGCTTATCAAGCTAGTTTTTCTAGTCAAATTATCAATCAACAAAATCAATATTTGGCAACTTTTACTTCTGACCCAATAGAAATTTCAGCTAACAGCAAAGCCACCATCGATCATCATCTATTTGCAGGGGCAAAAACAGTTAAATTACTCGATGATTACAAAACCAAATTCGATCTCAAATTATTTGATAGAGCAATAGATTTTGGTTGGTTTTATTTTCTTACCAAACCATTCTTTTTTGCTATCGATTTTTTATACAAATTTTTGGGCAACTTTGGTCTAGCAATTCTTGCTATGACTGTTTTGGTAAAATTAGCCTTGTTTCCTTTGGCAAATAAATCTTATGGAGCCATGGCAAAAATTCGCAAAATACAACCAAAAATAGAAGCTTTAAAACAAAGAATCACCGATAAACTCGCTTTAAACCGCGAAATTATGGAGCTTTACAAAAGAGAAAAAATCAATCCTGCTTCTGGTTGTTTGCCTATTTTTATTCAAATTCCTATTTTTTTTGCTCTTTACAAAGTTTTTTTTGTAACTCTCGATATGAGGCATGCCTCTTTTTATGGTTGGATCAAAGATTTATCTGCTCCCGACCCCACTTCGATCTTTAATTTATTTGGCTTGTTGCCTTTTCAGCCTTCTGGTGTTTTTATGATTGGTATTTGGCCAATTCTTATGGGAATCACAATGTTTTTACAACAAAAAGTAAGCCCAAGCACCACCGATCCTATTCAGGCAAAAGTGCTCAAACTAATGCCTTTTATACTCACCGTTTTGTTGGCATCTTTTCCATCTGGCTTAGTAATTTACTGGACTTGGAGCAATACTTTATCTATTTTGCAACAACTATATATCAATCATAAACATAAAAACTGATGTTTAGCTCGCAAACTTTAGGCATTATTGGTGGCGGTCAATTAGGCAAAATGATTGCCAACAAAGCCCATCAATTTGGTTTAAAAACAGTCATTTTAACCGATCAAGAAAATTCTCCTGCTTCTTTTGTCAGCAACAACATTTTGGTTGGCGATTATCAAAATCAAGAAATTTTACAACAATTTTGTTCTCAAATTGATTTTGCTACTTTTGAATTCGAAAATATTCCTCTAGCATCCGCTCAATATGTCGCTAAACACAAGCCGCTTTTTCCAAAACCAGAGGTTTTAGCCATCACTCAACATCGCTTGTTAGAAAAAAACTTTCTTAACCAAATCAAAGTTGCCACCACCAAATATCTCGCTGTCAATACTTATCAAGATTTAGAAACCAGCTATTTGCAACTCGGTAAAAGCATTTTAAAAACCACCACCATGGGCTACGATGGCAAAGGTCAATTTGTGCTAGATTCTATGGCTAGTTGCCAACAAGCTTGGCAAGAATTATCGGCTTATCTCGGTCAAAATTCGCTGAAAGATCAACTAATTTTAGAGCAATTTTGCAATTTTTCTTGCGAATTGTCGGTGGTTGTAGCAAGATCGCAAAAACAAATAGTCGCCTACGACCCGCTTAAAAACATTCATCGCCACGGCATTTTGTGGCAAAGCCACTATCCTTCGTTATTAACAAACAACCTTATTTCGCAAGCCAAAGAAATTGCCATACACATTGCCCAAAGCCTTGATTTAATTGGTGTGCTAGCGGTAGAGTTTTTTTTGGTTGATAACCAATTATTAGTTAACGAACTAGCTCCAAGACCACATAATTCTGGGCATTTTTCGATGGATGCTTGCATCACTTGTCAATTTGAGCAATTAATTAGGGCGGGCTTAAACATTAATCTTGGCTCAACCAAATTTCACAGCACTGGTTATATGCAAAATTTATTGGGCAAACAAATCACAGATGTCGAACAATTTTTACAAAACGACAAGGCAAAAATTCATATTTATGGCAAAGAAAAAATAGCAGAGGGCAGAAAAATGGGGCACATCAATATTTTAAACAGCCATGAATAATCTTATTGTTTTCTTTCAAACTGGCGGAATTGCCATGTTGCCTTTATCTTTTTTGGCAATTATTTTGCTGGCAATAATGATCGATAAAATATTTTTTTATCATAAACACCTGAAAATCAGCAAAAATCTAGAAAATCTTATTTATCAACCGCAATTTTGCTATCAAACTTGGCAAAATTCTTTAACAAATCTTTCTGCACAGCATTTTTATTTTTCTTTATGGCAAATTCTTGAGCAAGAAAAAAATCAAAACAACAAAATCATTCTCGAAAATCAAGCAACAAATTTATTGAAAAAACTAGAAAAGCAAATGTTTTCTGGGGTTTGGGTGCTCGAAACCACTATAAGTGTCGCCCCTTTATTGGGCTTGCTTGGCACCATTGTTGGCATGTCGGCAAGTTTTAAAATTTTAGGATCTAATCAACTAAATTCGGCAGGCATCACTTCTGGTGTGGCAGAAAGCTTAATTGCCACCGCTTTTGGCTTGGTTGTGGCAATTGTCGCTTTATTTACTTTTAATTTATGGCAGAAAATAACAAATCATGCTCTTGACAACCTCGAAATTATTGCCACCAAATTTATTCACAATTTATAATACCATTTCCACTAATTAAAACCGCACTTCGATCTAAATTCCCCTTCTTGTAGAAGGGGTGGCACGAAGTGCCGGGGTAGTGTTTGCAAGCCACGGCAAGATTTCTTCAAAAAAACATCGGCGATCGGCTCCCAACAATACCCCGCCCGCTATCGCTTGCACCCCTTCTTTAGTGCAGGGAATTTAGATCGAAGTGTATTATTTATTTATAGAAATGGTATAACAAAAATTTAGCACATTATAGAAAAAAAGATATTGCAGTTTTAAGATTTACCAATAAAATATTCGATAATTTAAAAATTAACCAAAATATTTTGTTTTAATGCCAATTAATATCGCTAATTCCTACATTTTATCGTTGTTAGTTTTTTTGCCGTTGCTTGCTGGCTGTTTGTTGTTGCCTGTAAAAATTAAAAACAATCTATTTTATTATTTTTATGGCATTTCTATTGCCATAATTGAGTTGATAATTGCTGTTTTTTTAATTTTTAAATTCGATTTTAACAACAAAACCAAATATCAATTTATCGACAAATTTTCTTTAATTGAAAAACCAGAAATCGGCTATCTTGTTGGTCTCGATGGCTTATCTTTTTCATTAATTTTGCTTACTGTTTTATTAATTCCTTTCTGTCTTTCTCTTAGCATTAACTCTATAAAAAGCAAAGTAAAAGAATTTGTCATTTGTTTTTTATTTATCGAAACTTGCATTATCGGCTCTTTTGTTGCTCTCGATCTTTTTGCTTTTTACTTCTTTTTTGAAGCAAGTTTGGTGCCAATGTTTTTTATTATCGGCATTTTTGGTGGCGAAAATCGAGTTTATGCAACTTATAAATTTTTCTTATACACTTTGACGGGTTCGGTGTTTTTCTTGGTTGCCATTATCGCTCTTGCTTTATATTTTAACACTGCCAACATCGAGATTCTTGCTCAAGTCTTGCCACAAAAACTACCACTTTCTTTTCAAAAGCTATTTTTTGTTATGTTTTTGGCTTCTTTTGCCATTAAAATACCAATTTTTCCAGTGCACACTTGGTTGCCAGATGCCCATGTGCAAGCCCCCACTGCTGGCTCAATTTTATTAGCAGGGGTGCTAATTAAAATGGGGGCCTATGCTTTAATTCGCTTTGCCCTACCATTTTTTCCGCAAGCCGCCAAATATTTTGCTAATTACATTTTAATTCTTAGCATTATCGCAATCATTTATGGTTCAATTGTTGCTTTAGCTCAAGAAGATATGAAAAAAATGATCGCCTATTCTTCGGTAGCCCATATGGGCTTTGTTACCTTGGGCATTTTTAGCTTTACTCAACAAGGCATTAGTGGGGCGATTATGCAAATGATTAGCCACGGTTTAGTTTCTGCCGCCTTATTTATTTGTGTTGGGGTTGTTTACGATCGTCTTCACACCAAAAAAATAGCCAATCTTGGCGGTTTGGCTCACCGCATGCCAAAATTTGCTGTGTTGGCTTTTATTTTTACTATGGGAGCAGTTGGCTTGCCTGGCACCAGTGGTTTTGTTGGCGAGTTTTTATCAATTATAGCGGTTTTTTCTGTCAACAAAATTTATGCTTTTTTGGCTGGTTTGGGTGTGGTTTTGGGTGCTTTATATATGCTAATTTTATATCGAAAAGTTTGGCTTCAAGAAATCACCAATCACAAAGTCAACAAAATATCCGATTTAAATTTAGCCGAAAAAATAGCATTAATCACCTTGGCAAGTTTAGTGATTTTATTTGGCTTCGCCCCTAATTTGGTTTTGCAATTTTTTAATGATTATTCTTTAAATATTGCCAATATTTTTGTTTCTTAAATCTAGTTTTTAACATCATGAATTTTCAGTTTTTGATACCCGAGCTAACTCTTATTATAGGTGCTTTTTTACTACTTATTATCGGGGTTTTCTACAAGCAAAAAACAATGTATAGCCAACAAAATCTTACAATGTTTTTGCATTTTTTTGCACTCATTGTTATTGGCATATCTTTGGCTTTTTCTACTAAAAATTTCATCGACCACGAACCAATTTTTAGTTCAATGCTAAAAATAACTCCAATTTCTTCTTTGGCAAAAACTATCACCTTATTATTGTTAATAGTAGTAACCCTGATGGTTATTCGCTATGTTTTAGAAACAGAAAAATTTGGCCCAGAGTTTTTGTCTTTATTGTTTTTGGCAACCGCTGGCGGATTGATTATGATTTCTGCCAACGATTTCTTTGTGCTATACACAGGCCTAGAATTGCAGGCTCTTTCTTGTTATGTTTTAGCTTCCTTTAATCTCTGGTCGGTTAAATCTTCTGAGGCGGGCATCAAATATGTTATTTTAGGCAGTTTAGCTTCTGGTTTATTGCTTTATGGCATTTCTTTAGTTTATGGCTATAGCGGTAGCACTAATTTTACTCAAATCAGTCAATATTTAAGCACTTTTAACAATGAAAATTTCCCGCCAGTAGCTCTTATTTTTGGCTTTGTTTTAATAGCAGTAGCTTTATTTTTCAAAATAGCTTCCGCTCCTTTTCATATGTGGGCTATCGATGTTTACGAAGGGGCTCCAACTGCGGTAATCGCTTTTTTCGGCACGGTCATAAAATTTACCACCGTCATTGCCATGGCAATTCTTATGATAAATCTATCTCTGGTAATTTTAGCAAAAGTTTTGCTTTTAGTCGGCTTTATTTCGGTTGTCATAGGCAGTGTTGGTGGCATTGCTCAACAAAACATCAAAAGACTTTTTGCTTATAGTTCGGTAGCAAATGTTGGCTTTATTTTGCTAACAATTTCGCCTTTACAAAAAGAAATTTTTCCCAATGTTTTAATCTATACCACCATCTATTCCTTTATTTCTGTGGGCTTGTTGGCATTTCTTAATCTAATATTAAGTGCCAATCATCAAGAATCCGACCTAGAAAATCGCAAAATATTTAGCATCACCGCTCTTTCTGGTTTATCAAAAACCAACCCTATAATCGCTTTTTGTTTGGCAATATATTTCTTTTCTATCGCCGGAATTCCTCCTTTGGCTGGTTTTTTTGCTAAATTTTATGCAATCAAATCGCTAATTATTGGCGGAAATCTTTTGATAGCAATTATGGTTATTATTTTTACTGTGGTTTCTGCTTTTTACTATCTGCGAATTATCAAAATTATGTATTTTGACCAGCCAAACAACATAATTGTTCTTGACGATTTTGCCAATGCTAAATTTGTTATTATAATTTTTGCTATTTTCAATCTTACTGCTGTGTTTTTTATCGAAAAAATTGAAAAAGCCATCTATTCTTTTTTATAAAACAAATCCATGACCATCAACTTTACTAAACAAAGCAACAAAACATTGCAAGGCGAAATATTGGTTGCTTCCGATAAATCTATTTCTCATCGCTCGGTTATTTTTGCCTCTTTGGCTTATGGAATTAGTAAAATCTACAATCTTTTAGAAGGCGAAGATGTGTTAAAAACCATCTCTGCCCTTAGAGCAATGGGGGTTGAAATTGAAAAAAAATCAGATCACTGGCAAGTTGTTGGGGTTGGTTTGCTTGGTTTAAATGAGCCAAATTTTGTGCTTGATATGGGCAATTCTGGCACTTCTACTCGTCTTTTGGCAGGCTTGGTTGCCACACGAAATTTTACCACTTTTTTTAATGGCGATGCCTCTTTGCATAAACGGCCAATGCAACGAATCTTTACCCCGATGCAACAATTTGGGGCTAAAATATTAGCTCGACAAAATAATTTATTACCTTTTGCGGTGGTTGGCAACGACAATGCTATGCCAATTCATTATACTATGCCCGTTGCTTCTGCTCAAATTAAAAGTTGCATTTTATTATCTGCTCTCACCACAAAAGGCAAAACCACCATTATCGAGCCAGAACTTTGCCGAGATCACACCGAAATTATGATGCAACACCTAGGTTTAAAACTTGATATTACCAGCAATAATTCAGGCAAAACCATTGCTTATCAAGGTTTGCAAGAATTTAATTCTAGCAATTTTTTTGTGCCTGCCGATATTTCTTCTGCTGCTTTTTTTATTGTGGCCGCTTTGATTGTTGAAAAATCCGATATTGTGCTTAAAAATGTCGGCATCAATCCGCTTCGCACCGGCATTATCACTAGTTTGCAAGAAATGGGGGGCGATATCACAATTTTTAACACTCAAATTTTAAATGGCGAATTAGTTGCCGACATCAGGGTGCAGGCCAGCAAATTGCAAGGCATCAATGTTTCGGCTAGTCGATCTGCTTTTATGATTGACGAATACCCAATTTTCGCCGTTGCTTGTGCTTTTGCCAAGGGCACCACCACTATGCACGGTTTGGCAGAACTAAAAGTAAAAGAAAGCAACCGACTAATGATGATTGCCAACAATTTGCAAAATTGCGGGGTCAAGGTTGTGGTTGGTTCTGATTCTCTTGAAATCACAGGCGGTGTTTCACCAAAAAAAGAGCCTGTTAAATTATCAACTGCACTTGATCACCGCATTGCAATGTCTGCCCTTATTATGGGGCTAGCCCTTGAAAATGGCATACAAATCGACGATGCCACCCCAATAAACACTAGCTTCCCACAATTTTTTGATATTCTTAAAAACTTTCTCTAAAACCCAAATAGCATAACAGATCAATTCTTTTTTTAGTGCGGGGAATTAAATCAAGTGCTGGTGGCAAATTCCCCTTCATTAGTGCAGGGAATTCAGATCGAATGCGGTACAAATTCCCCTTCTGCAGAAGGGGTGGATTTTTTTGCGATAGCAAAAAAAAACGGGGTAGTGTTGGGAGAAGATCGCCGATGGTTTTTCAAAAGATCTTACCGTGTATTGCCGACACTACCCCGTCGACCTTCGGTCGCCACCCCTTCTGCAGAAGGGGAATTCAGATCGAGATTCGTTAGAAAGACACTACCCAGCACCAATTCACGGGCACCTCTTCGTTAGTGCAGGGAATTCTGACCGAGAATTTATTAAACAGTTTTCTCAAAATAATACAAC
>Ga0214921_10003453_pt1 | contig 24118 bp, 30 predicted proteins | sample LL1505_MetaG_FD_177992 | JGI IMG/M metagenome (GOLD analysis project Ga0214921, IMG submission 177992) | Freshwater microbial communities from Lake Lanier, Atlanta, Georgia, United States - LL-1505 | ecosystem: Environmental > Aquatic > Freshwater > Lake | place: USA: Georgia | collected...
AGCAGGAAGTAGAGGTCAAGGAAAGTCTAACCTCAATGATCAGGGGTCTGGCGAATCATTTTTCAGAGCTTCAAAAAATGAAGCATTGGGATATTTCTCACGCACTATTTCTACAGGATTCTCCTATTATTCCAGTAAAATCTATTTTAGAAAAAGAGTTTAAAAAGAATGAGCCTAGCAGAGTTATCGACAACTCTTTTGAGTTTTGAGAAATAAATGTCGAAAATAAATATTACAAAATTAGAAGTTAAAAATTTCTTCTCTCACCTTCAATCTACTTCTAAAGTAGACCTCTGGATTACCGATCCTCCCTATCCCTTTGAAAATCAGAACGGAACCAACCGTATGAAGTTTGAAGAAGGTAAGGATGAAATGTATACCAGGATGACCTACAAGGATTTGGAAGACTGCTATAAAAGCATGTTTGATCTCACCAATCCCGGTGGTTTGGCTTATGTCTTTACCAATCGTGATGGTCTTTTTCATACCAAGGAATCTCTCGATAGGACGGGCTGGACTTTTAGAAACCTAATTGTTTGGGATAAGACCGTTCAGGGTATGGGATATCATTGGAGAAATCAGGTGGAGTATATCTTTTATGCCACCAAGGGTGGTGTCAAAAAGTATGTGACTAATCATCCAAACATTATTGCTGCTAAAAAGCCTAGCGGATTATCGGCAAAACCACCCATTATTTGGCAGACAATAATGGAGAAGCAACTAACAGATGGAGATGTTGTTTGTGATCCATTTGCTGGTTCAGATCCACTCTCTATTTCTTTGAATAACAATCCAAATTTAATGCAAAAAATTTCCGCATCATACAGTAATATCTTTATCTAGAGGTAAATATGTCAGCAAAAGAAGTTAAATTTGGATCCGAAGCAAGAGCAGAAATTCAGAAAGGTGTCAATATTGTTGCCGATGCCGTTAAGGTAACTCTCGGTCCACGCGGTCGCCATGCTGCTTTAGAGAGAGGATATGGAACTCCTGTCATTACCAAGGATGGGGTTTCGGTAGCAAGAGCAATTGAGCTAAAAGATCCTCTTCAGAACATGGGAGCCTCACTTATTAAGGCTGCCGCCTCTTCTACAAATTCTATGGCTGGCGATGGAACAACTACTGCAACAGTTCTATCTCAATCTATCTTTAATGAAGGCCTAAAGCTAATTGCGGCTGGAAATAATCCAGTTCTTTTAAAGAGAGGTCTCGATCTTGGTCTTTCTCAGGTAACAACATTCCTATCAACACTTTCTCGCAGCATTGATTCTGAAGAGACTCTAAAGCATGTTGCCACAATCTCCACCAATAATGACTCAGAGCTTGGATCTATGATTGGAGAGGTAATCTCAAATGTTGGAGAGGATGGAGTTGTCTCTCTTGAGGAATCAACTGGTGGCCAGACTCAAATCACTTATACTGAAGGACTTCAAATTGCAAAGGGCTGGCTCTCACCAACATTTGTAACAAATATTGAGAAGCTATCTTGTGAGTTTGAAAATGCATATATTGCTCTTTATGATGATAAAATTTCCTCATCTTCTGAGTTTCTAGAGATTATTCAGAAGGCTCATCAAGTTGGCTCACCACTCTTTATTATTGCCCGTGATGTAGAGGGAGAGGCTTTAGCAACGCTGGTTCTGAATCGTCAGAAGGCAAGCCTTCTCTGCTGTGCAATCAAGGCACCAGGATTTGGCGATGTTAGAAGGGACATGCTAGAAGATATTGCTGCTGTTGTTGGTGGCAAAGTCTTCGATAACTCTAATGGAAGAGCACTTCGTGACGCTGAGCTTTCTGATCTTGGAAGAGCTAGAAGAATTCTTTGCACTAGAAATACCACCCTCATTGTAGACGGTGGCGGAGGAAAAGAATCTGTCGATATGAGAGTTAGAATGATTAAATCTCAAATGGCAGATGACACACTCTTTGATCATCAGAAATCAAATCTAAAAGAAAGACTCTCAAAGCTAGCTGGAGGGGCGGCAGTCTTTCGTGTCGGTGGCTCTACCGAAGGAGAAATGAGAGAGCGAAAGGATCGAGTGGAAGACTCTCTCAATGCAGTTCGCGCTGCAATTGAAATGGGCATTGTTCCAGGTGGCGGATCAGCTCTTCTTCAGGCATCAAGAGTTCTTGGTGATTATATTCAGACAAGGAAGGGATCAGATCTTCTTCCAGAAGAGATTGCAGGACTTTCAATTCTTAGAAATGCCCTAAGAGAACCATTCATTCAGATTATGCGTAATGCAGGATTTGATCATCACGGTCCACAGGAAAAGATTCTTTCGGTCAGAGGATTTGTTGGATTTGATGCTCTTCGCGGAGAATTTGTAGAAGATATGATGGAGAGAGGAATTATCGATCCCGTCAAGGTAGTAAGAAAGGGGGTAGAGAACGCAGTCTCTGCTGCAGGAACACTGCTAACAACCGAGGTTTGTGTTTATCAAGACCTTTCCGATATGATGCAGGATTAATGGTCATAATCTTTGGACGCCAATCCTTTATTTATTAAAACTTAATAAATATTTGATCTAGAGTTGACCTTGCGGCTTTTGCGTATAGATTATCCTCATCGGAAGGGTTCATCCTCCGATGGGGCTATTAAGCCCGACTTTAAAAAAATCTGAAAACCCTACCAATCTACGGTATAGGAAAGTTGCAGGGTTTATCTGCGCCTTACAACAGGAGTATCTGGTGACAAAAGAAGAGATTTTTAATCAGCTAATCACGGTTGCAATCAACGGCTTGGCTCAGTCACCTCATCGAGACAATGGGGTGTTAAAAGGATTTTGTTCACTTCCTCTAGGTGACTTGGCAGATTTTTGGTCCAGTTTTTCAGACCAGACAAAGCTTCAAGTGATTAATAATCATCAGGATGAATTTTTGTCGTGGGTAAATTCTAGTCGTGGAGAAAAGCCTAATGACTAATCTTCTTCGGGTAACATCTGAAAATTGGGGTTCTGCGAAGGCAAATCAGCTTCTACTTGATGCAATTTATGATGTTTTTTCCGCAAATAAGAGGAAGGGAGATCATCTTAAATTCAATCAGATGAAGGAAGAGATTATTACCTCTGGTGCTGCGGGTGAAGTTATTTTTGCAAATTTTTCTCCAGCAAATATTGAAGTTTGGGGAGAGTTGATTTCTCTAATTTTCTCTTATTCAATTCAAAATGAAATTAATCTTACTTCAGATTTAGCATTTAAGAAGTGGATTGAAGATCAGGGTGGTTGGCTAAATAGAACAATCTCAGAAGGTAACTATGGTTCTTATTGGCAGCGTCCACCAGCCAATTATGTTGGATTGATTGAGGCAGCATTTATTACCGGAACTTCAGACCCAGAGACAATCTTCAAGAAGAGATACTCTAGAAACAAGACTTCATATAAAAATACTTTTGATACAGATCTACTTAGAGCAATTGCCAGAAGATCTACTGCCGGTATGATTGCAGCAGTAGAAGATACTCAGTTTGCATCAAATATTTCTTTTCAAATTCGTGGAGAAATTTTTGTTTCTCTAGCATCAGTTGGATGCCTCACAAAGAAGGCGGCAAGAAAGATTCGCTCAGACTCCTCCGAAGAATCATCTGAGATGGGGGTTAGGGCAATTGCTGAAAATATCTCCAAGTTTAAAAACGCGGCAGAGGTGTTGAGTCAGGTAATGGATACAAAGCACCATGGCTCTGCATCGTATCTTGCAAGAACAGTTCCTAAGGAATATTTGCCATTTATGGCAGTTTGTCAAGACCAAGATGTAAGAAATATTGTCGTAAACCGTATGCAGGAGTCAAATAATGTCTAATTATCTATATCTATCCAGCCCACTTCACACCAACTATTTTATTGGATATGAGATTCCATCAGAGTCTCGTGAGCTGTTTCTCTTCTCCTTTGAGGGAGCCATTCAGGGTGTTAGGGAGTCGGCAGTAAAAAGCCTCCTTTCAACTTCTGAGGTTCAAAATATTCGTCTAGGCTATGCTAAGGCACCAAAGAGGATGAAGATTGAAAATATGGATGATCTTCTAAAGTTGGTTGCGATGATGGTTGAGCTTTAAAATATCTGGTAATAAAAGCCCCTCTTAGTAGGGGCTTTTCTTATTTTAATGATAAAACTATCTTCAATAGATCAAACTGAATTTTCTGATGAGTCAGGTGGAAAAATTTATATTTCCACTGCAACTAGAAAGTTTTTTAGACAAAAATTTGAGTCAGACTTTGGAAAAACTCCAAATGATTCTTTAAACAGAATTATTGGTGAGGATGTTGCCAACTCTACTAACGTGAAAGCGTTTATTCCCAATACTGGTTCTATTTCTGAAAAAAAAAGAGAGCTTGGTATAATAAAAAAATCTTCTGCCTTTGGGATATATTATCTCTGTATATCTTCTAATTCAATTACAAGAGTAATAACCGTAAAAGAATCAATAAAAGAAGGAAAGCCACCACCAGAGTATGGCTCTAGGGTTGAAACTGGAGTTGTGGATCCAAAAAGAGGAAAGCCAATCAGAGTAAACACTTCTGTTAGAAAAATATTCAAACAAGACTATAAGACAATGGCCTTTCCTCCAGATCCAATAAAAACTTTTGAAAATGTAGGAATTTTAGAGCTTAGCAAATATATTGCAGATCTTTATGCCAAAAATGCTAATAAGGTATTGCATGTTTGGAGAAATCCAAAACGATCAGAGAATCTTATGGAGATTCGTAGCTTTGGAACAAATCAATATTTTGTTACGATGCTTAGCGAAGGATATTGTGATATAGTCTCTATTCAGGGACAGTGGTTATCAAAAAAGATAAAGGAATATAGAGAAAAAACTGTTTCTAAAGAATTTTCTCCATCTAGACTAGGTAAGGGAGAAAGAAAATATAGAGGGGATTATACACGATGATAAAGAGAGCTGGTTTTTTAGATCAATCAAAGCTAAATAGAGTTGTAGAGCTACTCAGATCTGGTGGTGGAGGAAAGATAAAATTTAACCCAATCTCCAATCTACCGCCAATCGACAAGATAATTATTGAAAATACTGCACCCTCAGACAGTCCTAATGCTTTAGCTTATGTTGTAAATAATCCTGCAAATAAAGACAAGTCAGATGATATACATCTTGTTTTGCCAGCAATAGAAAAGTCAATTCAAGATGAAATGAGAAAGCAAGGATTAGACCCAAGTGAGCTATCTTCTCTTGATCTTTCTAATTTAGAAAATAATCCAAAGATAAATACTATTATTATTTTATTATCTTCAGCATTACATATTTTTTCTCATGAGTTAGGTCATTTAAGTGGATTTAAGGATTCTGGTGAGTTCAAACCAGAGCCTTTTGCAGAATCGGAGGCAGAAAGAGCTATGCAAAGTTTTAAGGTAAATTCAAAGGTAGATCCAAAATCAGAACTTAGAAAGTTAGCAAGCAAACTTGACGAGCTTGGAGAAACATCTTTTGTAAAAGATGTTTTTCTTATTGAGTCCATGCTTCCAAAAGAAGAAACTCAACCAGAGCTTCCAAAAAAGATGGCAAAGAAAGATTTATCTTTACTTCAAAAAGACTTAGAAAAACTCTTTACAAGATGAAAAAAACTGCCTTAGGCCTAAACGATATGGCCATTCCGGGAATACCCTATGAAAATAGACAGGGTACTGATGCTGGAAACATGGCAGTTTCTAATAGATTCTTTGGCAGAGAATTTTCCGACGATCATAATGAAAATGCTCTTCCTGTAGTAAAAAAGACAAAAGAGGTTCCGGAAGATTCTGCCTATGAAGAAGATCCTGCTGCTGCAAAGTATTTTGAGTATCTCTTAAAAATGAGATCGGAAAAGAAATCTCGCCGCAAAAGAAAGTGAGCTTGACGGTATAATTTCTACGGCTTGCTTTATGGTGATATTGTTTTTCTACTATTATTTTGTTATAAAACACTAGAGTAATAATGGAAAATATAAGCTGTATTGAGTGCGGATTTAATTGCAGACTAAACTATCTTGGCAGCCATACAAAGCTAAAGCACAACAAGAGTCTAAGAGAATACTTTGACTATCATCTTAAGAAAGAGGGTGATGGAATATGTTCTGAGTGCGGTTCTCAAACGAAATTTAGAGGACTAGATGTGGGATATATGAAAACATGCTCTAAGAAGTGTGGAAGTGGTTTAAGAAATAAAATATTGTTTGAAAAATATGGCGTAACAAATAATTTTCAACTTGATATTATAAAGCAAAAATCTAAAAAAACAATGCTTGAGAAATATGGTGTAGAAAATACTTCTCAGCTTGAAGATACAAAAAAGAAAAAGATAAAAACATGTTTAATTAACCATGGCGTAGAATATCCTGGTCAATCAAGAGAGATTAGAAGTAAAGCAATAAATACAAACATTGAAAAGTATGGTGTAGAAAATCCAATGTTTATCTTGGAAATTGCCCAACGTGCTGCAATAAATGGTGGTGGTAGGGCCAAAGCAAAATACTACCAAACAAAGTTTGGCGACAAAATACTTATTCAGGGCTCATACGAAGAGCTTTTTGTTAGTTTTTGCGAAAAGAATGATATAAGAGTTGAAGATGGTCCGTTCCTATATTATCAGTTTAACGGAGAATCTCACAGGTACTTTATAGACTTTAAGGTTAATGTTTGCGGAAAAACAAAATTGGTTGAGATCAAGAGCACCTATTGGTATAATCAATATCGAGAGCAAAATGATGCCAAGATCGCCGCAGCAACAAAGTACTGTGAAGAAAATGGATATAAGTATTATTTTATAATCAACGACAATAACAAAAAACAATTAAATCTTAAAAAGTTTAATATAATTCTGGAGGACTAATGGGCCACGAAGTTGTTTCTGCCGATATTGTGTATGGGCTTAATTATGGTGATGAGTCAAAAGGTAAGGTTTCTTCCTACCTTTCTTCTCAGTTGAGTCGCGCAGCCAAAACATTTGGCACGGCAGATAAATATTATAGTTTCGTTGTACGATGGGGTGGTGGAGCAAACGCAGGTCACACAGTATATGTTGGTAAAAATAAATACAAGACGCATATAGTTCCATCTGGAGTATTTCACGGAATACAGTCTGTAATTGGCCCAGGCTGTGTTGTAAACCTTGAGTCTCTAAAAGAAGAACTCTCTTATCTAAGAGAAAATGGATTTAATCCTGCCCTTGTAAAAATCTCTCCAACGGCTCATATAGTTACAGCAGACCATATTAGCTCAGATAAAGCAAATCTTGCAAAGAAGCTTGGAACAACATCAAAAGGAATTGCTCCAGCTTATGCTGATAAATTTGCAAGGTCTGGTATTCAGTTTAAAGAAGTTGCAGCACAAGATTCATTCTGGAAGACACATCTTTTTGATGGAAGACTTTATGGAAATGTTCTTTGCGAAGGTGCTCAGGGGTTCTATCTTGATATAAATTGGGGAAATTATCCATACGTTACGAGCAGTGAGACTCTGCCCTATGCAGCCTGCTCCGTTGGCTTTTCTCCAAAGAAAATAAAAAACATTTATGCCGTAGCAAAGATTTACGAGACAAGATCTGGCGAAGATCCAGATTTTCCAGAAACACTCTTTGATAATCCAGAGCTTGCAAAGATTGGAGAGATTGGTCAGGAGTACGGAGTAACCACCGGTCGTCGTCGCAAAGTAAATTACCTTAATCTTGATCGTATTATCTTTGCTCTTAACACTGGCGGTGGAAATAATCTTATTGTGTCAAAATGTGACATTCTAGAAGAAGCAGAAATATTCAAATTATTCTACAGAAATGAGCTAATGTCTTTTAAGTCACTAGATGAAATAAAGGGATTTATATCAGCCAGACTTTCAGTAGAGTGTCCAGAGTTAGAAAGAATCTATTATTCTTCATCTACAGAGATTGTAGAAGGTTTAACAATTTAGGTCCAATATGAAAGATAAAATTTTACTGTATCATAAAAACTGTCCCGATGGGTACGGCTCTCGTTGGTGCTTTGAGAGAAAGTGGGGCGAGGAAATGTCTTATATTCCCGTCGCTCACGGAGCACCTCCACCAGAAGGACTAGAAGATAAGGATATTTGGATTGCTGACTTTTCATACCCAAGAGATATTCTTTTAGAGTTGAAAGAAAAAAATCGTTCAATAACTGTCATTGATCATCACAAAACAGCAGAAGACACTTTAAAAGATTTAGACTTTTGTCACTTTGATATGTCTCATTGTGGCGCTATTCTCTCCTGGTATTATTGCAATGGCCTAAATAAAGAGCCACCTCTTCTACTAAAATATATTGAAGATCAGGATCTCTGGAAATGGCAGATGCCTTTTGCAAAAGAAATTCTGGCCGTAATAGACAGCTATGATTATTCCTTTAGGCTTTGGGAAGAATTAAATACAAGGCTTCAGGATGATCAGAAATTTTCTGAATTTTTAGCAGAAGGCTCCGCCCTTCTTCGACAAAGAGAAAAGAAGATTAAGGAAATCTACTCCAAGAAGCATCTTCTAAAGATTCTTGGTGAGGAGATTCCGGCAGTAAACTCTCCTCTCTATCAGTCCGAATTGGCAGCTAGAGTAGCCGAAGAGGCCGGAACAAAATATGGTCTAGCCTATTATTTTGATGGCGATGGATATGTTTTTTCTATTAGATGCGGAAGAGAAAAAGATTTCGACGTTTCTGCTATTGCGGTAAAATTTGGAGGAGGAGGCCACAAAGCAGCTTCCGGCTTTAAGGTAAAAGACCTAAAGGATCTAAATGAAAAGCAAAGAGAAGTCTCAAAATCTGAAGAATAAAATTGCTACTTATATAAAGATAAGCACTCCAAAAGGATCTAGGTATCCAGTTGGTGCTGGGTGGTCGCTATGGAATGATTTTATAATCTCTAAAGAAGAAGGAGAAACCTATTTACTAGATCCTTCTTTTCAGAAGTTTATGAGCTTAAAAACAGGAACAGCATATGCTCATAGGGCACTTCTATCGCATGCAGTTTCAATTCATCCTTCTTTATCTTCCCATATTTTATCTTCTAAAAAAGATAGTCACCTTTATACTCACAAAGGAAGAATCATTTCCAATGGAATTTATGATTATGAGCTTGACTATACATCATTTAGTGATTGTGATGTTTTTGCAAAGGTAGAATACCTTAAAGTTTGCCCAATAGACAAAGTTGATATTTTTTTAAAAGATCCATCTGATAAGGTTAGGATTGAAGCGTACAATAGAAAGGGGCTGCTATCCTGCGCCGACGAAATGATAAAAGATAAGTCGGCAAAGGTTAGAGCCACAATATGTCAGGTATTGCCTTATAATCATCCGGCATTAGAAAAATTAATTAATGATAGATCAAAGTGGGTTTTCTACTCAGTTCTAAAAAAGATAGATAAGACAAAACTTCCAATGGTGCTAGGAAGCAGGCACTTAAAAGAAAGCTTCATAAATTTAGTACTTAAGAAAAGAATGAATCATCTAGGAGAAAAATGAGATACAACATTCGAGTCACTAACAAAGAAACTAAGACTGTTTGGTACCATGACGGACTAACAAAAGAAGAAATTGGCTGGATTCAGACCAATTCAAATTTGGTGGTTGAAATCAGATCAGAGTCCCATGATTCAACAGCCAGAGACAGTAGAGCAGGAAAAGAAGAGCAGGAGTAATTAATGCTATTCCTAATGATTGGATCTGCTTTGGCTTATGAGCCAGTAGATGGAATTTCTTTTGAAAACGTAACTCCAATAGAACAGTTTGAATTTATTGACAATACATATCTTAAGATAGAATCTTATAGACAACAAAATTCACCCTATTACGATGAGCTATTTTACAAAGCAATATATTCATCAACAGCAGTCTCTCTTAGAGAGATCAATTCATTAGGAGCTTTAAATAATAAATGCACAAAAAATGATCTGCTTCAGATATACGAAATATCCGAAGCAGATCTAAATAACCCGGATAGATTTCCCTCCAGATTTATTGGAGGAAGAAATACGGGAAAGCCCCCACTTTGGGGTTACTTTGATCCAAGGGTTGATGAACCTGGATACAATGCAATTGTAGTTTCGCCACATGATCAAAGTTCAAATTATAGAATATTGGTTCATGAAGTGGCACATCATTGGTACTCTGCTTTTTGTTTGGAAGATTATACAAGTTTAACATCCGAAGAATTTGCAACCATGGTTCAGGGCAAGGCCACCTGGAATTAATACATAATTTAAACTGGAGAATTTAAATGAATATAGCTGAAGGATTAGCCTTTGATGATGTGTTGCTTATTCCAACCTATACTGAGGTTAGATCAAGATCCATTCCAAAGCTTGATGCAAATGTTGCGGGAATCAGCCTTACCCTGCCCATGATTTCATCCCCAATGGATACTGTCACAGAATCTAAAATGGCAATAGCATTGGGGCTTGCAGGAGGGATGGGCGTAGTACATCGCTTTATGTCTTCATCAGAACAAATAGATAATATTCGCTCTATTGTTAGGGCTGAAGAGTCTCACAGAGTGGAGATTCCAAAGGTAGCAGCAGTAGGACTCGGATCTGATGAAGTGGCAAGATTTAAAGAACTTTGGGCATCAGTCCCTCTAGATGCAGTTCTTATTGATGTTGCAAATGGTCATTCTTCATATATGGTGGAAGGACTTGGAAAAATAAAAGATATTGCTCCAGACGTAAAGATTATTGCCGGAAACGTCGCGACCGGAGAAGGATTTTATTATCTGGCAAAGACAGGAATGGTTGACGCAGTAAGGGTCGGGATAGGTTCTGGCGCAATATGCAGCACAAGAATACAGACAGGATTTGGAGTGCCACTACTCCATTCTATTATGGATTGCTATAGAGCAAAAACATCCGTTATTGATCATAGAGATATTGCAATTATAGCGGATGGAGGAATCAGGTATCCTTCTGATATGGTTAAGGCAATTGCTGCTGGAGCTGATGCTGTAATGTGTGGAAATATTTTTGCCGCAACCGATGAAACACCCGGGGAGCTAATTCATGGCGAAATTGCCGGGATAAATTACAAGACTTATCGAGGCATGGCATCTGCGGAAGTTCAGAGAGATCATCGTGGTGGTCTAAAGCCACTAACATGTGCCGAAGGAGTCTCCACTAGAATTCGTGCAAAAGGTTCTGTGACTCCAATCCTAGCAGAATTTGCTGGTGGTTTAAGATCTGGAATGACTTATGCAAATGCCACAAGCTTGAGAGAATTAAGGCAAAATGCAAAGTTTGTCAAAATTACTCATGCTGGACTTCTTGAATCACATGCTTTTGGAACAAGGAAGGAATAATGAGCGATAAAATAGATTCAACCCTTAAGTCTGTAGCCGATCTTAGAACAGGAATTCAATATTTTTCAAAAGAGCTTGATAAGATTCAGTTTCAACTGGAGGAGCTAAAAAGAATATTGAACTCCCAAAGTACCAATACTTCTTCAGAGAAAAAAGAAATTGAGGTAGTTGAGAAAAAACCTCAGAAAAAAATTCCTGTGGTAGTGAGGAGGGAAGATCAAGAAGAAGTTGAGGTTTTGGACTCCTCCGGCTACCAGATTCAGGTGGTAGGTTTGGGAGTTCAAAAAATGGACTAAGAATCTTTAGAAGGCACTTGACCCATGAGGTTCGGTGCCTATATTCAGATTGTCGATGGGCAATCCACCATCTACCGCAACCCATCAATCATGGTAGAAAAAAATAAAACTGTTTAAATAAAAAATAGGTTGCCGCTCCCCGCTAGGTGGTTAAGGTATACGGGCGGGCGGCGAGGAACCGCAAGGGAGGAAAAAATGGACAGCCAACAATATAGTCAAGTAATAAATCTCTTAGGAGAAGTCGAAAGAAGGCTTCTTGGCCTCGAACAAGAGGTTGGTGGTTTGAGAGGAGAGATTGAATCTCTTAAGGTCGAAACTGCAACAAGGGGTGTTGTTAATGCAGACTTAAAGGCAGAATTTGAAGATTTTAAATCTCAATGGGAGTCTGAGTCTCCAGAGTTTCAGACTCTTAAGGAAAATCTAATGAAGCTAAAAAATTCTCTAGGTGGTCTATCCCAAGCACTCTCTGGTGCTGATTCTACTAGCTCAGTTGGATAAGATAAGGTTCGAGAAAAAAAATCTGAAAACCCTACCACCCTATGCTATAGGGTAGCCGTGGCGAGGTTGCCACGGTACGTCAACAATCAACAGTCAATCGTTCCAATAACTCAATCGTTGTTTCATTCTGGAGTAAAAAAATCATGAACGTCACTAGTACCAAGCGTGTTCTCCGCGAGATGCCCCTCAATAAGTCCATCATGCTTCGCGCAAAGCATGGTGTCGGTAAGTCCTCTGTAATCAAGCAGGCTGCTCTGGAGCAGGGTATCGAATTCTTCGATGTTCGTCTTTCTCAGTGTGAGGTCGGTGATATTAAGGGTCTGCCTCACCTTGATGCAGTAAAGGGAATCACCACCTTCCTTAAGCCTTACTGGTGGCCTCGCGATCCTCAGAGCCAGGGTATTCTCTTCTTTGACGAGCTTAACCGCGCCAGCAAGGATGTTCTTCAGGCAGTTTTCGAGATTTGTCTTGATCGTCGCCTCGATGGTGAGAAGCTTCCCGATGGTTGGCGTGTTGTAGCGGCAGTTAACGCCGATGACGATTACGATGTTGTTGAGATGGACCCCGCTCTTCTTGACCGTTGGTTTATGATCGATTTCGATCCTACTCCAAAGGAATGGATTGATTGGGCACGCGCAGCCAAGCTTCACCCTGCTGTTGTCGAGTTTGTTGCTCGTAATCAGAACCTTCTTGATCCTCCGGTTGGCAATATGGAGTCCGGTCGAGTCTATCCTTCTCGCCGCTCTTGGCAGTCGCTTTCTGACACTATCCTCGCCATGAATCTCACCGATGATACTGATGGTATGGTTACTCAGATTGCTAAGGGTTGGGTCGGTCGAGAGGTTGCAGTCATGTTCCAGAAGTTCATGACTAATGAATTCTCTCAGCTTAAGGCTTGCGATGTTCTCGACAAGTTTGAGGAGATGGTTCCTAAGATCGAAGCAGCTTGCTCTGACATTGAGGTAATCGCTGCTCTTGCTAACTCCATCACTGATGAGGTTGCCAATCGCTCTGCTGCCAAGATGAAGGAGAAGCAGACAGAGGCTCTTAAGAAGTTCTTCGGCATGGTTCCAAAGGACGTTGCTTCTAACCTCTGGACTTCTCTCCTTTCCAACCCCAAGACGAAGAAGATTGTTATGCCTTGGCAGTCTGATGCTGACTTCTGCGAGGTTCTTCGCAAGGTCTACGGTATCGACTCTAAGGCTAGCACCTAAAGGGTCTAATCCCTGAGAGGGGGAGGGTTCCCCTCCCCCTCTTTTTGTTTCAGTCAACAATTTACTTTACGGAGAAACTTATGTCGTATGATCGTGCTGCGCGTGACTCTCTTGAGTCTGCAATCTCCACTCTTGTCCTCCTCTACCCTCTCTATGGTACAGTATTCCTCTACCTTAACAAGATTGAGCGAAAGGATTTGCCAACAATGGCCGTAGGTACTACTCGCCGTGTTGACCTCGCTCTTTACTACAACCCAGACTTTGTGAAGAAGATGACTTACACTCAGCTTCGTGCAGTCCTTAAGCATGAGGCTCTCCACGTTCTTCTTCATCATATCTCTCGTAATCAATACTTCAACTACAACATGAGGGGCTACAATTACGCAGCAGATATGGCAATCAACTGTCATATCGAGGGTCTGCCGGAGGGTGCTCTCTATCCTAAGAACTTCCAGCTTCCAGACAATGAGTCCTCTGAGTGGTACTACGAGAAGCTTAAGAAGGAAGAGGAAGAGAAGGGAGAGGGTGCCCTTGAAGGTAAGGGAGAGCTTGTAGACGATCACGAAATGTGGGGTGAGTGCGACGACGATATTATCAAGGAGAAGGTTCGTAATATCGCAGAACAGGCAATTAAGTCGCAAGAGGCTAAGGGTTGGGGAGATATCTCTGGCAATCTCGCACAGCAGATTATTGCTGCCAACAAGCCTGTAGTTAACTGGAAGCGCGAAGTCAGATACTTTATCAATCAGATTATCATGATGGGTCGAAAGTCAACCCGTATGCGTCCTAACCGTCGCTTCGGCTACAAAGACCCAGGTTCTAAGCGAGATTACACCAGTAAGATTCTTGTGGCAATTGACACCTCTGGCTCTGTGTCAGATCAAGAGCTTGAATACTTTCTTCAGGAATTGAACGGCATGATCTCCCATGTCAAGGTAGACCTTCTACAGTTTGACCACGAGATCAAGTCTGATCCAAAGCCATTCGAGAAGAAGGTAAAGAGGCTTGGCATAGTTGGTCGAGGTGGCACAAACGTCGATCCCGTTCTCCGAATGGCAGACGAAAAGCACTATGATGGTCTAATTATTATGACCGATGGTGGCTTCGGTATCGGTGTTCCAAAGCCAAAGTGCCGCGTAATGTGGTGTGGTGTTAAGGCTAACGAGCATCACTTCAACCACATAACCTTCGGCAAGAAGGTAATGATCGAACAGAAGAAGAAGTAATCTGAGAAATAGCCGGGTAGGTTAAAATCTTCCCGGCTATTTTTATATCTATCAAAAAACAAAAAAATAAAGTATCATCCTTAAGGAGTCAAAATGAAGTTTATTATCAACAAAAATCCATCAAAGCTAGCTACAATTGCAGTTGCATTTCAGGCAGGTTCGGCACTAGAGAAGAGTACCTCTGTACCAGATGGAACTGCCCACTTCTTGGAGCACTTTCTATTTAAGGGAACTCCTAAGCGTAATTCTTTTGAACTCTCAAGAGAAATTGCATTCTATGGTGGTGATTCTAATGCTTATACCTCACATGAGGAGGTAGTTTATTTCATCACTCTTCCTATAGATCATTTTGAGAGTGGAGTAGAGATTCTTCACGATATGGTTACCAACCCAGCCTTTCCAGAAGATGAATTTGAAAAGGAAAAGCAGGTAATTCTAGAGGAGCTAGCCTCCACTAACGACTCTGTTAATCGAGTAATTGGTAGAGCTTTTGCTGAAAAGTTCTATTCAAATTACCTAGCTCAACCAGTAATTGGAACAGAAGAGTCAATCACCGCAATTCAGCTTAAAGATCTAAAGACCTTCTTCTCAACCCACTATAAGAAGGAGAATATGTTAGTGTCTGTTTGCTCTCCTCTAAAGCAGGCTGAGACTGAATCAATTATAGCAAAGTATTTTGGAGAGCAGGACGGTGATGCCGCATTTCTTCTCACTCCAGAGAAAACAAAGGTCCGCAAAACACAGACCGTTATCGTGCCTCGACAGGACTTGGAGCAGGCCCACGTTGTATGGGCGTGGCCTTCTTTCAAGTATGGCTCCAAAGAGGTTTATGCCGCAGCCGTTCTTGGTAATATTTTGGGAGATGGAATGGATAGCCGACTCTTCCAAGAGGTTCGCGAGAAGGCAAACCTAGTCTACGGAATCGGATCCGGTAACTCTTCTGATAGAACTTCTGGTACATTCTCTATTCACTTCTCTACTCGACCACAGAATCTAGAGCAAGCAAAAGAGATTATTCTGAATGAAATTCAAAAGGTAATGACAGCTCTTCCTACCGAAGAGGAAGTCCAGCGTTCTAAAAATAAGATGAGGACAGGAATCTATCGTAGTTGGCAGTCAGCAGAGGGAATTACTCTAAAGTGTGTAGATCACTACTTTATGCAGAAGAAGATTCCAAACATTCACTCTGTAAATCGTAAGCTATCAAAAGTAACTGCAGAAGATGTTGTAAAGGTTGCAAAGAAAATCTTTACCGGAAAAAATGTAATGGCAATTGGTAAAAAGGTAGAGGCATGAATTTAACAATAACTGGTAATCTTAGAAGTGTTGCAAATTCTGCTTGGGTATCAACGCTAGATGAGTCAAAGGCTGCTGCAAAGTCAGATGAAGAGGTCATCCGCGTTACTAATTTCTTGGTGCAAAATCTTCATACATCACCATTTGAAAGTGTAACTCTAACTTTTCAGTTTTTGATTTCAGATGAATCGGAAGATTCTTCCTATCATCATTGGGAAATGGCTCCATTCTTAGCATCACCATATGTTAAGTCTGCACAATCGGAAGATGGATCTGCTGCCTTTATTACTACAGATCTTTACAATTTTATAAAGATTGCAAAGTCAGCATATCAGAATGGAGAGCATAAAAGCACAACATTCTGGAAGGTATTTGAGGCACAAGATCCACAGCTCGCAGGAGTTGTTGATGGGTTTACAGCACCAAAGAAATATGATGGATCTACTCCAGATGTTTCCGGACTACTTGGAGAAACAGGCATTACGGTTGATTTGGTAGAGGTTCATCACGCACCCGTGCGTGAGCATGTGCGTGCAACATGGCGTATCTGCTGCCCACTCTCAATTGCAGTTCAGATGCTTCGCCATAGAGCAGGCAGCTGGAATATGACAAGCGGAAGGTATCGCACACTCAATCAGGATATGGTTGATACATATGACGATGTATCCGAGATTATGAAAAAGATGCATCCAAAGGGATATAGTTCTGCCGATCAAGATTTTGAGGCTTCCATACAAGAAAAGTATAACGAAAGATTTAGCGAGTTGCTAAAGAATACAAGTATTGCCTTTAGAACATATGAAGCACAGATGCAGGCTTCAAAAGCCGCTAAGGCAGAAGGAAGAATCACCAATGACGAGTATAAGCGATTCAGAGAGTTTGCCAGATACGTCCTTCCTGAAGGCAGAATGACAGAGCTTTATTGTACTTTTTATCTGCCAGACTTTATTCACTATCTTCAGTTACGTGACTCTACTCATGCTCAAACAGAGCATATTTATGTTGCTCAGCAGATGAAGAAAACACTCAATCAAGAATTGAAAGAAAAAATTTAAAATAATTTTGATTATCAATAACAAAAAAAGTATATATATAATATGAGCGTTGAATTAATAATTTTAGGATTAGTTGGAATTACCGTAATTATAACGGCAGGCTCCATATTTGAGGAAATAAGAAATAAAATATCTGAGTCATCAGTAGTTCTTGGGAAGCTTATTAATTGCCCTATGTGTACTGGATTTTGGATAGGATTCTTTTTTGGATTCACGGTAGATATGGGTCCAGCAATTATAGTAGGCGGACTGGTAAGTTTGCTATCTTGGACGATATATTCTATCGTTGATTACTTCGTGACAAAGGGTACTTGGTATGCAACAAGAATCATTTCAGAAACTGAGACTGGAACTATTGAGGGAGAAGAAAATGAGTCGTAGTAAAACAAGCAGAATTTCCATACCAGGAAGATTAATCCAACTTCTTCTTCATGACGATGAATTTTTTAGAGAAGTAATGAATTTAAAGAAGGCATCCACAGCAGGTGCATTTCCAAAGTATGATCAGTGGTGTGATTCCGATGGATTTCACATGGAGTTTGCTCTAGCTGGATATGCAAAAAAAGACCTTGAAATTTGCTATTCTGGACAGGAACTAATTGTTAGGTCTTTGAGAAATAATTCTGAGTCTGATACAACATCCCTAATGGCAGAAGTATCTAGTGATGATAATATTCCAGAGATAATAACTAGAGGTGCATCACTGCCAAAAATACAGCAGGGCGCAATTGTTAGAGGGATTGCCAGAAGGAATTTTGCAACTAACTTTCTAATTAGTCAAGAATTTGAAGTTTCTGCCTCAAAAGCATTTGTTAAAGATGGACTATTGCACATATTCATCCCTCTAAAGGGAGAGATTACCACAAAAATAATTGAGATTCAAAATGGAGAATAAAATGAATAGTATTTCTGAACTTATTGGAACAATGATTAAGGCAATTGTTGATGAACCAGCTGCCGTCTCTGTTTCAGAGGTAAGCTCCCCAAAGGGACCACTCTTTGAGGTTAAGGTTGGAGCAGGGGATGTTGGAAAGATAATTGGAAAACAAGGCAGAATTGCAAATGCAATTAGAACAATTGCAAAGGCTGCTGGTGCAAAGTCCAATCAAAGAGTAATGGTAAATGTTTTGAATAAATCGGCATAAAATAAAATGAATACTTTCTGGAACAGTTTTCTTGATAAAAAAGCCATGTTGATGTTTCAGAAGGCCCATCGTGCCGCTTGCAGAAGAGCAGTTAAAAAACACCTACCATTTGAGATATCTCTTGATGATATAATTCATCAATATGTCTCTCAGAGCGGTAGGTGTTTTTATTCTAATCTTGAGATGAACATCATAAAAAATGATAAGAAAGATGTTCTTCACGATCCATATAAAATGACGCTTGACTGTAAAAACTCTGGACTTGGGTACACAAAAGATAACATTGTATGGTGTATCTACTGTGTTAATTCCTTTAAACAAAAAATGGAAAAAGAAGAACTTATTAATATATGCTATAATATAATGAAACATAATGAAAAAAATTAGTGAAGAAAAAATATTAGAAAAGGTTAAAAAATTATATCAAAACTATGGCATTGATATTTTGGTCATGGAAGATGAGGAGCTTAAAAGGGTAGTTGAATTTTATAAGTCAAATGTTGGTAAGTTAGCCGAAGATTTAAAAAAATCAAGTTCTCATGCAAATAGTTTTTCTGACGTAGATATAATCTAGTTATATTTATATTTTATAAGAATATAGTTTTGATAAAACTAATAGGAACATGAGAATGATAAACAAAAAAGATTTAGCCAGAAAAATATCAGAAAAAACACTTCTATCAATAAAAGAAAGCTCTCAAGTGGTTGAGGTTTTATTTGATTCTATAACTGAAGAGTTATCATCTGGAAAAGAGGTTTCAATAGTTAATTTTGGAAAATTTGTTCTTTATAAACAAAAACCAAGGCCGGTTAGAAATCCAAAGACGATGCAGGAAATGATTCTGGAAGAATTTTTTTCAGTAAAATTTAAGCCATCTACTTATATTAAAGATAAAGTAAAGAACAAATAACATGGGAACTTCCAGCACTAAAAAATTAACTAAGTATGCCTCTGGCTCCACAATTGTAACTGCTGATGTGGCAAACTCTTGGTTTGGCGGATTATATGGAAGCTATGAGGCGACCCTTTTAGATGCTGATGATCCTAGGGTAACGGGTCACGTTCACGATGGCGAAAGCTATGATGGTCATGCCGGCAAGATTGATTTAGTTAATCACGTTAAATCAAAATTGCAGCATCAAAATTTGGCAGACCTTGCGGTAGAGAAGAATAATGTGGCTTCTTTTTTGGATCAGGCATCAGCAATACCAGAATATGTTATCGATGGACCAAATACTTATTATTTCTTAAACTTATCATCAGTATATGACTATGTTGAAACAGCAATAGATGCCATTGTGGTTGGCTCCTCACCATTTGAGGCAGCAGATACAGATGCTGACACCGTCAATGATGTAGTAAGGCAGATGGATACAGACTATACTACAGATGGTATGGACTTTGTTTATGGCTCATCAAAACTTGATGACATGAATGATGCAGGTAAGGGCGATGAAAGACTGCTTTTTGACAAGAGCAAGGGCGCATTTAGAGCTGGTAGTGTAAATTCAACTCAATGGAATAATAGCAATAGAGGTGATTATTCTGCTGCCTTAGGCAGAAATAACACATCAAGTGGAACTGCTTCTTTTGCTGCGGGAGCAGAAAATACTGCATCTGGCACAAATTCTTTTGTTGCCGGAGCATCAAACAGTACCTCTGGAAATAACTCTGCCATCTTTGGAAATTCTAATACAGGAGCCTCTACCGGATCTCTTATTTCCGGAGAGGCTAATGATATTTCTGGAGGATCTACCAATCTAGTGGGTGGAAGGGAGCATGTCTCTTCTGCAAACAACACCCTTATTACAGGAAGAGAAAATACAGTAGAGGGCGATTATAACGCGGTAACTGGATACCTATCCGATGTTGATAACGATGGAAATACAGTATCTGGAACAAAGAATTATGTTCGCGGAAATTATAATGCCGTATCTGGCGAAGAAAACTCAGCAGAAAATGATGGTGGAATTGCGTCAGACACAACAAGATCAAGTATATCAGGCTATAAAAATACTGTAAGAGCAAAAAATGTTATTTCCATCGGAACACAAAATCTAACTAATTTTGGTGCAGACGAATCTGCTGTATTTGGAAAGGGCAACGGAGTATTTGGAAAGGGATCGTTAGTCTTTGGATATGAATCCTCATCAAAAGTATCGGGTGAGTTTTCTCATGGCTCAGGAAAATTTGCAACAGTTGGTGATGCTCAGACTAGCGAATATGTCGTAAGAGGAAAGATATTAAACCCATTTGGACCACCAGGATTAGTCCTTAGTATTGACGGACTTGGTGCAAATTATAGCATGGATTTAAACTCGGCATATCACATATCTGTAATGCTGGTTGGAAAATTGGCTGGACCAGCCCAAGAGGTTGGAGCTTATAAAATTGAATCAATGGGGTTTGGACCAGTTACAACTCCAGCTCCGGGATCAATATCTGCTCCAATAATAACATACATATCAAGAACTCCTTACTTTTTGGCTGGGCCGGGATGGGTAGGTACAACGATGACGCTTGGTGGAACAAATACAATACAGATAAATGTATTTGATAGTCACCCCGCATTATCTTTCGCTCCATCTGCGTGGGTTGCAACAGTAAAGCTAACCACTTGTAAATTTTAGAGGATAATATGCCAATTGAAATTGATAATGATAATAATGAAATTAGAATTGATGGCTATGAATATGCTTCAGCAAAAATTGCAGTAAAAATTTATGGAATATCCTCTGAAAGTAGTCAAACAGGAAATTCTGCAGATCTAAGACTGACAGATTCCGATGGTTATACTGACAATGTAACATTTACCGGCGGAACAAACGTAAGTATAGTTAGGACTGATGCAAATAAGATTACAATTTCAGCGTCTGGTACAAATGATACAAATACAACCTATGGAATTTCCGCAGAATCAAATGTTACTCCAAAATCAGCAGACTTAAGACTTACCGGATCTGATGCATCGACTGACAACGTAACACTTATTGGCGGAACTAATGTAACAATAACTAGAACTGATGCTAATACAATTACGTTTTCTGCAACAGATATTGACACTAATACAAAATATTCTGTTTCCGCAGAAAGTAGCCAGACTGGTAACTCAGCAGACATAAGACTAACAGATACAGATGGCTATACTGACAATGTTACAATTACCGGCGGAAGTAATGTTTCTATAGTTAGAAATAGTGCAAATCAATTAACCGTATCATCATCGTATACTGGTTTTGGTGCATTTAGCGATGGTTATAATACAGCTAATGCAGATCAGGCAATTGATACAATTAATTTTGCCGCAGGAGTTGGAATAAAGCTCGCTGTTGATTCTGGAGCAGATAAACTGACTATAGAAAATGATGGAGTTACCGCATTCAACGGATCTAAGGGTAATATCTCTTATAATGCATTTGGTGCCATATCAGATGGAAATAATACGGCCATAGCAGATTGGCCAATGGATACGCTTCAGATTAATTCTGGCACCGGTATATCATTTGTTGTAGACGGATATACCGATAGTGCAACAGTTACAAATACTGGTGTTACACAGTTTAATGGTGCAACAGGAAATATATCTTATAACTCATTTGGAACAATATTTGACGGCTATAATACAGCAACCGCCGATCAGGCAAACGATACAATAACATTTATTGCTGGATCTGGAATAGGAGTTCTTGTTAATTCTCCAGGTGATAATCTAACTATTTCAAACACAGGTGTAAGACAGGCTATTGCTGGAACCGGTATTTCTGTTTCCTCTGGAACTGGTAATGTAACGATTGGAAATACTGGCGTTACTGCAATTACTCCAGGTACAGGAATTACAACCTCTGGCTCTGGAAATATAACAGTAAACAATGATGGTGTAACTACATTTAATACAGCAAAGGGTGCAATAACCTACAACTCATTTGGAACCATGTCAGATGGTACAAATACAGCCACTGCAGATCTTGCAAATGATACTTTTACCTTTGTTCCAGGAACTGGTATTGGAGTTTTAGTTTCCTCTGCATCAGATGACATAACAATATCAAATACCGGCGTTACATCACTAAATGGTAGTACTGGGGCAAGATATACCTATAGTACATTTACAGATGGCGCAACTCCAACTACAGCAAGCGCTGGCAATACAACCATGACCTTGACAGGATCAAATGGAATAAAAGTAACAACAAGTCCTAATACCGCCACAATAACAATGACAGAAACAACCTTTGTAAGGGGATCCGATCTTACTATAGCAAAGGGTTCAACTGCAAATGTCATTGCTACAGGCTCTATCTCTCAAAACAAAACTATAGAAATATCTGGAATAATAATGTTTTCATTTGCCGTTTTGCCTCCAGCAGTAAATACATTTGATATTATACTCTCTACTGGAACAGGAACGATAGGTGCAAATACATCAAAGGCTGCAATAGGATTTACATCTCATGCTGGCGTTACAGCAGCATCACTACTTGAGGCATCAAAACAGACTCCTAGCGCAACATATCCTCAGCAAATTGCAAATACAAATATTCATGTAATTAGATTCTCAGGAATATTTCAGACAGATGGTACCACAGCAACCACTCTCATTGTTAATATGAAAAATAATAACAATGGTGCAGGTACAGAGGATCTTATCGTTTATGCGAAATCATTTATAAGATATAATGAACTTAATTAATTTCAGTATAATGAAAAGCAGTGACGAAATTGAACTTATACTTAGGATGCAATGGGAACGCTGACAAAGACGGCTTTATTTATTGTTGTGCTAATAATAATCTGCTGCTAGATATCAGCTCTCTTTCTGAAGAAAGAAGAGATAAAATTATGGATTTTTTAGATAAAGCAGCAGGCTTATTTTCTGGACCCATAGAAAATCATAACAAAGCTTTTAACGTTATAAACTTTTTACATAGAGATTTTGGTATATTTAAGGGTGACCAAATCTTAAAAATACAAAAATTCTTTCAAATGCATAAAGAATGTGGAGTTTATTTGGTTTTACTTCCGGAGAAAAAATGAGTGATGAAATAGAGATTCCAAAAAACTCTTCATATTTAGATTCCAAAAAGCAAGACGCAAAAACAAGGTTTTCAGCGGTTGTAGAGGAGTACAAGAAGCTTTTAGCGGATAAAACCCATCCAGACAACCAAACACAGTCCTATCACAATAATGTTAGATCTATTCTAACAAGGCTATTGACAACGGCAGATGATTTGGATAAGGTAGTGTCAGGCGAAGGAATTTTTGGACTCGTAATTCTATCGCTTCGCTCCTCCCTAAAGATGCGGGATGAGCTGGTAAAAAACGAGGTTAAGATAAGAGAACTAGAAAGAGAGCTTAAAAAGCTTAAGAGGTAAAGATGGAACGTGATGTAGAGAGAGCAAAACACTTTTTCTCCATTCAAAAAATTCAGATAGCAGAAATAAAAAAGACCCCAATGGGGTCTTTTGACGTTTTTGAGATCTATCCAGACTTTGGAACAAAACTATCTAAAGTCTCAAGATCAATCAATGATTTTGCTTTATACATGGGCTCTCTAAGTGAACCAAATGGTGGGCCAGATTACAAGGCTGGCTCCTACAAGATTTCTCTCCAAAGAAGGGACGTTGATACGATGCCCCTAAGCCACGCCCTAGCCCTCCTGCCCGCCGCTGCGCTCTCCCCTATGGTGCTGGGCTGCACCGCGCTAGGCGGGCCGCTAGTGGTCGATCAGGGGGCAATCCCTAACACCCTCGTAGCTGGTGCCCCCGGCTCTGGAAAAAGTACCCTATTAAAAGTAATGATTGAGTCTTTGCTTATTTCTCAGGCCGAGGTTATAATCATTGATCCTAAGGTTGTTGACTTTTCCTCATTTAGGGACAGAAAACGATGTACTGTTGAGACTAATCCAGATAATTTTGAAAATATTTTGGATAAAATGATCTATAGAATGAAGATTGTATACGAGATGATCCAAGAAAGAGGTCATACCTCTGTTGCTGAAAACAACCAATCTGGATCAACAAAAATTTTGCCTCAAATCTTAATAATTGACGAATGGGCGGATGTTTACTTGTCAAATAAAAAGATACTGAACAAAATATTGACACTATCTAAG
>Ga0214921_10003454_pt1 | contig 24117 bp, 23 predicted proteins | sample LL1505_MetaG_FD_177992 | JGI IMG/M metagenome (GOLD analysis project Ga0214921, IMG submission 177992) | Freshwater microbial communities from Lake Lanier, Atlanta, Georgia, United States - LL-1505 | ecosystem: Environmental > Aquatic > Freshwater > Lake | place: USA: Georgia | collected...
CGATCAGGCATTGTTTCACCAAATCAATGGGGTCTGGCACTTTCCTATTCTGGATCATATCCTGCCTTGGACCAGGCATTCCAACAACTGGATACCCTTGTATATTGGTCTATTGATCTGGTTGGGATATCAAATTGGTTGGAAAACCCTAAAATGGCTTTTGTTTGCCTTGCTCAATGTGGGGTTGACCGATCAAATTAGCAGCAGTTTTTTTAAGCCATTTTTTCATCGATTGAGACCTTGTAATGATCCAGCATTATTGGGAAAAACCAGACTTTTATTAGACCAATGTTCCGGTGGCTTTAGTTTTACTTCCTCTCATGCAGCCAATCATTTTGGTCTAGCCATGTTCATTTTTATTACATGGGGGATGACCCAGCAACGCTATACAAAATTCTTTTTTGTTTGGGCAGGTCTCATCTCCTTTGCTCAAATTTACGTTGGGGTGCATTATCCATTGGATGTTGTTGGAGGTACCATGATTGGATTGGTTTCAGGATTTGCAATGGGAAAAGCCTATTTAAAATGGGCAGGTCCCATGGAATTTAAACAAATGTAAGGCGCAAGGTCCCAATGACTTTAACGCGCTCATCAAATAAAAAAAAATGAATAAAAACATATTCTGGCTTTTCTTAATTGCACTTTTGGGTGTTCATTTGATTGGCGTATTTTGTATTCCATTAATGGATATAGATGCAGCTCAATACGCATCAATCAGTAGAGAAATGCTAGAACGTAATAGCTTTCTACAAATTTATGATCTTGGCAAAGATTATTTAGATAAGCCCCCAATGCTTTTTTGGTTATCGGCCTTATCTATGAAAATTTTTGGCATCTATGACTGGGCTTACAGGTTACCCTCCTTTATATTTTTGATTATTGCATTGTATGCTACTTTTAAATTTGCACAATTAAAATACAATCAAAGGGTTGCCTATTTAGCAGTATTAATTTTAGCTAGCTGTCAAGCCTTTTTCTTAATGGCGCATGATGTAAGGACAGATACCATGTTGATGGGATGGGTTGCATTGAGTATTTGGTTGATTGCGAAATGGGAATCCTCAAATGCACTCCCAGATTTTGTTTGGGCTATGGTGGCAATTGCTGGGGGCATGATGACCAAGGGGCCCATTGCATTGGTCGTGCCAGTTTTGGCATTTGCACCACAATGGTTTTTTGAAAAAAAATGGACTTATTTTTTCAAGCCAATTTATTTGCTAGGGCTATTGATGATTGGAATTTTATTATTACCCATGAGCTGGGGATTGTACCAACAATTTGACCTGCATCCAGGAAAATTAATCAATCATATCCCCATACAATCAGGGTTGAGATTTTACTATTGGACACAAAGTTTTGGCAGGTATACAGGTGAAAATTATTACCATGAAATGAGCTATCCAACTTTTCTTTTGGAGAATATGCTTTGGAGTTTTTTACCTTGGATTTTTATTTTCATTTTGGCTTTTGCAGCAAAGGGTCTCACCATTTTCAAGGAAGGTTTGTTTAAAGTACAAACGGAACGCATTAGTTTTTTTGGATTTTTATTGACTTACCTAGTGTTATCAAGAAGCCAAGCACAATTGCCACATTATATTTTTGTGGTCTTCCCATTGGCTGCGATATTGACTGCTGCGTATTTTGCGACCTTGCTAGAACAAGCAGATCGATTGCATAAATGGATAAAATGGTTTTTTGGGTTTCATTTGTTCATATTTCTGATTTTATTAATTGCGATGGTACTCATCATCAAAATTCCATTTGGAAAAATGGATGGTCCATGGGGTCTTTGGATATTTTTTGGGACATTAATGATCATGATTAGAATTGGGAAAACGCATCAAAGCATCATTCAAAAATGGATTGCTATGAGTTTAGTCCTAATGATTGGATTAAACATAGTTTTAAATGGTTTCTTTTATCCTCATTTATTGCAATACCAATGGGGCAATGCATTGGTAAAAGAGGCGAGGGAAAAAAAATGGGATATCAAAAAAGCAGCGCTGTACAAAATGTCAAATAGCAATGCCTTTCATTTTTACGGGCAACATATTTTCCCAGTCATAACAGATAGTAGTGAATTAACAGACGGACAACTGTTGGTGGTAGAAACGAAGCCGGCACAACAAGTCTTATTGGATTTTCCAAAGTCTACCATCTTATATCAAGGAAATAGTTTCTCCGTGACCTTATTAACCTTGACTTTTTTAAATCCTAAAACAAGAGCAGAGGCATTGACGCCTTATGTATTGATGGAATTAAAAAAATAGTGAAATTGGAATAGATATTGCTTAGTACTTTAAAAGTCGCTTCTAAAAATTAAACTGGGTTGCATTGTTAGGCGATTCCAATTCGAAACTTTTTCTGACACCGCCCACAGTTGAATGTATGATATTGATTTGATTTGGATCAATCCCAAATAAAATTTCGCAAAAAACATTTAGTTGTTTAATCTGCTTCACTTCTTTGATTTCAAAATAGCTCCAAGTACTTTCTTTCTGAATTTCAAAACCAACAAAATCCATTTTATACTTTAGGCCATTGGCTTTGATCGCTAATTTCTTTTGCAAGTACAAATTGATAAACTTATTTGCTTGCTCTTTTTGATTGGCTTGATTCAAATCTAATTTTACATTGAATTCTTTTTGAATCATTTTCTCTAAGTCGTCTGTATAGGTTCGGGCGCTTATTTCTATTGTGGCGTCTTTGGCATTGTGCTCAATTTCTACCACGGAGATAAAGAAGGGATGCATGGCAGTCAGCATCCATACCATCCAATGTTTTAAACCAATCCAAGCCATAGTATTTTATTTTGTGGTTACAAAGGTCTTCATTAATTTAACACCAGAAAAATTCATTTATGAACGAGCTATTTTTATATCTAAGACTTGGTTTTAAACATATTATTGATTTAGGAGGGGTAGACCATATTTTATTTGTGTTGGCATTGACCCTAAGGTATATCTGGTCTGATTGGAAAAAAATATTGATTTTAGTGACTGCTTTTACCATTGGCCACTCTTTAACACTGGCCTTAAGCACCCTTTCTTTGATTGACATTTCGGTCAATTGGATTGAATTTCTTATTCCAGTGACCATCTTAATTACGGCAGTATCCAATTTTTGGGTAAAGGATTTTGAATTTAAACAACGCTATTCGGCGCATTATGGCTTAGCGCTCTTTTTTGGACTAATCCATGGTTTAGGGTTCAGTAATTACCTAAAAAGCCTCTTGGGCAAGGAGGAATCTATACTTGGCCCCTTATTTTCCTTCAATATAGGCCTTGAAATAGGTCAAATTTTGATTGTAATGGTGATTTTAGCCCTATCCTACGGCTTGCTAACCCTCCTTAAAATACCTAGAAAAATGTATGTGCGGTATGGTTCTATCTTAGCGATATCCTTATCTTTACGTATGATCATAGATCGAATAGCATCTCTTTAAACCTCGAAAAAGAAACAACAATGAAGAAATTATTGTCATTTGGATTCATTTGTTTAACTGCATTGACAGTTATGGCACAAGATATCCGCAACAATCCAGGTTCTAACCATGGAAACAAGTTTGAACAATTGGGTACGATTTTACCTACGCCTAATGAATACAGAACGGCGAGTGGTGCACCAGGAACAAAGTATTGGCAACAAAGAGCCGACTACGACATTAAAGCAACTTTGGATGAAAAGAATTTAATGTTACATGGTGCTGAGACCATTACTTATTTCAACAACTCCCCTGATGTATTAACGTATATCTGGTTACAATTGGATGAGAATGAACATAGCACAACTAAAAATGCTGGTTACCCAGACGGAAGTTCATTGGGAAGAGGCATGAGTCCTGCAATGATTGATAATTTACAAGAAGCAAAAAGCGACAATGGATTGGGGGTGAATATTGTAAAAATCACAGATTTATTGGGTGCTAATTTAAAATACACTGTGAATAAAACCATGATGCGCGTTGAATTGCCAACAGCATTAAAACCAGGTCAAAAATTTGCTTTTAAAGTAGATTGGAATTATAAAATCACTGATAGATTGACAGTAGGTGGAAGAGGTGGATTTGAATTCTTCCCAGAAGATGGCAACCACTTATTCACGATGGCACAATGGTACCCTCGTTTAGCAGTTTATTCTGATTTCCAAGGTTGGCAGCAACACCAGTTTACTGGAAGAGGTGAATTTGCTTTGACTTTTGGTAATTATAAAGTGGCTATTACTGTTCCTAGCGATCACGTTGTTATGGCTACTGGTGCTTGTCAAAACTATCCTGCTGTATTGAGCCCTGCTCAATTGGCTAGATGGAACAAAGCACAAACTTCAGCCGAACCAGTTGAGGTGGTGACTTTAGAAGAAGCAAAGAAAGCAGAAAAAACAAAAGCTACTACGCAAAAAACTTGGGTATTCAATGCAGAAAATGTACGTGACTTTGCTTTTGGATCAAGCCGTAAATTTATCTGGGATGCCTTGGCTGCAAATGTAGAAGGTAAGAAAGTAATGTGTATGAGTGCTTATGGAAAAGAAGCCTATGGTCTATACCGTCCTTTCTCTTCTAAAGCGGTTGCACACACTATTAAGACTTATTCTAAGTTCACTATTCCTTATCCATATCCAGTGGCTCAAAGTATTGAAGCATCTAATGGAATGGAATACCCAATGATTTGTTTCAACTATGGCCGTACCGAAAAAGATGGTTCTTACACACAAGCAGCTAAGAATGGTATGTTAGGTGTAATCATCCACGAAGTTGGTCATAACTTCTTCCCAATGATTGTGAATAGCGATGAGCGTCAATGGTCATGGATGGACGAAGGTTTAAATACTTATGTAGAATATTTGACAGAAGAATTATATGATAACAAATTCCCAAGTCGTCGTGGTCCTGCTTTTGCAATTGCAGATTACATGAAATTGCCAAAGGATCAATTAGAGCCAATCATGACCAATAGCGAAAATATCATTCAGTTTGGTCCAAACGCATATGCGAAGCCAGCAACTGGATTGAATATTTTACGTGAAACCATCATGGGCCGTGACTTATTTGATTATTCATTTAAAGAATATGCAAGAAGATGGGCTTTCAAACACCCAACTCCTGCCGATTTATTTAGAACAATCGAAGATGCAAGCGCAGAAGATTTAGATTGGTTCTGGAGAGGTTGGTTCTACGGTATCGACCCAGTAGATATTGCGATTGACACAGTGAAGCATGCGGTATATGATCCATCTATTGCTGCTCCTGCGCCAAGATCAATGGGCGGACCAAGAGGTTTATCAAAGCCAGAAGTAAATAGCTTCGAAGACATTTCAAAAATCAGAAATAGAACCGATAAGTCTATTGTATTTTTAACAGATGCAGATACCAGTTTACGTGATTTCTATTGGAGATATGACAGAGGATTAGAGCCTTATGATTCTGTAACGAAGCAACCAGCTATGTCAATGCCTGCAGCGGAAGGTTTAACAGATGCAGAAAAAGCAAAATATGCAAGTGCTAATTTATACGAAGTAAGTTTCATCAATAAAGGCGGATTAGTGATGCCAATCATTCTTGAATTTACTTTCGAAGATGGTACAAAAGAAACACAACGTCTACCAGCACAAATCTGGAGAAAGAACGAGAACAAAGTCACTAAAGTGTTCTTGACAAGCAAGAAAGCGGTATCGATTCAATTAGATCCAATGCGTGAAACTGCTGATATTGATGAGAGCAATAACAAATGGCCAAATTTAGCTGCGCCAAGTAAGTTTGCTTTATTCAAGTCAAAAGGTTTTTCTAGAGGTCAATCCATTGGATTGTCTCCCATGGCTGCAAGTCAAAACAAAAAATAATTTGAATTCATTTCAAAGTAAAAGCCGCTTCAAAATTGAAGCGGCTTTTTTATGTGCGATGTTTTTAATTAAGTATGGGCTGCTGCTTTATAGTTTTTCCATTTGGTAATGGCGGCTTCCATATCCGAAGGCAATGGGCTATCAAAGCGCATCATGGCCTCGGTGGTTGGATGAATAAATCCAAGTGTAGCTGCGTGCAATGCGCATCTAGGGCAAGCATCAAAACAATTGTCTACAAATTGTTTGTACTTGGTGTAGATGGTGCCTTTTAAAATTCTATCTCCTCCATATTCTTGGTCATTGAACAAAGTATGTCCAATATGTTTCATGTGGACACGAATTTGATGCGTTCTGCCAGTTTCCAACACACAAGATACAAGTGTGGTATAGTTGTAACGCTCTATTACTTTGTAATGTGTGATAGCATGCTTTCCAACTTCCCCTTCAGGGTAGGCATCAAACATTTTACGGAAAGTTTTATGCCTTGCGATGTGCGCATTCACAGTGGCTTCGTCTTCTTCCATATTACCCCAAACCAATGCAATATATTTTCGTTCAACGGTATGATTGAAAAACTGTTTTGCTAAATGACTTGCAGCTTCAGGTGTTTTTGCAAGCACAATTAAACCTGTCGTATTTTTATCTATTCTATGCACCAAGCCAAATCTTGGTAATACTTCCTCATTCAAATTTGGGTTCTGTTGCAATAAATGAAATGCAACTCCATTGAGTAAAGTGCCTGAGTAATTTCCAATACCAGGATGCACCACCATATCGGATGGTTTATTAATAACCATGATGGCATCATCTTCATATACAATATCCAAGGCCATTTCCTCTGGCTTCAATTCTGTGTAATCAGGGTTCACATAGCTCATATACACCACTTCGTCACCTGGACGGGTGCGGTAATTGCTTTTGATCACTTTCCCATTCACCGTTAAAAAACCACTTTCAATCCCATTCTGTAATTTACTTCTAGTTAACCCCACGATGCGCATTTGAACCCACTTATCAATACGCATAGGCTCTTGTCCCTTATCTACGACAAAGGTTAGTTTCTCATATACATCTTCATTCTCTATTTGTAGCTCTTCAGTTGACATGATGCAAAAGTAAGTTATTGCCGCTTAGTTTGTAACTTTGTTCTATGCGCCAACAAGTAATTTTCGAAGATTTAGGCATTCAATCTTACCAGCCCACTTGGGATTATCAAGAACAGCTACTAAAAACTGCAGTGGCACTTAAGACAGAGGCAAGGACTGCAGGCAAGGAAGCCAATGAGACGGCAACACAACATCGTCTGATATTGGTAGAACATCCACCTGTTTTTACATTGGGTAAAAATGGTAATCGATCCAATGTATTGGTCTCCGATGAACAATTAAAAGTATTGGGTATTGAGTATTATCATATCAACAGAGGGGGAGATATCACCTATCATGGTTTGCAACAAGTAGTGGGTTATCCAATTATTGATTTAGATAAATTTAAGCCAGACTTGGGATGGTATTTGAGAAGTTTAGAGGAAGTGATTATTCAAGTACTTGCAGAATATGGATTAAAAGGAGAAAGAAGTGAAGGAGAAACTGGCGTATGGTTGGATCCCCATGATCCATTTGTAGCAAGAAAAATTTGTGCCATGGGGATTAAGTGTAGTCGCTGGATTACCATGCATGGATTTGCTTTAAATGTGAATACCGATTTATCACATTTTGAATTTATAGTACCATGTGGCATACAAGGAAAGACGGTGACTTCTTTGGAAAAAGAATTAGGAAGGCAAGTAGATTACGAGGAAGTAAAACAAAAAATAAAATTTCATTTCGAAGCAATCTTTGATTGTGAATTAGTATAATCGCACTTTAGAAATTCAAAATACCATCGGCCAATGACCGATTGCCTTGCAAACCTCCGCTGTGTATGACTAAGATGGATGCGTTTTTTTCAAAATAGTTTTCTTTGATCAATTGCTCCGTCCCAAATAATAATTTACTAGTGTACACAATATCGGTTGGTATTTTTTCAGTATCCCAAAGCCTGTTCATAAAATCAAGCATCATGTGATTTGTTTTTGCATAGCCCCCTTGGTGAAATTGATGCAATAAAGTATAGGAGTTACTTTTTTTATAATCATTTTTATCTAGTAACAATGCATTGATTTCTGATTCAATACTACCTTCGTTTTTTAAAACTGGAATGCCAATGATTTTTTGATGGGGTAGCGCCGCATGCACCATTCCAGCAAGCATGGTGCCTGTGCCAACAGCACAAATAATATAATTATAATGAGTTGTGTCTTGCGCGGTTAAAATCGTTGCAGCACCTTTTGCCCCAATAATGCCATAGCCACCTTCGTCTATCAAATAAGTATCAGATTGGGCAGCATTCTTTTCTATGATACTTGCTTTTTTAGTTTGAAAATCTGTCCTGCCTAAATAAACCAATTCCATGCCATAAGCTTTGGCTTCGGCCAAGCTAGGCGTGATGGGCTCATCCGCATTTGTTCTAATGTACCCAATGCTTTTTAATCCAGCTTCCTTAGCTGTATAAGCCAATGCAACAATATGGTTAGAATAAGGTCCGCCAAAACTGGCCATTGTAGAAACCTTATTGGCTTTTGCAGCTTCAATATAAAACCTAAGTTTATAAAATTTATTGCCACTTACAATTAGATGCAAGCTGTCCAGTCTTAATAGATCCACTTTTTGGTTTCGACTCCATGAACGGATGGATTGTATAGGCGGCTTTATATGCAAAATTTTATATTTAAGATAAATCAACTATTTTTGACCACCTTAATGGATTGTGAAATTACAATTAAATAAAGAAAAATGAGTGCACCGACATTAGTGATTTTAGCAGCAGGGATGGCGAGTAGATATGGCAGTATGAAACAAACAGAAGGATTCGGGCCAAGTGGAGAAACCATTATGGAGTATTCTATTTACGATGCTATAAGAGCTGGATTCCGTAAAGTCGTATTCATTATTAGAGCTGACTTTGCAGATGCATTCAAGGCCGTATTGGAACCAAAATTAAAAGATAAGATAGAGATTGCATATGTCTACCAATCTTTAGATCAATTTACAGAAGGCTTTGCCATTCCTCAAGAAAGAACCAAGCCTTGGGGTACAGCACATGCACTATTATGTACAAAGGGTGTGGTGAATGAACCATTTGCGGTGATCAATGCAGATGATTATTATGGACAAGAAGCTTTTGTACAAGCCTATACTTTTTTAACAACAGCATGTTCTGAAAAAGAATATTGCATACTGGGTTATGAACTTGCAAATACATTAAGTGAGAATGGGACAGTGAGTAGGGGTGTTTGCGGTTTGGATGATGCAGGTTATTTAACCACAATTAATGAGCGTACAAAAATTTATAGAAAGGAAGGGAATGGAATTGTTTTTGAAGAAGACGGCATTGAAACACCACTTCAAGAAGATACTAGAGTGAGTATGAATTTTATGTGTTTTGCTCCTGGTTTTATTGATTTGTGCGCAGCTGAATTCAAACTATTCTTGGAGAAAGAAGGACAGGCTTTAAAGTCAGAATTTTATATTCCTTTTGTAGCAGGAAGGTTCAAGACATTGAACTTGGGCGCTGTGAAAGTGATTCCTACCAACGCAAAATGGTTTGGTGTAACTTATAAAGAAGATGCTCCGGGAGTTAAAGCAAGTATAGATGCTTTGGTGGAAGCTAAAGTGTATCCTACGAATCTTTGGGGGTAATTAAAGTTGACCTAGTCAAAAGCACGAACGCTGTAGATATAATTCTTGAAGTTGTTAATTTGAGCTTTAAGATTTTTAGACCCTTTTACTTTCTGTTTGTTCAATTTTACATTCAAGTCTTTGGTTAATTCGTTAGACTCTAATGTTTCAACTAAGTCAAATAGTTTTTCAGACTTAATTGCAAAGGCAACACCTTCGGCTTGTTTTTGTCTGCTACTCATGATGCCCACTAATTCGTTCTTATCGTTGAATACTGGTGCGCCTGAATAACCAGGGTTAGCACTAATTTGAATTTGATAAGTATTGCTATCTCCATTGAATCCGGTTTGAGCACTTAAGTAACCTTTGCCGTATACAATATCATTGTCATTTCTTGGAAAGCCTAATGTGAAAAGGTCCTCACCTAAATCACTTGATTTTTTACGGATGGTAAATGGCAATGTCTTTGTTTGCTTATAATCTTCGTCTTCTATTTTCAATAAGGCTAGGTCTGAATTTTTATCGCTATACACAATGGTTGCCTTAAATTCCTGACCTAAGCTATTCACAACAATGGCACCTTCTCCTTTTAAGACATGGGCATTGGTAATAACAAAGCCTTTGGTATCAATTAAGAAACCAGTACCTCCACTAATTAGTTTTGAATTTTCTGGAACCTTGGTCTTTACTTCGTTCAATAAATGTCCTTGTACTTTTTGATTTTGTTCAATTTTCTCTATCGCCTTACTTAATTCTAAAATTTGATTTCCATTGATGCTAGGGAAAAAGAAAAGCACTAAAGCTGAGGTAAACAAAGCTATAAATCCGCCTACTGAAGCTGCAATGGCAGTAACTTTTTTATATTTGCTCCAAAGTTGAATCACTTTGAATGAGGTAGATTGTTCCTTTGCGGGAGCCCACGTACCAGCATCCAATAACTGATTGAATACTTGCTTGTTTAATGCTGCGCAATTTTTTCGATTCACATACATTTCCATTGCTCTTAAGAACATAGCATGTTCAATCACCATTTGATCTATCTCAGGTGTTGCTTTACGAATAGCCTCAAATTGAACACGCTCTTCAACAGACATCTGGTCTGTCAAATAACGTTCTATTGCTTCCTGTAATTGAATGTCGTCCATGTTGTTATTCTCCTATATTGTATTGCGCAAAAAATAGTTTCTTTAAGCGCATTAAACATTTATATTTTTGGTTCTTGGCATTGTCTGCATTGGTATAACCAAACTGACTTGCTAGTTCCTGCATCCCTTTTTTATTCAGATAGTATCCTTCTAACAAACTTTTACATGGTTCCCCGAGACTTTTTAGTGCACGATCCATGATGGCAAAAGCAGCATCTTTTTTCTCAAACTGGTCCAGATCTTCTTCCACAGAGATCGATTCCTCTTGAGTGCTGAGCGGGGCACTATATTTTCCCATTTGTTGTAGCCTTTTTAACCAAAGGTTTTTACAGATAGAGAATAGATAGGTTTTAATTTGACAAGTGAGTACAAATTGATCAGACTGTACTTTTTCGTACAAAGCGATCATTGCTTCCTGAAAAATATCCCTTGCGTCATCAAAAGAGCCATTGTTATTGGTAACAAAGTGCTGAATCATACTAAAATGACTTTTATAGAGGGCTTCCACCGCTTTGGAGTCATTTTGGGCTAGCCCCTTTAAGAGGGCTTGTTCGTTGAGTTCAGCTTTCAAGAGATTAATACGATTAGGGTACAAAAGTAACCCAACTAGGGTAAAAATGACCTGATTTTAAATATTTTAAGAAAATGAGGTTACCTTTTTTCAGTTAGCGTATTAAGAGTATCATTTAAACATTAAAACTCATTCTAATGAAAAAAGTATTTGCAATTTTCGCTATCGCTGCTTTAACTGCTTGTGGTGGTGCTTCTACTGAAGCTAAAACTGATTCTGCTGCTGCAACTGTTGATACAGCTGTAGTTGCTGTTGATTCTGCTGCTATGCCAATGGATTCAACTGCTACTGATTCTGCTGCTAAGAAGTAGTAGATCAACAAAATCGAACTATTGTACTCCATAATTTGGGGATCAATTATAAAGGCACTTTGTGAAAACATCGTGCCTTTTTTTACGAATACTTGTTAGTAAAATGTAAAAAACTTTCTAGTTTTAGCCTATTTTAGGGAGTTTTAGCCTATCTTTGTGCCACGATGAAAGCAAATAGCAACTGGTTTTACTTTTTCTTTTATTTCTACTTTAACCAAAGTAGCCGGGTAGTATTTGTAAAAGCATAAACGAAATAACTAAATATACCATCCCGGCTCAATAAGCCGGGATTTTTTGTTCAATAAATCGATTCAAGCAATTAGAACAGCTTAAAAGATGCAAAAAAAAGTAACGATACAAGGATACGAGGGTAGTTTTCACCAGGTGGCTGCAAGGCAGTTCTTTGGGAAAAATGTAGACGTGATTCCTTGCGCTACTTTTAGAGAAGTGGTTCGTATTGGAGAAGATGTACAACAATCCGATGGTGGGGTGATGGCAATTGAAAATTCTATTGCTGGCAGCATCCTTCCTAACTATAATTTGCTACAAAAGAGCAAATTACAAGTCATTGGAGAAGTGTACTTATCCATTAGTCAAAACCTCATGGTGTATCCGGGTGTAAAATTAGAGGAGATTAAAGAAGTGCATAGTCACCCTATGGCGATTCTTCAGTGTTTGGATTATTTGGAAAACCAAGATTGGAAATTGGTGGAGACAGAAGATACTGCTCTGAGCGCGAAGCAGGTTCGTGAACATAAAAGCAAACATATTGCAGCGATTGCAAGTAAGTTCGCTGCACAATTATATGACTTAGATGTCATTACACCAGACATCCATACTTTAAAAAACAATATCACGCGTTTTTTAATCATGGTGCCTGCAAAACAAAAAATGGAAATTGCGGATGCAGATAAAGCGTCTATCTATTTTCAAACAGACCATTCTAAAGGAATTTTATCCAAGGTATTGGCCAAAATTGCTAAGGGTGGAGCGAATTTAAGCAAATTACAAAGTATGCCTATACCAGGTAGTACTTTCAAATATGGTTTTTATGCGGACATTGAATTTGAGCAAAAAAAACAATTGGATAAATTATTGGTAGAATTAAAATTGATGACCAATAGTTTTAAAGTATTTGGAGTGTATAAAAAAGGTAAAGTTGTAAAAGGATAATTATGCATTGGACGGTAGCAAAAAGATTGGAAGGGATTGGAGAATATTATTTTTCAACCAAATTGCGCGAAGTTGATGAACTCAACAAAGCGGGCAAACAAATTATCAATTTAGGTATTGGTAGTCCTGATTTGCCGCCGCATCCAGATGTCATTAAGGCATTACAAGAGGAGGCAAGCAAGGACAATCAACATGCTTACCAGTCTTATAAAGGCGTTCCGGTTTTGAGAGAAGCCATCGCCGCTTGGTATCAAAAATATTTTAAAGTAGAAGGGATTAATCCCGCTACCGAAATATTACCCCTATTAGGAAGTAAAGAAGGGATCATGCATATCTGCATGACCTATTTAAATGAAGGAGATCTTGTGTTAATCCCTAATCCTGGTTATCCTACTTATACGAGTGCAGTTAAATTAGCGGGTGGCACTCCGCTTTATTATGAGCTAACTGCCGAAAACAGTTGGGCGCCTGACTTTGAAAATTTAGAAAAATCAGATTTATCAAAAGTCAAGTTAATGTGGGTGAACTATCCACATATGCCAACAGGACAAAGTCCAACCAAAGCGCTCTTTGAGCAATTGGTTACCTTTGGGAAGAAGCATCAAATATTGATTTGTCATGACAATCCTTATGCATTTACCTTAAACAATCAACCCGAAAGTTTATTGTCTATTGAAGGTGCAAAAGAGGTGGTGATCGAATTGAACTCTCTGAGTAAAAGCCAAAACATGGCAGGGTGGAGAGTCGGCATGTTAATTGCTGCCGAAGACAGAATCAATGAAATACTTAGGTTTAAATCCAATATGGACAGTGGTATGTTTTTACCAGTCCAACTAGCTGCTGCAAAAGCATTAAGTCTAGACGAAAGTTGGTATGAATCCGTGAATAAAATATACAACGCACGTCGCGAAAAAGTATTTGAATTATTAGATGTTTTAAAATGTGCTTATTCAAAACAACAAGTTGGAATGTTTGTTTGGGCAAAAATTCCAGCCACATTCAAAGACGGTTACGCGTTGAGTGATAAAGTGCTTTACGAAGCCAATGTATTTATCACACCAGGAGGCATTTTTGGGTCTGCTGGTAACGAGTATATCCGTGTGAGTTTGTGTGGGTCTTTAGAAAAATTTAATGAAGCAATTAAAAGAATTGAAGCATGCGTTTAACAGTGATTGGTATTGGATTAATTGGTGGCTCTATTGCCATGACCCTAAAGCAAAAAGGCTTTGTGGAGCATGTCATTGGAGTGGACAATAATCCTTTGCACCAAGACCAAGCAGTACAATTAGGTATCGTAGATGAGATGATGTCTTTAGAAGACGCCATTGTATCCTCTGATTTAATTGTGGTTGCAACGCCTGTGAATATTGCAGAAAAATTGCTTCCAACTATTTTAAATTTAATTGACAAGCAGGTTGTATTTGATGTAGGGTCTACTAAGGAAAGCATTGTTCAAATCGCGAACGCGCATTCCAATAAAGGAAGATTCGTTCCTACCCACCCCATGTGGGGAACTGAATTTAGTGGTCCAGAAGCGGCTCAACAAGATGCATTTAAAGAAAAAGCAACTGTCATTTGTAATAAAGAACAAATTGACAAAGATGCTTTGACATTAGTGGAGCAAGTGTATGAGCAATTAGGGATGCATATATTATACATGGATGCAATGAAGCACGACATCCATGTGGCTTATGTTAGCCATATATCGCATATTACTTCTTTCGCATTGGCGAATACCGTGTTAGAGAAGGAAAAAGAGTCCGATGCTATTTTTGAATTAGCAAGTGGTGGTTTTGAAAGCACAGTGCGTTTGGCAAAGTCCAATGCAGCAATGTGGGTTCCTATCTTTATGCAAAATAAGGAAAATGTATTGGATGTGCTAAATGAGCATATCAGTCAGTTGAAAAAATTTAAGTCATGTCTTGAAAAAGAGAATAGTGACTACTTATTGGATTTGATTGAAAATGCGAATGGTATTAAAAGAATTTTAAAATAAAATTCTTAATCAAAGAAAATTAAAAAATTAAAAATGAAGAAGACAGAAGAGATACAAGTAACCAATGAATTGATAGAAGCTGTAAAAACAAAAAAGACTTTTGCTGAAATTGGTATCAATGAACAATTGGTTAAGTCCGTGACTGAATTAGGATATACACATGCAACAGAAATTCAAGAACGAGCAATTCCGGTATTGATTAGTGGAACAAAAGATTTTATTGGACTAGCACAAACAGGAACAGGTAAAACTGCTGCATTTGGTTTGCCTTTATTGCAATTAATCAAAACGGCAGACAGATTTCCACAAGCATTGGTTGTTTGTCCAACAAGAGAGTTGTGTATGCAAATCGTAAACGAATTGAACTTGTTTAAAAAGCATGTTCCAGGTTTACAAGTGCTAGCGGTATATGGTGGAACCTCTATCAGTATGCAAATTAGAGACCTTAAAAGAGGGGTACAAATTATTGTAGCCACGCCTGGTCGTTTGATTGATTTGATCGAAAGAAAGGCAATCAACTTAGAGCAAATTGAATATGTGGTATTGGATGAGGCAGATGAGATGTTGAATATGGGATTCCAAGAAGACATTGAGTTTATCTTAAAAAATACCCCAAACAGAGAAAGTATTTGGTTGTTTAGTGCCACTATGCCTGCTGAAATTAAAAAGGTAAGCAAGCGTTACATGAAAGAGCCTGTGGAAGTAACCATTGGTAAAGTGAATGCTACAAACAAAAGTATCGATCATCAATATTATGTGACCTCAGCACAATATCGCTATGAGACCTTAAAAAGAATCATCGATTTCAATCCAGGCATTTATGGTATTATTTTTACGCGAACTAAAGCAGATGCACAAGATGTTGCAGCTCGTTTAACACGCGAAGGATATGATATTGATGCTATCCACGGAGACTTAACACAACAACAACGTGATAGAGTGATGGGTCAATTTAGAGATAAAACTTTACAATTATTGATTGCAACAGATGTGGCTGCTCGTGGTATCGATGTAAAAGGTATTACACACGTCATCAACTTCGAGTTACCAGATGATGTTGAAGTTTATACACACCGTAGTGGTCGAACTGGCCGTGCTGGTAGCCAAGGTGTTTGTATTTCTATCGTTCATGCAAGAGAGACTTATAGATTGCGTCAGATAGAAAATATCAACAAGAGTACTTTTCATAAATTAGATATCCCTAGTGGTAAGGATGTTTGTAGAAAACAATTCTTCCATGTCATGGATAAGTTAATGTCAACAGATGTGAGTCATGGTGATTATGAAACTTATGTGCCAATGTTGGCAGAGAAATTTGCCGACATGTCTAAAGAAGAAATCTTAACAAGAGTGGCTGCTTTAGAATTCAACCGTTTCTTAAGTTATTATGAGAATGCACCTGATTTAAATTTAAGAGCTCCAGAAAAGAATGGTCGCAGAGAACCAATGCAACAACAAGATCGCAACCGTGATAGAGGACGTCAAGAATTTGCCGGTGGTGATCGTGGTGATAGAGGAGGTCGTGAAGATCGCGGTGGTCGTAGTCAATCAAGAGGTACTGCAGGCGCTACACGTTTGTTTGTAAACTTGGGGACAAAAGATGGTTTTTATAAAGCAAGTTTCTTGCAATTTATTTTAGACATGAGTGATTTAAAAAAGGATGTCTTAGGTAAAATTGATATGAGAGATATGAATAGCTGGATTGAAATTGAAGCAAGCTCTGCCAAGAAAATGATTAGTGCCTTAGATGGTAAAAACTACAAGGGTCGTCGTATTCGCATGAATGATGCAAATAGCGGTGGTCAAAGAGGTAGTAACGAAGGATAATATTTTATAGCTCAAAATTTAAACTGGTTAACATGGGAATTTTATTAAAGAAAACACCATTGATCATTTCTGGTCCTTGTAGTGCAGAAACCGAAGAACAAGTGATGCAAACAGCTAAGCGATTGGCTGCTACTGGTAAAGTAGACATTTTACGTGCAGGTATCTGGAAGCCAAGAACAAGACCAGGTAGCTTTGAGGGTATTGGTACAAAAGGTTTGCCTTGGTTGCAACAAGCAAAAAAGGAAACAGGGTTGCCAGTTGCCATAGAAGTTGCTACTGGTAAACAGGTGGAAGATGCTTTACATTTTGATGTAGATGTACTTTGGATTGGAGCAAGAACCACTGTGAATCCTTTTAGTGTACAAGAAATTGCAGATGCATTAAGAGGGGTGAAAGTGCCTGTGTTAATCAAAAATCCACTGAATCCCGATTTAGAATTATGGGTGGGCGGCATGGAACGTATTGCAAAAGCAGGAATTGAGGAACTTGGTTTAATACATAGAGGCTTTAGTTCTTATGGTAACACTGAATTTCGCAACGCACCAATGTGGCATTTAGCTATTGAGATGAAGCGTCGTTTCCCTGGAATTCCAATGATCAATGATCCTTCTCATATTTGTGGTCGTCGTGATATTTTGCAAGAAGTAGCACAACAAGCAATTGACTTAGATTTTGATGGTTTAATCATTGAGTCACATATCGATCCGGACAATGCTTGGAGTGATGCAAAACAACAAATCACGCCCGAAGTTTTGAAGGAAATGTTGGAAGCGATTCGTTGGAGAAAAGAAAATATTGCTTCCGAAGAATTTCATACTGCACTCGAAAAACTGCGTCAACAAATCAATCAATTAGATGATGAGTTATTACAAGTATTGGCTACACGTATGAAAGTGGCACAAAAAATTGGAGAATATAAAAAGAACAACGACATCACCATCCTTCAAACCAATCGTTGGAATGAAATTTTAAATAGAGCAGTTGCAAAAGGGAATAAAATGGGATTGAGCGATGATTTTATTACTAAATACATGGATGCTGTGCATATGGAAAGTATTCAGCAACAAAATAAAATTATGAATAGCTAAAATTGTCTGGAGCTTCCAACAATTTTAGTTTATTATAAATGAATTGTTATGAAAAATTGGAAAGTAAAATTTACAAATAGTACAGTTGAATTTGTGTTAGATGGCAAATTTGCAGCAATCAGTAAAATGGTTGACAAAGCAAACGCTATTTATATTACGGACGAAAATGTGTATGCCCTGCATCAAGAAAAATTTAAAGGAAAACCTACCATTATTGTACCTGCTGGAGAAGCACATAAACAACAAGCGACAGTCGATTTTATTATAGAAGCATTGTTAAACTTTGGTGCCAATAGACAATCGGTTTTGATTGGTGTTGGTGGCGGTGTGGTGACAGATATGGTTGGCTATGTTGCTGGTGTATTTATGCGTGGCGTTCAATTTGGATTTGTACCCACAACTTTACTAGCTATGGTGGACGCTTCGATTGGTGGCAAAAATGGAATCGATGTGGGCTTATATAAAAACATGGTGGGCTTGATTCGTCAGCCGGCTTTTATTGTATATGACCATAGTTTTTTAAATACCTTGCCTAGTTATCAATGGGAAAATGGGTTTGCCGAAATCATCAAACATGCTGCTATTAAAGATGTTAAAATGATGCAGGAATTAAATCAAAACAATTTAGCTTTCTATCAAAAAAATAAAAAAGCACTCTCTGCCTTGATTCAAAAAAATGTGGAGATTAAAGTGAAAGTGGTGCAGAAAGATGAGTTTGAAAAAGGTGATCGTAAGTTGTTAAATTTTGGACATACTTTAGGTCATGCCATTGAAAATGAACATGCATTACTACATGGCCATGCAATCAGCATTGGGATGGTGTATGCTGCTAAAATTTCTCAAGTAATATTAGGTTTCACAGGAACGGGTATCTTGGTAGAGACGCTCAAAAAATATGGCTTACCTACTGCGATGCATTTTGATATTGATGTCGCAATAGAACTGATGCAAAAAGATAAAAAGAAAGCCAATGCAGGGATGCAATATGTGCTTTTAAGTAAAATTGGTAAAGGGCTTTATGAAACCATACCAATGAAAACTTTACAAAAACTGATTCAACTTTACTCATAAAATGCGCGCGACAGTTTATCCAAATACATTAAATGGGGAGCAGGTTGCACCAGCTAGTAAAAGTAGCATGCAACGTGCATGTGCAGCAGCATTATTGCACAAGGGGACGACTCGAATTTTTAATCCTGGTCACTCCAATGATGACCTGGCTGCAATAGAAGTCATCCAAAAATTAGGTGCTGTTGTTACAATAGAACCATCAACCAATGAAAAAATAAATACTAAAACAATTTATGTCCATTCAAATGGTGTGATGCCAATTGGCAGCTCTATGAATTGTGGGGAAAGTGGATTGGGTATTCGGATGTTTACGCCCATTGCAGCATTAAGTGATCAATCAATCACAATTGAAGGTGAGGGTAGTTTATTAAGAAGACCCATGCATTTTTTTGATACTATTTTTCCAATTTTAGGCATCGAAATACAATCACAATCTGGATTTTTACCTATCAAAATCAAAGGTCCATTGAAGCCTACCACAATTGATGTAGATGGCTCTTTGAGTTCTCAGTTTTTAACTGGATTATTAATGGCTTACGCTGCTTCTGATATCACAGACGCAGTCATTCAAGTAAAAGATTTAAAAAGTAAACCTTATATCGATTTAACATTGTCTGTATTAAATGCATTTGGATGGAAAGTACAACATCAAGAGTATGAGCGTTTTGAATTTTTAGCACATCCACCTTTGTTACAGCATATCGACTATATAGTGGAGGGTGATTGGAGTGGTGCAGCTTTTTTATTAGTAGCTGGTGCGATTGCAGGTCCTATCACCGTGAAAGGATTGCAATTGGATTCTACTCAGGCAGATAAAGCAGTTTTACAAGCTTTGAAGGCCACTGGCGCATCCATTGAGATTAAAGATGATTCAATAACAATTGGTCCAGCAAAAGCCAGTTCAGGGATGGCCATGTCACTTAAAGCATTTGAATTTGATGCAACAGATTGCCCAGACTTATTTCCTCCATTAGTTGCATTAGCAGCAGTATGTCATGGTGTAACAACCATTCATGGGGTAAGTCGTTTAGCACATAAAGAAAGTGATAGAGGAATCACTTTACAAACTGAATTTGCAAAGCTGGGTATTCAAATTGAGTTATATTTAGATAGTATGATGGTGCATGGTGGATTGGGTATTCATGGTGCAGAAGTATTTTCTCAACATGATCACCGCATTGCAATGGCATGTGGGGTAGTGGCATTATGTGCAGATAGCCCCATTACAATCACCGATGCCGAAGCAATTAATAAATCTTACACCGATTTCTTTAATCATCTGCAGCATTTAGGTGCGAAAGTTGATTTAGATAAAATTGCTTAACTTGTAAACACTCTAATAGTACAGTCATGAATAGTTTTGGTACCTTATTTAAAGTTCAAATTTTTGGCGAATCGCATGGTGATTGCGTAGGCGTTTTGATAGATGGATGTCCTGCAGGATTACCGCTACAACAATCCCATTTCGTAGAAGATATGGAGCGCAGAAAAGGAGGTAAACAAAAAGGCACAACACCAAGACAAGAAGATGATATTCCTTTTTTTAAAACGGGTGTTTTTAATGCTACCACAACAGGTGCGCCACTCATGTTATTGTTTGAAAACAACAATATAAGAAGTAGTGATTATGAAAAACAAAGAGCAGTGCCAAGACCAGGACATGCCGATTTTACTGCGCATCAAAAATTTGGTGGCTTTGAAGATTATAGAGGGGGCGGACATTTTAGTGGCAGATTAACTGCGGGTTTAGTAGGGGCAGGAGTGGTTGCAAAAAAACTTTTAAAGGACGTTCAAATTCAAGCAACAATATTAAGTATTGGCGGAGAGACAGATCTCGAGAAAGGATTACAAAATGCGATTGATCAAAAAGATAGTGTAGGTGGCATTGTAGAATGTGTGGTGAAAGGTTTACCAGTAGGATTAGGAGAACATTTCTTTAATTCTGTGGAGTCTTTAATTAGCCATGCAGTTTTTGCAATTCCAGCCATTAGAGGTATAGAATTTGGTACAGGATTCGCTGCGGCAAATATGTTTGGCTTGGAGCATAATGATGCCATTATGGATGCAACAGGAAAAACAAAAACAAACCATGCAGGTGGCGTGGTAGGTGGATATACCAATGGCAATGACCTAGTGTTTAGAATTGCTGTAAAACCTACTTCTTCTACACCTAAGTTGCAACATACTTTGAATTGGGAAACCAATGAACAGGAAGATTTTTCCGTAAAAGGCAGGCATGATCTATGCATTGCTTTAAGGGTACCCGTGGTACTAGAAGCGGTCACGGCAATAGTTTTAGCAGATTTAATGCTGATTGATCAACGACTACCAAGATTAATTCAATAATTTAAATTTAAAAAAATGGATACTGAATTTATATATCATATTACAACAACACAAGCTTGGGAAGAAGCAAAAGTAAAACAGCTTTATTTGCCAACTGATTTTGCAAAGGATGGATTTATTCATTGTTCAATTGATAGACAAATTGAAGGCGTACTAGAAAGGTTTTATCAAGGGCAGACTGGCTTAGTGAAATTGAAAATAGAAAAATCTAAAGTACAAAGGCCAGTGTTATTTGAATTGGCAGAGGACTTGAACGAAATGTTCCCTCATATTTATGGCCCATTAAATTTAGATAGTGTAGTTGAAGTCATTTCAATATAGACCTATGAAAAAAGTGATCATTCAGTCCATTGTTTGCGCTTATTGTATATTGTTTTTTGGAACATTACAGGCACAGCAAGTGTACACAAATACATTTACGACAGAGAACTATTTAGATAGTGTCAATATTAAACGCTATAAAAATAAAATTGATACTAAAAGAATTAAAATCGAAATCAATCATATTAAAGGCATTTCGAGTTTTTACAGTAAAAATTTAAATGGTACTTTAACCTCTACAGGGGAGCATTATTATAACAACAAATACACTGCTGCCTGTAATTTATACAAATTGAACACCATCGTCAGGGTCACCAATTTAAGGAATGGGAAGACGGTGCTGGTGAGGATCAATGACCGTATGCATCCCAATATGCTAAAAAAGGGCAGGGTGATAGATTTAAGTCAGTCAGCAGCTAAACAATTGGTTTTCAGTTCAAACGGAATTGTAAAAGTGACTGTAGACGCCATTGGTTATTCCAAAAAGAACCCTAAAATGGACGAAAAATAGACTTTTAAAAAATTTCAATAATTCACTATTAAGACCTAAATTTGTGAGACATTTAACAAACAATTAATATGAAGAAATTATTATTTTCTCTATTCGCTTTGGGTTTTATGATTGCTGCTCAAGCTCAAACAAGTGCTGAGGGTAAGAAAAAATCCGTTGCTATAAGATTCAATGCTTTAGATTTTGGAACTGCAGCGCAAGTTCAAAATGGTTCTATAGGGTCTGTTTTAAATTCAAAAAGTTGGGGTCAATATGCATCCATGACTAAATCGTTAGGTGTGAACTATACAAGTCAATATTCCAACCAAATAGATCTATTTTCTAATTTAGACATTGCAGCTACTCGTATTCCATTAAATACAATGAACGCAATTACAGTTTCAAACGAAAATCTATTGACTTCATTTGAGAGTGGTGCAAATTTCAAAATGTTTAAAGGCGATTATAGAGTGAATCCATATGTATCAGCAGGTTTAGGTATACGTTCTTTCGCATTCAGAGACTTTAGTCTTTATGCACCAGTTGGTTTAGGAGTACAAATCAAAACTTGTAAAGGGTCTACTTTAAATATCACGACAAATTACGCAACAAAGATGTCTAAGGCTTTTACACCTTCTTACAATTATGGAATTAGCTATAGCTTCTTGTTGAACTAAAAAATATTTATGTCTAAAAAAGTAATTGGGCTAACACTTTTTTTATTTGTTTCATTGTTAAGCAATGCACAAGAGCAAAAAGTAAATAAAAATAAACCAGCCTCAATTGCGCTTAAAGCATCTATACTGAATTTTAAGAAAACCCCTCTTACGGAGGGGTTAACTATTTCTACACCTGCTCTAGGTGTTCAATTTTTCAAAGGAATAGCACCTCAATTGGATGCAGTAGTGAATCTAGATTTTAGTACTTTAAAATATCCTTATTACGTTTCTTCAAAGCAACCTAAAGCAACGACTAATTCAATATACGCTGCTATGGATGCACGTGTGCACATTAAGTTGGCTAACGATGATAAATCGGTCTTGCCTTATGCTATTTTAGGTATTGGTTTGGGAAAAGATGCGGCTAAATTTACAGCCTATGCCCCGATGGGTCTTGGACTTCAGTTTAAAGCCAAACAAGGTTCATTTTTAAATGTATTCGGCACCTACAATGCAGAAGCTTCAAAGTTGACTAAAATGCATACAAATTACGGAATCAGCTATTCTTTTCCGTTAAAGTTAAAAGAGAAAAAAGCCATTGCATTACCTACAGTAACTGTTCAAGCAGATCAAGATGATGATGGTGTTTCAAATGATAAAGACGATTGTCCAGAAAGAAGTGGCTTATTAAAATACAAGGGATGTCCAGTTCCAGATGAAGATGGGGATGGCATCAATGATGAAAATGACAAATGCCCCAATGCAGAAGGAACAGTTCAATATCGAGGTTGTCCAGTGCCAGATACAGACAAGGATGGCCTACCCGATGACCAAGATGCCTGCCCAACAGTAGCAGGATTAACCCGTTACAAAGGTTGTGCAATACCCGACACCGATCATGATGGCATCAATGACGAATTAGATCAATGTCCTACGATTGCAGGGATTGCGGGTAACAATGGTTGTGAAGATTTGCAGCCTAAGTTAGATATCATTGCTGCTGCTTTGAAATTTGAAAGTGGACAAGTGAATCTAGCAGCTAAATCATTACAAGGTTTAGACGCATTGGTGCAATTGATGACGGAATATCCTAAGACAACGCTAACGATTACTGGCCATACAGATAATACAGGTACTCGAAAAATTAATGATCGTTTATCTTTATCAAGAGCTAAAAAAGTACAAACTTATTTAGTTAAAAAAGGACTTGCAATTAATAGAACATTTTTGATAGGACTAGCAGATACACAGCCTATTGCTAATAATGCTACAAAGGATGGTAGAGCGCAGAACAGAAGAGCAGATTTGACTATAAAATATGAATAGCGCTTTCTAGTACTATCCCAAATTTCACTTTCACAGACTCAATAATCGCTTCGGAGAAATCCAAAATCGTCTTTCCTTTTGCAGCACCATAATTCACAATCACCAATACTTATTCCTTATAACAGCCAACTTGATCTTTGGTGATAGCTTTCCATCCGCATGCTTCTAAAAGCCAACCTGCAGCAATCTTATAGGTATGGTCATTGATAGGGTAGGCCATTAAAGAAGGGAATTGAAGT
>Ga0214921_10003455_pt1 | contig 24107 bp, 27 predicted proteins | sample LL1505_MetaG_FD_177992 | JGI IMG/M metagenome (GOLD analysis project Ga0214921, IMG submission 177992) | Freshwater microbial communities from Lake Lanier, Atlanta, Georgia, United States - LL-1505 | ecosystem: Environmental > Aquatic > Freshwater > Lake | place: USA: Georgia | collected...
CCATCGCATCGCCCTCACGCATTAAAGCTCTAAGAGCAGTTGGGGCTGTGTAGAAAATATTTACTTTGTGTTTATCAATTACTTGCCAGAAACGACTTGCATCAGGATAACTTGGGACTCCTTCAAACACTAAAGTTGTTGCTCCGTTTGATAGCGGTCCATAGACAATATAACTGTGGCCCGTCACCCATCCAATGTCCGCGGTACACCAATAAATATCCCCGTCCTTATAATCAAAAATATATTGATGTGTCATTGAGGCATATACTAAGTACCCACCCGTTGTATGCAAAACTCCTTTTGGTTTTCCAGTCGATCCAGATGTATAAAGAATAAATAACGGATCCTCTGCATTCATTTCTTCAGGTTTGCAAGTCGTTGACATTTTGGAAGTTAATTCATGATACCAAAGATCACGTTTTGCATCGAAAGGCACGTTGCCCCCAGTTCTTTTAAGGACTATGCATTTTTTAACAGCAGGACATTTCTTCAATGCTTCATCAATATTTTTCTTCAAAGGAATAACTTTTTGACCTCTTAATCCTTCATCAGCTGTAATCACAAATTCTGATTTACAATCTAAAATTCTGTTAACAATAGAGTCTGGTGAAAAACCACCAAACACCACAGAGTGAATTGCTCCTATTCGAGTACAAGCCAGCATAGCGTAAACTCCCTCAGGAACCATCGGCATATAAATTGTAACTCGATCACCTTTTTTAATTCCAATTTCTTTTAATCCATTTGCAAGTTTGCAAACCTCATCACTTAATTCTTGGTAAGTAATATTTTTAGATTCTTTTGGATCATCTCCTTCAAAAATAATTGCAGTTTGTTTTGCTCTTTTTGGAAGATGTCTATCAATACAATTATAAGAAACATTTGTAGTTCCATCGTAGAACCATTTAATAGAAACTTTTTTTGTGCTGTAAGTTACTTCTTTAATTTTTGTATAGGGCTTAAACCAATGAATTCGTTTTCCTTCATCTGCCCAAAATTTTTCGTTATTATTAATAGATTCTTTATACTTGGTTTCATAGGATGACTGATTAACATAAGAATTTTTTGCCCAACCCGCAGGCACTTTGAAAAGTTTGTCGCTCATTAATCCCTAATCCCCTTTTATTTTTTAAATTCTACCCATCTTACATATTATTTTCCAGCTTTTTGAATCTATAGGCATTACTGATAATCTGCTCTGTTTTATAAGAGGTAAGTGGGAAATTTCCTTATTTTCTTTTATGTTAGCAAGGGAAACAGGTTCTATTAAGTCTTTATAATATGCAACCTTAACTGCCACAAACTTGTTCTCCTTATCTGTTGGGTCAATAAATGCTGTTTTAATAATTTTAACTATTCCAATAATTTTTTTATCCTCATTGGAATGATAAAAAAAACAAAGATCTTCAAATTTCATTTGTTTTAAATAATTTGCAGCTTGGTAATTTCTAACCCCATCCCAAACTGTTCCTTTGGAACCTGCTTTTTTTTGATCATTAAATGACCATACCGTGGGTTCTGATTTTACTAGCCAGTAGTTCATATGATCTTTTCTGTATTTTTAAGGGGTGTCCGTGTCAAAACAAAGCCAAACTTATCTATATAAATCAATGATTTTTTAAAATGAATAATATGAAATTAGTATTTTACTCCAGCTCCTTTTAAAAAAGGTGCGTCAGGATCTAAAGGCCATCTTGGTTTTGCAAGAACCTCAAGATTATCTTCAATTCCATTTTTAAATCTTTCAATTCCAGCCCAAGCAATCATAGCTCCATTATCACTACAAAGTTCAATGGGTGGAAAGAAATTTTTAAAACCCATTTCTTTGCTTAATTTATCTAAATTATTTCTAATGCTTTTATTTGAAGCAACGCCACCAGATATTACAAAAACTTTTTTATGCTTTTTATATTTAGAAATAAATTCAGTCATGGCTGATTTACATTTGATATATAAAATTTCATTAATTGTTTTTTGAAAAGAGGCTGCAAGATTTTCTTTATCTTTTTTTGTTTTTATCTTTGATGATAATTTCAAGATTGCTGTTTTTAAACCAGCAAAAGATAAATTACATCCTGGATGATTTAATATTGGTTTAGGCAGAACATAAGTTTTATCATTTCCATTTTCAGCAAGCTTTTCAATTTTTGGTCCACCTGGAAATTCAAGACCAATCATTTTTGCTGTTTTGTCAAAAGTTTCCCCAAGGGCATCATCAATGGTTGTGCCAATTCTTTTATATTTTCCAATTTCTTCAACAATCAAAAATTGTGTGTGACCCCCAGAGACCAGTAGCAGAAGATAAGGAAAATCTATTTTATTAAAAATTCTTGGAGTAAGTGCGTGCCCTTCCAAATGATTAATTGCAAGAAATGGTTTTTTTAAAATTCCTGCAATACTTTTTCCAGCACTTAAACCAACCATTAAACAAACTAACAAACCAGGACCCGCCGTTGCTGCAACACCATCTAATTCTTCAAATTTACATTTACTATCGTCCATTGCTTTTTTAATAATAATATCAATTTTTTCAGCGTGAGATCTTGCAGCGTTTTCTGGAACCACTCCTCCAAATTTTAAATGCTCATCAACTTGGCTAGAGACTACGTTTGATAATATTTTAATATTTCCTTTCGCATCTTCTCTTACAACTGATGCAGCAGTTTCATCGCAACTAGTCTCGATTCCAAGGAATGTTAAATCTTTTTTCATAGATGTATTGAGTGTGCTTACCTGTCGCTATAAAAAGTAGCGATAATATATAACAAAATGTTATTAAATCAGCAAAATGTTAAGAAATAGAAAAATTATTATTGGCACTAGAGGCAGTAGACTGTCGCTTGCGCAAACAGAACACTTGAGAGATGAGCTGTTACTTGCGTATCCGGGAGTGATAGCCGATCAACTTATTATTAAGATTATCAAAACATCAGGAGATAAATTTAAAACTGAAAATTTAGGAATGATGGGAGGCAAAGGACTTTTTGTAAAAGAACTTGAAGAGTGTTTGCTTGAAAAATCAATTGATGTTGCGGTTCATTCTCTTAAAGATGTACCAACTTTTTCATCAAATAAATTATCACTTGCTTGTTTTTTAAAAAGAACAGATGAACGAGATGCATTTTTATCTCCCGTTGCAAGCTCATTTGCCAATTTAAAACCAGGCTCTACTGTTGGAACTTCCTCAGTTAGAAGATTTTCTCAATTAAAAAGATTAAGAGATGATTTAAAAATGGTTCCAATAAGAGGAAATATCGACACCAGAATTAATAAAATGAAAGAAGGAATCTATGACTCCATAGTGCTTGCAGCATCTGGATTAAAAAGATTAGGATTTCATTCTGAAGTTAAAGAATATTTTGAGAAGGATGTTATCATCCCATCCGCAGGACAAGGAATTATAACGGTTCAGTGTAGAGAGGAAGATTCTGCTGTTAAAGAAATCTTAAAAACAATAAATGATAAAGAAACACAAATTTTAGCAGAAGCAGAGCGTTCATTATTAGAAGTATTAAATGGTGCTTGTGATACTCCAGTTGGAGCCAATGCTGTCATTAACAGTGAGGGAGAATTGTTTTTACAAGCAGAATTGTTATCATTGGACGGAAAACAATGCTTTAGAGCACACAAAACTGGAATTTTAGAAAAAGCAAAAAGTATAGGAATAGATGTGGCTGAAGAAATTTTATCTAAGGCTGGAGAAAATTTTATTATTTCGGAGACAAAACTTGCACATACTATTTACAAAAAGTCAGAATAATTCTGAAATTTTAGTTAATAAATTTATTTCAAAAGGTCATAACGTCACTAATTTCTCAATACTTAATGTTAAACCAATTATAACTCCTGATATAAATTTTAAAGATTTTACTTCAATAATTTTTACAAGTTCCAACGCGATTAATCATTTAGCAAAAGTAGAAAATATTACTCATCTTAAATGCTTTTGTGTTGGTGAGCAGACGGCTACGGCTGCAAAAAAAAAAGGTTTTTTAAATATCCATGTTGCAAGCGGAAATTACCTTGAATTAAAAGATCTTATTTTTAAAACTTTGGACAAAAGTAGAGAAAAATTTATTTATGTTAGAGGGGAATTTGTTTCTAATGATTTAGAAAATGATTTTAAGGAAGGCGGTTTTCTAATTAAAAGCGTAATTAATTATACAACTGAACCCAATCTAAATACTGATTTAAAATTAATTGAAGATTTAAAAAGCAAGTTAATTGATGTCATCTTTGTTTATTCAAAGAGAGCAGCCGATCAATTATTAAAGATAATTTTAAACCATAAAATTGAAAACAATCTTGATAACTGTACTTTGAATTGTATTAGCATTAATGTTGCAAATACTTTAAAAAGACTAAGGTGGAAAAAAATAAAGATTTTCTCACCTGGCGATGAAGAATTATCATTATTATAAAGAGGTTTTCTGGTGATTATAGATGGAAAAAAGTTTGCACAAGAATTAAGAAATGAAATCAAAAAAGAAATTGAAAGTATAAAAAAAACTAGGAATACCACTCCGGGTTTAACCGTAGTTTTAGTTGGAAATCATACTCCAAGTGAAATTTATGTAAGAAACAAAGAACTTTCTGCGAAAGAAGTTGGAATTACTTCTGAAGTAATAAGATTTGAAAGTTCTATTACTCAAGAAAAACTCATTGAAGTTATTCATGGACTAAATAAAGATAAAAAAGTTCATGGTATACTAGTTCAGTTACCTTTGCCTCCACACATAAATGGAAGTAAAATTATTGAGGAAATCGATCCAAAAAAAGATGTGGATGGTTTTCATCCTGTAAACGTTGGTAATTTGTCTTCCGGAAAAGATTCTTTAGTTCCCTGCACTCCTCTTGGATCTTACCTTCTTATAAAAAATGTTCAAAAAAATTTAACAGGATTAGAAGCTCTAATTATTGGAAGATCAAATTTGAATGGAAAACCTATGGCGCAATTATTACTTAAAGAGGATTGCACCGTCACCATTGGTCATTCTAAAACTAAAAATTTAAAAGAATTATGTCAGAAAGCAGATATCGTTGTTGCAGCTGTTGGACGTGCAAATTTAGTAAAAGGTGATTGGGTAAAAGAAGGAGCAATAGTTATTGATGTTGGAATTAATCGAGAAGAAGATAAAACAGAAAAAAAAGGTTATAAAATAGTTGGTGACGTTGAGTTTGATTCAGTTGTAAAAAAAGCAAGAGCTATAACTCCAGTTCCAGGTGGGGTAGGACCGATGACGATTGCTTGTCTTTTAAACAATACTTTAAAAGCTTTTAAAAATATAAATTAATTACTTTCTAAGTAGACGGGCATTCTTTTTAATAAAGTTCTCAACTCTTCTTTTATTAAATGTTTTATTTTCCTCGAAGGAAACATTTTTCATTGAATAAATACTCTTATTTGAAATTCTTGAAAGAATACTTACGTTTCCTTTATAAATTTTTAACTTAACCGTCCCTTGAACTCGAGACCTTTTTTGATCAATAATTTTTTGTAATTTTAATCTTTCTTTTGAAAACCAAAATCCATTGTAAATTAATTCTGCAAATCTAGACATAACCGCATCTTTTTTATGTGCAGTTTCTTTATCTAAAGTAAGGGATTCTATGGCTCTATGAGCGAACAAAAGGATAGTCCCACCAGGAGTTTCGTAAACACCACGAGATTTTATTCCAATAAATCTATTTTCAACAAGATCCACTCTGCCAACGCCATTTTTTCCACCAATATTATTTAAAAGAGAAAGTAATTTGCTTGGCGAACATTTTTTACTGTTAATACTAATTGGATCTCCATTTTTAAAACCAATAGTTACATAAGATGGTTTATTTGGGGCTTTTTCAGGAGAAACTGTTCTTTGAAAAATAAATTCTGGAGCTTGTTTTGATGGATCTTCTAGAATTTTACCCTCTGTTGAAGTGTGAAATAAATTGTCATCCACAGAAAAGGGAGGAGCCCCTTTTTTATCGCTTGGCACTGGAATGTTATTCTTTTTAGCGTATTTAATTAGATCGCTTCTTGATGTAAAATCCCAATCACGCCATGGAGCGATAATTTTAATTTTTGGATTAAAATAGTAATAAGCGAGTTCAAATCTTACTTGATCATTACCTTTCCCTGTTGATCCATGTGATACTGCATCTGCTTTAAATTTTTTGGCAATTTGAATTTGACGTTTTGCAATAAGGGGCCGAGCAATAGAAGTGCCAAGCAAATAAATTCCTTCATATAAAGCATTGCCTCTAATCATTGGGAAAATATAATCTTTTACAAAAATATCTTTTAGATCCTCAATAACAATATTTTTAACGCCAAGATTTTTTGCGTTTCTAATTATTTTTTTTCTATCTATTTCTTGCCCAAGATCTGCGGTATAGGCAATAATTTCTGCTTGATAGTTTTCTTGTAACCAACGTAAAATTACAGAAGTATCAAGACCTCCAGAATAAGCTAAAACAATTTTTTTAACTTTTTTCTTCATTATTAAATGAAATTACATTTCTTTTTAGCAGCCTCATAAGCATCACTAAAACCGCTTAATGAGAAAGTATCGATAGTTTTAGAACCTTTAGCTGAGGTTGCACTAATTTTTGCTTGCGAAGATTTTTTCATCAACTCTATCATAGCAACTTCTTCTTCATATTTTGTAAGCCAAGCAAAGTTATCTTCAGTTTCAAATTTGAATTCTTTTTTATCGATAGCAACATTTACTTTAGAAGATGCTTTGTAATTATAACCGCTTGTAACGCTTATTTCGTTTTGTATTTTGTCGTTAGGTCTAAAACTTACAAATATTCTAGACTCTGCTCTATTAAGAGTTTTTGGATCAGAAGCCACAGGACTTGTTACGGCATAACAAACTTGCTGGCCGTTAATATTGGTATTCTGGGCAGTCCAGTTTTTAAATTGTCCATCCAGTTTAATTTGAGCAAATATTTTTTGTTCAAAAGACAAAAGACAAATTATCGAAAAAAATAAAACTCTTATGGACATGGGTTTGAATATATTAATTGAACATTATTAATGTCTTTTATTACATCATTAGTTAGTGACAGATCAATACTATCAATATTTTTCCTTAACTGTTCCATGGATGTGGCGCCAATAATCGTTGAGGTTACAAATTTTTGTATAATACAAAATTGAATTGCCATTTGTGCAGGTTCGATATTATGTTTCTTTGCAACTTCATAATATGCCTTAACCGCTGGTTCAGTATTTAAAGTTCTATATCTATCAAATCTATTTCCCCACAATACTTCTCTAGTTCCAGGAGGCTTTTTGCCACCCAAATATTTTCCACTCAAATGTCCTCCGCCCAAAGGTGAGTATGCAAGCAATCCAATTTTTTCTCTAATTGAAATCTCTGAAAGACCCACTTCATAACTTCTATTAATAAGACTGTAGGGGTTCTGTATTGTTATGGGCTTTGGAATATTATGTTCATCAGCCAGTTTTATATATTGGCTTGTGCCCCAAGGAGTTTCATTAGAAAGTCCATAATATTTTATTTTTCCAGACTTAATTAAAGATGCCATTGCTTCCATGGTTTCAAGAATAGGAATTACATCGCTAGTTTCACTGTGTTCATATTCAAGCCCACTGAACACATTTAAAGGTCTATCAGGCCAGTGCAGTTGATAAATATCAACGTGATCAACTTGTAAATTCTTTAAACTATTATCGATTGCAGTATTAATTTGTTTTTTATTAAGTCTAGTTTCTTTTTCACCTGGTCTAATCCAGTTCATTCCAGATCTGCCCGTCACTTTATCTGCAATGATGATTTCATCTCTCTTTTTTGTTTTCTTTAACCAATTACCAATAATTCTATTCGTTGCACCGCATGTCTCTTTTGTAGGTGGTATGGAGTATAATTCTGCAGTATCAAAAAAATTAATCCCTTTTGAAACGGCATAGTCCATTTGATCAAAACCATCTTGTTCGGTATTTTGCATGGAACCCCAGGTCATTGTGCCAAGACAAATTTGGCTAACGTTTAAATCGGTATTTGGTATTTTATTAAATTTCATATTCTAAAAATATAATGAAATAACCTTTTTTTAAGTCTCTTGAAATAAACATATTTTAATATTATGTATTGGGTCAAACAAACATATAGGTAAATAAGAAATGAACTTAAAATTCGGTCAAACAAGAGCTACGACACGTGCAGAATCGGGTGCCATAGATCAGGGCCTTAGATCCTACATGTTAAAGATCTACAATTACATGGCATCAGGTATTTTGGTGACAGGATTTGTAGCGCTATTTTTATTTAAATATTCAGTAGTTACAAATGAAGCTGGTTCAATTACCGGCCTAACTAATCTAGGTAATGCAATTTATAATTCTGCATTAATGTGGGTGATCGCTTTCGCTCCATTAGGTATTGTATTGTGGATGAGTTTTGGACTTGCAAAAATGAGCGCATCAAAAGCTCAAACATTATTCTGGGTGTTCGCAGGTTTAATGGGTGCATCGCTTTCTTCAATATTTATGGTTTACACTGGAGTGAGTATTTCTCGAGTGTTTTTCATTACAGCTGCAACTTTTGCTACAATGAGTCTTTACGGCTACACAACAAAATCTGATTTAACTAAACTTGGATCATTTTTAATGATGGGTTTAATTGGAGTTATTATTGCTTCAATCGTAAATATTTTTCTTAAATCTACACAACTAGAATTTATCGTTTCATTACTTGGAGTTATAATTTTTGTTGGTCTGACTGCTTATGATACGCAAAAAATTAAAGACATGTATTATGATGGCGGAGACTCAGAGGTTATGGCTAAAAAATCTATTATGGGCGCTTTAACTCTTTATTTAGATTTTATTAATCTTTTTGTAATGTTGTTAAGATTTTTCGGAGACAAAAGACAGTAATTTATTTTTTATTTTATAGCCCCGTTTATTCGGGGCTATATTATTCTCAGCCTAAGATTAAATCTCCAATTCCTGTGAATAAATAACAACTAAAGAAAAAAATTATAATAACTAAAGTCCAGTAACAATTAACTAGCCTATCTTTAAAATTTTTTTTATTTGTAATTTTTGAAGATTCTTTAGGCTCCCAAATTGATTTTTTAAATTTTCTAATATCGTAACTATATTTCCAAAAATCTTTACTAGTTTGATCCTGATCTCCTGTTTCAAATTTTTTTAGGTAATTTGATATAAAAATTAATAGATAGATTGAAATAGTTAGAACTAAAATTGACCAAAATGCTTTTGTTCCTAAGATGAAAAGTAAAATTATTGCTCCAGTTATAAGAATAAATGGATTTTTCATTTAATCATTTTTCTAATAATTAAAAAAATTGAAACCAATATTAGAGGTAATAAAATAGCACCTATATAACCATATTCATCTAGTACCCAATTCAAAATGAAAAGAAAACAGACTATTCCAGCTAAAACAGATAATAAATAAGTAATAAAATTTTTTGTCATATAATTACTATAATTTAATTAGAGTATAATTTCATTAAATTTAAAATTATTTTTAATTTAAGCTTAGTTTAATTTTTGGAGCATTTTTTAGAACAATATTTGACGAAATCCCAATTTTTTTCCCATTTTTTTCTCCAAAGAAATTCTCTATTACAATTAAGACAAATCTTTTTTGGTAATTGATTTTTTTTTCTCAAGTTATTTAATAACTTTTAAATATTTTTTAGAATGTCTCTTTGAAATAATTTTTAATATAGAGCTGAGATTATCAGAGCTTTTAATTATTAAGCCACTTGCATCTTTTAATTGATATTTATTTTTATCCTTTTGATTAAGTTTTTTTAATATTTGAAAAAGGGGATTTTCCGTTGCCTTTCTATAGATCTCAAAACTAATCATTGTTTTGCTCATATAAATTCCATAATCTTTCCATTCTCCAACAGAGACCATTGACCCATAAAGATTTAGAATTTCTTGAAGTTCTTTTTTATTAAAAAAGTTTTCTCTATTAAGATTATTGTTCTTAATAAGATGTAGTTTCATTGATCAGTCCTATGTTTTTGAATAAGAGATACTTGCATAATTGTAAATATTAAAGTGATTGGCAATAGTCCAAATACTTTAAATTGAACCCAAAAGTCTTCGCTTTGTGTTCTCCATACAAGTTCATTTAATATCGCTAGAAAAATAAAAAAATACATCCAACGTTTATTTAAAATATTCCAACCCTCATCTGAAATTTTAATTGATCCATCAAATAATCTTTTTAGCAAAGGTTGTTTTAAAAATATTTGTCCGTATAAAAGAACAACTGCAAAAATTACATTTATAATTGTAGGCTTCATGTAAAAGAATATTTTATTATCAAAAATAATTGCAAGTCCCCCAAATATACTAACAACAACAGCGCCTAATATTGGTATTGTTGGAATTTTTTTATCTATTCGGTAAACAAAAAATACCGATATAATAGTTGCAATAATTAATGGAAGTATTGCATAACTCATTCCATATTTTCGGTAGAAATAAAAAAAGATTAATAACGGACCTATATCCAAGAAAAATTTTATGAGACCTTTGTTCATTAAATTTTTAATAATTATTTATATAATTATTTTAAACTTTAATTCATCTTTAGCAAAAGAATTTAGATATGACGTTCGCGCTTATAATCTGAATGTTATGGAAATTAACTTTAATATTGACGATGAAATAAATAATAAAATTACTTTTAGCGCCGAAAGTGTGGGTATCGTTGGATTTTTCGTAAAAGTTTTAGCAAAATCTAAAGTTGAATTTAATGATAAAAGTAAAAATACTTGGAAGTATGAATATCGTTATGACAAACCCACAACCAATAAATATAGACTAAATAAAATCAACTTTTCTAAAGAAAAAGTTCTTAATTTTGAAACTGATCCACCTAGAGCTGAAGATTTAACTAAAAAAATTCCATACAATAAAGAAGACTATTTTGGTGTGATTGATCCAATCTTTGCAGTTAAGAAATTATTTTTGATTGATAAAAAAAATCTTGATTGTGATAAAAAAATTAAGGTTTTTGATGGCAATATTTTTTATTACTTAGTGATGAAAAAAGAAAATGTGCAGATAGATTTTGATTCAATTTTTTCTAATTATAAAGGTAAATTACAAAAGTGTATTCTAACTTATCAACCAATATCTGGTTATATTCCAGGTGATCCAAATACTCCCGAACAATTCAAAGTAGATCTTTATTTTGGAATTGTTGGGGATAACTATTTTCCAATTTATGCGACAACTAAAGGAAAAAAAGGAATTAGACTTAAGATGTATTTAGACACAATTCAGTGAGCTATTGAATTTTTTACAAGAATCACTACTTTAAATTTTAATGTTAGAGAAAAAATTAAACAAAGCCAAATTCTCAATTGGAGAAGTGGTAAGACACCGTTTGTTTGATTTTAGAGGTGTGATTTACGATGTAGATTTTCAATTTAATAATTCAGAAGAGTGGTATCAATCAATTCCAAAAGCAGCACGTCCTAGAAAAGATCAGCCATTTTATCATTTGCTAGCTGAGAATGATGAGATCACTTATGAAGCTTATGTCTCAGAACAAAATTTAGTAGGAGATGATCCAAATGAGCCTGTAAGACATCCTTTAGTTAATGAAATATTTAGAGGAAAAAGAGGAAATCTTTACTTTAAACCATCAAATTAGTCATAATTCTTACTGCCTTAATTATAACAATTTTAACGCAAAAGTTAGACAGATTATTTTATTATATTCTAGTTAATACCTAACTGAGTTATTTTTGATCCCCAATCTCCCTTATCTCAGTTAGGTAAACTTCTAATCTCCCCCAACATGTAGTAAAAAAATCTACTTAAATGTTTGGAATATTTAAACCCAGAACTTTTTTTAATTTAGCCAATACTAGTATTTTTTGGTTAAAAATAATTTTCGCCTTCGCGCTTGTTGTTGGTTTAATTTTGTCATTAGTCTTTTCCCCAACTGATTATTTACAAAAAGATTCGGTAAGAATTATGTATGTTCATGTACCCTCTTCTTGGATTTCTTTATTTATTTTTTTAATTATTGGAATTTCATCATTTATAAGTTTAATTTTTAAAGTTAGAGTTTTTTCGGTTTATGCAAAAAGTTTAGCACCCATAGGATTAGTTTTTTCTTTAATATCTATTGTGACAGGATCATTGTGGGGTTACCCAACATGGGGAACTTTTTGGAGTTGGGATGGTAGACTAACTTCAATGTTTGTTTTGGTATTAACTTATATTCTATATGTTTCTTTGTGGTCATTCATAAAAAATTATAATTCAGCCGAAAAAATTACTAATATTGTTGGCATAATAGGATTAATAAATATTCCTATTATTAAATTTTCAGTTGCATGGTGGAATACGCTTCATCAACCAGCAAGCATTACACTAACTGCCGCACCCACCATACATAGTTCAATGCTAGCGCCATTACTTATTATGTTTTTTAGTTTTTGTATTTTATCTCTAATTATTTTCTTGATTAGATATAAATATGAAATTATAAATTTTAGAGTTAACAAAAAATGATTTCAAATTTTTTAAATATGGGTGGTTATGGTTTGTACATATGGTTATCATATGCATTTGCCGCATTATCTTTAACTTCTCTTTATTACTTTTCAGTTAAAAAACTAAACTCTATTAAAAATATCGAATATCTTTATCAGTCTGAAAAAATTGAAGAAGTTTCAGTTTCAGCACAAGCTAATAGGTCTTAGTTTAATATCTAATTAAGTCCTGATATTTCCTTAAAAAATTTCTTTAAATACAATTATGATTTTTAGCAAATCTACAAAAACTAGATTAAAAATTTTTTCTCTAATAGCAATTGCCGCATCGATAATACTTTTCTTTATCTATAATAATTTACAAAAGAATGTGGTGTATTTCTATGCGCCACAAGACATAAAAAATTTAACAGATACACCTTCCAATAAGATTAGACTTGGAGGTTTAGTTAAAGAAGGTTCGTTAAAGAAAAATAATAATACTTATGTTTTTATTGTTACTGATTTAAAAGATGAAATTTTTGTTGAGTATAGGGGTTTACTACCCAATTTATTCGTTGAAGGGAAAAGTGCAGTGGTTGAGGGTGTTCTAAAAGATAAGAAATATTTTATTGCAAGCACGATACTTGCAAAGCATGATGAGAATTATATGCCACCAGAAGTTGCTAATAGTTTGAAAAAAAATAAATTAAATAAATAATTATGGCCGGTTATATAGGTAATTTAGCTTTATTTTTTTCTTTAATATTTAACGGTTTTTTAATTTTTTCAGCAATTAAAGAGATAAGAAGCAATAACTTTAATAATTTTAAAATAATTAATTTTTGCAATAATAGTATTTTTTTTTTATTATTAATTTCATTCTTAACTTTAATATATTGTTTTACTGTTTCTGATTTTTCTAATGTAGCTGTTTATCAAAATTCTCACACCACTAAGCCTTTGATCTATAAAATATCAGGAGCGTGGGGCAATCACGAAGGAAGCATGGTATTATTTATTTTAATATTATCATTATTTTCGTTTGTATTTGCCAGAACCAAAGTTAGTGAAAAATTAAAATTTTATACAGTTTTTTTTCAATCAATATTAATTTTAATTTTTTTAATTTTTTTAATTTTAACCTCAAATCCTTTTGATCAGATAGATCCAAAACCATTACAAGGTCTTGGCTTAAATCCCATTCTGCAGGACCCGTTACTTGCGATCCATCCACCATTTTTATATTTTGGTTATGTTGGTTTTTCTTTAGTCTTTAGTTTTGCGCTTGCAGGATTAGTAACTAATAATTTTGATAAATCATGGAGTAAGATTGCAAATTTTTGGATTATTCTCCCTTGGTCCTTGCTTACTATTGGAATTGGTCTTGGATCTTTTTGGGCTTACTACGAATTAGGTTGGGGAGGATATTGGTTTTGGGATCCAGTTGAGAACGCATCATTAATGCCCTGGCTTGCTGCAACTGCTTTAATTCACTCTAATATCGTAACTTTAAAAAAAGATAAATTACATTCTTGGACAGCATTACTTTCTATTTTTACTTTTATAATGAGTTTACTTGGAACGTTCTTAGTTAGATCCGGAGTATTAAATTCTGTGCATGCTTTTGCAAACGATCCTTATAGAGGCGTATATATTTTAAGCACAATTTTGCTTATTACCTTTTTTTCATTAGCTATTTTTATTATTAAAAAACCTAAAAAATCTTTGTATGGAAAATATTCTTTTTTTCAGAGAGATAATTTTATCTTAATTAATAATTGTTTTTTAATCTTTTTTCTTTCGGTAGTTTTAGTTGGAACAGTTTATCCTATTATTTTAGACGCCATTAGCGGGAAAAGTATTTCGGTGGGTCCTATTTATTATCATACTATTTTAGCTCCTTTTTTATTTGTATTTTTATTTTTTATGTCTCACGGCCCCCTTCTTAGCTGGAATAAAGAAGATAAATTTTTACAAATAAAAAACTTTAAAATCTTCTTTCCAATTTCTATTGTGATCTCTCTAGTGATTATTTTTTGGTTTTTTGATTATAAAGACATCATTTTAATATTAGGCTTGTTGTTTTCAGTGTACTTAATTGTTTCAATTATATTTGATTGGATTACACAAAAAAAATTAAGCTTCAATTTTGGAAGATTAATATCTCATTTAGGATTTGGGACATTGATTTTTGCCATATTCATTAATGCTTATTTATCAAAGGAAATTAATGCAGCGATGAAGGTGGGAGATGAAATTAAAATTCAAGAATTCATTATTAAATTTAAAAGTATTAATAAAATTAAAAAAGAAAATTATGAGGAGGTTTTTGGGAATTTTTTAGTAACCAATAAAGAAAAACAAGTCGAATTAACACCCTCCATTAGAAAATATGATCGGCCAGTCCAGTTTACTTCCGAGACCAGCATTAAGACTAATTTTATCGTAGATTATTATTTTGCGATTAATTTGTCAGAATTTGAAAAAGAAAAAATTATGGTTAGATTTTATTATAAACCTTTAATGTTTTGGATTTGGCTTTCTATACTACTAATTGCTTTTGGCGGAATTTATCAAACGTTTAGATTGAGAAATGAAAAATAAATATAAAATTATAATTCTTGGGATAACAATCGTTATAATTTTTATTCTTTTTTTGAGAGTTTTAAATTCTAATAAAACTTATCAACCAAACCAGATGATTGGTAAAAAAATTCCAGAATTTATCTTAGAAGATCTCCTTAATAAAAATACAAAATTGGATAGTAATATTTTATCAGGTAAAGATTTTGCTATTCTGAATATATGGGCATCTTGGTGTATTCCTTGCCGGATTGAACATCCTTTTTTAATGGACCTTAAAGACAAAAACCAAATTAATATTATTGGCCTCAATTATAAAGATGAAAGTGTGAATGCGAAAAATTTCTTAAAAAAATATGGAAATCCTTATAGCTTAATAGGTATTGATAAAAAAGGCGAAGTAGCAATTCAATTAGGTGCCTACGGGGTTCCCGAAACATATGTTTTAAAAAGAGGAAAAATAATTTTTAAACACATTGGTCCACTGAATGAAGATGCAGTTAATAAAATTTTAGAACTAAAAAAATAATGAAAAAATTTATTTTTATTATTATATTTTTTATTTTATCTTCTAATGTTTTTTCTGCAAATGAAGAATTAAAGAATAAAATTTATAAGAATATTAGATGTATTGTTTGTCAAGGGCAGTCGATTTATGAATCAAATTCTGATTTTGCAATAGATTTAAAAAAATTAATTTCTAAGAAATTAGATAATGGTGAGAATGAAAAACAAATTTACGAATTTTTAATAAGTCGTTACGGCGAGTGGATTGTCTTTAACCCAGGATTAAATCTTAATAGTTTAGCCTTATGGTTATTGCCTTTATTAATTTTTATGATTGGTGGATTTTTAATATTCAGATTAAATAATAAGGAAAAAAAGTAGAATCTTTATTGCATTTCCTTCAATTTTATTAAATAAAGGCTCATATAAATGAATTCAAAACTTACTAAATTTTTAGGGATAATTTCCTTGTTATCAATCACTCTAGTTCCAACAGCTAGATCAGAAGGCTTAACTTTTTCAGTTGGAAAATTTGATCATAACGATAACAAAACAAACGCAGGAATGTTTCAATTAGATTATGATTTTGACAAAACACTTTTTGGTTCTCCTGTAGGCGATTTCAAACCTGTGGTAGGATTTTTAGTAACAGATGATAATGCAAAGTATGGTTATGCAGGCGTTAGATTAGATTATAAATTAGCCAACAATTCAGTTTTAATTAGCCCAAGTTTTACACCGGGAGTTTTTGGTAAAGGTGATGGAAAAGATCTAGGCCATAATATTGAATTTAAAACACAAGTTAGAGCGGCTTTTAATTTAAGTCCAACATCTAATGTTGGTGTTTCTTACAGTCACATTTCAAATGCTAGCTTAGGTGATAAGAATCCTGGCGCAAATAATTATAGCATTAATTTTCAAAAAAATTTCTAAAACTTTATAATGTCATTAGCTAGATGCTTTAATGTTGATGATTTTAGAAAGTTAGCAAAAAGAAGATTACCTTCTCCAATTTTTAATTATATCGATGGTGGTGCAGATGATGAAGTTACTTTAAAAAGAAATACTTCAGCATTTAATGATTGCGATTTAGTTCCAAGTGTTTTGAGAGATGTAAGTTCTATCGACATGTCCACAACAGTTCTTGGACAGAAAATTGATATGCCATTATTTCTTGCACCAACGGCAATGCATAGATTGTATCATCATGATGGTGAGAAAGCGACTTCAAGAGCAGCAGAAAAATTTGGAACTTTTTTTGGAATGTCGACAATTGCAACAACTAGCATTGAAGAGGTTGGAAATTTAACAAGTGGTCCAAAATTATTTCAACTTTATATTCATAAAGATAGAGGCTTAACGGATAATTTAATTGAGCGATGTCAAAGAGCTAACTTTAAAGCATTGTGTTTAACAGTAGATACTATTGTTGCAGGTAATAGAGAGCGAGATCATAGAACTGGATTTACCACTCCACCAAAATTAACTTTGGCAAGTTTGATAAGTTTTGCATTACATCCCGAGTGGACTTTAAATTATTTAATGCATGAAAGATTTAAGTTACCTAATCTTCCACATACGGAAAAAGATGGACAGTCTATAGAAACTTCAGTGATCAATTATATTAACAGTCAATTTGATCCTACGATGAACTGGAAAGACGCAGAGTACGTTGCAAAAAAATGGAAAAGTGCTTTTGCTATAAAAGGAATTGTATCCGTAGAGGATGCAAAAAAAGCAGTAGATATAGGCGCAACAGCAATCATGATTTCAAATCATGGTGGAAGACAACTAGATGCCTCTATGTCACCATTTGATGTTCTTGCAGATATCGTTGATGCGGTTGGGGACAAAGTAGATGTCATTTTAGATGGCGGAGTTAGAAGAGGAACTCATGTACTAAAAGCTTTGGCGCTTGGAGCGAAGGCATGTTCATTTGGAAAAGGTTACTTGTATGCATTGTCAGCTGGAGGCCAAGCTGGAGTTGAGGCAGCACTTAGAATTATGCATTCCGAAATAAAAAGAGGCATGACTTTAATGGGCTGCAGAAGTGTAAAAGAAATTACTAGAGATAAAGTAATTTTTAGAAAAAAATGAAATTAGCAGATAATCTTTTAAAGCTTGGTACTGAAAATGCATTTGTCGTTCTTGCAAAAGCGAAAGCTTTAGAGGCTCAAGGAAAAGAAATAATTAATTTAGGAATAGGTCAGCCTGATTTTAGAACTCCAAAACACATTGTTGATGCCGCAAAAAAGGCCTTAGACGATGGTTTCCATGGCTATACACCAGCAAATGGTCTTTTAGAATTGAGACAAGGAGTATCTCGTCATATTAAGAAAATGTATGGCGCAAATATAGACGCTTCACGAGTAGTGATTGTACCAGGTGGAAAACCTACAATGTTTTTTGCAATGTTAATGTTTGGCCAGCCAGGCATAGAAATTATTTATCCAGAACCAGGATTTCCAATTTATGAATCAATGATTAATTATTCAGGGGCAAAAGCAGTTCCAATGTATTTAAGTGAGAAAAATAATTTTTCATTTAAAGCCGAAGAAGTTTTAAAATTAATAAATGATAAAACTCGTTTAATAATAATTAATAATCCACAGAATCCAACGGGGGGTCTTATTGAAAGAGAACAAATTGACAAACTCGTTGCAGGTTTAAAAAAATTTCCAGATGTTGCAATTTTAAGCGATGAAATTTATAGCAGACAAATTTATGATAATAAAAAAATGCCTTCGTTTTTTAATTATCCAGAACTTTTTGATCGATTAATTGTTTTGGATGGCTGGAGCAAAACATATGCAATGACAGGTTGGCGTTTAGGTTGGAGCGTATGGCCAGAAAAAATTATTGAGGATATTACTAGATTGTGCGTGAATGATCATTCATGTCCTTGTGCTTCAACTCAAATTGCTGGTCTTGCTGCATTAGACGGACCTCATGATTTTTTAGATGAAATGATGAGTCAATTTAATAGAAGGAGAAAATTAATCGTTGATGGACTAAACAGCATTAAAGGGGTTACTTGTAATAATCCCGGAGGAGCTTTTTATGTATTTCCTAATATTAGTGGGACTGGAATGAATGGTAATGAGTTTGCAGATAAATGTTTAAATGAAGCAGGAGTTGCAATTATTCCAGGCGTAAGCTTTGGTAAATCTGCCAAAGATTTTGTAAGATTTAGTTTTGCAAACTCTTACGAGAATATAGAAAAAGCTTTAGAAAAAATTAAAAAAATTGTTATCAAATAAAGTTTTTTTTTGATCTCAAATACCTATATATATCAATGAAAATAATATAAGTTTGAATTATGTCCACACTAGCAATGCCACCAGTTGATCAGTTGGTTTTAAATGATAAAGAAAAAATTGTTCGACATTTAAAAAGATTTACTAATCCAATTAATGTTATTTCAGACCCAGAAGGCATAACTCCCTATGAAACGGATGCATTAAGTGCTTATAAACAAAAGCCAATGGTCATTGTTCTTCCTGAGAATACAGAGGAAGTTAGAAGTATTTTAAAATATTGCCATGAAAATAATATCAAGGTTGTACCAAGAGGATCTGGCACAGGTCTTTCCGGTGGAGCATTACCTTTGGCAGACTGTGTTTTGTTAGGTCTTAGTAAATTTAATAAAATTTTAGAAGTTGATTTCGAAAATAGATGCGTTGTTACCCAGCCTGGAGTTACGAATTTATCTCTAACAAAAGCAGTTGAGCATAATGGTTTTTATTATGCACCGGACCCTTCAAGCCAAATTGCTTGTTCAATTGGCGGAAATATTGCCGAGAACTCAGGAGGAGTTCATTCTTTAAAATACGGAACCACAACAAATAACGTTCTCGGAGTTGAAATTGTTTTGATGGATGGAACAATTATGAGGTTTGGCGGAAAAAAATTAGAATCTGAAGGTTATGATTTATTAGGTTTGATCACAGGCTCAGAGGGTTTGCTTGGAGTTTTAACAGAGGTAACAGTTAAAATTTTAAAAAAACCGCAGTCAGTCAAAGCTCTACTTTTAGGCTTTCAAAGCATTGAAGATTCCGGTCAGTGCGTTTCAGATATTATTTCAGGAGGAATTATACCTGCAGGAATGGAAATTATGGACAAGCCTTTAATAAAAGCAACAGACAATTACGCTAAGGCTGGATATCCAAAAGATGTTGAGGCAATTTTAATCGTGGAACTGGATGGCACGGAAAGTGAAGTAAATATTTTAATAAAAAGAGTAGAAGAAATTGCTAAGAAAAATAAATCATCCTATTTACGCATAAGTAAGAATGACGAAGAGAGATTAAGATTTTGGCTAGGAAGAAAAGCTGCATTTCCAGCAATTGGAGATATGTCCCCTGATTATTTATGCATGGATGGAACTATTCCTAGAAAAAAATTAGCAGAAGTTTTGCAAGAAATTACTAAGCTTTCACAAAAACATGGTTTAAGAGTTGCAAATTGTTTTCATGCAGGAGATGGAAATTTGCATCCTCTGATTATGTTTGATTCAAATGTTAAGAGTGAATTAAAAAGAGCAGAAAAATTTGGCGCTGATATTTTAAAATATTGTGTAAAAGTGGGTGGTGTACTTACCGGAGAACATGGAGTTGGAATTGAGAAAAGAGATTTAATGTGCGAAATGTTTAACGATGAAGACATTCAACAGCAACTAAATATTAAACAAGCATTTGATGAGAAATCTCTTTTAAATCCAGGTAAAGTATATCCAATCCTTCATCGTTGTGCAGAAGGCGGGAAGATGCACATTCATAAAGGAGATACAAAGTTCAAAGATATCCCAAGATTTTAATGCGAGAAATTTATTCGCCGTCAAGCGAACATGAGGTTGCCGATTTTATAAAAAATTGTAATTCGCGAGAGATTCCAATTGAAATTATAGGACATAATTCAAAATCAATCGGCAGATTAATTCAGTGTTCAAAATCTTTAAATTTAAAAAATTTAAGTGGAATTATTGAATATTTTCCTGAAGAACTTTATATAAAAGTTAAAGCAGGAACGTCGCTTGCTTTAATTGAGACAGAGTTAGACAAAAAAAATCAAGAACTATCTTTTGAACCATCCGACATGGGATTTTTATATAATGGTAGGAGCAATAAAGGATCCGTTGGTGGAGCTGTAGCTTGTAATTTATCAGGATCACGCAGATTTAGGGCGGGCGCTTTAAGAGATCATATTCTAGGATTTAGAGGAATAAATGGCAAAGGTGAAATTGTAAAATCTGGGGGGACCGTTGTTAAAAATGTAACAGGTTATGATGTAAGCAAACTTATAACCGGATCGTATGGGACCTTAGTTGCTTTGACAGAGATTGTTTTGAAAGTTCAACCAAAAAATGAAGAGAGTCAAACTTTATTAGTTAATAATATTAATTTAAATAAAGCTTTAAATATTTTTTCAAAATCAATGGAAACTTCCGTTGAAATATCAGGTGCATGTTTTTACCCAAAAAAAATGTCCAAGTTTTTTAAATTAAATGATCTGGACACAACAACTTCAATTGCTGCTATTCGTCTTGAAGGACCAAAGATTTCTGTGGTTGAAAGAGTAAATACTCTAAAAAAATTATTTGATGAATATAAAAAAACAATTTCAGTACTTGAAAATTATCAATCAAGAATTTTTTGGCAAAATACAACAGATCTGCAATTTTTTAATAATAGTACAAATGTGGTTGTAAAAATAATTTTACCACCTGCTAATACAGATCAGTTTATAAATAAATTTGAAAATGATGAATTAAAATATGTAGTCGATTGGGCGGGTAATTTAATTTGGGTTGAAATACCAGAGAATGATAGCATATTACTTAGACAATTAAGAACGGAAGCAGCAAAAGTTGCTGGGCACATAACGATTATTAAGGCGCCCAATCATGTACGTATTAAAGAGGAATTTTTGACAACTGTTGATGAGAATATTAAAGTTTTATCTTTAAAGATAAAAGAAAGTTTTGACCCAAAGAAAATTTTAAATCCAGGAAAGATGTATTCAGGAATATAATGCAAACAAATTTTACAAAAAAACAATTACAAGAGAGCAATATTAGTTCAGCAGATGGAATTTTAAGAAAATGTGTGCATTGTGGATTTTGTAATGCAACTTGTCCAACCTATCAGATCGTAGGAGATGAACTTGATGGTCCACGCGGTAGAATTTATTTAATCAAAGATATGCTGGAAAATGAAAAACCAGCCAATGAAAAAATAGCAAAGCACATTGATCGATGCCTATCTTGTTATGCATGTATGACTACTTGTCCTTCAGGAGTTAATTATATGCATCTTGTAGATCATGCACGAAATCATATAGAAAAAACTTTTGTCAGACCTTTCTTTGATAGATTTATAAGAAACTTGCTTTCCAAAATTTTACCAAGCCCAACTTTATTTAGAATGGCTGGTTATTCTGCAAGATTATTTTATCCTTTTAGGTTTTTATTTCCAAAAAGAATTAAAAATATGCTGAAGTATATGCCAAATTCTTTTCCAGTATCTAGACAAGAAAATAAAGAAATATACCCACCAGCCGGAAAGTCTTATGCAAGAGTTGCTTTACTTACAGGCTGTGTACAAAGAGTTATTTCGCCACAAATTAATGATGCAACAATTGAGATTTTAAATAGGCATGGTGTTGAAGTGATTGTACCAAAAAAAGTGGATTGTTGTGGATCATTAAATCATCACTTAGGTAAAGAAGAGCTTGCTCACAAGTCTTTCATAAACAATATTAATTCTTGGTTTAAATGGTATGAAGAAAAAAATCTTGATGCAATTTTAGTGACCACGTCTGGCTGTGGTACTACTTTAAAAGATTATGGTTACATTTTTAGAGACCATCCAGATAAAGAACTTAGAAAAAAAGCAAAAATGGTCTCATCGCTTGCAAAAGATGTAACTGAATATTTAGGAAAAAATATTAAATTAAATTATATAAAAAAAGACAAAAAATTTAAAATTGCATATCACTCCGCATGTTCAATGCAACATGGGCAAAAAATACATAAACAACCAATAGATTTATTAACAAAAACTGGCAATGAAATAGTTGAGATACCAGACGGTCATTTGTGCTGCGGATCGGCTGGGACTTATAATTTACTTCAAGATGAAATGGCTTCAGAACTATTAAAAAGAAAAGTTTCAAATATAGATAAAGTAAAACCTGATTTTATTTCAACTGGAAATATTGGATGTATGACGCAGATTTCATCAGGAACCAAAATACCAATTGTCCATACCATAGAAATTTTAAACTGGTATACAGGGGGAGAAAAACCCAAAGCAATTAATTTGTTATGAAGAAAAAGATTTTAGTTACTAAAAATTTATTAAAAGAGACAGAAGAGCGTGTTCAGAAATTATTTGATACAAAATTAAATAAAGAAGAAAAACCTTATACTACAGAAGATATAATTGAGCTTTCCAAGGACTGTGATGGAATTTTATCTTTTAGCTCAGACAAAATAGACTCAGCAGCTATCAATAAATTATCTGATAAAGTAAAAATTATCGCAAACTATGCTGTTGGTTTTGGAAATATCGATACTAATGCTGCAGCAAAAAAAGGAATAGTTGTAACCAATACTCCAGAAGTTTTATCAGAAGCAACTGCCGACATTTCTATTCTTCTTTTGTTAGGAGCATCAAGAAGAGCTTATGAGGGAAGAAAATTTGCTGAAGAGCAAAGTTGGAGTTGGAGAACTGATTTTTTACTTGGCAAGCAAATGTCTAATAGAAAATTAGGAATTCTTGGTATGGGAAGAATTGGTAGAGCAGTTGCAAAACGTGCCCGAGGTTTTGGGATGGAAATTCATTATCACAATAGAACTAAATTAGCGGCTCACTTTGAAGAGGGAGCAATTTATCACGACAATATTAAGTCATTATTTAATAACAGCGAATTCCTTTCCATTAATTGTCCTGCAACTAAAGAGACGACTAACTTAGTTAATGAGCAATCGATTAATTATTTACCTGATGGCGCTGTTGTTACGAATGCAGCAAGAGGAGACATTATTGATGATACTGCCATGATTAAAGCAATGAAAAGTGGAAAAGTTTTTGCTTTAGGACTAGACGTTTATAATGGTGAACCAAAAATCAATCCTGAATATTTAAAATTAAATAATCTTTTTTTACTTCCTCATATTGGCAGTGCAACGGTTAGAACTAGACTTGATATGGGAGATAGAGCAGTCGATAACTTAGAGAATTTCTTTAATAATAAAAAACCTAAAGATCAGGTTAATTAAAGATATTTAGCAATTAATACTATTGAGTCTTCGTAGATAAGTTCTGCTGCCACCCATAAGATTGCAAATAACCCAACCCAAGCAATCCATTTAAACTTTTTAATATAAATCGAGATAAAATTCGCAAGTGTTGCCATGATAATAATTGAAAGAGTTAACCCAAATACAAGCGCCCAGTAGTGACCTTTAGCGGCGCCCGCAACTCCTAAAACATTATCTAAACTTAAAGTGATATCAG
>Ga0214921_10003457_pt1 | contig 24099 bp, 22 predicted proteins | sample LL1505_MetaG_FD_177992 | JGI IMG/M metagenome (GOLD analysis project Ga0214921, IMG submission 177992) | Freshwater microbial communities from Lake Lanier, Atlanta, Georgia, United States - LL-1505 | ecosystem: Environmental > Aquatic > Freshwater > Lake | place: USA: Georgia | collected...
AAAAAAATAATCTCTGCATCTTCCACCGCTTCTTCTAACTCAGTGGTGAATCTTAAACGCTCTTCTTTGATATTTCTTAAAAATATTTTCTCTAAACCTGGTTCGTATATGGTGATTTGACCTCCGCTTAATTTTTCTACTTTCGCATTATCAATGTCTACGCAAGTCACTTTGTTACCCGTCTCTGCGAAACAAGTACCTGTTACTAATCCAACGTATCCTGTGCCTATTACTGCTATTTTCATCTAAAATTATTTTAGCCTTTTGAATTAAAAAAAGATTGAACGCCTTCTGTAATATATTTTAGTTGTACTTCATCCATTTCTGTGTGAATTGGTAAAGAACAAACACATGGTGTTAATTGATCTGTTACTTTTAGATCCCATTGATGTTGCTGTTTTGATGCAAACATTTTTTGCAAATGTCCCGGAACAGGATAATAAATCATACATGGAATTTCTTTAGCAGCTAAATGCGCAATGAATTTTTCTCTTTCTACGCCTTTCAACTGAATGGTGTATTGATGAAACACATGCGTACTATAATTTGCAATAGCTGGTGTTACAATCGCATCAATGCCAGCAAATGCTTGCGTGTAATATGCTGCAACAGCTTGTCTCGCTATATTATACGTATCTAATTTTGCCAATTTGATATTTAAGATAGCAGCTTGAATAGAATCCAATCTTGAATTACATCCAACTACATCATGATAATAACGTGCAGATTGTCCGTGATTGGCAATCATAGCCATCTTATCTGCTAAGACTTTATCATTGGAAAAAATAGCTCCCCCATCTCCAAATGCGCCTAAGTTTTTACTAGGATAAAAAGAAGTGGCACCAATATGACCCATGGTACCTGTTTTTTTAACAGTGCCGTCAGAGAAAGTATAGTCTGCTCCTATCGCTTGTGCATTGTCCTCTATCACATATAAATTATGCTGCTTTGCAATGTCCAAAATCGCTTCCATGGGTGCAGCATGTCCATATAAATGCACTGGTACAATTGCTTTTGTTTTTGGTGTAATTGCTTTTTTCAAGCTTTCTATATCCATGCAATAAGTCACCGGATCTACATCTACAAATACAGGGGTCAATTTTAATAAAGCCACTACTTCGGTGGTAGCGATATAAGTAAATGAAGGCGTGATGACCTCATCACCTGGTTGTAAGTCCAATGCCATCATCGCTATCTGAAGGGCATCCGTGCCATTGGCACATGGCACCACATATTCTATCCCTAAATATTCCCCTAATTTTTTTGAAAAATCTTGTACGGCTTTGCCATTTATATATGCAGCAGTATCCAATACGTTTTGTATGGCCTGGTCAACCTCTTCTTTGATGGCTAGATACTGATTTTTTGTATCTACCATTTGTATTTTTCGCATCCAATGAATTTTGCCAAAATTACAATAAAATGGCCAAAATGGTGGAAATACCCCCTTTGTATCCCATCTTTGCATTAGCCTATTTTTATGATACTATATCGACTGTTTTTAATGTTTTATCCAATCCTAGCTAAGCTTATTAGTCCATTTAATGAGAAAGCAAAGTGTTGGGTAGAGGGGCAACAAAAGGTTTGGGATGAAATAGGGTTTTTATGCAGTCAAATTAATGGACCCATCATTTGGGTACACTGCGCCTCTTATGGTGAATTTGAACAAGGTTTTCCCATCATAACTCAATTAAAAAAAACCTACCCTACCCATCAAATATGGGTGACCTTCTTTTCCCCTTCTGGCTACTTACACCGAAAGCATCACCCAGATGTCGACTTTGTTTCTTATTTACCACTAGACAGTCCAACTGCTGCAACTAGGTGGATGGAAATGGTGCAACCAAAATGTATTGTATTTATCAAATATGAGTTTTGGTATTATTATTTAAAGCTTGCAGCACTCCATAAAATACCTACTTTTTTAGCTGCTGCAATTTTTAGACCTGACCAAATATTTTTTAAATTCTACGGTGGATTTTATCGAACCATCTTACAATTGTTCACTGGCATTTTAGTACAAGATATCCATTCAAAAAATTTAGTTGCCCCCCTTCTAAAGAATACATATTTGCATATTAGTGGAGATACACGTTTTGATCGTGTACTGGATATTGCTGCAGCAAAAAAATCTATAGATTGGGTATCAAAATTAGCAGATGGTAAAATAATTGTTGCAGGAAGTACTTGGGAAGATGACCATAAAATCATTGGTTCCGTTTTTGAGCAATGTGATCAATTGGAGCAATGTAATTGGATCATTGTACCGCACAATGTTGATGCAGTATCCATTAAAGCTTGTCGATCACATTTTACAAATGTAATTTGTCTGTCCGAATGGTTGACTCAATTAAATTCAATGGAGAAGCCAATGGTCTTGATTGTAGACCAAATTGGTTTATTAAGTCATCTATATCAATACGCTGATATCGCCTATATAGGTGGAGGCTTTACAAAGGATGGTATCCACAATGTACTAGAAGCTGCTGTATATAGTAAGCCAGTAATTTGGGGACCGAATGATTTAAAATATCCAGAAGCCATTGGACTGCGCAACGAAGGTGGCGGTATTCAAATAAAGGATGCTAGTGCTTTAAAAACTACAATCTTTCAATTATTAAATGATACTAGTTTTTACAAAACTACTGGATATGCAGCTTTAAAGTTTGTGCAAGCACACGCAGGTGCCTCACAAAAAACAATTGAATCTATTAAGCGAATCTACGTTTCACCAGTAGATCAAAAGCTTTAACCACTTCATCCGTCTCATCCCATTTATTTTGTTCCCTTAAATTAGATTTGATCCAAAATTGTGCTTCTGCATAAATTTTAAACCCATTGATGGTTTTAATGGCATGATCAAATGCTTTATCATCCCCCCCAAAAAGAGATGCTATAAATTGAAATTTATCATTGGTTCCTATACCCGCTTTCAAGTCCTTAATGGGGTCTAAAGCTAATTTTTCTTTAAGTTCTGTATTGGTAATGGTGGCATTGATCTCCTTTGGAATGGACTCGGTTACTATAGGTACGACAGGCACTGCAGGTTCAACGGGCTCTGATTTTGGCAAACTAGGAATTCTAACTTCAGCAACTTCTTCGCCTCCTGGAATCATCACAGAAACATTGTTTGGAAGATTATTAAATTGATCCGTTTCTGATAAGGCTGCTAGCAATTTGACGGCCGTTTGTTTTAATTGGCTTTTGTCTGCCTTTTCGGCCAATTGTGTGGTTAATTTTTCAACCAAAGCGGCAACTCTTTCCATAGGAATGTCTACTTTTGAAGGAATTAAAGAATAAGGATTTATTTAAGAACGAAAAAGAAATTGCATTATTGTCTATGTTTATTGAACAAAACTTTTCAAAAGAAAAAAGAGGATGGCTTGAGGTCGTTTGTGGCAGCATGTTTAGCGGCAAAACCGAAGAGTTAATTAGAAGACTTAAAAGAGCTCAAATTGCAAATTTAAAAGTAGTCATTTACAAACCAGCAACCGATACTAGGTATGATAAAGAGAAGGTGGTAAGTCATGATGCCAACTCTGTTCCTTCCATTCCAATTGACCTCGCAAAAAATATATTATTGCATGTAGCAGATGCTGATGTAGTGGGTATTGACGAGGCTCAGTTTTTTGATCATGAAATTATTGCTGTTTGTGAAACACTCATCATGCAAGGTAAAAGAGTCATTGTAGCTGGTTTGGATATGGATTATTTAGGTAAGCCATTTGGACCTATGCCACAACTTTTAGCCATCGCAGATTTCATCACCAAACTACATGCCATTTGTGTACAATGCGGCCATCTAGCCAATGTATCATACAGAACGAGCCAGGAAGAAGGTACGGTTGTATTGGGTGAAAAAAATAATTATGAGCCAAGATGTAGAATCTGTGCAGCAAAATAAGCCTATCCGCTAAATGAAAGAATCGCTTAAAAATATGACCACGCTGCTTAAAAAAGATTTACTGTTAGAGTGGAGACAGCAGTATACTTTTTTTGGCATCCTAATTTATTTAGCTTCTACTACTTTTGTTATCTACTTAACCATGGGTATTCCAGAAGATAAAGTTTGGAATGGGCTTTATTGGGTCACTCTACTTTTTATTTGTATCAATGCTGTGGCAAGAAGTTTCTTGCAAGAAGGGAGAGGTAGGATGCTTTATTTTTATTCGATTGTTAGCCCAGTTAATTTTATTTTATCAAAACTTATTTTCAATAGTTTACTCATGTGCATCATGAGTGCATTGAGCTTGATGCTTTTCATGATTTTACTAGGCAATCCATTAACACATATTATTTTATTCTTTGGAATAAGTTGTTTGGGTGGAATAAGTTTGAGTTTGGTATTTAGCTTTTTAGCTGCTATCGCCGCAAAAGCACAACAGCCTTCCGCCATCATGGCTATCTTAGGATTCCCTTTGATTATACCACAGTTACTTTTATTGATGAAGATTGCGAATATTGCATTCTCTGATATTGTGCAAAATGGCTTACCTCAACTTGTTGGATTATTGGTTGGATTTGACATCATGATTATCGCACTTGCCTATATTCTTTTTCCATTCTTGTGGAAAGACTAAACCCATCGCTAAGAATACTTAGAATTGTAAATGTCTAACTGTCAAACCGTCGTTGATCAATTGCTTCAATGATTCAATTCCAATAGACAAATGACGCTCCACAAATTCAGCAGTGACTTTACTATCACTCGCTTCTGTCTTTACACCCTCTGGTACCATTGGAGAATCACTCACCAATAACAATGCACCTGTTGGAATCTTATTGTAAAATCCTACTGTAAAAATAGTCGCAGTTTCCATATCAATAGCATAAGCCCTTACCTTCGTCAAGTAGGTCTTAAATTCTTCGTCATGCTCCCATACTCTTCGGTTGGTGGTGTATACTGTTCCCGTCCAATAATCTACATTGTTATCTCTAATGGTTGTTGAAATTGCTTTTTGTAAAGCAAAGGCAGGTAAGGCTGGCACTTCTGGTGGAAAATAATCATTTGAAGTTCCTTCTCCTCTTAATGCAGCTATTGGAAGTATTAAATCACCTACTTTATTTCTTTTCTTTAACCCACCACATTTTCCTAAGAACAAAACAGCTTCGGGCTGTATTGCAGTTAATAAATCCATCACGGTTGCAGCACCAGGGCTACCCATACCAAAATTAATAATGGTGATACCTTCTGCAGTGGCACATTGCATCGGACGATCTTTGCCAATGATTTCAACCTGATGTTTTTCTGCAAACATCTTTACATAATTGCTGAAATTGGTCAATAAGATATATTTACCAAATTGATCTAATCTTGCTCCAGTATACCTAGGTAACCAGTTTTCTACAATTTCTTCTTTTGTTTTCATAAGCTTATCTTTGATCAAATACTTTTATAAAATTAACTTATTTTTTTTAATTCATGATTTTAGTTGATTTCCCAACCTATGACTTTAAAGTCCATTCAATTGGCGGAAAAGACCAAATCTTTGATCCTTGCAGAAAAAAATGGGTAGTATTGACCCCAGAAGAATGGGTTAGACAAAATATTTTACAGTACCTGATTCAAGTTTGTAAATACCCGATTGAACTCATTGCAATTGAGAAAACAATTCAATTGGGAACACTGAATAAAAGATTTGATATCCTCGTATATCATGGAACAACACCATGGATGATTATTGAATGTAAAGAAGCAAATACCCCACTCAACGAAAAAACGATTCTTCAATTATTACAATACCAACAAGTATTGAATGCAACTTATTTAATTGCATCCAATGGGCCAACTACAATAGGTGCAGAAATAAAAATGGGGAACCTGCATATGTTGCAGAAGTTCCCCAATTATATTGACCCTCGTCTTTAAAAGATTAAGGGAAGATGCCTAGTTCGGTATAAGAATGTGCTACCTTATTAATTGCGCAAACATAAGCCGCAGTTCTCATATCAGGTATAGATGGATTTGCATTCCAAATATCCATAATTTCTCTTGTTGCATTGATCATCGTTTCTTCCAATCCACTATGCACTAAGTCAATTTCATCAGGACCGTGCGCAATGACTGCTCTTTCTGTAGCACTCACCTTCTTACCTGTTAACTCTTCCATCTGATTGATGATGTTGATATTTGCATTTTCAGTGAAACGCTTTTCTAAACGACCATATCTAACGTGGCTTAAGTTTTTCAACCACTCAAAATAAGACACTGTTACACCACCTGCATTCAAATACATATCTGGAATAACTAAGACCCCTTTCTTTGATAAAATTTCATCCGCCTCTGGTGTTAAAGGTCCATTTGCTGCTTCACCAATAATCTTAGCTTTGATATTAGGTGCATTGTTTTTATCAATCACATTTTCTAAAGCTGCAGGAATTAAAATATCACAATCCATTTCCAATGCATCTGAACTTTTTTCGATATTGGTTGCACCAGGGAAATTCAAGATGCTGCCTGTTGTTTTTCTATGTTGGAAAACTGCTTCCTCATCTAACCCATCTGCACAGTATATGGCTCCTTCAAATTCAGCGATTGCAACCACTTTAGCACCATGTGTTCTGAAGAATTTTGCAGAGAAATAACCCACATTGCCCAATCCTTGAACAATTACACGTTTATTTTCAATACCAACAGTTAATCCTAATTTCTTCATTACATCTCCCATCAAACAAACTTCTCTCACACCGTAAAAAACACCCAATCCAGTGGCTTCTTTACGACCTCTCACACCACCCAATGATACTGGCTTTCCAGTAACACAACCAGCAGCATCAATCTCACCTGGTTTCAATGATTGATAGGTATCCACAATCCAAGCCATTTCTCGCTCTCCGGTTCCGTAATCTGGAGCAGGTACATCGATACCAGGACCAATAAAATTTTTCTTTACTAATTCTGCAGTATACCTTCTTGTGATTTTTTCTAATTCATATGCACTCAAAGTTCTTGGGTTAATTTTAATTCCTCCTTTACCTCCACCAAATGGCACATTCACAATAGCACATTTATAAGTCATCAAAGCGGCCAATGCCATCACTTCGTCCTGATTCACTGCCATGCTAAAACGTATACCACCTTTACATGGTGATTTATGTTGAGAGTGTTGTACTCTATATGCTTCAATTACTTCAATTCTGCCATCATCCATTTTTACTGGAAAACGCATACTGTAAATACTATTACAAGCTTTAATTTGCTCTAATAATCCTTCCTCCCAATTCGTATATTTTGATGCTTTGTCGAAACTTTTTTCTACACTCTGAAAAAAACTGTACTCTGATGTTGTTGACATATACTTTTATTTTTCTAGTTGTTTAATTTTTTTATCGATTGAAGTGACATATAAAAAAAGGCCAATAAGCACAATACAAACCACTGACATGACTAAGAATATTTTTCCGTTCTGCAACATAATACTTTGTGATGCTGTTTGTTGTGCTTGTAATAAGGTTAACATATATTTAATAATTGTAGGTTATAAGATGCCTTCTTTTTTTAATTGGATCATTTGGACACGAATTTTCAAAGTGGTAATCCAAACCCCTAATAAAGTCCATCCAATCACTGCTGGATAAAATACAGTGCGCATATTCGCGGACATGTCCTTACCATTAATACCAGGATTTCCATCACTTCCCTGTCCGCCAGGATGTAATGACTCCGTTAATCTTGGTAAAATCCAAAGCGTTGGAAACAACATAAAAAATGAAAAAATATTATAGACTGCAGAAAGTCTAGCTTTTTTTTCTGCATCCACTAAACTTCCCCTTAAAACAAAATAAGCAAAGTAAATCAGTAATGCGATTGCAGCACCGTTTTGCTTTGGATCGCCTACCCATGGACTTCCCCACTGGTAATTAGCCCATAATGCGCCTGTAATGATGCCTAAGACGCCAAAAACTAAACCCATCGCAGCATATGCTTGTGCATAAACATCATGCATTAAATTGGATGACCTTAAATATTTAATGGAATAGACCAATGAAACAAACAATAAAATCATCATGCCAAACCACATAGGCACATGAAAAAAGAAATTACGAATGGACTCCTGCATACGGTCATCTAACTTAGGCACTTTCACCAAAAAACCATAGGTACAAGTGTACAAAAGCAATATAAAAGACAACAGTTTCCACCATTTTTTATGCAGCATAGCTTCTTAATATTTAATCGATTAGCTCTAAAACTAACGGCTGTTTGGCAAAATTACAGCTTTTAAGTGAACCGCCTAATTTTTGAGCAAATCTTATATTGGCAAATTTACGGCGATTTTGTACATTTGCGTCCATAATTTTCATGCCGTAACATGAAGCGAACTGCCCCGTAAGGCTGTAGTAAACTTAATGTGGCTATCATTTTAAAATATAGACACAAATGAAACTTTCTCAATTTAGGTATGATCTACCTTTAAACCTGATTGCCCAGTATCCCACAAAAAGAAGAGAAGACAGTAGACTGATGGTGGTAAACCGTATTAACGGTCACATGGAAAATCGTCATTTCTCTGATTTGTTAGATTATTATGATGACAAGGATGTATTTGTAGTGAATAACACTAAAGTATTCCCTGCAAGAATGTATGGTCGTAAGGAAAAAACAGGTGCAAAAATCGAAGTATTCTTGTTAAGAGAATTAAATAAGCCTAATCGTTTATGGGATGTCATTGTTGATCCCGCAAGAAAAATTCGTGTAGGTAACAAATTGTATTTTGGTGAAAACGAAGAACTAGTAGCAGAAGTGATTGACAACACTACTAGCCGTGGTCGTACCATCCGTTTTTTATGGGAAGGAGATGACGAAGGATTTAAGAAAATGTTAGAATTTTTAGGTGAGACACCTTTACCTAAATACATTAAGCGTAAGCCTGATGAAGATGATAAAGAAAGATACCAAACTGTTTACGCAAAGCATGAAGGTGCTGTAGCCGCTCCAACAGCAGGTTTACACTTTAGCAAAGAATTAATTAAGCGTTCAGAAATCTTAGGTATCCGTTTTGCAGAAGTAACATTACACACTGGCTTAAGCACTTTCAGACCAATTGAAGTAGAAGATTTGAGCAAACATAAAATGGATGCTGAGTACTTTAAAATTGATGAAGATGCTTGCAGAATCATTAATACAGCAAAAGAAAATGGTCGTCGTGTTTGTTCCATTGGTACCACAGCAATGCGTGCCATGGAAAGCAGTGTAACTGCACAACGTTTATTGAAGCCAGCTGAAGGATGGACAAATCATTTTATCCACCCTCCTTATAATTTCAATATTGCGGATAGCTTAGTCACTAATTTCCATTTACCAAAAACTAGTTTGTTAATTATGTCTTGTGCTTTTGCGGGATATGAATTGGCGATGGAAGCTTATAAAAAAGCAATTAAAGATAAATACCGTTTCTTCTCTTATGGAGACGCACTATTGTTTATTTAATTTTAGAAAAACTAAAAATTAAATAAACAATACTTAGTTAGATTTTTTTCTGTTTATTTAAATCTAAGTTAAACTACCTACCAAGGGGACAGATATGCATCTGTCCCCTTTTTATTTTCCCGATTGTATAAATTCCTTTCCCAAATCTATAAATCAAACATGTAAAGACTACCTAGCTTTGCGGCATGAAAATAAGGGTTCGAAAAAAATATTTATTTGTATGTATTTTATTTGGATTTTTTCATGTTACAAAAGCCCAGTCCATCAAAGTTCAAAAAGATACTGCCAATTGGCATCAATTAAAGGATGTAACCATCGTAGGTAGAAATAGTAAAAGCGATTATCAACAAATACCTGAAATTGTTGGCACCAATATATACGCGGGGAAAAAGAATGCATTAATCGTACTTGAAAATGTTCAAGGTAATATTGCCAATAATACCATGCGTCAAGTATTGGCAAAAGTACCTGGTATTCATATTTGGGAAAGTGATCCAAGCGGTATTCAAATTGGTATTGCTGCAAGAGGTTTAAGTCCTAACAGAAGTTGGGAATTTAACGTGAGACAAAATGGTTATGATATCGCAGCCGATCCATTTGGTTATCCTGAAGCTTATTATAACCCACAACTACAAGCTGTTCAAAGAATTGAAATTATTAGAGGACAAGGTGCTCTTCAATATGGACCACAGTTTGGCGGAATGGTCAACTATATCTTAAAAAATGGCAGTGATATTAACCAACCTTTTGAATTTGAAACGCAACAGACTATTGGAAGTAATGGTTTAATAAATAGTTATAACGCAATTGGAGGAAAAAAAGAAAAACTGAATTACTATTCATTTTATGATCAAAGAAATGGAGATGGTTGGAGAGATAATAGTCAATTTTTTTCAAAAGCAGGATTCGGATCTGTGACCTATCATTTCACCAATCAATTTTCGGTCAATTTCGAATTAATGCATTCACATACTAGAAGCCAACAAGCAGGTGGATTAACAGATTTGCAACTTAAACAAAATGCAAAGCAAAGTTTTAGACATAGGAATTGGATGGATATTAAATGGACGACACCAGCTATCAACATTCTATATGAAATGAATGACCATAGTCGTTGGAATACAAAAATTTTTGGAACTTTTGGAGATCGAAATAGTGTTGGATTTTTACAATCTATCTTAGTAAAAGATAGTATCAATCTTGCAATGAATCAATTTAACAATCGAATTGTGAATATAGATCAATATAGAAACTATGGACTTGAAAGTAGATTCATTACTGATTACTTTGTTGGAATAATGAAAAATACGATTTCAACAGGGATCAGATTGTATACAGGCAATACACATCGACTAGCAGACGGAAAAGGCACAACCGGATCTGACTATGATGTCCGTATTGAAGGACTTTATCCAAGGGATATTCAATTTAGATCAAATAATGGGGCGGTATTCTTTGAAAATATTTTTAGAGTTACAGAAAAGCTATTGATCATTCCTGGTATTCGATATGAATGGTTGGAAGGATCAGCAGGGGGAAGCAATGGGTTAAATTCAAATGGGGGGTCAATTCAACTTCAAAATATCACAAGAAGTAGAAGCTTTATACTTGCTGGAATTGGATCAGAATACCATTTAACAAATACTACAGAATTCTATGCGAATTTTTCTCAAGCATATAGGCCTATTCAATTTGCAAATTTACAAGCACCCCCTACTACTGATCTGATTGACCAAGATTTAAAAGATGCAAGGGGATATAATTTGGATCTTGGCTACAGAGGTAAAGTGAAAAATTACCTTCAATTTGATATAAGTGGATTTTATTTACAATACAATAATCGAGTAGGAACTATTACTCCATTAGGTGCGAACTACAGACTAGTAACCAATGTGGGCGCAAGCACAAGTAAAGGATTAGAAACCTATATCGAATTCAATCCAATAAGGGCTTTCTCAAATAGTGTACATTCTGATATTATATTTTTTAGTTCCTATTCCTATACAGATGCTAGATATAGTGGCAACCATCAAGATGCCAATACCAAAGGGAAAAAAGTAGAAAATGCACCTCAAGATATTCTAAGAACTGGACTAAGTATTGGTTATAAAGGTTTTTTATTCACCACTCAATTAAGTCATGTTGGAGCTGCATTTAGCGATGCCAATAATACCAATACTCCATCAACAAATGGCAATATCGGTCTCATTCCTTCCTACTCTATTTTAGATCTAACTGCATCATATAAGTTTTCAAAAAAAATGCATGTAAAAGCTGGAATCAATAATTTGCAAGATGCAATGTATTTTACAAGACGCGCAGGAGGATATCCTGGACCAGGCGCATTACCAGCTGACGGTCGAAACTTCTTTTTTTCAATTGGAGCCAAATTCTAAAAACTTAAATTGGCTACTATAAATTAAATAATCCTTTATTAATCAATTGTAATGTTTTAGTCTTATGCTTACTAGGTATTAAAAGACTAATATTATGAGCACTTCCACCATAGCTTACCATTGTAATAGGGATTTCGTCAATCGAATTGAATAGTTTTCTCAAGATAGAATCAGTCTTCGCAATTTTATTTCCTACTATAGATACAATTGTTTGACCTCTTTCCACTTCTACAGATGCAATAATACTCAATTCTGCTATGATCTCCGCTAAATGTAAATCGCTGTCAATTGTTACAGATACTGCTACTTCCGACGTTGTAATCATATCGATTGGCGTTTTATATTTTTCAAAAACTTCAAAGATTTTTCTTAAAAAACCATATGCCAATAGCATTCTTGTACTTTTAATTTTCACCGCAATAATATCATCTTTAGCCGCAACTGCTTTCACTCCAATTGTACCTGCTTCTTTCTTGATAACTGTACCTGGCGCTTTAGGCTCCATTGTATTTAACAATTTCACCGGAATATTTTCTTGTTGTGCTGGCCAAATGCATGTTGGATGTAGGATTTTTGCACCGAAATATGCTAACTCCGCTGCTTCATCAAAACTCAATTGTTCAATCGCCACAGTCCTTTCAACAACTCTTGGGTCGTTATTGTGCATACCATCGATATCAGTCCATATTTCACAAACACTTGCCTTAACAGCCGCAGCAATTAAAGAAGCCGTATAATCGCTTCCTCCTCTTTTTAAGTTATCTACTTCGCCCCTTGCATTTCGACAAATATAGCCTTGTGTTACAAAAATATTTTTATTTGGGTGATGCTTGAGTACGCCATTTAACTTTTCTTGGATCAACACTAAATCTGGTTCTTCGTTTTGGTCAAGGGACATAAAATCCAATGCAGGTATTAATGCATGATCGATTTTAGCTTGTTCTAAAAATAATGAAAACAATTTAGTACTCATTAATTCTCCTTGAGCTAAAATATCCTTATTCAAGGCATCACTCAAAGAAATTTTTTGAGTTATTCTTAAAAATTCAAAATGCTCATTCAATACTGCATTCGCCTTTGCAAGTAAAGTAGCATCATGTAATAATTCATGTATAAAATTTTGATAATGCTTTTCTAGTATTGCTATTTTTTCGCTTGCACCCTCTTTATCTGAAGCTGCCAATCGATGACTTATCTCAACCAAGGCATTGGTCGTGCCACTTAATGCACTCAACACCACTATCACTGGTTCGTTATCCGCTATTATTAATTCTGCAATTTGACGCATCCTCTCTGGCTTTCCAACGCTGGTTCCACCAAACTTCATTATTTTCATTCCATCTTTATTTTAAAAAGTCTATCAAAATTCAAATCCATTTTTTCTGCTAATGCTTTTAAATCATTTTGTACCCCATCCACCAATGCAATGCCTTTTTGCATGCGTTCTTTTTCCATCGCACGTTCTAAATCTCCTGCTACATACACTTGATCATGTCCTGCTGCAGGGGTTGCATTTCTGAATCGATTCAACCATAAATCCATATTCGATTTAAAATCTGCTGCGGGTCTAAATGCATCAATACGCATGGCACCAATAAAATGTCCCAGCCCTTCACCTGGCATATTTTCTGGCATGGGAACATATGCAGGAAAAGGTGGTGCCCATGGACCAAAACTAGCACCACTTAAAACAGCCGAAAAAATATCGACAATCGAACCTAATGCATATCCTTTGTGACTACCCTGCTCTTTCTCCGATCCTAATGGCAAAAGTGCTCCACCATTTTTTAAAATATTGGCATCCTGTGTTGGATTACCTGCTGCGTCTTGTGCCCAACCCAAAGGAATAGTTGTATTATTTCTTTGTGCAATCTCTAATTTACCATTGGCTGCTGTAGTCGTTGCAAAATCTGCTACAAATGGCGCTGCTTCACCAGCTGGAATAGCCACTGCGATAGGATTGGTGCCTAATAATTTTTCTGCTGCATATGTAGGTGCCACTAATGCGCTTGCATTGGTCATGGCAATACCAATCATCTCTTGTTCTAAAGCCATCATAGCATGGTAACCTGCAATACCAAAATGATTACTATTTTTTACACTGACCCAACCTGTCCCTACTTGTTTAGCTTTCTCCATGGCAATCTCCATGGCTCTTGGAGCAACAATTAATCCTAAACCTCTGTCGCCATCAATTACAGCCGTAGAAGGCGTTTCATGAATAATCTTAATATTTGGTGTAGCATTGATTCTGCCAAGTTCCCATAATCTTACATAACCCACCAATCTAGCAATACCATGACTATCAATGCCTCTTAAATCGGCAGATAACAATACTTTAGTCGCTAATGCTGCATCAGAATCAGTACAGCCCATTTTTAAAAAAACAGCTTTTGCAAATGCAGCTAATTGTTGGTAAGTATGATTTGATTCCATGACACAAATTTACAAATAAAAAAGGTGTACTAACAAGTACACCTTTAGAGCTAAAGCTTAAAATACATTAGAATGGTAAATCGTCCATTGCTTCATTGCTATCAGCTGTAGCTGTTGGTGCAGGATTATAGCTTTGAGTAGGATTTGATTCACCACCATAGTTAGATTGTTCTCCACCAGAACCACTTGAAGGCTTCGCACCTAATAATTGTACCGAAACGATTCTTAAGGTCAATGATGCTCCTTGACGGCCATCTGTCGTAGTATAGGATCTTACATCTGGTGTACCTTCTACATATACTTGTGTACCCTTCTTTAAATAAGGTGCTACAGCAGTTCTATCTGTCCAATAAGAACAATCTACCCAAGTAGTTCTGTCTTTTTGTACCCCTTGCGCATCCTTGTATTTTTCTGTATGCGCCACGTTGAAGTTGATGACAGACTTGCCATTTACGTTATTCACCACGGCATCCTTGCCTAAATTCCCGATGACTTGTAACTTTATCATATTGTATATTTTAACTTTCTAGGACAATGAAGGTAGTAATTTTTTATTACTTTTGTGCCAAGCCAACTTTTAACTGGCCACCAAAATATGAGCAAAAAAGGAAAGGTACTTGTCGCAATGAGCGGCGGAATAGACAGCACAGTCGCTGCAATACTCTTACACAACGAAGGATATGAAGTAGTCGGAATTACCATGAAAACATGGGATTATTCCACCAGCAATGCCAATGGTAAGGAAACAGGCTGTTGCAATATTGATTCATTCAACGACGCTAGAATGGCGGCAGTGAACAATGGATTTCCTCATTATATATTAGATATCAGAGAAGAATTTGGTGACTTTGTCATCGAAAATTTTGTAGAAGAATATTTAGCTGGCAGAACCCCCAACCCGTGTGTCATGTGCAACACGCATATTAAATGGCGCGCCTTACTTAAAAGGGCGGATGCTTTGGGATGTGAATTTATTGCAACAGGACATTATGCTAAAGTACGTCAACACGACAATGGACGTTATGTGATTTCAAAAGGATTAGATGAAACCAAGGATCAAAGCTATGTTTTATGGGGCGTGAATCAAGACTTACTAAAACGTACCATCCTTCCTCTTGGTGGCATGCATAAAAAAGATATCAAACAAATGGCGATTGATATGGGCTACCCAGAACTGGCTAAAAAAAGCGAGAGCTATGAAATTTGTTTCGTTCCCGACAATGATTATAGAGGATTTTTAAAACGCCGTGTGGATGGATTAGAAGAAAAAGTTAATGGCGGATGGTTTGTTGACAATAAAGGAAAAAGATTAGGCAAACATAAAGGCTATCCATTTTATACCATTGGTCAAAGAAAAGGATTAGAATTAGCAATGGGCCATCCAGTCTATGTTACAGCGATTGATCCTGAGAAAAATGTTGTGGTGATTGGAGATGAAGCAGACTTAGATAAGAACGATATGATGGTAGCAAAAATGAATTGGATCAAATACGATCATCTACCAACAGACATGGACTTGATGGCAAAAATTAGATACCATGACAGTGGTGCATTATGCACCTTATCTCATACCGACATGGGTGTTCAAGCAAGATTTTACGAAAATGTAAAGAGCATTGCACCTGGACAAAGTGCGGTGTTTTATGAAGGTGACGATGTGGTTGCCGGAGGTATTATACAGAGCGGCGTTTTAGTATAGCACCAAACAAAGTGTCTGCTTGTTTTGTGTAACCAATAAAATATTGCTGCTTTATTAATTCAAATTGACCTTGAGCTAAAATTGCATTTACATGTGCTTCATTTTCTGCTGCGTATACAGAACAAGTTGCAAGAAGTAGATGACCATTTAATTTAACAGTAGGTAAAATATTAGCAATAATTTTTGATTGCAAGTTGGTATAGTTTTCTAAATCTTTCTTTTTGAAAAAAGCAATTTGTTCTGGCGTCCTACCCCATGTTCCAGAACCTGAACAAGGCAAATCTGCAAAAACAAAATCAAAAGGCTTTTTGATATCAAATGGTTCGGTTAAATCGATCACTTGGACACTTGCTGGACGAATCCCGGCTTCTTGCAAGCGTTTGTCTGCGTTGAATAAAATACTTTCTCTCACATCCGATACATGCATACGTATATTCTGCATCGTATCAAACATCAAAATAGTTTTACCCCCACTTGCTGCACAGGCATCCCAAACATGAATGGGTGTTTCCAAACTTGTTGGAACGAAATTCAATAATTCAGCAAGTGCTTGAGAGTTAAGATCCTGAATCACTGCCTCTTTGTTCAATGCCAATACATTTTGTAAAGCGGTGGTATTTGAAAATGCAAAGCAATGTTCATGCACTTGGGTATATTCTATAGACGCGGCAAGCAATGCTGCTATTACTTTCTCTTTTTGCCAAGGTCTAATTCTAATAAATAATAAGGGCTGAATGGTATGGGAATGTATAAATGTTGGAATATCAATTTCCTTTGAAATAGCCTCCTGTAATGGGAAATCCGCATGCATTTCCCTAAAATGTGCATAACAAAAAGCACTGATGCTCTTTCGATCTTTGCTTCCGTGTTTTTTATTGGCAGCAAAATATTTTTTCAAGAAAGCAGCCAAGGGCTCCGGCCCTTGATAAGCAGCAATTAATTTTTGAGCAGTTTCTTGATGTTGATTTTGATGCGTCATGCTATAAAAAAGAAAGTCATGCAAAACATGACTTTCTGATATTCTTTTTTCTTTGAATTATAATTCCAATAAACTTGCAACGGGATCTTTTGCAATTAATAAAAGTGCTGGATTTTCTAATAACTCTTTTACTCTTACTAAGAAGCCTACACTCTCACGACCATCAATGATTCTGTGATCATAACTTAAAGCTAAGTACATCATTGGCAAGATTTTAACTTCACCATTTACCGCCATTGGACGATCTTGAATTTTATGCATGCCTAATATTGCAGACTGAGGAATATTGATGATTGGTGTGCTCATTAAACTTCCAAATACCCCACCGTTGGTGATGGTAAAAGTACCGCCGGTTAATTCTTCTGCAGTCAACTTGCTATCTCTTGCCTTCCCTGCTAATTCAATTACTTTTTTCTCGATTCCAGCCATGCTTAAGCTTTCCACGTTTCTGATGACAGGAACAGTCAAACCTCTTGGCGTACTTACAGCAATACTAATGTCTGCATAATCATGGTATAACAATTGGTCTCCGTCAATGAATGCATTCACAGAAGGCCACTCTGTCAAAGCAATCGCACAAGCTTTGGCAAAGAAACTCATGAATCCTAAATTCACGCCATGTGCTTCTTTAAATTTATCCTTGTATTGTTTTCTAATCTGCATAATCCCTGTCATATCTACTTCATTAAAAGTAGTTAACATGGCAGTGGTATTTTTTGCTTCAACTAAACGACGGCTAATTGTTTTTCTTAGGTTAGACATTTTTTCTGGACGCACATTGCGAGAGAATAAGTCTTGTCCAGCGAACTGTATTTTACCTGGATTATTTAAAGCATCCAATACATCCACTTTTGTAATCTTTCCAGCAAAACCACTCGCTTTAATTTGATTGGTATCTACTTTTTTATCTGCGATGATGGCAGCAGCAACAGGTGTTGCTTTTACATTATTTGCTACACTGGTTACAGGTGCAGTGGACGTTGGAGCCGTTGGAGTTGAAGGAGCTGCAGGAGCAGTAGCAACAGGTTCAGGCTTTGGCGCTTCACCAGCTGGCTTAGTCGCTTTTTCATCAATGTCTGCTAAAATAGCACCAATTAAAATACTATCCCCTTCGGTTGCTTTATGATGCAATGTACCCGCTTGTTCAGCGTTCACTTCGAAAGTTGCTTTTTCACTTTCTAACTCAGCAATGACTTCGTCACGGTCTACCCAAGCGCCTTCTGGCTTAGTCCACTTTAACAAAGTTACTTCTGTGATAGATTCTCCTACTGTAGGTACTTTAATGGAAATCATGTTTTAATATTTTAGATAGAAAACGCAGTTGTTATTATTTCATTTTGTTCTTTAGCGTGCACTTTAGCATATCCAGTTGCTGTTGCAGCACTTGCTTGTCTACTAATCACACCGTATTTAATCGCCTTTAAATTCATCTGCAAGAAACTTGCAGCACCCATATTCAAAGGTTCTTCTTGTACCCAGAACCAAATTGCTTTACCATATTTTTGGTGCAATGCTGTAATCTGTTGAACAGGCAATGGATACAATTGTTCTATACGTACAATGGCGATATCTGTTCTTTGTTCTGTTTTTTGTCGCTCTGCCATTTCGTAATAAATCTTACCAGAGCAGAACAATACTTTTTTAACGTCTTCTACTTTTTGAACAAATGTATCATCAATCACTTCTTTGAATCCACCTTTTGTTAAATCAGCTATTGGACTATATGTGGCTGGGCTTCTTAAATTCGCTTTAGGCGAGAAGTTAATCATTGGTTTTCTGAATGACCATGTTAATTGTCTTCTCAATGCATGGAATAAATTAGCCGCAGTGGTTACATTAGTGATCACCATATTATGTTCTGCACACAATTGTAAATAACGCTCTAATCTAGCACTACTATGTTCTGGACCTTGGCCTTCGTATCCATGAGGCAATAACATGACCACCCCATTTTGACGTTGCCATTTTTGTTCACCTGCTGCAATAAATTGGTCGATGATTGTTTGTGCGCCATTTGAGAAATCTCCAAACTGCGCTTCCCATACCACTAAAGCATCGGCGTTTGCTAATGCATAGCCGTATTCAAATCCAAGTACGCCGTACTCACTCAATAATGAATTGTAAATTCTAAAAGGTTCTTGTCCTTCTGCCACCTGATTCAAACGATTGAATTGTTCGTTGGTATTTTCATCAACTAAAACTGCATGACGATGACTAAATGTACCACGCTTCACATCCTGTCCACTCATTCGAACTGTTTTGCCTTCTGCTAATAAAGAAGCATAAGCCATTAATTCACCAGTTGCCCAATCTATCTTTTGTTCTGTCTCGTATAATTTTACTTTCTCTTGAATTAACTTATCGACTTTTTTTAATGGCGTAAAATTAGCTGGCCATTTCATTAGTGCATCAAAAATAGATTTCGCTTTTTCAGCAGTAATAAAAGTATCTGGTGAACTAATAAAATCTTCGTTGGTTGCTTTACGCATTGCTTTCCAAGCTAATTCGGGGGCTTGGTATTTATATGGCAATGGATGTTGTTTCACCTCATCTAATCTTGCTTGAAGATCGGACCAGAATTTCTTTTCCATTTCCTTTGCCAATTCTTGCGCACTTGCTTCTCCATTTTGTAAAAGGTATTCTGCATAAGTTTCTCTTGGATTCTTATGTTTTTCAATTAAACTATACAATTGAGGTTGCGTATATTTTGGATCATCCCCTTCATTGTGTCCATGTTTTCTGTAGCAAACCATGTCAATGAAAATATCATTCTTGAATAATTGTCTATAGGTTGTTGCAATCTGAACGGCTTTGACAACTGCTTCCGCATCATCTCCATTCACATGCAATACAGGTGCTTGAACCATAGCAGCAATTGAAGTACAATAGTTTGCACTTCTTGCATCGTCAAAATCTGTTGTGAATCCAATTTGATTGTTTATTACAAAATGAATTGTACCGCCTGTTTTGTAACCATTCAATTGACACATTTGCAATATCTCGTATACAATACCTTGACCAGCAACCGATGCATCACCATGAATTAGAATTGGTAAAATTTTAGAAACATCAGACTTGTATAAGATATCCGACTTAGCTCTCGCAAATCCTAAAACAACCGGATCAACTGCTTCTAAATGCGAAGGATTTGGCATCAAATTAAGATGGACTTTTTTATTGCTGAAAGTAGTCACTTCAGAAGCGAAGCCCATATGGTATTTCACGTCACCGCTACCCATGGTTTGATCTAATACTGCAGTACCTTCAAATTCACTAAAAATTTGTTCATAGGTCTTGCCCATGATATTTGCAAGCACATTCAATCTTCCACGATGTGCCATACCAATCACTACTTCTTCTACACCATTTTCTCCAGCGGTATTGATGATCGCATCCAATGCAGGAATTGTAGACTCCCCGCCCTCTAATGAGAAACGCTTTTGTCCAATGTATTTTGTGTGTAAGAATTTTTCGAAAATGACTCCTTGATTTAATTTTTCAAGAATGTGTTTTTTCTGATCTAATGGAATTGGTTGACTGAATTTGTTTTCAAATTCATCGGTTAACCAATCGATTACTTTTTGATCAGAAATATATTTAAACTCTATGCCCAAATTATGTGCATAGGTTTTTTGTAAATGACTAAGTATATTTTTTAATGTCGTTGCACCTAATCCAATGATAGATCCAACCTGAAATGTCTTATTTAAATCTGCCTCCGTTAAATCAAAGCATGATAGATCTAAATTAGCACCTCTGTCCTTTCGTGTACGAATAGGATTGGTGGTAGCAATTAAATGTCCTTTATTTCTGTAGCCCAATATCAAACGGTATACTTTAATTTCATTCGCCCAATCTGCACTTACATTGGATGTGGGGGATGAAGGGGCTTGAGCTGATGCTGATGTGCCATTTTGGATTGCAAAATCGAAGCCTTCAAAAAATTTAATGATATCTGGGTCTACCGACGCTGGATCAGTTAAAAATTGTTGGTACAAACCTTCTATGAAGGCTGGATGGGAGTTGGTGATATAGCTGAAATCCTTCATTGTATTTCCTTTCGTTTATTTGTAAAACCAGGTACGCAAATATCGGTTTAAATGATTGATTAATAAAGTAAAATGCGCTAAAAATCTAAGTAAGATTTTGATCTAAAGCACCCCTATTTTTTGTGTTTTCACAGATATTCCACAAATTATACTCAAATAGTTTAAAAATTAGTTTTTGAATTCATTTCAACTAATTGAATTTCAATATGTTATACTGAATTTTTATTTTTTCTCATTTTAATTTTTAATATTTGCACAAGTCCCTTACCTTTGCCCTCCTGAAAATTAATTAGTACATGGCAAATCATTCGGCTACAAAAAAAGATGTAAGACAAGCAACTAAACGTCGCGATAGAAACCGTTATTATGGTAAAACAACCCGTAACGCTATTCGTGATTTAAAGACTATAGAAGAACAAAAAGCTTACGACGAGAAGTTACCAACAATCGTTTCTCAAATCGATAAATTAGCAAAGCGTGGCATCATCCACAAAAACAAAGCTGCTAATTTAAAGAGCAAGCTTGCTAAGCACGTTGCTGTGAAGCAAGTGGTTAAGAAAAAGTAATTGATCACGCTGTATAGCGTTTTTGACCCATATTGAAATCCTGCCCTTTGAGGCGGGATTTTTTGTCCCCATCCTATGTGAAATACTCCCTTCCTTAGACATCTATTTTCATTGTATCTTCGTTGTATGACTGAGAAAATATTAATCCTCGATTTTGGTAGCCAATACACCCAGTTAATTGCAAGAGCAGTTAGAGAAGCCAATGTCTATTGTGAAATTCAACCCTTTCATAATGCAATTGTCTTTGATGAACATTTAAAAGGTGTGATTCTAAGCGGTTCTCCTGCTAGTGTGAACGAAGACAAGGCACCCAATGTGGATATACAAGCTATTTTAGCCAAACTACCCCTTTTAACCATTTGTTATGGGGCTCAATTGAGTGCTAAGAACTTTGGCGGTAAAGTAGAAAAGTCTAATAAACGAGAATATGGTCGTGCCCAATTGCGTATCAAAAAAGACGATATCATATTTAAGGATATCCCAGACAATAGCCAGGTATGGATGAGCCACAGTGACTCTATAACTGTGTTACCCGAAAATTTTGAACTATTGGCCGATACAGAAAGTATCCCTGTAGCCGGATTTAGAAAAATAGCAGATCAAGGACATAGTCTTCACGGATTCCAGTTCCACCCAGAAGTCTATCATTCATCAGAGGGTAAGACCATGATTCGTAATTTCTTAGTTGAAATATGTGGGTGTAGCCAAAATTGGACCCCTGCTTCCTTTGTCAATGAGACCGTAGCACAGTTAAAAGAGCAGATCGGTGAAGGTCATGTGATCATGGCATTGAGTGGCGGTGTAGATAGTACAGTTGCTGCCACTTTAATTCATAAAGCCATTGGCAATCGACTTCATGGGATTTTTGTAGACAATGGGGTATTAAGAAAGGACGAGTTTCAACAAGTGTTAGACATGTACCAAAAAATAGGATTGAATGTAAAAGGCATTGATGCTAAAAACATGTTCTATGATGGCCTTGCAGGCAAATATGAACCCGAAGAAAAGCGAAAAATCATTGGAAAACTATTTATAGATGTATTTCAAGTAGAAGCATCTAAAATATTGGAAGCCAAGTTTTTAGGTCAAGGAACAATCTACCCTGATGTGATTGAAAGCGTAAGCGTTCATGGACCATCTCAAACCATCAAGTCTCACCATAATGTGGGAGGTTTGCCAGATACCCTACACCTTAAATTAGTAGAACCCCTTCGTAGTTTATTCAAGGATGAGGTTCGAAAAGTAGGTCTTGAATTAGGAATCCCTGCAGCTATGATTCAAAGACATCCTTTCCCTGGTCCAGGATTGGCTATTCGTATATTAGGCGAGATTACACCTGAGAAAGTAGACCTACTTCAAAGAGCAGATGCGATTTATATCAATGGACTCAAAGAATTTGGATTATATGATAAAGTATGGCAGGCTGGCACCATCCTTTTACCTGTAAAAAGCGTTGGGGTGATGGGTGACGAACGCACTTACGAGTTTACTGTGGCATTAAGAGCAGTCACTTCTGTGGATGGTATGACAGCAGACTGGGCGCATTTGCCTTATGAATTCCTTGCACATATGAGCAATTCTATCATCAACCAAGTTAGAGGTATCAATAGAGTCGTATATGATATTAGCAGCAAACCACCTGCAACCATCGAGTGGGAATAAAAAAAATCTAGTTCAATTTCTTCTGAATTGACGTGATCTGATCCTGTAATGTATTCACTACACCAGCTAATTGATCTACATTCCACATTGGTTGTGAACCAGCTTTATGGATAATATAAACAGCCTTCCAAACCTCCACAATGTCTGTGGTATTTACTTGATATGGCTCGTATAAAGGATTGTCACTCAACAAAGTAAGCTTCTCTCCAATGCTGTCAACGGAACGATCATCGTTGGTGATAATACGCTTATAGACCACCCCGTCTGTATTTGAAATAACGATATAGGTATTGCTGCTTTTTACATCCTTTAGACTTGCCACACGCTCACCCACAATCACACTTCCACTAGGGGTAGGCAACATACTGTCTCCAACAATCTCAAAAGCGCGGTATTCCCCTGGAGCCAACATAGGCAAGGTGAAAGTATTTAACTCATCGATGAACTCAGGGTCGGCATAGCCAGCTAAGTATCCTGCAGCTGCTTTAACAGGCACAAATGATACAATGGCGGCACTATTTGAAGCATCTGTTTTAATTGAGCGACGACGCTCTAAATAAGAGCCTCCCATATTATATCCTTGGTTCAAGTCAAATTCCTCCATCTGAGAAAGATCTTGAAATAAGAAAATCTCCAAACTAATATTAAATAAAGCACAAATAGCTTCCTGCACTTCTAATCTCGGCTCTGCCCTGCCTTCTTCATAAGCACCCACAAGTGAACGTTTAATTTGAAGTTGGTTGGCTAACTCTTCTTGAGTCCAATCACGTTGCTTTCTAATGAATTTTAAATTCTTTCCTGCGTATGACATAACTAATAATTTTAGTGCAATTTACTAATTATTTTAGTTTTTCCAAATTTATTTAGTAATTTATTTTTTTT
>Ga0214921_10003458_pt1 | contig 24098 bp, 53 predicted proteins | sample LL1505_MetaG_FD_177992 | JGI IMG/M metagenome (GOLD analysis project Ga0214921, IMG submission 177992) | Freshwater microbial communities from Lake Lanier, Atlanta, Georgia, United States - LL-1505 | ecosystem: Environmental > Aquatic > Freshwater > Lake | place: USA: Georgia | collected...
GGATTAGGTAACTCTGTAGTTCAAGCATATCCTCATCCTGTTCAACGTATGGAGGATTGGCTAACTTATTTAAATAAACTGCGTTACCAATCTTTACCTTGCCGTTGTTGTATGGTGTATCTTTCATTCGTCAACCCCTACTTCACTTTTAACTTTCATCAAGCGTTTGTCAAGTCCCTCTACCTGTTCATACTTATTTAAAACCAATCTATCAGATGTCATACATTTGCCATCTCTTGGTCGGTATAAAGTTCCAGTTACTGCATCCATAAGATATGCGGTCTTTTTCATATCGACCGCTATATAGACTGGAGTTACTATTCGTTCTATGCCACTAATATGCCCAAGATAAAGATCTTTATCCCTAATCCAATCTCTTTTTGTAGAACTTTTTGGTCCGATTGGAAAACAACTGGAAGTTAAGGCTACCATCCCTTCCATAGACTTACGAATTGGCGTTGTTTTTAGCATAACTTCTTGCCTTTCTTACAGTTTTAATCCCTATCTCTTGGGGTTTACGAGCCTCCATCATTTCATCTGCATATTTATATGCCAATACTGCTGGCTCTTCTCCAACATCATAATTGCAAGACAAAATTCCATTTAAAGCAAACATAGCCATAAGATCACGTAGATACTCCTTGTCCTGATCGGTCATTTTGTTTTCTCCATGGCGTTAATACCATCAGCCAAAATATTCGCTAGGTATTTACCACGCACCGCAATATGCTCAATCTCTTTGCATGAATCTATAACTGAGACTGCATCCTTAAGCGCACGGTTATACCCAGCCGTATATTCGTCCTTACCATCTAGCATCATGGATACGGCATCACGGATAAGACTAGAAGCCTTCCGTTGCCCAGCCATCTTCTTTAACTTATCTACGTGTTCTGTGTATAAGTAAAGGTTGTATGGCACTAATTTCTTATCTGTCATGATTTCTTCCAAATCTCAAATGATTTCCGTAATTTATTAAATTCTTCTCTGACTGTTTCTCTTTCTTTTAATTCCTTACGAGACTGTATGTTTAGGTAATCAGCCAGCCATGATGCACATTGCTTTTCAGAACTAATCTCTTGTGGCAATACTGTCTTCTGATTAATCCATTTCCAAAACTCAGGATCTCTGCACATCATGCCAGCCATCTTGACTGCGTGGTCTCCTGGAAACTCTAGTTCACGATTGACTGGTTGCTCGTTGTCCCCGATACGAACCATGACAACCATATACCTAGAGCCTACAAAGTCACGCATTAAGTCATCTGGCAGATCATCTGGATGAACCGCCAAGGAAAGACCATAGCCATCTTTAGTTTGTTTTAAAGCAGTCTTAATTGCTTCGAACTGTATTGTGTTCAATTTGATCCTCCAAATACTCGACAATTCCTTTTAACTTATAAGCACGAATAGAAGATTGCTGTAACTGAGCATTCAATTCTTCAACTTCTTTCTTATGTTCAGCCTCTAGTTTGTCAAACTTTTCCCTCCACTCCAAGCACCAGTTATAGTGCTGTTCGTTTTCTTTAATTTGACTTTTGAGTGACTCATGTAATTCTTTAGAAAGTTTCTCCCAATCTACCTTTTTAATTGAGGCACGTTTCTTTCTAGCTAAAGAAGCTTTTTCTTGTTTCTCTATCTTAATAAGTGATTTTGCATACTGCTCAGGAGACACGCCCAGCTTTTTACCAAGCGCTATTTGAGTATTGGTGAGGCGCACAGTCTTAACCTTTGGTTTGTTCTTAGATCCAACGGGTCGTCCACGCTTTACACTTCCCATGGTTGTTTCTCCTCAGTTTGGGGTTGGTCTTCTTTCTTGTATGGCTCAGATACTGCAAGTGAAATGTATGGATTGCCAGCTTTAGATTTGTAATTCCATCCAGCAATAGCAATTTCTACCAACTGACCTTTTGATTTATGAATTAAGTTTTCTAAAAATACTTTGTCTACATGGACTGATCCACGCAAATTAGGTTGTTCGCCTACCCTGTCTTTATTAATAAACATTGCACCCGTGTTGGGCTTTTGTTCGTATGCCATCATTTCTCCTTAGTTAAATTTTCTTTAGCTTGTTTAAATCTAGTCAATACATCCTCATAATCTTTTGGATATTCGGTCTTCATGGCGTCAAAAATGTTGCGGTTCTTTTGGAAGATTGATTTAATGTCTTCTTCCTTAGTAACCAAGGTCAACATCAATTCAACCGCCGCAACGACTGCTGGTAGGTTCTCGACACCATCTACCTTTAATTGCCAATCACCTGGTTCACCATCTAGCTTGGTATGCACCTTTGCTTTAGGCACGATTGGCTTAAAGGGTGGTGCAAGACTTGGCTCATGGTTCTTAGGTTCACTAGCATCAACAAGATCGTTCTCCACAATCTCCATGCACATCAGCCATAGGTATCTGCGCATATAGGTATGAGTGCTACCTAGGTTCTGAATGGGCTGGGTCTTATCCATACTGGCAAAGACCATTGGAGATGTAAAGGTAACGAAGTCATCCTTCTCACCATCAGCGTTATGGACTGTGAGGTAAGCAGTATCTTGGGTAAAAGATACCACACCACACAGACCTAAATCGTTGAAGATCGAAGTAACTTGCGGGACAAAATCTCCTAACTCAAAGTAATTAAACTTTGCGTAGGAGTTCTTGCCCGACTTGTTCAGCTTTGTATTGTGAAGCCTCACACGTGCTTCTTGTAGCTTTTTATATACGCTCATGCTATTTTCTCTAAATAAAGGTGGGTTAAGGTTTTTGCCATTGTGTAAACCTTCCAAGCCTCTTCAGATATATCTTTCTGAGGATCGACATATGACGAGTTTGATGCTAACGCCACCATAAATTTCAATGTTAATTCCTGTGATGTTTCCATAAATTCTCCTTAACACCCGATTGGTTTCCATGGACCATTAACTTTGGTATCCCAACAGCACATACCGCCACGCCCGTCAGATTCACATTTAACTTGAGCCATAACGCCTGTCGTTAATAAAGTAATAAACACTGCAACAATTGCTTTTTTCATATCATTCTCCTTGATTAAAATTCTTCCACTGATCGCAGAAGTCCCTTACTAAACAGAAGTTTGCACAGCGAGTTCTTTCTCCTGGTCGCACTTCTATTTCGTAATCTTTGCCAAGCTCGGCTAATTTCTTTTCCGCCTCTTCCTTAATATCATGGACGGATGTTGCTCGTTTCCCACCAGTCTTGCGTATAGCGTAATAAGTCGCTTTCTCCCACATTTGCTCAGGTGTGCAGACAGGCAGATCTTCCCCTGTCTCGGAAGCGAAAAGCGCATCGGAATGTAAACGGATTCTTTCCTTAATAAAATTCTCACGTTTTTCATAAGACCAAAGCGGTACATCAATGACCTTGATAGGCGCTTCTGGATATCCCTCTTTAGTTTGCGCATCCCGTCTACTCCAATCCCTGATGATGGCTATGATCTCCACCTTTTTTACAGGAATCTGTTTAATCTTTTCTACTAGCCATGCGTAGATGTTTAACTGTTGTTCCCATTCAATCTTCTCGTTCATGACACCCCATGCACCCGTGGTCTTGTAGTCTGAAACTACGATCCCATCAGGTTCTATGCGCTGTAAGTCTACCGCACCCGATATGTTCCACCCATCTAACTCGGCATGGAGTCTTTGCTCAATGATGTGGTTTTCATCCTTGCCAAGTTCTAATACAGCATGGATAGCAGTTCCAAAGATAGCCCACACTTTATCTGCAACATCCTCTTCCAGTTGGTCATAGTAAGTGTTTTTGAGTTGGACAATGCGTGGGCTATTTATTAACTCGGTAACGGACAGATGTGCTTTACCCTTGGTGTATGTCGGTCTGCTTAGAACATTTACGAATGTCTGAGGCAGATTAAATTTGTTCGTTATTTTCAAAGTAGTCTCCAGCCCACCATAAATACGTTGTAGAAAAACTTAAGGCAGAATCCTGCAAGAACGATGGTAAATATAGCCATGCTTACCAGTAAAAGCCAGCGACCAAAGTCTTTAATTAGTTCAGTTAAGTTCATTGTTTCCCCTCATCTCTTGTAGTTTCATTTGAATATCATGATCTATCTTCTGTTTCATAAACTTGTGCATCATGGCTAGTTCTTCTTGTTGTTCTTTCTTTTCTTCAAAGTATCTGCGCTCTTCGATGCGAATCTTCCAACCTTTTCTCATCAGCAATTCCTTAAATCTTTGGTTTTTTCAAGGCAGTAATCCATTAGCTGTTCAATCTCTTGAAATGCTTGCATAGCATGGTGATATGCACCCATATGATTGTTTTGCAGAAGACATTCTTCAGTTCTCCGCAGAAAATCTCTGGCATTAATCAATGATTCAGCGTAATCTTTCATGTATATTTCTCCCTTAAGTTAGATCGTAAAATAAACTAATGTGTGTGTCAACAGAATTTTTGTTCTCATTGCAATATATTATAAAGGAAAGAAAATGGCAAGTACCCCAACGCAACGAAGCCTAAAACATATGCGAGATCAGGGTTATTTATGTGAGGTAACGGAACGTTGGAATCCTTTTGCCAAGATCCGTCAGGATTTGTTTAACTTTGTCGATATTCTTTGCGTCAAGGAAAGAAAAACAGTTGCAGTCCAGACGACCAGTTACGGAAATATGTCTGCAAGGATGAATAAAATCAAGAGCTTAGACACATATCCTTTAGTTAAATCTGCTGGGTGGGAGATAGTAGTACATGGTTGGAAAAAAGATAAGTCTGGTAGGTGGATTGTAAGAGAAGTAGTTATGGAATAAACTATCCTTGTCAGTAGTTTTTGTTCAACTTTTTTCTGCTGACGTCTCCCTTGGGGTGTGGTGTTTATTCTCCTCACACGTGCATCACACCCCCCCTTTTTTAGTGGAAACGTTTCCACTTTATAGGGACTTTCCCTAATACTGTTGCATTTTCCCAAAGTCTTTCCTATACTGATTACGCTGAGTGGGAACTCGGTGTAAAATTCTGGACAGATAGACCGTTATGGTCTGTTGTTTCGCACAACGTAAGTTATGTCCAGGGAATTTACGCTGTGTTATATCCTAGAAACGACAGACTATAGCGGTCTTTTTTCGTTTCCAGCCTTGGTATGTTGAGCGGATAAAACGCCAGCGACATAGCGAGTAAGCAGACTGGGGGTAAGTGGATGTGATACTGCACAAGTAGGTGGCGAAGATAGTGCCTACTCCACGCAAGACTGTCGAGTGCTGTGGCTCCGAAAGAGAAACGGTTAAAGGCGCACTAGGTAGGCTAAGTGCGCTCACCAAAAGAGAACCTTGATATAACTATGAGAGAAGATAAGAAGAATAAGGATTGGAACATGACTCAAGAAGAAGTCGCTCAGGCATTTGGGATTACTAGGAATTACGTGCAACAAATAGAAAAGCGGGCGATTGAGAAGTTACGGGCGGAATTAAAAAAACGTGGGATTAAAAAACAGGATCTATTGGAAGAGTAGATGAAAACACCAATACCATTTTTAGGGTGGATAGAAGAAGATGATCTGCTAGAGTTTTTAAAACTAGAGCTAAATGGAAATTCATCTACATATACATTTGGTAAAAAACGCCTACAAGAAATTGTAGAAGAAATAGAAAACTTAAAACAAGAAAGAGATTTTTATAAACATGAACTTGAAAGAACAAATTACTCAACAACTAAAAATAATTCCCCAAGCAGTAATCAATGGCGGACTAATGAGTTCAATTCATTGGAAGGAGAAAGCAGCAAAAGCCCAAAAAATGTTGAAGCACCCAAACCCTAAGCGGTCTGACCTTGAACATATGCTGGATCAATTAAGACAATTTCAATAGGAGAATGAAATGAAAATGAAACAGAAGCTGAAGTTAGATCAAATAGTAATTGAAAAGGGAACGCAGACCCGTGAAGAGATAGATCAAAAGACTGTAACCGAATACGCAGAAGCCTTATTGAATAAGGAATCCCTGCCACCCGTGACAGTATTCTATGATGGGATCAACTACTATCTGGCGGACGGATTCCATAGATACTTTGCTCACAAACAGGTCAAGGCTACAGAGATTGAGGCGGACATCATTAGTGGCACATTGCGTAGTGCCGTGGAGTTTGCCCTTGGGACTAACGACAAACACGGATTAAAAAGAACCAACAAGGACAAGCGTAAGGCAGTTCTAATTGCATTAGATGATGTGGAGTGGGGTTCATTAACCAATCGTGAGATTGGGAAACTTTGCCGTGTATCCCATACCTTTGTTAACGATATAAAAGAAAGTCTTGAGAAGCCAAAAGAGAAAAAGAAAGAACCTTTACAGGCACGAAACAAAAATCAAAACAATCCAACCAATGTTGATACCGAGTTTACCCAAGACGATAAGGTTACAGAACTGCTTGTTACTCAAAAAGAATTAGAAGAAGAGAACACAAAACTCTTAGATCAGTTGGCTCTCAAGGTGATGGATGTTAGTCCAGAACAAAAGAAGATGGCAGAACAAACCATCGAAGAACTACGGGCTGATAACAAACGATTGGAACAGGAACTAGAGTCCATGACTACCAGCCGTGATGGTTATATGAGGGAAAATGCTGAGATGAAAAAGCAATTGAATTGGTATAAAAAACAATTACAAAAGTTAGAGAAAGAAGCTGTTTAATAACTGACGCTAGGCAGTTTCCTAGCAGGAGAAAAGTATGCTGAAGTTGCGACCACACCAAGTAGAGGTGGTGGAAAAGATTAGACAGGGATTTTCTGACGGCCATCGTTGCCAATTACTGTATGCCCCAACGGGCTTTGGTAAGACTGAGGTAGCCATGGCAATCATGAAAGCGGTTGCAGAGAATTATAAAAAGACCGCTATGGTAATGGATCGGATTGTATTGATCGACCAAACCAGCGCCCGTCTAGACAAATATGGGATAGATCATGGAGTCATGCAGTCTACCCATTGGAGATACCGCCCACACGAGAGGATTCAAGTCTGCTCTGCACAGACATTAGAAAGACGGAAGACCTTTCCTGATATCAATCTACTCATCATAGATGAATGCCACATAGCAAGGCGTGGCGTTAATAAGTTTATTAAAGACAATCCCCATATCAAAGTCATAGGACTGACTGCATCCCCTTTTACGAAAGGTCTTGGGAGTGTCTATACCCATATCGTAGGTGCTAAATCTACGGGAGATCTAGTAACGGACGGGTGGCTATGCCCCCTGCGAGTCTTTATCGCAAAAGAAATAGACATGGAGGGTGCAAAAAAGGTAGCGGGCGAGTGGTCTGCGGATGATGTTACAGAACGAGGCATCAAGATTACAGGAGATATCGTTACGGAATGGGAGAAGAAAACCCTAGAAGTATTTGGTAAGCCTGTAAAGACGATTGTCTTTTGTTCAGGAGTGGCACATGGCAGACACCTACAAGCAAAGTTTCTAGAACATGGGTATCGGTTTGAATCCATATCCTATAAGGAAGATGATGACTTTAAACGGGATACCATCGAAGACTTTTCTAAGCCAGACACGGAGATACATGGATTGATTGCTACCGACATTCTGACCCGTGGCTTTGACGTAACGGATGTCATGATCGGGGTATCTGCCCGTCCATTTTCTAAGTCTTTCTCATCCCATGTCCAACAGTTAGGACGCATCATGCGAACCCATCCTGGCAAAGAGTATGGCTTGTGGCTAGATCATTCAGGGAACTACTTACGATTTAAAGATGATTGGGATTCTCTGTATGAAGAAGGCGTAAAAGAACTCAAGGATGGTGGCGAGAAAGCCAAGAGAGAACCGACCGAAAGAGAAAAGAAAGAACTGAAATGCCCTGCTTGTGAAGCCCTATGGACTAGCAAGACAGACAAGTGCGACAACTGCGGACACATTCGTAAGAGGATGTCATCGGTCATTAACATAGATGGTGAACTAGAAGAACTAGCCATATCTAATGCTAAGTTAAAGATTAGCCCACAAGATTTTTATTCTCAACTGCTCTACTACGCTAGGACTAGAGGCATCAAGGATGGGTGGGCATATCATAAAGTTCGCGAGAAGTTTGGTGCATTCCCAAGAGGGCTTGTGCCGACAGCAAAAGAACCATCCACAGAAACTATGGGTTGGATTAAATCAAGATCTATTGCGTATCGTAAGGGTCAAGAGAAACTAACAAGAAAAATTGAAAACATAAGGGCATCTTCATGACTGTTCCACACATAGTAGCATTTGGGGGTGGCGTAGATTCAACAGCCATGATTATTGGTTTGATTGAAGAAAAGAGACCAATAGATTTAATTCTGTTTGCAGATACGGGTGGAGAAAGACCTCATACCTACGATCACATTAACAAATTTAGTAAGTGGCTTACGGACAAAGGTTATCCTAAGATCGTAGTAGTCAAGAGGGTTAGACGGGATGGCAGTCTAGAAACATTAGAAGAAGAATGCCACCGCAGAAAGAACCTACCATCTATAGCGTATGGGTTTAAGTCTTGCAGTCAAAAGCATAAGATAGCGCCTCAAGATAAATACTTAAACAATTGGCAACCAGCCATAGATACATGGGCAAAAGGGTTAAAGTGCGTAAAGTATGTTGGCTATGACTCTAACGAAAGCCATAGAGCAGATAACGCTGCCAAACGATTAGATACTAAGTATGACTACCTCTACCCCCTGATCGAATGGGATTGGGATAGAGAGGAATGCTTAGAGATTATTGATAAGCATGGCATCAAAAACGTAGGCAAGTCTGCCTGTTTCTTCTGTCCTTCTTCAAAGCCAAAAGAAATTATTGAACTTAAAAACCAATACCCAGATCTATTGGATAGAGCATTAGCCATAGAAAGCCAAGCAGAACTAACATCAATCAAGGGTTTGGGTCGCAGATTTTCTTGGATTGAAGTTGTCAAAGCAAGTGATTCGCAGATGGAGTTGCCTCTTGGCGGATTCGATTTACCTTGTGAATGCACGGAGTAATCATGAACTTTGAAAGATTTGCTGAGATGCACGGGTTAATTATTCAAAGCCTGACCTTCGACAAATGGACAAGAGTGCCAACTACCACCCACCCACACAAGAAGAATGGTGCGTATATCTATGACGGGAGGACGGGTGCGGTGCAGAATTGGGCAGTCCATGAAAAGCCCGTATCCTGGCGAGGAGATAGCAAGCCTGACCCAATGTGGCAACAGAAAAAGAAGGACGCTGATGCGTCTAAACAGGAACGACAGATAAAGGCTAGTAAGAAAGCGGGATGGATACTGAACAACGCAGAGAAGAAGTGCCATCCTTACTTGGAGAAGAAGGGCTTTTCTACTGAGAAAGGGTATGTATGGAACGACCTGTTGGTGATCCCAATGCGTATCGAGGGTAATCTTGTTGGGTGTCAATTGATAGACAAAAGTGGGAACAAGAAGTTTTTAACAGGACAAATCACACGAGGTGCGTCTGCCGTCTTTGACAATAAAGGATTGGACATTATCTGTGAGGGGTATGCGACCGCACTATCTATCCGTAGGACTATGAAGTTTCTCAGAAAGAGATACACGATTCATGTCGCATTCTCCGCAGGAAATATAAGCAACCTAGCCAAGAGATTAGATAAGTGCGTGATCGTTGCCGACCATGACGCAGTAGGTATAAAGACCGCCAAATCTACGGGCAAAAAGTATTGGATATCAGATGTAGAAGGGGAAGACTTTAATGACTACGAGTCTAGGGTAGGGACAGAACAGGCAAGCCTAACCCTCTCCTCTATTTTATGACCTTGACCTTGTAGAAAATCTCAGGAAAAGTCCGCATCAACTTCTTGAGATTATCCTCATCAGCCAACAGGCAAGCCTGACCCAATGCCTTGGCAAAGCCACCCTCTCGGTCAAGCCTATCTACCATATGGATTAGTTCGTTTCTACTCATAATCAAAATCCACGCTAGATACTTCCCACTCTCCGTAGTCATTATCTTTGTAGTCTAAAAGGTCAATTGCGTAATCAATCGCCTCGTCTTCGTTTTTTGCATCAACAATGACTGTATTTCTTACAACTGTTTCTAAAGTAATAACATATGACCCACGCATTTTTCTCTCCATAATTTGTTCAATGAATCCATCAAATTGACCGACCCAATTCATACAACCTCCGCAATTCTGTATTCCTCTGGTCTGTATTTGGTTTTTATCCAACCCTGTTGATATGCCTCATGCACCTCATCAAAAAAATCGTCTAAGGCATCTATTGCATCTTCATAACTATCAAAGTATTCGGGTTTAGATTCCCCGTTATCCTGTTCAATACCCCATGTATTGACCCACCCATCACAAATTGTGTAGGTTTGTATCTCGTATTTCATAATTTGTCCCACATTTGATAGTTATCTAAAAGATCTTTGAGCAACATAAGATCTGTATGTTTATCTAACAATCTTTTAATTTCTAAGGCGTCATCCCTGTCCATGCACACTTCAAAAGTAAACCAACCTGAACCATCTTCTTTATTTATTTTGTTGTGCATATGATAGATATTGGTCGCACTTTGTAGCATATTGTCTAATGTATCTAAACGCATCATTTCTGGATCGCAGTCGTTCTCTTCTGAAATATCTGTTGCTTTTTCCCATGCCTGATCCCAACCCTTGTTCCAATCGGTCATATCAAACTCACCAAGATATTTCACATCACCATCTTCTAACTCGACTGCCATACAAACAGATCTTTTCATATCTTCTAGGCTTTTTATATCTTCTAAGGTATATGTCATGTTATTTTTCCCATTGTGTTCCGCATACCAAACAAGTTCCCTCTGAATGAGGGGTTAGATCCTCACAAGGTAGGCATCTTAGCCAAGCATCATGGTCTAATTCAAGGGTTTCACAAGCCCGATAAACCGCATACTGTCCTGCTTTGTTGTAAATCTCTACTGCTTTTTCATAGTTAGTCATAGTTCTATCAATGCCTCCTTAGTTAATGATGGTAGATCTATTGAGTGCGAGTAATCGTCCATGCCATTCTCTCCAACCTCGTAAACATTTATATGGAAGATATCGTTTTCGTTGTAGTCATGGACATTGATCGTGTATTCGGGAATGCCATACCACCAATCTTTACTTTTTAAGATCTCATCCTTATGTTTCTTAATTAGATACAAGACCAAATACTCAAGTTCTTTACTAGGCATGGCTTTCCTCCTTGGGAAAAACCCATTCAGGTGATCCGTCTATGACCCGTTGCCGATCTTCTTTCGTGGCATACCACTCAACATCAAAGATCTCGTTGCCGTCTTTATCATCTGACAACTCTACCCCGTATGGATATTCCTCATGGCTAGGATCATCTACTAAGAATGCGTATGTAATCCGTTCAAAGTTATCGTTCACGACTGCACGAATCATGTCCCAATTGATACCGATATTTGGATCATGGTATTTAGAGATCAATCCTAAACACTCTCTAGCCTGTTCTTCTGTCAGCCATTCATGCTCACCACGGATGTCATCCGTATGCCACCAATCTGCGACCCAATCAGGGCTAGTCAATCTCTTGACATCATCCACGGATGGAACTTCTTGACCTTTTGGTAATTCAAACTCTAACACTATTTTTGGCATTCTCTCTCTCCTTTACTAGATATTGAATAACCTGAGAGTAAGATGGGGTGAACCCCATCTCCTCGGTCAGCGTTTCCCTTAACTTGGTCAACAACTCCATAGTTTCAGGGTTAATTGATACATTAACTTTCTTCGGTTTCTGCATTTTCTTCCTCGTCTTCCCACTCTGCCATGTTCCATGAGATACAAAACTCCTCATCTATCTCTGATGGAATGTTCTTATTTACCCACTTTGAATTGCCTTTGATGTCGTAGGATTCATCTCTGCCGTTCTCCCAGATACCGCAAAAGCAACAACCTCCCTCGTAATACATGGCTCTTATCTCAAATCCCATTTCGCACAATTTTGCGTATGCCTCGGTAGGCGGACTCCACGCAGAATCAAAACCAATTTTTATGGTGTTATTCTTGATGTCCTTTAAGGTCAGTTTGTCATACCCATCTCCATGACCTATGTCCCACTTTGTCCCCCATTCTGCTACGCAGAAGTCATACCAATCTGTATAGCCAAAAAACTCCCTGTTCAGTTTTTGCTTTTCCTCCAAGAGTCTTTGCTCATAACTTTCTTTAGAGCCGACATTACCCGATACTGTGTCCGTTAGTTCCTTGGGGATTGGAATAAACTCTCTCAATAACCCGTTCCTGTTATATCCCCTTACGACCCGTTTCATCATCATCTTGTCTTTATGGGAAATAGTTAGTGTATTACTGCACCAATTAGGCATTTTGTTTCTCCTCAATAAGTAAAACTTCAGCAACAAATGGATCATTCAAATCATCAGCATTAAACATATTCCATGCCAAATCTTCCGCATCTACTTCGTCATAGCCATCTACTTCATAAACTACACATCTTTCAATTACAACTTGATACTTAGGCATTTGCGTTCTCCTGTTAAGTTTTTTCAATATCTTTCACAACCTCTGTAATACTTCCTTCGTAAAATTCCCAATCAGTTTCATAGGAATCGTTTTCAATCTCTGCATCCATGATTAAATCTCTTGCCTGATCTTCATCATCAGCCTCAACTTCAATTTCAAAATACTCTTTTCTAATCATTACTCCGCTATATATTGGCATTCTGTTTCTCCCTTGCTTGTTTCATATTAAGTAAGCGACCATATCGCATCTTGTCTGTCAAATACCAATCCTGATATTCGACCTTCGTCTGCCTGTAATACCAATCTATTTGATTCATTTCTTTTTGGATTTCTTCAATCGTCTTCTTCATTGTTTCTCTCCTTAAATCCGCATATACATAAATAGACTCCCTCACACTCAGGATCAAACCCAAAACTCTTGGCTAAATCATCCCAATCTCTCATCTCAGGATCAACATACATCCATCCGCCTCTAGGTAAGACTGTGTATCCATTTGTTTCTACCTCGTCTTTAGTAAGCATTCTTTTCTCCTATAACCTAGGGTCTTCATGAGCAACTTCGCCTTCAGGTTCTAGTTCAGCGTATCTAACCCATGTAGAACCTAAGACATCCCCATATACGCTAAAAATATCCACGACCACCCCATCATCATCAAACTTGACCGAGATATAACCACCTGCTTTCCCGTTTTTGTCAAAATTGATAGCGAGTAGATCGTTATCTAATTCGTCAATACTGATATCAAATCCATGTTGTTTCATGACCCTCTCCTACCAATTGGCTAATTTTTTGAATGCCTTTTTATACTCGGCATAATTTTTGAATGACCCAACTACCATACAATGCTCTAAAAACTTTTTATCCATAAAGAATCCTTGTGCTATCTCGTTATGAGATTTACCAAGATCCTTATAAGATTCACCCTCGTATGCGTCTGCGATAACAAACTTCAAACTTTCCCAGAGATCGTGATCGTATCCATTCGGGCATAGATCTACCCCGTCTATCCTCCCGTATCCATCATAAGAACCCTCGACTTTGCGACCATCAGGGTAAAGCACCACGACTGTATGCAGTTTCGGGTAATTGATACAATCCGCCACTACGGGCAGGTGTGTTTTTGCACAAGTTTTAGAAAAGAATCCCATATATATCTCCTTTACATTACGGGCAAACAACTCTCTTTATCATCAGAGGTAAACAACGCACCCCCACCATTTCCCTCGTCATCACGACTTGGAAAGAACCACAAACCATCTTCCGTTTGGAATGCCACAACCCTCTCATACCATCCCATGTTTTCCGACTCCTCTTTAGTTAGGTATCTAACATCCACGATCTTTTTATTTAATAAAAGACCTTTAGCAACCTTGTCCCAATGCTTTTCTACATCCTTAATTACATTCATTACTTTCTCCTTAGTATTTAAAGCGTTTACCATCTACATCAAACTCGTATTCATTCGCTATGAGCATTTCATCTACTGACTCATCCGAATCCTGATACTCCATGTCCTTCACAATGTCCCGAACCGCCTCATTTATTGCCTCGTTGAATGCTCTTAGGGGATCTCCTGATTTCTCCCATGTATCGCAAAATGTCCCCCACAAGGTGCAGTCAAGGCAATATCCCGTTGGGGTATCGTCTTTATTGAACTCTTTTAACTTGCGACCACGGAAATTGTGATTCTCTGCGTCTGTATCCATAAAACTGTAATTGCATGGGCTTATCGAGTAATCCTTAATCTCCACCCCGAACTCATTACAAAATGACCGAATAGATTTAAGAGAATCCCCCCACCAAGGGTAATCATTACCCTCTCTAAACCATGCACGGGCATTGTCTTTAGCACTATCGGATAACTCCTCGAACTTATAAACACAAACCTCAACTATCTCCATGACTCTCTCCTGTATTGTGTTGCAATATGTTAATCGGATATATATCTTGTATTGTAGGATACAATTTTCCACCATGTCCATATAGGGATTTACCCTAAGCCTGACCCTCTTAAAAACTTTAGAAAATCCACCCTCTCCCGTCTGCGTTTCTCCGCCTCTCGTAAGGGTTTGGAATATAGAATGCTCTTGATCTTGAGCATATAGCAGTCTTTTATTGCGTTCATGCCTGACCCTCTCCCGTTAATCGTGAATGTTTTTGGAGTTAAAAAGATCCCTACCAAGATCAATCAATGCCTGACCTTGTGCCTCTGTCATGCCTCTATGCTCGGCAAATAGGTTAGGGGTTAGGTAATTATTCTTAAAATCTAGGTATTCGGATATTAAAAATTCTCTAGTGTCCATGCCTGACCCTCTCCTGTTTTTTGTCGATATCGCCTCGAACTTTGCATTGTCTTGCTATTTCTTCGGCTCGTTCCCTCGCAAAATAATGCTCTAAACCTTGATATATTTTGGGTAGGTCTTCTGGTCTTGGGTCTGACATAATGTCTTCGATCAATGCCCTAGTTTGTGCCTCTCGAATTTCCCTCGGTGTTTCCGTGAAAAAATCCGCCTCTTTCCCGTTCATGGTTTGCTTATCGCTATGGGTTAGACCTATGGTATATCCATTAAATGAGCATACGATCAGATATTGCCCGATCTTATCCTGTATAACCTCATAATTCTTATTCCCGTGGTAAACCTTGCGACCCTCTGCAATTGCGTCTTTAATTTCTTGTAATGTCATTTTCTACCCTCTCCCGTTTCTTAATTAGTCTGTGAGCATATTCGGGCATATTGTCCCGATATTCTGTAAGCCGTTGCCGTGCCTCTGCCCGTGTCGTTTCTGCCGTTTCATCTTCCCATTGTCCGCAGTAAAGACCTTGGACAATAAAAAGGTCTGCCGTTTTTCTTTGGTATGTCATGCCGTTGCCTCTATGTCATTGGTTTGATCGTTGTAATATCCGTCTATTTTGTAAAGTTCCCAAGCCGTTTCGCCGTGCCTGTTTTGACTGTCGCAGTAGAATTTAATAGCATCTTCTGCACTCTCACAGTCTGCCCAATACCTTAATTCCGCCGTGCCTATGTGACTGCCTTGTGAGTGATCTATAACTCTAAAAAATACTTTTTTCTCTTTCATTTTTTCCCCCTAATCTTCTTCCCGTGGTTCTTCATTTGGTCTATAAGCAAGATCGTAAAACCCCCGTTCTTCAGGTGGCACTATTACAATTTGCCCGTTTTCATCTCTAAATTCATGCCCGTAGGAATCTAAAGCAATCCCGTTTCTATCTATGTAATAAAACTCCATTATTCCCCCCTATATATTCGTGCCGTTGATTGTTGCGGTTTCAATTTTTGCCCAAGTTTTATTTTTTAATTCCATCAAAATAAGACGCCTTGCCAATTGGCTAGTATTTAGGTCTAGTTCTTTACAATATGCATCTAGATCCCTTTTTTGATCTACTGACATCAGCAAACTAACATGGGCAAATTTATCTTTTTTATTCATAATCCCCCCTCAAATCCATTCATGCCGTAGAGAATACCCATCACCAAATAAGCGATAACCTAGCCCGTGAACGAGGTGGTAGCCCATATCCATACCGCACCCCCCAACCTTATACCCGTCTTTTGGGGGTTCTTCCCCTCTGAGATAAGCAAAATATCCCGATAAGTAAATTTTCTTATCATCTTTAAAGGTGTAAAGGTCAATTCTCCGCATCATTCCAGAACGGGAAACATGGCGTAAAACTGTATAAACAGTATCGTCAGGTTTTAAGATCTTTAGTAGTGATTCCTTGGCACTCTCCGCCATTAATCGCTTACCCTCTGCATTGGTTAAAACCTCGCACCCTTCCCAATTTTGGGGGTTAGTGGTCTGCATAATATGCCCGTCTTTTAGTCGAATGTATTTCATTTTTTAAACTCCTGTATAGCGTTTGTAATTTCTAATGGCACAATCGTGATTAAAATTGCGTTCTTTAAATGTAATCTTCCAACCCTTTGCCTCTGCTGATTGCATAAAAAGGCTAAGGTCGCAGTCTTCCTCTAAGTAGGCACAATCTTGATCTTTATAGGAATATCGGCTAATTTTTGGCCCGATTCCAAGATCGTCAATTAAATGGTGTGGAATTTGACCCCATCCATGCGAGGGATCAGAATAAAAAGTTAGTTCTAAGTTCATGAAAAAAACTCCTTTAAAGGTCAATAGTTAATTGTTTAAAACTGATACCACCTACAAACTTCTCTAAAACTGTGGAATAGTCGCTAATGATGTCCAAACCATCATTAAAGTAATTGAGTGCTATAAACCCGATTTGCTCGTTATCGCTTTGCAAAATCAAATCTACGCAATCGTAAGCAAAGGCACTCTCCAAGATGTCCGCTAGATTGTCGGTCGGTTCAATGTCCGCCGAATCGTCAGCATATGCACCAACACGCAAGCCCGCATTTAATGCAGTTTTTACAATTCTTTCTGTTATTGCTTTTTCTACTGATCCCAACATATATCCCCCTATAAATACAATACATTAAAGAAAACTACATATGGTGAATTTATTCCTTTATCTATAAGGGTGTCAATACCTTTTTAACACTTTTTAACACTTTCTCACACTATGAAATAAGGGGATAAACCCCTCATTCCTATTGAGTGTTTTTAAGTTTTTCGAATGCTTGGACAATTGCACCAGCCATTAGTAAGGCATCTTTTGAGGTGATATCGGGAAACATTTCTTTAACTAACCAAAAAGCCCGCTTTAATCTCATTTCTAAGTAGTCGGCTCTATTCATAGGATCACCCATAAAAAGGTCGCCAATACTAAATAACAGGTAAGGCACAGTAGTAAATACAGAATGCTATATGTGATTGTTTTCATAATTCCCTTAGTAATGGATTGCAATAATTTGCGTTCCTACATACCAAGACGATCCAAAAGGCAAAAGGTGAGGTTAGTATTTACCCTAATGTTTTTATATATAGTGCTGAGTTTGCATACAGTAAAGAATCGGTATATGATTTGTTCTTATTACATACCTACGATTTACCACTAGATTACATAACCAAGATAAACCTAAAAAGACCGCAATTTATACATATGGCTAAGATCAGCAAGAGAGAAATAAAAGAGGGATTAGAGCAAATCCCAATAGAGCAATTACTACTAGGATCAGCCAATTCTAGAGAACTCACCCATAAACAGAAGACATTCGCTAAACAGGTTGCACTTGGTAAACCTAAGACTGTGGCTTATCGTATCGCCTACGATACAAAGGGAAAGAAATCTACTCAAGCCGTAAATGCTCATAAGGTATCAAACAACGACAATGTGAAACTTATGATCGAGGCATATAGTAGGGCATTTGAGGCGAGGGAATACCAAAAACCCGAAAGATTAAGGGAGTTAGTAATACATCAACTGACAGAACTAGCCCTAAATCCTGAAGTAAAAGACGCCCAGAGAATAAGATCCCTAGAACTATTGGGAAAGGTTAGCGAAGTAGGTGCATTCACAGAACGCAAAGAAACACGGGTAATACACGAATCTAGCAAGATCAAGGAAAGACTATTAGACCAACTAAAAACTATTATCAATGTTGACGCCTCAGAGATAGACGATGGTGATAGTCTGCTCAGGGAATTATCAGGATCGAATCCGACAGAATCAGAACCCCAAGATCAAGACCCCACCACTACCCGACCCCCCAAAATTGACCACGCCGAGCATGGAACTGTAATACATAGTATTCCCAACACTCAATCCGCCTCTTCTAACATCTCTGATGAAAAAACGCATCTGCAAGCTACTGATTCTGAAGAAGAAAAAAGTGAAGTGGAAACGTTTCCACCTGATACCCCCCTTGAAGAATCTAAAGAAGAGGGGGTGGGGGGTGCAAATTTAGGAAAAGAGGGTAAGGGCGAAGATATAGAAACACCCCCCCATGCAAATTGGAAAGAAAAGGGGTAGGGGGTATATATATGGAAAAAGAAGAGTTGGCTATACAGACTCTTAAGCATCTTCTTAGGAATGATAAGGATGCCCTGCTCCGTGTTATGACGTCAATCAAGCGGGCGATATGGGAAGAAGAGTCTAAGTGCCTGGCAAACAGGGTTATAGAAAGAGCTAAGAAATGACGCCCCGCCAACAGGATATCTATCTGGTGATAGAGATGTGGTGGAAGAAGTACGGATATAGTCCTTCTATAGATGAGATTATGATGGTCTCTAAAGACAAGAGTCGTAGTAACGTTTCTCGCCTGATTAATGAGTTAGTCAAGATCGGCGCATGTAAAAAGATCCCAAATAAGCGGCGGACGCTAAGACCTTCTGGAATTAAGTTTAGAAATCTAAGTGACTTACTTGAATAATTTAGAAAAACTAATAGCGCAAGCTCCTCCAGAGGAACAGGAGATACTCCTAAAGACAGCCTTGGAGTACCGAGATTCTCTTATGAGAGAGAAGGCGGAGAAGAACTTTCTGCCGTTTGTGAAACAGATGTGGCCCAGCTTTATAGATGGCAGACATCACAAGGTCATGGCTAAGAAATTTGAGGAGATCGTAAATGGAAAAACTAGACGCCTTATTATTAATATGCCTCCTCGTCATACTAAGTCTGAGTTTGCCTCCTTTCTTCTTCCTGCCTGGTTTTTAGGAAAGTACCCCAATAAGAAGATCATCCAGTGTTCTAATACTGCGGAATTAGCGGTCGGATTTGGACGAAAGGTCAGGAACTTAGTGGGTTCAGAGGTTTATTCCACGGTCTTTCCCAACGTAGGACTTAAGCAGGACTCCAAAGCAGCGGGTCGCTGGAGTACAAACCATGGAGGAGAGTATTTTGCTATCGGGGTCGGGGGTACGGTAACTGGTAAAGGTGCGGATTTACTGATTATTGACGATCCACACTCGGAGCAGGAGGCTGCAATAGCGGCAACCAACCCAGAAATCTACGATAAAGTCTTTGAGTGGTACTCATCAGGTCCTCGTCAGCGTCTCCAACCTGGTGGAAGCATCGTTGTTGTTATGACACGCTGGGCAAAACGGGATTTAACGGGAAGAATTGTCAAAAGCTGGATCGATAAGGACGGGGAAGAGTGGGAAATCATCGACTTTCCTGCAATTCTCCCTTCTGGAAACCCGCTTTGGCCCGAATTTTGGAGCTTAGAAGAGCTAGAAGCCCTGAGATTAGAACTTCCGCTGTCAAAATGGAACGCACAGTACCAACAACAGCCCACTTCGGAAGAAGGAGCGATTGTAAAACGAGAATGGTGGAAGCTATGGACGGAAGAAAGACCGCCAAAATGTAATTTTGTGATTCAGTCGTGGGATACAGCCTTCACAAAAAACGAAAGAAGCGACTATTCAGCCTGTACGACTTGGGGTGTCTTTTATATGAACGAGAATGAAAGCGATCCCAACGTTATTTTGCTAGATGCGTTCAAAGAACGGATGGAATTCCCAGAACTAAAGGAGCGGGCGTACCAATATTATATGGAATGGGAGCCAGACGCCTTCGTTGTAGAAGCAAAAGCAGCAGGTTCCCCACTAATATATGAATTAAGACAGCGTGGAATACCAGTTCAAGAGTTTACTCCCACTAGGGGTAATGATAAGATAGCTCGTATTAATTCGGTGTCAGATCTGTTTGCGTCTGGGAAAGTGTGGGCGCCAGCAAAACGATGGGCGGAAGAAGTAATAGAAGAGATGGCAGCTTTTCCTAATTCAGAACACGATGACTTAGTGGACTCTAGTACACAGGCGTTAATTCGTTTTAGAAAAGGTGGATTTATTCGTTTGCAAACAGACGAACCAGACGATCCTATTTTATTTAGGCGTAAAGCAGCATATTACTAAGGAATATTATGATTGATAAAAGTCTATACCAAGCCCCAGTAGGGATTGATTCTATACCTACAGAACCCGATATCGAGATTGAGATTGTAGATCCTGAAGCTATAAAAATTGGGATTGACGGTATGGAAATAGAGATTGAGCCTGCCGAACCTTCAGATAAAGACTTTGACGCCAACCTTGCGGAGTATATGTCCGAAGGAGAGTTGACAGAGATTGCGGGGGATTTACTTGGAGATTTTGAAGAAGACATCTCAGCCCGTAAGGACTGGATTCAAACCTATGTAGACGGACTAGAACTACTAGGTATGAAGATCGAGGAACGAACAGAACCTTGGGAAGGTGCCTGCGGCGTCTACCACCCCCTCCTCTCTGAAGCACTCGTGAAGTTCCAAGCCGAGACTATTATGGAGACTTTCCCAGCGGCTGGTCCTGTTAAGACTGTAATTATTGGTAAAGAAACTCCTGAGAAAAAAGACGCTGCCCAGCGAGTTCAAGACGACATGAACTACCAGTTAACAGACGTCATGACTGAGTACCGCCCTGAACACGAAAGAATGATCTGGGGATTAGGACTATCAGGTAACGCCTTTAAGAAAGTCTACTTTGACCCTGCCTTAGACCGCCAAGTGTCAATGTTTATTCCTGCCGAAGACATCGTTGTTCCGTATGGAGCTTCTAGTCTAGAGCAGTCTCCCCGTGTTACTCATGTTATGAGAAAGACAGAAAACGAAGTTAAACGACTTCAATTTGCTGGATTCTATAGGGACGTAGAACTTCAAGAACCCAGCGGTGCATTAGACGAAGTTGAGAAGAAAATTGCCGAAAAGATGGGTTTTCGTGCGACTTCGGACGACCGCTACAAGCTTTTGGAGATGCACGTAGATTTAGATCTTCCAGGCTACGAAGACGAAGAAGACGGAGAAAAAACAGGCATCGCTCTTCCGTATGTCGTGACGATTGAAAAGGGTACACAGACCATTCTGTCTATCCGTAGAAATTGGAGACCCGAAGATGAAACACACCAAAAAAGAAATCATTTTGTCCATTATGGTTATGTTCCTGGCTTCGGCTTTTATTGCTTTGGTCTTATCCATCTTGTTGGTGCTTTTGCAAAAAGCGGCACCTCACTTATTCGACAATTGGTCGATGCTGGAACCCTCTCGAATCTGCCAGGTGGCTTTAAGACTCGTGGATTGCGAGTTAAAGGGGACGACACCCCAATAAGTCCAGGTGAGTTTAGAGACGTAGACGTTCCTTCGGGAGCAATAAAAGACAACCTAATGACTCTTCCTTACAAGGAACCCAGCCAAGTCTTATATTCCCTCCTCGGTACTATCGTAGAAGAAGGTCGCAGATTCGCCTCCGCAGGCGATATGAAGATTGCGGATATGTCTGCCAACTCTCCAGTCGGCACGACCTTAGCGATTCTGGAAAGAACCCTAAAAGTCATGAGTGCGGTGCAGTCCCGTATTCATTACTCGATGAAGCAGGAGTTAAAGCTTTTAAAAGAAATTATCCGTGACTACACACCAGACGAATATAACTATGTTCCTGAAGAAGGCAGCCCTCGTGCGAAACAGTCGGACTATGACTTGGTCACAGTCATTCCTGTCAGTGATCCTAATGCGGCAACGATGGCGCAAAAGATCGTACAGTACCAAGCAGTACTCCAACTGGCTCAAGGGGCGCCACAGATTTATAACCTACCCCAATTACATAGGCAAATGCTCGATGTCTTGGGGATCCGCAACCCGCAAAAACTTATACCGTTGGAAGATGACAAAAAGCCCAAAGATCCAGTTACGGAAAACATGGATGTCTTAACTATGAAGCCACTAAAGGCATTCATATATCAAGACCATGAAGCTCACATCATTACCCATACGAACTTCATGAAAGATCCATTAACGGCTCAAATTATTGGACAAAACCCACAGGCACAGATGATGGCAGCAGCCTTAAACGCCCATATAGCTGAACACTTTGGATTTAAGTACCGCCAGATGATGGAACAGCAATTAGGAGCGCCATTACCGTACCTCAAGGATGATGACGAAACTATTCCAGAGGACTATGAAGTCCAGCTTTCTAGATTGGTGGCTCAAGCCTCTGCCCAACTTCTCCAGCAGAACCAAGCCCAGGCTGCACAACAAAAGGCTCAGGAACAGGCTCAAGATCCAATTATTCAAATGCAACAACAAGAACTCCAGATTAAGGCACAGGATGTACAGAGAAAAGCCCAGAAAGATCAGGCAGACATTCAACTCAAACAAGAGCAACTCAATGTTGAGAGGGATCGTATTGCCGCCCAAGTAGAGATTGAAGGTAACAAGTTGGGAGTAAAAGTGGCTGCCGATAAGGACAAGCTGGATCGTTCTAGTGAATTAGAGGCAACCAGAATGGGTATTGATATTGCTAAATCAAGGAATAAACAATGACAGAAATTGACGTTTTAATGGGTCAGATAGACGAAAAAGCTGACCAATTAAAGAATGCTGTGGTGGTTGGCAATATGGATCACATACAGTATCAACGAGTTTGCGGAGAGATTCGAGGTCTGCTTATCGCAAAGGGTTACATATTAGACCTCAAAGACAAAATGGAGAGAATGAATGACTGAATTACTAATCGGATCGACCACCGATGATGTAAACGATATTACCGTATTGCCAGAGACGGACGAACAGAAGGCAAAACAGCTACCCAAACCATCTGGATATCGCATTTTATGTGCCATCCCAGACGTGGAGAGGGAGTATGAAGGCGGCATCATAAAGACAGACGAAGCTGTCAGATTTGATGAACTTTTAACAACAGTCCTATTTGTAGTTGATTTAGGTCCTGATTGCTATAAAGATAAAGACCGTTTTCCCAGTGGACCTTGGTGCAAAAAAGGAGACTTTATCCTTGTTCGCCCCAACGCTGGAACTCGTTTAGTGATACATGGGCGTGAATTCCGCATCATCAACGATGATTCTGTGGAAGGCATAGTAGACGACCCCCGTGGTATTAAACGTAAATAGGAGCCATAAATGTCTGAAAATAAGCAAGAAATGAAAGATTACACATTTCCAGATGAGGAAAAAATCGATATCGAAGTGGAAGACGACACCCCACCAGAAGATAAAGGTAAGACCAAATCTCAACCTGAGTATGTTGAAAGTCTCGAAAAAGACGAACTAGAAGAATACTCAGACGAAGTAAAGCAGAAAATTGCTGGTTTTAAAAAGATTTACCACGATGAGAGGCGGGAAAAAGAAAAGGCGTTGCGTGAGCATCAAGAGGCTATTGATCTGGCAAAACGACTTCTTGAAGAAAACAAAGCTCTCAAAGGTAAAGTCAATACCAGCGAAAAGGTAGCCGTTGATTCCTTTAAGACTTCCGCAGAGCGTGAATTAGATATGGCAAAGCGGGAATATAAGGAGGCTTATGAGGCTGGAGACTCTGACAGATTAGTAGAGGCTCAAGAAAAAATGACGTCTGCTAGGATGAAGGTTGAAAAAGCTTCTAACTATGCTGACAACATTAATAAACGAACCTCTTTACAAGAAGAGGAAAATGATGTAAAAATACCTCAACAGTCTGAAAAACCTGTTCGTGACCAAAAAGCTTCGGCTTGGCAAGAGCGTAACTCTTGGTTTGGTCAAGATGATGAGATGACGAGTCTCGCCCTTGGGTTGCACGAAAAGCTAGTCAAGGAAAACGGGATGGCTTATGCCACGACTGACGAGTATTACAAACGTATTGACGAAACAATGCGTAAACGATTCCCCGAAAATTTCGAGGACGTAGAAGACGAAAAGCCTCGTTCGAAACCGAGTACCGTAGTCGCTCCTGCAA
>Ga0214921_10003459_pt1 | contig 24097 bp, 13 predicted proteins | sample LL1505_MetaG_FD_177992 | JGI IMG/M metagenome (GOLD analysis project Ga0214921, IMG submission 177992) | Freshwater microbial communities from Lake Lanier, Atlanta, Georgia, United States - LL-1505 | ecosystem: Environmental > Aquatic > Freshwater > Lake | place: USA: Georgia | collected...
CGGCACGGGGGGCTGCCGCGTCTCGGTCTTCGTGCGCCAACCGCTGATGGTCGATTTCAGCGCACTGCTCGCGCGGCACGCGGATGCGTCCGGCGACGTGGCGCAGGTGGTGGTGTGGGGCGGCCTGGAAGAGAGCTTTGGCGCGGATTGGTGGGCGGCGTGAACCGACCGTCACTTCGCAATCGGCAGTCGCACGGGAGCGCACGGGCCTGTGCCGGTGGGGCAGAGTTCCAGCAACAGCACGCGCGAGCGAGAGCGCGGATCTGATGAGGTGATGCCGACCTCGGACCCCGCCGCGCGCGCCGGGTCGCTGAAACCCACCGCGGCATCCGCTTCCGGGCCGTCATCCATTCCGTGGCCGTCCTTCGTCCGCTGGTCCACCCGGAGGTCGAGCAGTTCGTCGGTTCGCTCGGCGACCACCGCCAGCACGCGTGAGCGCCCGTCGATGTTCGGGGAAGGGGCGTACGTGCCGTGGAACGCACCTTGCTCGAGCTGCACCACCGAGCACCCCACCAGCGAGGCATGCCCGTTCTCCTCCAGGAACGCCAGGAGCGCGGTGTAACCTTCTGCATTGCCCCATCCGGAGAGCAGGAAGGGAAGCATCACGCATGGCTCGAGCGCACGGCCGGTGCGAATCACCGACTCCAACTCCGGGCGGCAGACCACGTGGCGGGTCAGCAGACCCGGCTCGGGGTCGGCCTGGTCGGTGCTGGCTTCGTCCCCGCAGCCGAGCAGCGCGCCGGCAGCGGTCACGAAAGGCGCACCCTCGCACGCCAAGGGCTGTGCCGGTCGGACGGGCGTGCGGATCCATCCGGCGGCATTGGCGGCCGGAACGCGGCCGGTGACGCAGTTGCGGGACTTCACCGGATCCGCCTGATCGGCCACGTCGAGCCAGATGTTGCGTAATTCCAGCGCGGAATCACCGGCTGCCTGGGTGATCCACTGGCGCTCGCCGAACTGCAGCGCATTGTGGGCGCGCAGGGCTTCGGTGAACGCGGTCAGGTCGGTGGCGACGATTGCCGATTCGCCGGGCAGCGCCCGGAACGCAGACACAGGCACCCGCATGGTGGCGACCGACGCACCTTCGCGCGGGCCTGCGGCTTCCCGCAGGTCGACCACGACCTCCGGTTCATGGCCCAGTGCGACGATCGGGTCGGCCAGCGCGCCGCGCACGCTCACGAGCCACGGATGTCCCTCAAAGGACACCAGCGTTGCATTCCTCCCGGAGGATCGGCCCTGTACATAGCAAATGCTCTGCATTGGGAGTGGGAGACCGGCCGGCGACTTCGCGCCTTCGGGCAACCGAGGCTCCGGCGGCTCCGACGGCGGTGTGGGCTCGGGCTTCGATGACTCGGGCTTGGGGCTCGGCGCCGGGGGTTGCTCGGGTGGCGAACTGGCACCGTTGTCGCCCGGGCCGGAACCTCCGCCGCCACCGCCTCCGCCGCTCCCGCCGCCGCCGGAACCTCCGCCGCCCCCGCTGTTGGGAGGCAGGCGCGGCGTGGGAGCTCGCGGGGTTGGTGGCCGTTCCGTCGGCTTTTTGACGCCTGGTTCCAGTTCCTTGAAGCGCTGCGAACCGGATGGATCCTTGCTGGGTCGGAGCTCCGGGATCTGCACCGGTGGGTCGTCGGCGGCCCTCGCTCCGGACGCCGACGCCGCGAATGCGATCGCCGACAGGCACGCAATTCCGGCAAGCGACGCAACGGCTGCGCGCATGGTTCGTGCCATCGGATGGATCATCTCGGGGCCTCCTCGGGAACTCGGCGGTAGCGGTGGTGTCGCGCGGCGGAATGGTACACTCCGCTGCGAATGTTCTCGCCTAGGCATTGTTCGGGTCCAAGCAGGATGCTCTTGGCGATCTGCTGCAGATGCTGTGCATTGCTCCTGGCCGGGTGCGGCGACGAGGGCGAGGCCCCGCGCACTGCATCGCCGCGGTCCTGGACGCCCACCGTGACCGACCGCGAGCATGCCGCGGCGCGCTCCGATGCGGCCCGCAAGGCCATCGAGTCGGCATCCGCCCAGGCAAGCACGCCCGCCGATCGCCAACGTGCGCTTCGCATGGCGGCGATCACGGCGGAGGCGGTCCCGGCCTCGCTCCGCCCCGCAAGCATTCCGGATGCAGCGACCGGCGATTCCACGGACTCCGCCGCACGGGAGCCGGCGTCGAAGTCGCCCTGGCAGGTGCGGTCGCTCGCCGTGTCCATCGACTACGCGCGCCGCGAAGGCAGCCCCGGTGCCGAATTGACGGAGATGCTGAAGGAGCCCGCCATCGCGGCCGACCCGCTGGCTGCAGGCGTGCTCCGTAACAACCATGCGTGCACCATCGTGGACGACGCGCTCCTGCGCTCGCTTTCCGGTGCGGAGCTCGCCGGCGCACTGGGCGACGCCGCCCGGGAATTCGCCTCGGTCTGCCAGGTACCCGAGGCGGCGCTCAACGAGGCTTCCTGCCGGATCGCGCTCGCCCGGCTGCAGCCGGGGCAGGCAGGCGAGCACCTGCGCGACGCCGCGATCGCCATGGGCCGGCTGGATTCCGACGGCCTGATCTGTCCGATGGTGGCCGGCGAGTTCCTCGGCGTCATCGGGCGCGGCGATCGGATCGCCTTCGTGCTCGACAGCTCGCTGAGCATGGCGGGCGACCCGCTGGCAGTGCTCAAGGCGGCGGTGATCGAGTCGGTCCGTGCGCTTGCGCCGACATCCTCTTTCATGGTGTGGTTCTTCGGTGACGAATCGGTGCCGATGCCGATGCCTGCGGATGCGGAGGTCGCCGATGGGCTGATGGTGCTCGGGAAGCCGGGGCCGTCCCGCGAGCACTCCTTCGAGGCGTGCCGGAAGTGGATCAAGGAGCATGCGCAGGCGGGCGACACCTTCCCGCTGGCCGCGCTGAAGGCTGCCGCCGCATCGCGGCCCTCGACGCTCTTCCTGGTCACCGACGGCAAGCTGCAGGACCCGCCCGCGGAGTTGCGTGCGGTAGCCGACCAAATTGCCGCCGACGGAGGCCGCATGGAGGTGGTGCTGCTGGTCCGCTCGCAGCACCCGACCGAGGGTGAGTCGTCCGAGGACCTGCTTGCCATCCCGCGGGAACTTGCTGCGCGCACCAACGGTTCGCTTCGCGTCATCGATGCCGACGGGATCGCCCAGGTCGAGGACTTCGGCAACACCGAGTCGAGGATCAGCGCGGGCGTCTCCGGCGAGACCATGCGCGAACGCGCCAGGCGCGAGGGGCGCTGGACACCCGCCGTGGAGCGACAGTACCGGGCCACCCGCTCGCTGTTGGTCCTGGCGCGCTGGCTGGACGCGCAGGACCGTCCGCTGGCCGTGCGTGATTCCAAGCTTGCCACCGACGCCACGGCGGCGCTCTCGCCGGACCCGGTGATCGCCGCCGTCGGGCTGCCGCGGCAGGACTGGCAGCTGCTCCTGATCGAGGGCGCCGTCCGCGCGGTGCGCGATGATCCGAAGGCTTCCGAGTCCTTCCTCGAGGCGGCGTCGTCCCTCGCCACTGCCGCCGCTGAGCAGCGCGCATCGGACAGCCCCGCGGATGCGGCGCGCTTCGAGGAGCTGGCGGCGCGCGCGGTGCTGCTCTCCTGCCTGGCATCGCCCACGGGCCCGGACGATGCGGCGCTGCAGAAGGCCGCGACCGACCTGGAATTCCTCCGCACCGTGTCGGATACGTGGAGCGCTCGACTCCTGGCATCGATGCGCGGCGCGTTCGCCAACGCGATTGCCGCGCGCGGCCTCGATCCGGCCCGATCGTCCGACGCGGCGGCGCTGCGGGAACTGGACGCCATCCGACTGATCGCCGGACGCGCGCCGGGCAAGGCGCCACCCGATCTCTCGCACCTGCCCGTCGTCGACCGCGTCGTCTTCGAGAAGGCCATCAATCGAGCATCCGCCAAGGGCGGGGCAGCAACACCATGATTCGACTCGTCCCGAACACCGGCATCCAGTTCGCGCGACTGCGGGACTTCTCGCTCAAGGAGCTCTGCGCATTCGAGTTCCGCGCGCGCCGCGGTGCGAAGTTCGCGGCGATCGTGGACCTGACGCCGCGCCGTGCGTCCTCGGCGAACGAGGAATCCGACGACGATGCCGCGCCGCAGTTCAAGCCGCGCTCCGCCGACATGAGCCTCATCGACCGGCTCCTCAAGGGCTCGCCTGCCGGCATCTGGATCCCGGTACCCTTCGATTGCGGCGGCCTGTGGGCGGCGGTGTTCCTGCGCGCGTCCCCGGAGGGCCGGGTCGAGGCTGTGCTGGGCGCCGACACCGGCATGGAGTGCGACGGCAACCCGGAGGGCCTGGCGACGGACGAGCTCGGCGAGCGCGTGCCGATGCCGTGCGCACCGGTGTTCTGGCGTCGCGAGGGTTCGTACCAGCACGTGCATGCGCTGGCGCAGTCGCTCGCCCCGCAGGCGATCGCCACCGCTGTGGATGCCATGCAGATGGCGGTGGCAGGACTCGCGGCATTCCTCGGCCGTTCGGTGGATTCCTCCGGCCGCCAGATCGAGCCGCTCCTGCGCGTCCACCTGGACGCCCGCCCGGATACGCGGCGTTCCGTCGGCGTGGACGTCATCGTGGACCTCGGCAACAGTCGCACCTGCGTGCTGCTGCGCGAGCACGGCGCGGATGGCCGGCGCGACCGGCTTGAGCTGGTCTATCCCGACGATCCCACCGTGAGCACGCCCAGCCCGTTCGAGACGCAGTCGGCGTTCTTCGAGCACGAGGTGCTGCCGCGCAGCGCCGAGGGCGTGTACAGCTTCCGCTTCCTCTCCATGATCAAGATGGGTGCGGGTGCGCTCGACGCCATCGCCGCGTGCCGCCGCGATCCGCGGCCGCTGGGGCTCAGCACGCCGAAGCGCTACCTCTGGGAGACGGCCGGTTCGGTGCCCTGGGAGTGGCGATGCGCCAACCGCGAGGATGAGCAGCGCATGCCGCCCCGCATCCACGGCGACATCCTCCGGGTGATGGATCCGCTCCGGCCGCTCAAGTCGCCGAAGATCCCCGAGATCCCGCCGTGCCCCAACTATCCGCGCGCGGCGTGCATGGTGTGGTCCATGGTGGAGATCCTGGAGCAGGCGTTCCGCCAGGTGAACTCGCCGGAATGGCGGCGCGCGAACGCAAGCGCGCCGCTCGCCGAGCGGCGTAGGCTGATCCGCAACCTGGTGGTGACCTACCCCGCAGGCCTGCATTCCGTCGAGCTCGAGGCAATGCGCGCAGCCACCGAGCGCGCCGCCCAGCTCTGGTCCGCGTTCCGCTCTAACGTCGAGGAGTTCTGCGGTGGCCAGGACCGCATCGCCATCGATCCCGAGTTCGGCGTGCGTGCGCCGGCGGTCCAGCTCGTCTGCGACGAGGGGCTGGCCATCCAGGTGTGCTGGCTCTACGGCGAGGCGATCCACCGTTTCCAGGCCGATCCGGGCCTGCTGCTGCGCGCCTACGGCCGCACCCGCGGTGGCGTGGAGTCGCTGAGGCTGGCGTCCATCGACATCGGCGGCGGCACGATCGACCTGGCCATCTCTGACTACCACATCGACACGAAGATGGTGACGGCGGCGGCATTCCACTGCAAGCGACTTTTCCACGACAGCATCAGCCGCGCGGGCGACGACGTGGTCCGCGGGATCCTCGAGCAGTTGGTCTTCCCGGCCATCCTGAAGCAGGCGGGCGTCTCGCGCGAGAAGTGGAACAAGGTCTTCGCGTCGCCCTCATCCGCCGACGACTCGATCCGCGAGCTGCGCCAGCGCCTGGTCCGCTCCGCGTGGATGCCGATCGCCATGAAGTGCCTCTCGCTGTTCGAGCAGGCCGGCGATGCGCCGGTCCGGTTCGAGATCTCGCAGGCATGCAGCAACGTCTCCATCCTGGAATCGCTGCATTCCCTCGTGGCCGATCCGAAGGCGCAGCGCGCCGTGCAGTCGATCGGCGACGTGGTGATCGAGGCAGACCGGAACAACATGCGCGGCATTGTCCGCAACACCATCGGCCGCACCCTGAATCAGTGCGCCGACATCGTCGACCAGTTCGACTGCGACCTGCTCGTGGTCGGCGGTCGGCCCTCGGGGAATCCCGCCATTCGCGACCAGATCTACGCCTCCATGGCGGTGCCCCCGGGGCAGGTCTGCTTCCTCTCGGAGCAGTCGGTGGATGACTGGTACCCGTTCGCCGACGGCAGCGGCCGCATCGGCGACGCGAAGACCTGCGGCGTGGTCGGCGGATGGCTGGCCTTCGCTGCGCGCCACGGCATGGGCCAGTTCATGGTCACCATCGCCGACCACGTGGAGCCGCCGCCGATCATCGGGTTCCTCCGGGATCCCAACCCCTCCAAGCCGGCGGTCTTCTCCGACCGTGACCGCCTGAATTTCGCGCCGGACGCACCCGCGATGCCTGTCATGCCGTTGCAGCCGCTGGTCATCGCCTGCCGGAACGTGGACGATCCGCACGCGGAAGCGCGGCCGATCTACCGCTTCGGCCTGAAGAGGCAGTACGTGGAGGCGCTGGAGCGGAACCCCGGGTTCCAGAACGAGATCCGCGTCCGCTTTGAGCTGATGCCGGCGGAGGCTGCCGAGAAGGCCGACCTGGGCGCGCCGCTGCGTCCCTCGTCGCGACGCGACGTGGTGGCGCTGCGCGAGGGCGCCACGGGCACCGTGCCGCGTCCGCGCCAGGACGGCACGATCGTGGAGGTCGATGCCGACGAGTGCGTCGAGCTGCTGCCTCGCACCCTCCTCGACAGCGACGGCTATTGGATCGACACCGGCGTCTTCTCCGCGATGGACCAATCCCGCTGAACGGCGCTTCCCACCATGAACCAACCGGCCCCCAAGTCAGGCGAACCTGCAGGCAGCGCTGCATTCCAGCGCGCGCGCGAGGGCTATTGGGGTGAGGTGTATCGGTTCCTCTACCCCGAGCCCATGGGGCAGGTGGAACAGGTTGGCGAGGCGGAGGCGCTGCACCAGGACTTCGCGGCCCGCGCGCGGCGAACGCTCGCGGTGCCCGACGACAGCCGGATCAACGGGCTGGCATCGGCCTTTCCCTCGGACGCCGGCGAGACGCCCGCGATCCATGCGCAGCCGCAGGGCACGGCTTCTGTCGCCGCCATCGGCCCGGTGGAGGGGCCGGTCGAGCGCATGGGAATGTGCGCGCTGGCGGCGGAGTGGCCCAGCGGATCGGCAATGGCCCTTCGTCACCTGATGGAGGAGGCGGAGGCCATCGAGCGCGTCTGGTCGCGCGCCTCCGCCATGCATCGCGCGGACGACGGCTCCGGCGAGGTTGCCCGCATGCTCGGTCGGCGCGACGAGGCGCTTCGCTTCATCTCCGCGCGCTTCTACGTCGAGTGCCGTGCCGCGGGCCTGCCGCATGACGTCATCGACGCGGCTGCCGTCGTGTTCGCAAGGCGACTCGAGTCATCGCTCTGCGCGGATGGCGAGCGCATCCTCACCGTCCAGTCCGGCAGCCGGCTGAACCAGCGGACGCAGGAGCTTCCGGACTCCTCCGGCCACGTGGCGGCGGTGCAGCCGCTCACCTTCGGCATCGAGCAGGACGGGGAGCCCCGCCGCCTCGTGAGGGTCGAGGCCTTCCAGCCCGCGCCGCGCACACGGGGAGGCATCCAGTGATCCAGGAACCAGCACCCGGTCAGGTGATCGCCGAGCTCCCGAGCCACGGCCCCATCGTCAAGTTCGTCAATTACCTCAACGGCCGTTTCGGCGGCCTGCTCGCGCCGGGTTCGGCGGTGGTCAGCGGCGGCCTGCGCTGCATCGACTGGCGGGTCGACAGCATGGAACGGCTCGACGCGGGCGATCCGCGCGCGGTCCGTGCGTCGGAGCAGCTCCGTGCGAGCATCGCCTCGGTGCGGGCATCGCTCGACGGTCTGGCGGCGCTCCTTGCATCCAAGCAGCGCTCCGACCAGCTGCGGCTGCCGAAGGAGCTGGTCGTCGCCATCGGTGGCGAGGCGATGGACTCGATGATGTCGCGCGAGCAGGTGGAGCACCTGTACAACCTCAACCGCGTCGCGGCGGACGCGGTGGCTCGCGCGGTGGAGCGCGGCGAATTCTGGGGAGACGCGCGGCGCGTGCTGCTGGTGGGCTGGGGATTCGCGTTGCCGTCCTCACGCACCGCGGATCGCCCGGTGCCGGTGGACGTTGCGCTCCGGCTGCAGGGCAAGGAAACCGTCGATGGACTGCCGGTCCGCCCGGTGTCGTGGCGAACCACCGGTCCGGCGATCCAGGTGGAGCTTTTCGAGCGCAGGAGCGATGGATCTGAAGTGCCCGTGGAGGACACCCGGACGGCCGTGGTGTTGAATCCCGGGGCCGGGTCCTGGCGCTTTCCCGCTGATCGATTCCCTGCCGGAAGCGTGCTCTTCGCGGTGGCTCTTGGCGAGCATGGCGAGGTCCGCTCCGGTGACCTGGCGATCGGCGACGTGCCGGCCATGGCGGTTCCGCCCGCGATCGACGCCGTGCCGCTCGCAGGAATCGACTTCGCCGATGCGCCGGCGTCGGTGGACATGCCGGTCCCCATCGCGGAGCCGGTGGTGGGGCGGCGCACGTTCCGGGTCCCGGCGTGGATCTGGTGGGTGCTGGCGCTGCTACTCATCCTTGCGCTCCTGCCGTTCCTGCTGCTCCGTGGTCGGCCCGTCCTGGCATGGGCCCCGGAGCTCCTCGTTGCCCCGCACCTGCCGTCGGCGCAGGTGCGCGTCGAGCAGCCGCGATCCGTCACGGTGGTGGATCTTGGCACCGGGCGTGACGGCACCGTCGCGAAGGCCGTGACTGGCGACGTGGTGCATGTGCCGGGCAAGCGCGTGCTCCAGTGGTTCAAGGACGGCGCCGCGCCGGTCGATCCCCCGGCGACCGTCGCGCCCGTGCCCGCGCCGCCGGCCGTGCCCCAGACCGCTGTTCCGTCGTTCGTCTCGCAGATCTCCTTCAGTCCGACGATGACCGCGTGGGCAGCCATGGCGCCCGGCAAGGTGGCGATGGTGGGCATGCAGCTGGCCGGGGTGCCGGACGCCGTTGCCACGTGGGCTGCCGAGCATGGACTGGTCCGGATGGCCTGCAAGGACGGAACCGTCGGATTGCTCATCGACCCGGCGGCGGTGGCGCGCAACGGCAGGCCTGTACGCAGGGATTTCGATGGTGGATGGCTGGAAATCGCCCCGGGCCGTGTTGAGCTCGCGGGCCGTCCGCTGGTGCTGCTGGCCGTGGCCAGTGCCCAGTCCGAACGGCCCTGCTCGGCACGCATCTCGCATTCAGAGGCGTCCGGAAGCCTCGCTGCGCTCCCGACCGCCGTGTCCGCCGGCTCCGCTACGCGCGAGAGCATCCGGGATGCGTCGCTCGATGCATGGCGCATCGCCGTTCCTGACGGCGCCGGCGCCGACGCGATGCAGCTCAGCGCGTGCGACCAGACCGTGAAGTTCGCGCCGTTCCAGGTTCGCGTGTCACCCACCGTCCGCGGAGGGAATCCGTGAGCCACGGCGCGGCCCCGATCTGGTCGGTCGTCCGCGAGCCGAACGCACCGCTCGCCTGCGATGCGAATGACGTGCCGGTGGTGGCACGGAGCGAATGGGTCCGGATCTTCCTCGGCAGGGCGGTGTCCTTCGCCAACTCACTGGAGGACGGACGCGGCGCGGAGTACCTGGTGCTCGGAACCGACGCCGCTCTCTGCAGCGGCGAACGCGCCGGGCTGGCGCGCGCGGCGCTCGAGGCCGACTTCGCGTCACTCAAGAAGCTCGTGGGGCAGCATCGGGAATTGCTCGACTCGACGGGCGCCGTCGCGGACGCCGAAATCATGACCCGCGCCTACGCCACGCTCCGGCGCATCACGGTTCCCGAGGATCCGCGCTGCTGGCGCTGCACCGACGAAGGGCTTTCGATCGTCCGCTGGGGTCTGGAGGGCGTGGGCCGTCCACTGCTCTCGTGGACCGAGGACGAGCTCGAGCGGCAGCGCAAGCTGGTGCTCGAGCATCACCCCGCGCTCCGCGAGCATGGCGTCACCGACGCCGCGGCCCGCACCACCGGACCCCGGCCCGTGGTCGAATCGATCGCCGGTCAGTCGCGCAAGCCTGCGCCGACGGTGCCGGCTGCACCCGCCGCCGCTGCGCCGCATCGTGCGCCGGCAGCAAGCCCCGCGGCCGTTGGCGCCGGTCGGCGTCCTGCCGTCGTGGCGCCTGCTGCACCGGTCGCGCCCACCGCATCCGCTGTGTCCCCTTCACCTTCCTCGCGCCCGGCCGCAGCCGGGCACAGCCTGCTTCGCTCTCCCGCGGCGTGGGGCGTGATCGCGTCCGTCTTTGCCATCGGGGCGCTGCTCGGCGTTGTCCTGGCCAAGGTCATCCGGTGAATACGAACGAATCGAATCGAGACATGAATTCCAACGCACAACTCCACCGGCAGCTCAATCACCTTGCCACCGCGGCGACCAGCTTTGCCGACCAGATCGACCAGTGGATCCGCCGCTTCGGGTCCCAGTACGGCGAGTCTGGCGCCGGCCGCATCCCGTTGCTCGGCCAGCGCATTGCGCTCCGCCGCCTGCACGGTGCCAGCGGCGTGGGGAAGTCGGTCGGCTTCTACGGCGAGAGTCAGTGCGGCAAGAGCAACCTCGTCAGCCGCATCGGCGAAGCGCTCGGCGTGGGAGTCACGGCGGACGGGTCGCTCCTAGTGGTCGATCCGGTCCCGGCCGACGCGGTCAACGTGCCGTGGCGGTCGGGTGGCCACGGCGAACCCGCCGGCATCGAGTTCGCGAAGTGGCTGAACCCGTCGGGCGGCAAGGAAGCCACCGGCGTCATCTGCAGACTCGTGCGCCGCAACGCCGGCGACGAGCAGTCGATGAAGCCCGGCTGCTTCCAGGCAAGCATCCTCTCCCACGAGGACCTGCTGGTTTCGCTCGCGATCGGATCGCTCGAGGAGCTGAAGCAATCGGACCCGCACGCCGAGGAGGCGGCCGCCCGCGCCACCCTCGACCGCGTGCGCGCTGCGCCCAGCGAGCAGGATCGCGAGGGATTCATGCCGTCGCTGGTGTCGGCGTGGCGTTTCCTTGACCTCCACTGCGGCGACAACCCCCGGATCCGCACCCTCTTCAACGTGGGGTTCCCGGCGTACATCGAGCGCTGCTTCCTGGAGGGCCGTCGCCCCGTCTGGAACCCGCGCGAGCACCGCGGCTCCCCGTTCCGCGAGCTTGCCGGCCTGCTGTGGGGCGGGCAGGATGCCATCGGCCACGTCTACGAGCAGGTGCTCGTGGAGCTCATCCGGCTGGGCGGTGCCTCGCAGGTGGCCATCTCCGCCATCGACGTCTGCAAGGGCAGCCCGGACGATCCGCACGCCAAGAAGTCGCTGCTCGACGTGAGCATCCTCGATGCGCTGTTCGAGCGCGGCGCATCGGCCGACTCCGTGCAGATCCACTACCGGGACCGTGGCGGCTCCGGCGAGGTCCGCACCGTCGGCATGCCGCGCGCCGCGCTGGTGGCGCTGATCCGCGAGCTCGAGCTGCCGCTGGCCGGTGTGCGTCCGCCCCTCGGCGGCGGCGATTTCGAGATCGAGATCATCGACTATCCCGGCGCCATCGCCGGCGACACCGCGAGCGACCTGACGCAGGGTGACAACCCGCACCAGATCGCGCTGCAGGCCTTCCGCCGCGGCAAGCTGAACAAGCTGTTCCTCACCGCGGTGGACCTGCACGACTGCAGCGCGCTCTGCCTGGCCGTCTCCGGCCAGGGCAACCTCACCGCGGGCAAGACCGTCCGCGACTCGCTCAAGGCCTGGCTGCAGCGCGAGGGCTGGAACAGCACGTCCGCGACGCCCGCCGAGTTCTTCGAGCACGAGGCACCTTCGCGCGCGGCGGATCCAGCGCTGGTGGTGGCCGTCACCAAGGCCGACCAGCTGCTTGCCGACGACGGCGAGTCCCTCTTCGGCAGCCGCATCCAGGTCATCCAGTCGAACTACTGCCGCAACCTCGACTGGCTGGACAAGTGGAACGAGGCGGGGCCGTTCCGCCGCATCCACTGGGTGCACAACCCCGACAAGGGAATCGTCAAGACGCCGTCCAAGGAGAACGTGCCGCCGAGCATGCTGCAGTCGCGCGCGAAGGAGATGGTGTCGCGGATCCGCGATGCCTATTCGCGCGATGTACGCGTGGCGAGCTATGTCGAGAACAACGATGCCAAGCTCTCGGCGCTCCTGGGGAATCCCCCGCGGGACGTCGACATGCTGTTCGAGTCGCTGCGCAGCGTCGCGGAGCGCGTGGACCGAGAGGAGCGCCTCGGACGCGAGCTGGCCGACCTGGTCGGCGTCCTCGAGTCCACCACCAGTCGCTTCTACGTGGGGCCCAACGATCGGGAGCGCGTGGCGAAGGAACGCCAGGCGGCGATCGACGACATTGCCGCGCTGCGTGCGGTGCTGAAGTCCGGCCTGAATCCCGTGGCGGAGCTCCTGCGTGCCCTCCGCGTCACGCCGCTCCTGGTGGAGCGCGTGCTGCGCACCGCATCGGCAGAGGCAGCCTCCACCGAGCACGGCGAGGTGGGCGTGATCTCCTTCGACGACTTCTACGGCGCGCTGCGGCAGCGTTTCTCGGAGCAGCTCGATCGCGAGCTGCGCAAGGGCCAGGCCCGCTGGATCGATGCGCTGCGCCGCCACAGCGGCGACGAGGACCGGCTCGAGTCCATCGTGGAGCGCTTCGGCCGCATCCCCGGGAGCGCGTGGTTCCGCGGAGAGATCGAGGATCGCGTGGGGCCGATGATCAGCCAGCAGGACGCCGGTGCGCTGCATGGCCCGGTGGTGGGTGCCATCGCGAGCCGATTCTGGAACCGCGGCATCGTCTGGCTGGACGAGGTGCCGGAGGCCGGCGTGGAATCGATGCAGCTTCCGCCCAAGCTGCGAGCCGCGCATGCCGCGTCCGAGCGGATCCTCCGCCACTGGGAAGGTCGGCTGCCCGAGGTGTACGTCAAGCTCGTCGACGAGAACAACGCGCGCCGACCGGGGAACGCCGACCTCGGACTCCTGCGCCAGCGCATGTGCGATGCGGTGGACGGATTCGCCAAGTGCCTCGGAGGCTCCTTGTACAATGGCGAGCGCACGGCGCTGCTCCGACGCCTGGAATCGCTGCGCGACCGACTGCAGTCCGGGATCCCTTCAGCTTCCGAAACCACCTGATCTCCGAGGGTTGCCAAGCCGTGCCCAATCAGCACATCGTGAACTTCGTTCGCACCGGCGTTGCCCATGACGACATGCTGGGTGCGGGCAATTCGGAGATCGCCGAGGCGCTTGCGGACCCGGCACTGGCCATCGTGCTGGTGTACAGCGAGCAGCGCGCGAAGGACTTCAAGAAGATCGGCAGGCTGCGCGACTTCCGCCGCCACCTGCTCGATGCCATCGATGCACTGGTGGCGCGCGGCCGTTCCAGGGGAACGCTCGACGACTACGGCGCTGCGGTGGCCCGGCTCTACGCGGGGTCGCTGCTCGAATGGTCCGGGGGTCGCAAGGGCGACTGGCTGATCGGCGGTGGTGATGTCCCCGAGTCGGCGCGCCGCGCCGGCGTGGAGGGGTTCGCCATGGGCAGGTTCGACGCAGTGCAGGGCATTCGTCCGCACCGTGTGCTGCGGATGCTGCAGGCCCCGGAGGCTGCGGCTGCCGATGCCGAACCGTGGCTCAAGGATGCGGTGGGCTCGGCGCTCCGCGCTGCGCTCGCCCAGCTCCATCCGGCCGGGCAGCCCGGGCTGCATGCGCGCATCCGCGCGTGTGCCGTCATGGCCCACGCAACCATGGACGAGGAGGCCGGCCCCGCCGCACGCCGCAAGCTGCTCGACGCCGCGGGCATTTCCGCGGACGAGCATGCCCGCATCGTCGCGGAGCTTGCGGGCGAGTCGGGCGTGCCCTCGCTCTTCGCGGCGGCCAGCCGCGAACCGCGCTACGACGACCTTGGCCGCGATGCATCGTTCCGCGCCGCCGCGGACCGGCTCGGCGTTCCCGTGAATCCCGAGGAGATCCGCATGCGTTCCTCGCTGGAGCAGGAACTGCCGCAGATCCAGGATCCGTGGGTTCGGCTTGCCTACCGCACGGCCAACGGTTCCGGCCCCGGAGCCGGGAGCGCCGTGACGGTGCTCAAGGCTGCCGGTGTCGATCGCAAGCGCCGAGCCGTGGTGCTGCCCGCCATTCTGGAGGGTCCGATGGTGCGGGACCCGGAGGCTCGCGCGGTGTTCGTGGCGGAGATGCAGGCGATGCCCGCCGGCTTGCGCCTGCGCACCTTCCGCGCGTTGTTCGAGGCGGTCCACTTCCACGAGGATCCGGAGCTGGCGCGCGAGATCGAGCGTTCGCCCGTGATCAAGTGGTTCCGCGAGGCGCGCGCGGCGTATGTGCGCGATACCGCGGAGTTCGCCAACCAGCAGGGCTCCGGGGAGAAGGCGGGGGAGTTGCTCGAACTCCTCTCCGCCACGCTCCGCATGCCTGTCCCGCCCCGTGCGCTTGCCGCGCTGCAGGCGGACATGGAGCAGATCACCCAGGAGGAGCATCGCCGCGCCGCCGAGCAGATCGGCAGGCTGTGGCTCTTTGAGTTCGTGCGGCGGTGCGCGGACGCCATGTCCGCGCCCGAGACGTGGGACGGCGGCGCGCGCGTGCTGGCCGCCGAGGACCAGCGGTTCATCGTGGAACTGGTGGCCGCGAGCAAGGGATCTTCCTCCGGGTCCATGGGCGCCTGGTTCGCGTGCGAGATCCCGGAGGCGCGCAAGTTCCGGCTGGTCGAGGCGGCGTACCGCTGCGGGATCGTCAAGCGCGAGGACTTCCGGAAGGTCGTCGACCTGGCCGTGAAGCGCATGCTTGCCGAGGCGGCCGGTTCCTCGCTGCAGCCGTCCGAGCGCACCGCGCTTGCACAGCTGGCGGATCGCTGCGCGGCCCACGTGGCGGGCGACGGCTCCGGCGCGGCACCTGCGTGGCGCATGCTGGAGGCGTTCCGGCGCCTCGATGCGCGCGAGATGGTCGCGGCCGCATCCACCAGCTCCGTGGCCTTCCCGCGCCGCGGGCGCCGCGCCGCGGTGATCGGTGTGCGCGGAGCCGTCCTCTGGGCGATCGCGGTCTGCCTGCTGCTGGTGCCGGTCGGGTCCGGACTGTTCGCCTCGCCGCCGAAGGGCACGGGAACCGGCGCGCGCTCCGCAACGGTCGACGGTGCCGGGCGTCCCGCGACCTACTCGCTGACGGCCAACCGCTGGGATGACCTGGGCCAGGGCCGCTTCGGTCTGCAGGTCACCGTGGGAACCTTCAACACGCTGATGCCTGCCTCGGCGGTTGCCGGCGAGCAGGCCGCGGCTGCGATGGTTTCCGGCATGCAGGCCTCGGAGTTCATCGACCGCCTGAAGCGGCGGGCAGAGTCCCATCGGGACGGGATCGACATGCTGAGCGGCTCGAACTTGAAGAACATTCCGATCGGAATGCTGTCCACGGTGACATGGCGCCTTCCCACCAAGAAGGAATCGGTGGAACTGAACCTTGGCAAGGCGTGGACGAAGGACGACGCCCGCATCCGCAATCCGTTCGAGCGGCTGCCGCTTGTCGTCATCCTCGAGTACAGGGGCGGAAATGGCAGCAAGTGATCCGCTGGACCTGGCGGCGCTGCTCCTGAAGGGTGCGCACGACGGCCACGATCCCGAGGTGGTGCGGCGCTGTGCCGTGATTGCCTACCGGGTCGAGCTGGGGCTGGATGACGCACCCGCGTCGCTCGTGGTGCAGGTGCTGGTGACGGAACTGGCGCGGGCGATGTCGGTGGATCCCTTCGCCCCGGCCGCATTGCTTGGCGCGTTCCGGGCGGCGATGCACGCCGTGGCGAAGGCCGTGGGTGGCCGTGCCGAAGCACTCTGGCAGGCGGGGGCGCCTGCCACGTGGTGCATGCTGGCGCCGCTGTGCGCCGACCGCGCCGGCGAGCAGCTGCGTGCCGTCGCGCAGGAGGCGAACTCGTCGATGTTCCGGCGCGCCCTCGCCGCGCTTGATTCGAGCCCCGCCAGTGCCGGACCGACCGAGGCGCAGTTGCAGTGGATCATGGAAGGGAGCCAGGGCTTCGCATGCCAGCCCGCCGCCGCCCGCATCGCCGCCATGCCGCGATACGCCCGCCCGGACACCGAGACCTTGGAGGCCCTGGGCAAGGCCATTTCCCACGAGAGTGTCCTGGGTAGTTCCGCTGCCGCCGGCGAACGGGCATGGCGCGCCATGGCGCGTCGCAATCCGCAAGAAAAGGGATCATGATGAGCAATCCGTCGAACAGCAATCCGGCACCGCGCAAGCCCTCGGCATCGCCGAATGCACCGAAGGGAACGCCGCTGAACAGGCCGGCGTCCCCGGCTTCGCCGTATGTCGATCCCGGGTACATGGCGAGTGCGCCGGCGGACGAGCCCATCGACGTGGTGCGGGGCGAGGGACTCGCCCTGCTCGGCCTCCCGGGCAGCGGCAAGACCAGCTTCCTCTACTACCTGAAGACTCGCCGCGGCGATGGCGCCGTGGGCGGTCGCCCGTGGCGCATGCGCACGCTCGGCGGGGAATTCGACCAGCAGACCGGCCAGCAGGAGGAGGCGCAGTCCGCGACCCGGGCCGACGTCTTCAAGGAAGCGGCGCTGCAGATGTGGCGTCCGATCCTGGGAGTGATCCCGTTCGGTCCCCGGCGCAAGGTGATCATCCCGGAGATCGCCGGCGAGACCGTCGCCGCCATGGCGCGCGCCGGCGTGCCGGACTCCCCGGCCGAAAGGCGCGCTTACGAGCGGCTCGATGCCTACCTGCAGTGCTGCGACGAGGTGGTGTTTCTCGCCAGCCTCGACGGGCACGTGGGTGGCAAGGGCGAGCATGCCGGGTCGGGGGCGCGCCGCGTCGCGATCGATGCGGCCTCGGTGGAGAATGCCTTGGTCTCCGCGGTCAACGTCCTGGGACGCATCATCACGCTGATGCATGACTCGCGCCCGCGTGGCGAGCGCATCTTCATCTCGCTCCTCATCACCAAGGCCGATGTCCTCAAGGACGCGCCGGGCCTTGACGGCGTCTCGCTGCCGGAGGGTTCGTCCGAGGTGGCCCGGCTGGCGTCCAGCCGCGGCCGGTCGTGGGTCACCCGTTTCCTGAAGTCCGATGGCTCCACGGTGTCGTTCAGCATGAACGAGCTGTGCCAGAGCGTCGAGGCGTTCGCTGACATCGATGTCCAGGAGGCTGCCGCCTTTGACTTCATGCGCGTGCACGCCCCGGCCGCCGCAGAGGGACTTGTCAAGCTTGCCGAGCAGCCGGACATATCCATCCGCTTCTTCATGGGCGGCCCCTATGGCCGCGAGTACACCAACGCGCGCGGCCAAGCCGTGTTCCCTCCGGTCAATGCTCTCAAGCAGCGGACCATGGTGTACGAGGTGCTGGAGGACGTGGTGGAGCGTTCGTTCCGCTGGCGCCGCCGCATGCGCATCCGTCGTCGCGGGGCGATCGCCGCCGTGGCGGCCCTGGCATTCTTCCTGACGGGCCCAGCCCTGGTGTACGTGTCCGAGTCCAGCTTCCGCACGGGACTGGAATCCCAGGACTACGGCGATGCTGAATTCGCGTTGCGCACGATGAACTGGATCCCGTGGTCGTGGGTCGATCGGAACCTCAGCGATGCGCGCCGGAAGCAGTACGCGGCCGAGCGCTACGACCTGCTGGAGCAGTGGACGGACGCGCAGCCGGACAGGATCGACGACGATCGCGTCGTCGCACTGGCGGATTCGGTGGTATCGCTCGATCCCGACGGGGTCTTCGGCGTGCGAGCCAAGGAGTTCCAGGCCGGCCGGAACCAGCGTGTCGTCTGGAGCTTCATCCAGGAGGGCGCCGGGCTTCCGGAGACGGTGGAGCTCAACGACGGCGCCGCCTTGCAGCTGCAGCGCGTGATCCAGGACCTGCGCAAGGGAGCTGCACCGTGGTCGTCGAAGGAGTTCCAGCTTTCGAAGCCCGATGCGGACATCACTTTCCTGAAGGAGCGCCAGAAGCGGCTGCGGACCGTGGCCGACATGCGCACGTCGGCGAAGTTGCGGGTGCCTGCGGCGCTGGCGCCTGGCTTCGACGAGCAGCTGAAGCTGACGAGGGAATCGGTCGACGTCCGCGTTGCGCTGCTCGAATCGTCCAGGCAGCGCGGCAGCAGCCCGGTGACGGTCGATCTTGCCAAGCTGCGCGAATTGGCGCTCCAGGCGGTGCGCTGCGAAGACGAGGTGGCGCTCCGGTTCGCGGAGTCGATGCTCCTGGCACGGGTGGACGCGGAAGCGAGTCAGCGGCCGGCGTCCGAGCAGGCACCCGGCGCGCCGGTGTCTCCCCAGCAATTGGCGTCTCTCAAGGAATTGTTGTCGCAGCTCGCGCGCACCGACTGGCCGCTCAAGCAGCAATTGGACCGCGAGCGGCTTGCCGGAATTTTCCGGGAGTGGGTCGTGCAGCAGCTGTCCGCCATCGGGGATCTCCCCGTCGGGGCCAGGGACAAGCTGGACGATCGCGTTGATTCGCAGAGGAAGTCGCGCGATGCCCTCTCCGACATGCTCCGCGAGCGCCAGTCGCTGGTCGGTGGCGAGGAGGCCTGGGTGGTGGACGAGCCGCCGGGCGGCTCGTTCTGGAAGAGCATGGGGGAGTTGCAGGCCCGCGCTGATTCGATCGTGAAGCTGAGCGGTTCCTCTGGCCTTCCGGCCGATCTGGAGAAGGAACTGAGGGCGTCATTCGTGGGCACTGCCGGCGGACTGCTGGACCGTCAGGTGCAGTACCGGCCGCCATCGGCACCCGGCACGGCACCCGTGGAGGTGCCGCTCGAGCGCCTGGCGCGCGCGCAGCAGGAGCTGGCCGCGGATGTCCTCGATCACCGCATCACCAAGATGGACCTCGCTCCGAGCCAGAACCCGTCCTACAAGTCCACGATCGACACGGCACGGCGCTGCAACGAGTTGCTTCGCTTGGCCGGCGCACCGCTCGGCGATCGGTACAAGCCCCGGGTCGAGCTTCGTGCCGCCGAGTTCGCCATCGCCGAGGAGCTGACGAGGACGCCGCCCAACGGACCGGCCCTCGACACGCAGTTCCGCAAGATCTCCGAGTGCGCCGTCGGCCTACGGATGTCACCATGGGTCCTGACTTCGCTTGCGAAGAGCAGCGCGGCGCCGGCCATCGCATCGAGCGTCCTCTCCGCCATCTGCGCCATGAAGGACACACCGGACATTCGCAGGAACTATGCGGAGTCGTTCATCGGTGCGCTCGATCTCTCGCTGTTCGAAGCACTGCAGGCGAAGGGCCTGCTGGCGGCTGCGAATGCGTGCGAACTGGGCATTCTCCCGGTTGTTGCCGAGGGGCTTGTCCCGATGCAGCGCCAGGCGATGGCCGCGGCTGACACGGTGCTCAAGAACAAGGACGATCTGGCCGCCCAGCGACAGCTCGCGGACGCGGCGCTCCGGATCCGGGCCTGGCTCGCTGCCAGCCAGTGGGCCGATGCGCAGGGCGTATCCCACGACTCCGGCGTGATCATGTGCCAGCGCACGCTCACGCAGTCGTACGAGGACATGCGGCACGGAAAGCTTCAATCTCCAGCGCTGCGCGTCCTCCAGGAGATCGGCGGCGGCAACTCGCCGTCGGCATCCCTGCGCGCGGTGGCGAAGGCCGTGGCCGACCATGTCGCGCTTGCCAAGGAGTGGAAACTCAAGCCGGTCTATTTCCAGGAAGAAGGCGACGCGCAGCTCTGCAAGGTCCTGCTTGCGCAGGAGGAGTGGACGGTGAACGATGTCGCGAAGGTGATCGGCAGCGCCACGGGCGAGGCGAAGGCTGAACTCGCGCGCGACGAGCAGAACGATGGTCTTCCGTATCGCATGGATGGCACCCTGAAGAAGACGCCTGCCACGCAGCCCGACGAGAACACCAGTACCGGCCTGCAGATCGTCAAGGCCCCGCATGCGGCCCACATCGTGCGCGCAGCACGGCTTCGACTGCCGACGAAGCTCGAGTGGGCGCAGGCGCTGCGTCCGCTGCTCCAGCCGGTTCCGGCGGATGGGAAGAACAATTCGAAGAAGTCCAGGCTTGAGCTCATCTACGAGCAGTACGGCAGGAGAGATGACTGGATCAAGGACTGGAGTGCAGCCAAGCTTCTCCAGTTCGGGGACGTGAACGGCAACGACGATGGCTTGATTGGGCTTGGCTACGGCGTTCGCGAATGGCTGTCCGACGACAGCGTTCCTGCAGGGCTCAGCAGCCAGAACCCCGATCCCGAGCTCAACCTAGGTGCCAACGCTCGGCCCCAGGACACCGGCATCCGACCGGCCCTTGACCCCTATCCAGAGGAATTGCAGAAAGCCTGCACGCCAAGGAATTGAGGCTTGGGCGTCCGGGGCTCGACCTGCGTGTTCGTTGGGTTACACTTATGTCCATGCCCATCCAGTTCGCTTTCCGTGGTGCCTCTTGGGGAATCCTCGCGAGCATCTTGCTTGCCGCCTGCCACACCCCGATGCAGGGTCGCGAGTGGAAGTTGATCGACAAGCGTGCCGACTGGCAGTCGACCAAGGTCGGCGTCACCCTCGACGAAGGTGTCAACAAGGACGGGGACCGGAAGGAGTTCTGGAACAAGGCGGGGTGCCTGCAGTGGAAGACGCGCGCAGTCGTGGTGGACAACGTTGATCGTTGGTACGTCTACGAGTGCATCGATTTCACCGTCACGCCCGTCATCGGCCGTACCAGCGAGCGCCTGGTGGTGACGGATCCGCCGAACAAGGAGTACCTGGGAGCGACCACGAAGGCTCGCCCCGACGAGATCGTCAACATCGATCGCCCGACGGCGGGCCTCGGTACCGAGCCGCTGCCGCTCGATCGGTACCCGGTGCTGGTGGAATGGCAGCTCTCCGCGACGGATGGCCGGATGTGGCTGGAGGCGAACGATCCCCGGATCGCCTGCAGCGGTTCCTGGCCGGTGTCCAAGGACGACGACAGCAAGCACGCGCTCTCGCTCTGCGAGCCCGAACTCACCAAGATCCTGAGCATCAATGCGCGGAGCTTCGCCATGGCTTTCCGGGTCTCGCCGCAGGGCTGGGACGATGCCCAGCGTGCGTCGACCCCGCCCACCGTGCAGACCTCGCAGGCGAAGCTCACGCGCGAGTTGATCACCAAGCAGCTGAAGCAATTGCGCGGTGCAGGCGCCGAGCGTGCCCCCACCCCCGCGGGTGCGAAGAAGCCCCCGGCGGCCGCGGGTGCTCAGGACAACCCCTGATCGCCGGCCCCATGCGTGCCGCATTCGGACGTTTCGGCGGCGAACAGGCCTGGTGCCCGGGCTCCGCGGCGCTGCTGCAGTCCACCGACCGCAGTTGGCTCGACGCGGTCTTCCCGCTGGTGAAGGCGCGCTTCATTGCGGACCTGTCCGACTGGCCGGGTCGCCGCGGTGCCGTGCACGTGCGGCGCGTGGAGGACATGTGGGCAGTGGTGGGGGTCGCGCTGACAAACCTGTCCGAGGGGCGCGGCATCCCGCTCTGGACGGTGGTGCTGATCGACGACGCGTCCTTCCGGACGGAGCCCGTGCTCGTCGATGTCGTGCAGGCCGTTCGTGCCGGGCGCGAGGATCCGGTTTCGTGGGTCTCGGCCGGGCCCGTTGCAGGCAGTGGCCGCTGGTCCGGCCCATCGGCGCTTCCTGCGGCCACTGCGTTGGTGAACGGCATTGCGTCCGCTGCCGGGGCGGCCGACGGTGGAGCGATGCGCGCGGGGCGTCAGTCGCTCGATGCGGACGGCTGGATGGCCCTGCAGGTCGTGCTCTGCGCATTGATCGATGGCGGCGTGGTGGATGGCGGTGCGCTGATCGTCGAGGAGCCCGACTGGGAAGTGGCGGCAGGCGGCAATCTTCCCTCGACGCTCCTGGTGTTCGATGTCGAATCGCCTGACCTGTCGGTGGGAGCCATGCCTTCGTCGCGCGGGGTCGGCCTCGACCAGGTTGTCGGAAGTCTCGAGGAAACCATCGGCACGCTCGCCGAGGGACTGCGTGCTGCCGGTGGCCTGCAGACGTGGTCGGTGCCGGTCTCGTATCGCTCGCGCATTCCCCTCGGGATACTGCCGTTCGAACGGCTGGAGCGCAGCGAGGAGGCGGCCTGGAGCGCGCTTCGCTGGAAGCAGGCAGACTGCGCCGGGCGCGTGAGCAACCTGGTCACGGCGGTACGCCGCCGGCGGCTCTCGGCCATCCGCGAGATGCTCGCTCTTGCAGCGGCCTCGCCGGCAGCCGTCTCCGGGGATCGCCTCGCACTCGAGGAAATGGTCGCACGGGCGATGCATCCCCTCACGGGCGATGAACAGGCGTGACCGTCAACGAATTGCAATTTCCCGGCTAGCATCTCTGTACCTTTCGGTGGCGCAGGTGCGCTTGCCGGAGCCACTTCGGAGGATTCATCGATGCGACCGAACCGGAGCAGAGTCCAGTGCGAGCAGGGCCGCGCGATCGCGGCGTTGCGTGCATGCGCAGTCATTGCCGCGGCGGCGGCGGCGCTTGCGCTCGGTGCGTCCGCACGGGCCGTGTCGCAGGCGCAGGCCGCTCCCGCGAAGTCGGCGGTGTCCCCGGCGCAGACCGCTTCGGGAGCAGTTTCCGGTGCCGCGCCCACCGGGTCCACCACCCCGCAGCGGCTGGTGCCGGAGATGGGCTGCCCGTGCGGCATCCATGTGCCGGTCGCCTCGGCCGAACCCCACTTCGAGGAATCCATGAGGCTCACCGCTGCCGGCGAGTGGAGCAAGGCGCTCGGCGAGGCGGAGATGGCGGCGAGGATGGGCCCCAAGAACCGGAATTACCTCAACCAGAGGGCCGTCGCCCTCTTCAACGCCGGTCGCGCGGATGACGCGTTCAAGGTCTGGAATGCATTGAAGGAGGAGAAGGTCGAGGGCTGCGAGATGACCTTCTACCTCAATGCGCTCTGCCGCAAGGCAATGTGGAAGGAGGCGGTTGCCTTGGCGCCGCTTGCAATCGAGAACTGTCGCACCAGTGCCGATGCCCATGTACTCCATGCGATCGCGCTCCAGGCGCTTGGCCGTTATTCCGAGGCATTGAACGAGTCGCGCGAGGCAACCGCGCTCGACCCGCAGTCCGGCGCTGCGCATTACCAGGAATCCTCGGTGCAGGGCGACATGGGCAACTACGAAGCCTCGTCCGAGGCCGCCGCGCGCGCGTTGGAGATCGACGGCAAGGATGCGGCCGCGATGGCGGCGATGGCCATCGCAAAGTCGAAGCAGGGCAAGACGGAGGAGGCCGTGAAGTGGGCCAAGGATGCCGCGAAGTCCACCTCCGACCCGGCGTTCCTCCGCGTGGCGGGGCAGGTGCTGGCGGGCACCGGCAAGCAGCGCGAGGCCATCGGGGCGTTCGACCGCTCGCTCGCGTCGGGCTTCGACCCGGCCACGGCGTACGACCGGGCCGCGGCGATTGAATCGCTCGGTGATCGTGCGGCTGCGCGCCAGGCGTTTGAGGACATCGAGTCCAGGTCACCAGGTTTCAAGGACGTGGTTTCCCGCATTGCGGCGCTGAAGAAATGACCATCTTGCGCGTCGAGGCAGCACGGAGCCGGCCGCGGGCGAAGGCGGAGTCGATCTCCCGGCCTCCGTTCAGGTGCCGTACCTGGGCTCGATGGTGAACGTGCGCTGAGCCAGCGGGGCTGGCTACCGTGGTTTCCGGCCGCGGAGCCCACGGCGATGGTCCACCGGTGATTTCACGCAGTCGGGCCCGCGCAAATGCCGAAAGGGGCAATGTGCCCGATCCACACCCGCAGGTCATCGTCCTCGGCGCCGGCACCATGGGCGCCGCCACGTGCATGGAGCTGGCGCGGCGCGGCGTGCGCGTCCTGGGCATCGACCGATCCTCCGTGCCGAATTCGAACGCCAGCCATCACGGCGGCAGCCGCATCATCCGCGAGTGCTACTTCGAGCATCCGGACTACGTGCCGCTCCTCCTCCGCGCCACGGAGCGCTGGGGTGACTTCGAGCGCACGGCGCGCGCCTTGCATCTCCTGCATGCAGGCCCCATCGTGCACCGCGTGGGCGTGCTCTACGTGGGCGCCGAGGGAAGCGAGGTGGTCGACCGCTCCCACGAATCGGGCGTGGCGCACGGCGTCCCGTGCGAGCGGCTGGACGCGTGCGAGGTGGCGGCGCGGTTCCCGCAATTCCGGCTGCCTGCCGGCTGGAGCGCGCTG